>Ga0209702_10000838_pt1 | contig 63527 bp, 54 predicted proteins | sample FRY01_FD_187210 | JGI IMG/M metagenome (GOLD analysis project Ga0209702, IMG submission 187210) | Freshwater microbial communities from Lake Fryxell liftoff mats and glacier meltwater in Antarctica - FRY-01 (SPAdes) (version 2) | ecosystem: Environmental > Aquatic > Freshwater > Ice > Glacier... | reverse complement strand
GAGAGCCACTGCACTTCTTCCTCATCCACTTCACGTCCCTGAATCACGATTGGCCATTGCATGCTCCCTCTTTGCCATCAAGAAAAGTTGTAGTCCAGCCCTTTTTGCAACTTTCGGAGATGCGCCCGTGAACGAGGCACTCCTTCACGTCTTTGCGCAAGCCGATGCGGAAAGCAGAAGGGCTGCTTTGAAGGTCGTTGCCGAACATCTTGCCGACATCCGCAAGAGATTCGAGAAGGACTGCGAAAAAATTCACGGGGCAACGGAGCTTTCCGATCTCCTTACGTTTCACAATATCTACTCCAGCGCACATCGACTCAGGTTGTTTCGCAAGCTCCTAGAGAAATTGGGGACGCATGAGGATGAACGGCAGGCGATGCTTTCTTACGCGCAAGAAACGATGCCCAAGCGCAATGATTTGGCTCATGTGACCGTGAAACGAAGCGGATTCTCTCGGAAGATATTCGACCGCAATGGAACGGAACTTCCTACAGAAGATATGCGCGCACTTCGAGTTGCGTTGCTAGATCATCACGAGCTATTTGAAAAAGTGGTGACTAAATTGAATGGAGGCTGAAGCTGCGTTTTTTCTAGCGAGTTCACCGCAGCCAGTATGGGTTTGGCGGCAAGGTGAATGGAGCGTCCCAGCAAGATGTTCTACCGCACGCCCCGCGTGCATGGTCGGCGGTTACATCAGCGGCACGGTCGTGTTCTGCATGAGCTGCGACTCAAACGAGTTGGCGCAAGCCAGCCTCGATGCTGGAGCGATAGGTTTTGTCGGATTCGACAAGATTCCGTTTAACCGTTTCAACGACGCCGGAGAGCCAATTGGCAGCCACGTCTTGGTGAAGCACTGCTAGGAGAAACTGATTGCTCCGGCCATCACCGCGGCTCTGGAGCGGTTCTTCACCGGGTGAGCGAGCTTGGATGAGGCTGTTGATTACCTTCGGCTGTGGATCACCAAGAATGCTGTCGCCTACGTCAGGCAATACACGAGCGTCAAAGAAAGGCGTGAAGTGTCTGCGTTGTTCCTGAAAGTGAAAGATGGCCTTCGTTACCACGGACCATTGGGCATTCGATTCGCGATCAAAGCCTGATCGCGGATGAAGCGCACCGCTCGCAAGATGGCTTCGGCAGGGAGGCCGGCTTGGTCATCAAGCGGGGGCCTCACCCGCCGATGTGTGACATTTCCACTTTGGGTAGGTTCACCGTGGCTTCGGAGCGAATCTCGGAGTAGCGATCTCCGCGCATACGCCACACCCGGCATAAGGCGTGGGCCAGTTCCTCATCCGAGGCCCCGCCGCGCATCAGGGCGCGCAAATTGAAAAATAGAAATTAGTAAGATCCGCGCCCTCCGTGGTGGCGGCCGATTTTTTGCCTTGCCGTGGAAATCCGCCGGCGTGCCAGTCGGCGTCACGTCGCCGCACGCGGCCAGCGCGAAGTCGCCTGCTAGGAAACTGCTTTTTGGGGTTGGGGCGGTTTTTGGGAGGAAGCTTCGGAACGGAGGTTCGGAGAGTGGGGGGGTGTTTTCAGAAGCGGCAACTGATTAAGGAGGTTATCACAATAATCCCATTGATCCAAGGTTGCCTTCCATTCCTTTGGGATGGCATTGACCCCTTGATACGCTCCCAACACCATTCCAATCGCGATACCGCGTGACGCATTATCTCCACCTACCATGGCATTGGCCGCGGTCGCTTTTTTTAAACCATCTTCCTGATCGGCATATTTTAGAATGAAGTAAACAGCCCCCGGGAGTGTCCCCTCCGTCGGACTTGCTTTGCCGACTTTAATGGGTTCCGATCGACCGACATCCCATAACCGTGCCATCGAGGTCAATGCCAAATCATCCGCAAAAGGCTCACGGGACAGCGGTGCATCAGGATTGGTTGCCTCTATGAATTTTGCAATGGCCTGAGCGACTTTCGTCTCAAAAAATCCGCCCATCAACACGGCGACAGATTCTATCGCATCTTGAGGGGTCGCACCGTTTATCACACGATGGGTCACACGAGCAAAAAATTCCCCTCCGCCCAATGCTTCGCTGTTCTTATGAGTAAACATCGTTTTACGGGCAACATCCACTAACTCGTCTTCGGTTTCATAGTAGGCATGTGCAGCGACATGACGAATCGCCATCGCATTGGACATACCACCCAATTGCTCAATCGGGAAGCCATTCTTCACCTGCGCATAAGACTCTTTGGTCATGGTGCATATCCATGAGCCCCAGCCGTTTTCCAAACGATTCATCCAATGAGGAAGCAGCGCCGCAACACTGAATGCCCTTGGGGGATTGGCAATGGCTGCCAAGTGTTCCAAAACAACGATATTGTAATCACCGTAGTCGGTGGTTCCCCCTGCTTTTTTACCGGGATGATAGTTTCTCTCGCCCCAGCCAATCCCATGAGTTTGCCCTCCCATCATTTCACCCGGTGACATAAATTGTTCAATCGGCTTATTCCCATAGGCCGCATGGATTTTTTGAGCATCATACTCGTAATGACTTCCCAAGCACAGTGCATCTGCAACGATTGCACCCATGAAAGCGCCTTTGATCGATTCTTCTCTTGATATATCACTCATACAATTCTCCAAAGTTTTCACAGATTCTAACAGCAGGGCGTTTTGTCGAGCGCGGCTTCCCGTGGTGGAGCCGTCCAAGCCAATGATGATCCGCGGTCTAAATGCCTGGTATCATAATGCCTGGCATCTTTTCTTCTTTTCCTCGGCCGGGCGCATGCGGTAAACGCACCGCCGGGCGCCCGCCAGCATGTGCTCCGTCCTCTCGATGACTACGCCTTCTCCCAGGATTGCACGGAATATGTCAAGCTCAGAGTCGCATAGCATGGGGCACACGTTGGCTGCGGCGCAAATGGGGCAGTGGTTCTCAATCAGAAAAAAGGAACCGTCCGACTGTCGTTGCACTTCCGCCATGTAGCCTTCTTCGTTGCGCAGGGAGATTAACATCTTGAGCCGGTTCTGAAGCGAGGCGCCAGCCGGAATGCGGGATCGGTAGTTCTCAATCTGCTGGTGCGTGCTTTGCAACACGACGCGCTTGACGCCTTCCTCGCCAAAGGTCTGTGCGACCGCGTTTATCAAATTCACGGTCAAGCCCGCATGGGCGTCGGGAAAATGGGACTCGGCGCCCGGCGTCAGACCCCACATCTTGGCTGGTCGCCCGATCGGGCGCTGCTCTTCCTCGTAGGTCACCAGCTTTTGAGCTTGCAGCGCGTAGAGGTGCTGCCGAACGGCCATGGCGGAGATGCCCAAATGCGCGCCCAGGGCTTCGGAGTCGCTCGGCCCCTGCTGCTTGAGCAGGCTCAGGATCGCTTGCCGCCTGGGCACCAGATCGGATTTCTTGGGAGCAGCACCGCGTTTTGTCATGAACAAAAGCTTACCGCCCACCGTTTTCCAACGCCAGTCAAATCGACCATTTCTTTTCTAAATAAAAAACTTTAGGAAATTGCTTGCCAGGCACCATGACGCCGCCTACTCTTTTCCCAAGCAAGCGCTTTAGAAAGTCGGCTGCGCCCAGAGGGAATCTAATCGAAGGGCCGGTGCGCGACACCAACCCGAATGAGATGACGCGAGCCTGAGTGCATAAAACGAAAGAGAATCCATGGCCGAAATTACAGATAAATACGCGGAAAACGTAGCTGGTAAGTTTTACGTCGATGAGCAGTGCATTGACTGCGATCTATGTCGGGAAACCGCCCCGGCCAACTTCACCCGCAGCGACGATGGCGGCTACTCCTATGTGTTTAAGCAAGCGACCACCCCGGAGGAGGAAGCGCTTTGCCTGGAAGCCATGGAGGGATGCCCGGTCGAAGCGATTGGGAACAACGGCGAAGACGGAGGGTGATCGATTTACCGGAAGGAAGCGACCGCAAGGTTACGACCGAACTCAACCAGAAAACCAAAACAAAACGCAAAACATCAATGAAAACACCCACCATCACTGCCTACTTGAAAACCTCCTGTGGCTGGAGCCAGGGCGTGCGCTCCATTATGCGCAAATACAATCTGACTTACGAGGATCGCGACATCATCACCAACCCGTTATTCCGCGCGGAGATGATCGAAAAGAGCGGCCAGAACCTTTCCCCTTGTGTGGAGGTCGATGGGCACATGCTGGTCGATGTCAATGGGGACGAAGTGGAAGCCTACCTGCTCGAAGCGGGAGTGGTGCAAGTGACCTTTGTCGTCGCCGACGCGCCGACCGATCGGTCTTGCGACGCACATCACCATGGGTAACGCCTGCCCGGAGCCGGAAGTTCGAGCTTGTTCAGCAACCATCAAATCGACTCAAACATGAGCACATCAACAGAAACCATTGAAGAACTCGTCAAAAGTGAATACAAATTCGGCTTCTACACGGACATCGAGATGGAGTCTGCGCCGCCGGGGTTGAGCGAGGACATCATCCGGTTCATCTCGCACAAGAAGAACGAGCCGGAGTGGCTGCTGGAATGGCGGCTTAAAGCTTATCGCCATTGGACGACCCTGCAAGAACCGACATGGCCCCAGGTGCATTATCCGAAAATCGACTATCAGGATATCACCTACTTCGTCGCGCCCAGGAGTCTTGCTGACGGCCCGAAGAGCATGGACGAAGTGGATCCGAAGATTTTGGAGACTTTCGAGAAGCTCGGCATCCCCCTCCACGAACGCATGCGGCTGGCGGGCGTAGCGGTGGACGCGGTCTTGGACAGCGTGTCTGTCGGCACCACTTTCAAGAAGCAGCTTGGCGAAAAGGGGATCATCTTCTGCTCGTTTAGCGAAGCGGTGCAGGAGCATCCCGATCTGGTGAAGAAGTATCTCGGTTCGGTGGTTCCTTACACGGACAACTTTTACGCGACGCTCAATTCGGCGGTCTTCACCGACGGTTCGTTCTGCTACATCCCGAAAGGGGTGCGCTGCCCGATGGAGCTATCCACCTATTTCCGCATCAACGCCGCCAAGTCCGGTCAGTTCGAGCGCACCCTCATCATCGCCGACGAAGGCAGTCATGTAAGTTATCTCGAAGGCTGCACCGCCCCGATGCGCGACGAGAACCAACTCCACGCTGCGGTCGTCGAACTCATCGCGCTGGACAACGCCGAAATCAAATACTCGACCGTGCAGAACTGGTATCCGGGCGACGAAAAGGGCAAAGGCGGCATCTACAATTTCGTCACCAAGCGTGGCCACTGCAAAGGGCGCGACTCGAAGATTTCCTGGACGCAAGTTGAGACCGGCTCGGCCATCACATGGAAGTATCCGGGCGTCATCCTGCAGGGCGAGAACTCGGTCGGCGAATTCTACTCGGTGGCGCTGACGAATAATTATCAGCAGGCCGACACCGGCACGAAGATGATCCACATCGGCAAAAACACGCGCAGCACCATCATCTCGAAGGGCATTTCCGCCGGTCACGGCCAGAACACCTATCGCGGTTTGGTGAAAATCCTGAAGGGCGCGAACCACGCCCGCAACTATTCGCAATGCGACTCGTTGCTCATCGGCGATGAGTGCGGGGCGCATACCTTTCCCTACATCGAGGTGAAGAATAGCTCGGCGCAGGTCGAGCATGAGGCGAGCACGACGAAGGTGGGGGAAGACCAAATTTTCTATTGCAACCAGCGAGCCATCCCGACGCAGGACGCCGTGAACATGATCGTGAACGGCTATTGCAAAGATGTGTTCCAGCAACTGCCGATGGAGTTCGCCCTCGAAGCGCAGAAGCTTCTCAGCGTGAGCTTGGAAGGCAGTGTGGGCTAAAAGGTCATACGAACTTCAATAACGGGAATTTACCAATGAAACAGCCGATACTTACCATCAAAAACCTGAGTGCCGCGGTGGAAGGAAGACAGATTCTCAAAGGAATCAGCCTCACGATATATCCCGGAGAAATGCACGCCATCATGGGCCCCAACGGAAGCGGTAAGAGCACGCTAGCCGCGATCCTTGCCGGCCGCGAAGGCTACAACATCACTGGAGGCGAGGTTCTTTATTGCGGGCAGGACTTGCTTGCACTCGACCCCGAGGAACGCGCCTGCGAAGGCGTGTTTCTCGCCTTCCAGTATCCGGTCGAGATTCCCGGTGTGAACAGCACTTACTTTCTCAAGGCCGCCTATAATGAAATCCGCAAACACCGCGGGCTGCCCGAACTCGACGCCATGGAGTTCCTGGCGTTCGTGAAGGAAAAAGTGAAACTGCTCCAGCTGCCGGAGGATTTATTGAAACGGCCGGTCAACTACGGCTTTTCCGGTGGCGAAAAGAAGCGGAACGAAATTTTCCAAATGGCCGTGCTGGAGCCGAAGTTCGCCATCCTCGACGAAACCGACTCTGGCCTGGACATCGACGCACTGAAGATCGTCTCCCACGGCGTCAACACGCTGAAACGATCCGACAACGCCCAACTCGTCATCACGCACTATCAGCGACTGCTCAACTTCATTGTGCCCGACTTCGTGCATGTGCTCCAGGACGGACGGATCGTGAAGTCCGGCGGCAAGGAACTCGCGCTTGAACTGGAGGAGACAGGCTATGACGGGATGATCCACGCCGTCGCCGTGCCCGCCTAAGGCTCAAACCAAATAACTCCAATGATTATCACCGAAACCAAACTGAACGGTGCCTTGGCACGCCGTTTAACGGAACTTAGCTTAAACCGCACGGAGCTGGCGAGGCCTGAGAAAAGCGCTGATGAGCCGGCGTGGTTGTTGTCGGCTCGAAAGGGGGGGCTCGCGCAGTTCGACCAGCTCGGCCTCCCGACGTTGCACGACGAGGACTGGCGTTTCACCAACGTGGCGCCTATCGCCAAGATGATGTTTGAGCCAGAGTTGCAACCGGGGCACCACGGCGTTACGGAAAAGGTGCTGAGTTCCTTTCCTTTCACCGCATTGGCGGGCGGTCAGCTCGTCTTCGTCAACGGCCAGCTCGCGCCGGAATTGTCATCCCTCGCCCAATTGCCGGAAGGAGTGAAGGTGATGAGCCTCGCCGCCGCGCTGGCCACTGAGCCTTCGCTGGTGGAGCCGCACCTGTGCCGCCATGCCCGCACGGATACAAATGCCTTCACCGCAATGAACACTGCGTTCTTCCAGGACGGCGCCTTCATTTATGTGCCGGCGGGCCAAGCCGTGGCAGAGCCGATTCATCTGCTCTTCATCTCAACCGCCAAGAACCCCGGCACTACCGCGCACCCGCGCAACCTGATCGTGGCCGGGCGCGACAGCCGGGTCACCGTCATCGAGAGCTACGTGAGCTTGGGCGATACGGCTTACTTTACCAACTCCGTCACCGAACTTGTCGCCGGTGACACCGCGGTCGTTGAACACTTGAAATTCCAGGATGAGAACCAGCAGGCGTTCCACATCGCGACCGTCGCGGCGCATTTTGGGCGCGCGAGCAATGTGGTCACCCACTCGATTGCGCTCGGCGCGAAACTCTCACGCACGAACATTTATGCCACGCTCGCCGGCGAGGGCGTGGAGTGCACCCTCAACGGCCTCTACCTCACGCGCGGCGAACAACTCGCCGACCACTACATGGTGGTCGACCACGTCCAGCCGCATGGAGCGAGCCACGAGTATTTCAATGGCATCCTCGCTGACAAATCAAAGGGCGTCTTTCACGGCCGCATCCTTGTCCGCCCCGGCGCGCAGAAGACCGACGCCAAGCAGACAAACAAAAACCTGCTGCTTTCGGATGACGCGACCGCCGACACCAAGCCGCAGCTCGAAATCTACGCCGACGACGTGAAGTGCACGCACGGCGCGACCATCGGGCAGTTGAATGACGAGTCCATCTTCTACCTGCGCGCCCGCAGCATTCCACTGGAGAAGGCGCGGCGCATGTTGATCCACGCCTTCGCAGGCGAAATCATCGACCGCGTCCGCTGCGTAGCCGTACGCGAGGAACTGGACCGGCTGGTGTGGGACCTCGTGGAACAAAACCAACAAACCGCAGTGAACCCATCATGTCCGACGACCTGACAGAGCTTTATCAACAGCTCCTCCTCGACCACAATAAAAGTCCGAGGAACTTCCGCGTCTTGCCCGATGCCAACCGCACCGCGCAGGGCACCAACCCCATCTGCGGGGATAGCTGCACCATTTACGCCAGGATGGACGGCGACGTTGTGCAGGAACTGACTTTCCAAGGCTCCGGCTGCGCGATTTCGATGGCTTCGGCGTCGCTGCTCACCGAAAGCCTCAAAGGCAAGACCAAGGCCGAGGTGAAGGTCATGTTCGACAAAGTTTGCGACATGATGACCACGGGGAATAGCGAAGGTGACTTGGGCAAATTGTCCGCGCTGTCCGGCGTGCATAGATTTCCGGTGCGAATCAAATGTGCCATCCTGCCGTGGCACGCGGTGGCTGCGGCAGTAGAAGGCAGAGGCGAAACCATTTCAACCGAATCCGAGAAGGAATAACGATGAACTCGAACGAACCGATTACTCTCACCCGCGACGTTGAAGCGACGGTCGTCCCTGCCGGCACCAAAGTCACCCTCCAGAAAGGCGAGCAGGCCTATATCGCTCAATCGCTTGGCGGCAGCTACACCATCATTGTCAACGGAAACATGTTCCGACTGACCGCTAAAGACACCGATGCACTCGGCCTTGAAGTCGCCGCCAAACCAGCCAGCCCGACCGGTCAGCACCGAACGCCCGAGGAGTTGGAGCAAGAAGTGTGGAGCCAACTTAAGACCTGCTACGACCCGGAAATTCCAGTCAATATTGTGGACCTGGGTCTCGTTTATAGCTCCGAACTCACCCCCATTGCGGAGACCATTTCTTATCGGGCAGACCTAAAGATAACCCTCACGGCCGCCGGCTGCGGGATGGGGCCAGCGCTTTGCTCGGATGTGCAAACCAAACTACTGGCCCTCGATGAAATCACCGAAGCCACCTGTGAGGTGGTGTTTGACCCACCGTGGAACCAAACAATGATGTCAGACGCTGCCAAACTCCAACTTGGACTGCTTTAATCCCAAATCCATGACGATCAACTGGCAAAAGATTCGAGAAGACTTTCCCACGCTGCACCAGACGGTGAACGGGCATCCCCTCGTTTATCTCGACAACGCCGCCACCAGTCAGAAGCCGCGTGGCGTCATCGACGCCCTCGTTCACTACTACGAGCGCGACAACGCCAACGTGCATCGGGGCATCCATGAATTGAGCAATCGCGCCACTGCCGCGTTTGAAGCGGCGCGAACCCGTGTCGCCCGCTTCATCAATGCCCGGAGCGCTGACGAAATCGTATTCACCCGCGGCACTACGGAGGGGATCAATCTCGTGGCTGCCACCTGGGGCAGCAGCCACCTCAAACCGGGCGACCATATCTTGCTCACCGAGATGGAGCACCACAGCAATATCGTGCCGTGGCAATTACTGGCTGAACGCACGGGCGCCAAACTGGTTTATCTGCCGGTCACCGGCGATGAGGGATTGCTCGACTTGGACCGACTCGCCCAAGTGCTCACGCCACAAGTCAAGTTGTTCTCCATGGTTCATGTCTCCAACTCCCTGGGCACGTTGAACCCAGTGGCTGAATTGTGCGCGCACGCCCGGCAACTCGGAGTGACGACGCTGGTTGATGCCGCCCAGAGCGCGGGGCACATGCCCCTTGATGTGCAACAAATGGGCTGCGATTTTCTGGTCTTCTCCGGTCACAAGCTCTGCGGCCCGACGGGCATTGGCGTGCTCTACGGCCGGAGCGAGCTTCTGAACGCGATGCCGCCGTATCAGGGCGGCGGTGAAATGATCCTGAGCGTCGATTTTCACCAAACTACCTACAAGAAGGCGCCGCACAGATTCGAGGCCGGCACGCCCGACATTTCCGGTGCCATTGCTATGCACGCGGCAATGGATTATCTTGATGGAATTGGCCTGGAGCACATCTGGCAGCACGACCAGGAACTGGCAAGCTACGCTTACGAAAAGCTTTCAGAATTGAATAGCGTTAGGCTTTTCGGCCCAAAAACCGGGCGCGCCGGCTTGGTCAGCTTCCTCCTCAACGGCGTGCATGCGCACGATGCCGTGACCGTGGCTGACCAATGGGGCGTGGCCCTGCGCGGGGGTCATCATTGCACCCAGCCGCTCCTGCGGGAACTCGGTGTCGAGTCCACCGTGCGTGCGAGTTTTTATTTCTACAATACCAAAACCGAAGTGGATCGTTTGATCTGGGTGATGGCCGAGACTCAACGATTCTTCAACGTCTGAATCAAAAGCCAATGACTAAAACCAGACACTCAATCGGAGCGGACAGAAGGACGGCCAGACCCCTTCCCACCCCCCTCACATGACCCACGCACCCCTTCCCAAAGCCGGCCCCTGGAAGTAAATTCCTATCAGACCGGCGGCGACGCGGTAGCCCCGGAGGGCGAGGGTGGCGGTCACGCTTTTCATGGCTTCGTAGATGGCGGCGCCGCGTTCGTTCTTGGAGCAGTGGGATACTATTCTGGCGATGACAGCGCCCCGCAGACCGGGCTCGGCGCGGTTGTTGGTCGGTTCGATTTCCGGTCGTTCGAGAAAGAGGAGCACCCGGCCGCAATCGTGCTGGCGACCGATGCCGTCGAGCAGGCGTTGATGGTCCGAGTCGATCATGACCCCGTCTCGCAGCAGCCAGGTGAGTTTTTCGGCGATGGGTTGGCCCCTGCCCTATATGTCCGCAGCGAGCAGCGTCCTGCGCGGTACTCCTGCCAGAGGGCGAGCGCCTCCCACAGCGTCGATTTCACATCGCGCGCAAACTGCTTGGCCCGTCCTCGCCGGGTCTCCTCGACCACACTGAGATTCTTGAGTAGATGACTCAGACATTTCTGCTGCTCGATTTCCGCGAGGACTTCCGCTTCATAGCTGCTTCCACGGTCGGTGCCCAGCACTCCCTTGAAGGCGGCCCCGCGCATCTCCATCACTTCCTCATGCCGGTGTCGCCATCGCACCTGATAAACCGCAAGAATGGTCGTGAAAAATCCCATCAAGAAGGCCAGTTGGCGCCCGATTCGCCAACCCGTGGCGTCGGTGTTCACGACCTTCGAGTTCTGCACTTGGGCGCACTCGCCCGTTTGCTAGCCCGCACTTGCTCCTCCATCTTCGTAATGCGGGCTTCCAGCTTCGCATTGCGGGCCTTCAACTCCGCATTCTCCGCTTTCAGGGCCGCGTTCTCCGCACGCAGCGCGGCGTTTTCCGTACGCAGCGCGGCATTCTCAGCCTCCAGCACCTCCACACGATTCAGTAATTCCAATACCAGCCCCACCAGATCAGCGTGGCTCACATTCCCAATGCTTTCTCGATTCCGACGCATTACAATTTCCAAATTAATTCGGAGTTATTAATCATTTTCTGTTTACCGCAAGCCGCTAATCAATTACCTTGCGTTGAAGCATCCGTTCAGATTCTGCGCCTCGGAGCGGAAGCCGGATTGGCCTAAATCTGTGACAGCTCGCCGTCGCGGGAGGGGGGCTTATTTCACCTGGGCCGCGGCAAAGTCGAGATACGCTTCCCAGTCGGTCTTGGTGACATCGTGCACGCCGGTGCGCAGCAGGTAGGCGAGCGGGCCGTTGACCAGCTGGTCTGGCGGCGGCTGGGAGGTGGTGCCGAGGCCGCTGGTCCCGAGCAGGCGGTACACGGGATCCGCGCCGGCGAGGCTGAGGAATTCGCCTTTGGGGTCGGCCCACCGGTCCTCGGTGGCGCTGGTCACAAGCACCGGGCGGGGCGCGATCAGGGCGATGAGCTGATGCTGGTCGATCGGGCATGTCCCCTCGCGGCCGTTCCATTTTTTATAGCCCGCCGTGAACCAGTGCGGGAACGCGGTATTGATACGGGCGACCGTTTCGCCGAAGGCCCGGCGGCTGAGGGCCGCGCCGCCGCAGCCGGAATTGTTGGAGATGACGGCGGCGAACCGCTCGTCCTGCGCCCCCGCCCAGAGCGAGGTTTTGCCAAGGCGCGAGTGGCCCATGACGATGACTTTTTTCCCGTTCACCCCCGGCTCCTTTTCCAGGACATCGAGCAGGCGGCTCAGGCCCCAGGCCCAGGTGCCGATCGACCCCCATTCGCCGTGCTTCGGCGCACCGGTGACGGCATGCACCCCGTTCTTGAAGCCATCGTCGAAATCCGGGTCGAGGTCGCCATAATAGGCGGTGGCCACGCCGTGGCCGCGGGCGAGTGCGAGATCGTACCGCCAGCGGTCGGCCTGGACGCCGCGGGTTTTTTCGGACGGGGTGTTGTCGCCGAGGCCGGCTCCTTTGTTGTTGGGGACCCAGCCGGCGGGGAGCGGGATGTCGGCGTCGGTGGTGGTGGCGTGGTTGCCCTCGAAATTCAGCCCGAGAAAGACGGGGGCGGGGCGGTCGCTGGAGGCAGTGGCCGGCAGGTAGACGAGCAGACGCACAACCGGGCCCTGTGCGCGACCGAAGAGGTTGACCTCAATTTCGCGGCGAATGGCGGTGCCGCCGCGCGCGTCCTTCTTTTCCGTGACCGTGCGCCAGGTCATGCCCGGCGGCCGCCCGAGCGGGGTGCGGCCGTACACTTCGGCCTCGAACAATCGCATCAATTCCGGCCGGCGCTGCTCGCGCCAGGCGGCGGCGTCCCTGACCGGCGTGCCGGCGGCGGTGACGAGCGGGTCCGGCAGCGTGTAGGCGGGCACTTTGGCCTCGTCGTAGTTGAATTCGTCGGCGGCGGCCATGGGGGTGACGCTTAGCAGACCGAGCAACGGCTGGAGTAAAACCAGAATGTGGCGACGGGGGAATTTCATGGCTGTTTTCTACACCCGGGCGGCGGGTGTGGCCAGGGTGATTGAAGGCGCGCGAGCGCGGGCCTTTGCCGATCACGTCGCCGCCGGGCGAGGGCGGCGACGAGCCGGTGGTTTTCTCGAAGACCGAATATCTGCGATGGGTCGGGGCGGTCGTCACGATCCAGTGACCTTCCCGCTGGAAGCCCGGCGGCCGCTGGCGCTCCCCCTTTGGTCCGGCAGACGGTCCAAAGTTTCGTGCCTTCCGGCCCGATGCAGGTCGGTCACGCCCACCAGCGCAGCTCAGGCTGCGAGTCGCCATGGGCCCCGCCGCGGCCGGGCCAGCAGGGCGTTGGCCGCTTCGTCGGTGCCGAAGTTTTCCGCGGCCGGGTCGTATTTGACCGGCCGGCCGAGCGCGGCCGAAATCGCGCCGAGATGGCACATTGTGGCGGCCCGCTGGGCGACCGGGGCCGGGGCCGCGGTGCGGCCGCGGGTGAGCACGGCCTCGATGAAATTCCGGTGGTGGCTTTTCGATTCGAACAGCCGGGTGTCGCCGTCTTTGAGCTTCACGGTGCGCAGGCTGGGCGGGTCGGTCTCGAGCCGTTCGTTTTCGGTGAAGACCGACCCGTTACTCCCGACGAAGCGCACGCCCCATTTTTTTTCGTCAGTGGTGCTGAACATGACCATGCGCGGTCCTTTCGGGTATTGGTATTCGATGCGGAAGTTTTCCGGCGCGTCGTAGAGGCCGCTGTCCCGCCGGGTCACCTCGGTGGCGGAAACCTCGGTGGCCGTGGTGTCGTCCATGCCCGCGCCCCACTGGGCGACGTCGAGGAAATGGGCACCCCAGTCGGTGATGTAGCCCGGGGCGTAGTCGTTAATCCAGCGGAAGTTAAAGTGGCAGCGGGCGGCGGTGTAGGCGGCCTGCGGCGCCGGGCCGAGCCACAGGTCATAATCCAGATGCGGCGGCACTGCCTGGGCCGGTTCCAGTCCGCTGAAGCCTCCGGAGATGGCAAATTTCCCGGGTACGCCGATCTCGATCATCTGCAGGTCGCCGATGTAGCCGTTGCGGACCCACTCGCAGGCCATGCGCGTCTTCAGGACCGAGCGCCGCCAGGTCCCGCACTGGAGCACGCGCTGGTGAGCCTCGACCGCCTTGCAGATGGCGCGGCCGTCCGCGATGCCGCCGGCCAGGGGTTTTTCGGTATAGAGGTCCTTGCCGGCGGCGGCGGCGGCCGTGGCGATCAGGGCGTGCCAATGATCCGGCGTGGCGTTCATCACCGCATCGACATCCTTCCGGGCCAGGACTTCGCGGAAATCGCGGTAGGCGTCGCCCTCCGTGAGCCCCGCCAGGTTCCGGGCCGTCTCGCGGTGGTTGGCATCCACGTCGCACACCGCGACCACCTGGACGCGTTCGTCGTTCAGGAACGACTGCATGTTGCCTGTGCCCATGCCCCCGACGCCGATGCAGGCGAGGCGGACCTTGCTGCCCGGGGCCACCGCCCCGTCTTTTCCGAGCACCCGGGACGGCAGGATCAGCGGTGTGCCCAGGGCGGCGGCGGAGGTGGCGAGGAAGCGGCGGCGGCTGATGGCGTGAGACATGGTCGGATCGTGTCAGGGGATTTTCTTTCCAATGAGCGCCGAGTCTGGCGGATGGCCGCCCGGCCGACAAGCGCCGAGTGTGCGGTGCTTGGAATCCGTTTGCCGCGCGGGCCCGGCGCGGGCAGAGTCAGCGTTCGCCGAGGCCCGCCGGCCCGGATCCCGTTCATTCCCAGGATTGCCATCAAATGCGCACCACTATTCCACGCCTCTCCGTCGTCCTTCTGGCTTTGAGCCTTGGCCCAGTCGTGCTGCACAGCCAGGAGGCCGCCCCCGCCGGGGAGAGCGTCCAGCAGGCGCCGGCGGAAGAACTGAAACTGCTGGAGGGCTGGGTGCTGCCGCGCGGCGAAAGGAGCCGGGGGCGCCCCTCGCTGCCGACGGACCCGATCGAGTGGGCTTGGATTCAGGGAAAGCTGGCGCTGCCGGACCGGTCGGCGGTGGAGTCGCCCAGCGCCGAGGGGCTGTCCGCATGGAAAAAGGTGAAGGCTGACGAGGGGGGACGGTTTGACGGGCGGGAAATGGCTGGCGGCTGGCTGGTGACCTATGTGGATGCTCCGCGGGAGCAGGTGTGGCTGCTTGATGCGCAAGGGCACGGGTCGGTGCGGGTCAACGGTGTCCTGCGGGTCGGCGATGTTTATGGGAACGGCCGGGTCGAGATTCCGGTGCTGCTGCGGTCGGGCGAAAACACCCTGATTTTCGCGAGTGGGCGCGGCGGGGTCTCGGCCCGGCTGCGCCAGCCGGCCAAAGGCGTCTTTTTTAGTCCGCGCGACCCCACGTTTCCGCACATCATCCGCGGGGAGCACGAGACTCTCTGGGGGGCGACCCTGGTGGTCAATGCCACAACCGAGCCGCAAACGGGCCTGCTGGTGAAGGCCGGCGGCCCGGGGTTCAAGGAAACGGTGACCGCAGTGCCGTTGATGCCGCCGCTGTCGCTGCGGAAAGTCGGGTTTCGCCTGGAGCCCGACGCGGCCGCCGCCGCGGAGGCGTGGGCGGGTGACAGCGTGCCGATCGCGCTCGCGGTGACGGCCGGGGAGGGGGCGGACCCGGCCGGCCCGGCGGATGTGACCACCGTGTCGTGGCAGGTGCGCAACCCCTCGCAGACCCACATCCGGACGTTTCCGAGCCGGATCGAGGGCAGCGTTCAATATTACGGCGTGGTGCCGCCCGCGGCGGACTCGGCCATCGACGGCCAGCGACCGGGCCTGATGCTCTCGCTGCACGGGGCCGGCGTGGAGGGAGCGGAGCAGGCGGGCGTCTACCGCCCCCGGCCCAACGCCTATGTGATCACGCCCACCAACCGCCGCAGTTTTGGCTTCGACTGGGAGGACTGGGGGCGCTGGGATGCCCTGGAAGTGCTCGAGCTGGCTCAGGCGCGGTTTCAGACCGAACCCCGCCGGACCTGGCTGACCGGCCACTCGATGGGCGGCCATGGCACCTGGCACATCGGTTCGCTCTTCCCCGATCGTTTCGCCGCCGTCGGGCCGAGCGCCGGCTGGATCAGTTTCAGCACGTATGCCGGCCGCAGCCCGGAGCAGGCGACCGATCCGGTGTCGGCCATGTTGCGCCGGCCGATGGGGGTCAGCGACACCCTCGCCCGCAGCCGCAACCTGCAGTACCAGGGGGTGTACATCCTGCACGGCGACGCCGACGACAACGTGCCCGTGGACCAAGCCCGGACGATGCGCGCGGAGCTGGCGCAATTTCACCCGGACTTCGTGTACAAGGAGCAGCCCGGGGCTGGCCACTGGTGGGGAAATGTCTGCTGCGACTGGCCGCCGATGATGGCGTTTTTCGACGCCCATGAAATCCGGCTGCCGCGTGACGTGACCGAGGTCAACTTCGTGACCCCGAGCCCGGCCGCCTCGTCCGAGTGTTTCTGGGCCGGGGTGGACGCCCAGCAGCGCCAGGGCGAGGTCAGCGAAGTGAGCCTGCGCTACCAAGCCGGGCCGCTGAGCATTTCCGGCACCACCAAAAATGTCGCCCGGCTCTCGCTGAAGGCCGGCCTCCTGAACCAGGCGGATGCGCCGCCGGTGACGCAGCTCGCGGTCGAGATCGATGGCTCGAAACTCGAGGGACTTCCGGTCAATGCCGCCGGCCTTGTCAGGCTCCTCCGCACGGAGAACGGCTGGCAGCCGGCTGCCGCCCCGGAGGCCGCGCACAAATCGCCGCGCCGCGCGGGAACCTTCAAAACGGCCTTTCAAGACCGGTTCCTGCTGGTCTACGGGACCGGGGGCACGGACGAGGAAAACGCCTGGATGCTTGATCGCACCCGTCACGATGCCGAGGTGTTCTGGTACCGCGGCAACGGCTCGGTGGACGTGGTGCCGGATACCGCCTGGAAGGAGGTCGCCGAGACCGACCGCAGCGTGATCGTGTACGGAAATGCGACGATCAACGCCGCTTGGCGCGAGTTGCTGGCGGATGCTCCGGTGGTCATCAGCCGTGACGGCTGGCAGGTGCCCGGTGAATCCCCGGGCCCCGATCCCGTCGCCTGCCTGATGGTGCGGCCGCGTCCCCACAGCCTGACCGCCTCAGTCGCCGCCATCGGCGGGACCCATCTGCCCGCCATGCGGGCGACCGACCGCCTCCCGATTTTCTCCTCCGGCACCGGGTATCCCGACGTGCTGGTCATCGCGCCCGACTATCTTCAGAAGGGAGTGGCCGCCGTGAAGTGGACCGGCTATTTCGGTCACGACTGGTCTTTCGCCCAGGGCGAATGGGCGCGCGAAACGACGTCCGGCGCGGTTCCAGGCGGTCAGTGAACGAAGCGCCGCAGCGCCCCCGTCACCCTTGCGGAGCCGCGGGGGAGGCGGAAACCGCCACCCTCGCCGCGGGGGGTGGAGCGGGCCGGTTAATAAGACGCGCCGGTGATCTCGTTCACGTAGGTGTCGATGCGGCCGATGACCTCCTCCGCATCCTGGGGGCTGACGCCGATGGTGGCCAGCGTGGCGAGCAGATGCCCGGCGAATTTGGCGAAGTGGGCGGCGGTGATGCCGCGACCGTGGTGCACATGGGCCAGCGGTCGGCCGGGGTATTCGAGCGGGCCGCCCAGCGCCATGGAAAAAAACTGCCGCTGCATTTGTTGCAGCGCTTCAACGCTGCTCCGGGCAAAAAACGGGGCCAGTTCGGGATGCGCCAGCACCCGCTCGTAAAAGGAGGGGATCAGGGTGTCGAGGGTGGGCGCGCCGCCGATGCGGTCGTAGAGAGAGGCAGGGTCGGAGGTCGGGTTCATGGCAGAGCGCATGAAACAGCAGGATGTGGGCCGGTTCAACGGCGGGTGCGTCCCGTCGGTCCCGTGACCCCGTTTCCACGCGCGATGGCCGAGCGAAGACGGTGGTTGGTCGGGGCCCGTGGCGGTTTGGCGGAGCCCTCTGCGATCAGGGTGCCCCGTCATCCCAGCCAGGGCCAACGGCCGGAGGGGAGGTTGGGCGTGGGGCGCGTGGGGCGCGTGGGGCGCGTGGGGCGCGTGGGGCGTGGGCTCTTTGATGCCGGAGGCATCGGAGCGAGTAGCCGGTGGTCGATCGGGACGGCCCCGGGACACCACCGGAACATGCCCCCCAACGAATCGCACCCCGGAGGGGTTGCCAGCCTGCGCACGAGATCCCCTGGCTCCGCCGGATTTCGGACCTTCTCTCAAAAACACAGTTCTTTCTCGCCCCATCCAGCTCCCCGTCAGGTCCGTGCGGGCGGGCCTCGGGTGGCTGATTATTCGTGACAGCCGAAGGGTGAATCGCTACGGCTAGGATCCGATCCGTCGGAAATGGAGGGCGGCTGCTGGGTGGCGGCGGCTCCCGTGCCGGCGGGCATTGCCATCGCACTCCTCATTATGAAAACCAATTCTCTCCTTCTTTTGTCCGCACTCCTTGTGACCGCGGGCGGAGCCGCCGCCCAGACGACGCATGTGGCCTATGTGGTTCCCGAGGGGCAGGCGGGGATCCAGGAATTCGGCGGCGCGCTTGGCATGGAGTTCGACGTCGATAACCGGGTGATTGTCACCAAGCTCGGTTGTTTCGACGACACATCGGACGGTTTGAATCTCGCCATTTCGGTGCGGTTGTATGACCGCGACACCCAGGAGGTGGTGGCGTCGGCGGATTTCCTGCCGGACGATCCGGGCACGGGGGAGCGCGAGGATGGCGTGCTGGCGGGGGGCAGTCGCTTCCTGCCGCTGGCGACGGCGCTCACCCTGCCGACGGGGTTTCGCGGGACGATCGTGGCCGAGGGCTACGGGCCGGGGGAGCGCATCGGGAACAGCGGCGTGCCGACGCCGTGGACGCAGGACACCGGCAATGGCTCGCTGCGGTTTGTGGGGGCCAGCCGTTATAATGCTACGGTCGAGCTGGGGGCCTATCCCGAGACGGCGGATGCCGGGCCGGCCGCGCGGTATGCGGCGGGAACCTTTGAATTCCAGACGACTGCGCCGGAAGTGCCCGGCTTGGTGGTGGTTTCCGCGGTGCCCGGCAATGGGACGATCCAGCTCAGCTGGCCGGCGGTGACGGTGCCGCTGCCGGCGGCGAAGTACCGCATCGAACGCGCTGATGCGCCGGACGGGGCGTTCACCCAGGTCGCGGAGATCGCGGAGACCGCCTATGCCGAGACCGGCCTGACCAACGGCACCCTGTATTGCTACAAAGTGCGGGGAGTGGGCGCGGGCGGGCAGCTGGGATCGGAGTCGGTGGTCCAATGCGCCCGGCCGTTCGATCTGGGGGCGAACACGCTGGTGTCCTACGACACCCCCTGGGGCGTGCCGGGCAATCAAAACTTCGGCGGCAGCCTGGGCATGGATTTTGACATCGTGAACCCGGTCATCGTCCACCAACTGGGGTGTTTCGACGACAACTCGGACGGCCTTTTTCTCCCGATCACCGTGCGCATTTTCAACCGTGAAACCCAGGAAGTGGTGGCCGAGATTTTCTTCAATCCCGACGATGCCGGCACGCAGGAGCGCGAAGACGGCCAGGCGATCGGGGGCATGCGCTTCCTGGCGCTGACGCCGCCGCTCACCCTGCCCCTGGGGTTTCAGGGCACCATCGAGGCGGATGGCTACGGCGACATGGAGCGCAATGCGAATCGGGGTGCGCCCGCCCCGTGGACGATCCGGGACGGCGGTGGCTCGGTGGCCTTTGTCGGCACCTCGCGTTATGGGGACGCCGGCTCCTTTCCGGCGAATCCCGATCAGGGGCCGGCCGCGCGCTATGGCGCCGGCACCTTCGTCTACGAAACGACCCCGGCGCTCGCTCCGGGCAAACCTCTGGCCAGGCTCCTGCGGGCTGCGGAAAACCACGCGGCGACGCTGGTCTGGGATGCCGTCAGCCTGCCTCTGCCCGCCGTCCGCTACCAGGTGCTGCGAGCTGACTCCACCGACGGTCCCTTCGCGCCGGTCGGCGAGACGGCGGAGCTGACCTACCGCGACGGCGACCTGCCCAACGGTGTGCTAAAATGCTATCAGGTGCGGGCGATCGGCGCGGCCGGGCAGGCCAGCCTCGACTCGGACATGCTCTGCACGGTGCCCGCGCCGCGCGCCGGAGGCATCGCATATGTGGTTCCGGACCAGACTTTTGGGAACCAGCCGTTCGGCGGTGCGCTCGGCATGCATTTTGTTGCGGACCGTCCGGTTTTTATCACCCGGCTGGGCGTGTTCGACAGCGGATCGGACGGCCTGCTGCTGCCGATCTCGGCCCGGCTGTACAACCGCGACACCCGCGAGGTGGTCGCGTCGCTGACTTTCGATCCGGGAGACGACGGTGAATTGATTGGCGGCAGCCGGTTCAAGGACCTGGCCGCGCCCCTCTCCCTGCCGGCGGGTTTTCGCGGGACCATGGTCGCCAGCGGCTACGGGGCCGAGGAGCCGAATGGCAATACGGGCGCGCTCGACCTTGGGCTGGTCACCTTTGACGGGTCCTGCCTGCGCTTTGTCGGCACCTCGAGCTACGGGCTGGACCCCTCCGGGTATGCGGACACGCCGGACGGAGGGCCGGCCCATCGTTATGCTGCCGGCACCTTTGTTTTCGTGCCGGACGTGCCCCCTGCGGGGCTCACCATCGGGGCGACCGCCAGCGGGTTTCTCCTCAACTGGACGGACCTCGAAGGCACGCTGGAGCAGAGCCCGAATCTTGGCCCGGATTCCTGGCAGCTGGTTCCCAAGGCCGCGCCCGGAATCGAGGTGCCGGCCTCCGGACTGCAGTCCTTCTTCCGCCTGAGCCGGTGAGCCGCGGCACGCCGGTGCGGGGGCTGCGGGCTCCACTTCACGGTCGCGGGCCGGCAGGCCCGAAAATCCAGGCCCTGGCGGCCGCCTCATCCGCATCTACCCTGGGTCCATGCGCATGAGCCGTCTTTTTTCCGTCCCCCTTGCGTTGGTGCTGGCCGCCTCCGGAGCGCCGGCCGGAGTGGTGATCAATGAAATCATGTATCACCCGGTCGAGAAGCCGGCGTTTGAGGCCGCCGGAGACCCGGTGTTGGACCTGTCGGACGATGTCCATGAATTCATCGAATTGAAGAATACCGGGGCCGAACCGGTGAGTCTCGCCGGCTGGCGGCTGGGGGGCGGCGTGGCCTTTGTGTTTCCTGCGGGTGCCGTCATTCCGGCGGGCGGCCATGCGGTGGTGGCCCGGCATCCAGCCCGGCTGGAAGCGGTCGCCCCATACGGCCTCGCGGCCGGCACGGTGTTCGGCCCATGGCAGGGCGGCCTGGGGAACGGAGGGGACACCGTGCGCCTGGAAAACCCGGCGGGGGGCGTCGCGGACGCGCTCTCCTATGCCAGCACCATGCCCTGGGCCATCGGGGCCAATGCGTTCGGGGCCGAGGCCGACTGGACCGGCGTCGACGAGCGCCTGCACCAATACCGCGGTCGCTCGCTCGAGCGGGTCGCGGCCGCCTGGGCCTCGAATGATCCCGCCAACTGGCTGGCCTCGCCCGTGGCCGGCGAGCCCTCGCCCGGCCGCGCCAACGCCGTCACCCTGGCCGCCCCGCTGCCGGTGGTGACTGCGGCGGAAGCCGTCCAGGACTCGACGGGATCGGTGATCATTCGCGCGAATGAACCAGTGCGCGTGGAGGCGCGGTTTTCCTCCGCAGGCGCGGGCGTGAGCGGGGTGCAGGTCGAGTATTTCAAGGACGAGGTCAATTCGACCAGCGAGGTGAAAGCCACCCTGCCCCTGAGCGAAGTGGCCGGCGCGCCCGGCCAGTGGCGCGTGCTCCTGCCCGGGCAGGTCAATCGCAGCCTCGTCCGCTACCGCCTGGTGGCGGACCGGGGCGCGGGTGCCGGGCCTGTTTCCCCGCGGGAGGATGATCCGCTGTCCTGGCACGCGTATTTTGTCACTCCGGTCCGGAGCGGCACCCGGCCGCAGTACGATCTCTTCATCTCGTCGGCCTCGCTTTCGACGCTGTCGGCCAACATTTCCGGCAGCCCGCGCCGCATTGTCAATCCCGACCCTCCCGGCGTTCTGCGCCCGTCCTGGAATGCGACGCGGCCCGCCGTGCTGGTGCGGGAGGGACGCGTTTTCGACGTGCAGGCGCGGTATCACGGGAGCCGCTACAGCCGGAATGCGGGGCGCAATTCCTTCAAGATTCAGTTTCCACGATATGCCCGCCTCGATGGGATGGAAGGGATGTTTTTCAAGGACAAGGGCGATGATCACCGGGTCGGGGCGCAGCTGTATCGCGCAGCCGGGCTGCCGGCCTTCAGCGGCCGTTACACTGATTTTTACCTCAACAACGGAGCTGTCCTGCAGCGCTTGGAAGTGCCGGAAATGGACGAGAATCACTTCGTGAAATTTGCGGCCGGCCAGGCCGCGCTTTTTCCCGGGACGGAGGTGGAGGCGACGGGTGAATTCTACAAATCGACCGGGGTCGTGCCTTTCGAGACGGCGGCCGGCATGGGGGGATCCGGCGTCTACACGCTGAGCGGCGAAGGCCCGTATTACATCGGCAATGGCGCGCCCATTCCCCCGAAGGCCGGGTGGACGCCGCGGCAGCGGTACGCACACACCTACGGCGGCCAGATGCACCAGTGGCTCGGCGGGCGCGACACCGAAGCCATGATCGCCGGGCTTTGGGCCGCCCGGGGCGACCGCCCGACCGCGCCCAAGCCAAATCTCCCGGCGCTGCGGGCCTGGCTGGAGCAGCATTTCGACGTGGAGGCGACGCTGCGCTATATCGCCATCCGCAACTGGTGCGCGCCCTTCGACAACGCCACCCACAATCATTTCCTCTGGCGGCGCGCGAACGGCCGGTGGGCGATGCTGCCTTGGGACCTGGACGCGGAAATGAGCAGCAGCGGGCAGTCGATCTATTGGGACGAGCATGCCGTGCCCCAGCCGGACACCCTGCGCGGCCCGCACTGGATCAAGGATTCGTTCCTCAAAGCGTGGCGGGAGGAATACCGCCGCACGCTCTGGCTGCTGAACAACACGCTCCTGCTCCCCGCGCAGTTCGGCCCCGCCGGCTACAACGGGGCGCAATCCTTCGCCACCGCCCGCCATGCGTCGGTGAATGCGCAACTCGGCTATGGCACGTTCTTCCGCCCGGTCACCCCGGCGGCGGAGGCCCCGGCGTCTGGTGCCGCTGTGCTGCCGGGAGCGGCGCTGCTGACCTCGGCGTATGCCCATGGGTCCCTGGCACCGGTGCCGGCCCATGCCTCCACAACCTGGATGATCCGCGCCGCGGGCGGGACGTGGCTGGCCCCGGTCGCCCGCCGCACCAGCAACTCCCGGCTCACCTCGCTGCCGATCCCCTTCGACGACCTGGCTTTCGGGACCACCTACTTCTGGAAATGCTTCCACACCGACGCCGACGGACATCCGTCGTTCGAAAGCGCCGAGAGTTCGTTCGTGTTCGGGGCCGCCGCCGGAGGGGCCCCGGAGGTCCGATTGAACGAGGTTTTTGCCCGCGGCACCGGGGTCGACTTCATCGAGCTCCACAATGCCGGAGCCGTGGCGGCGGAGCTGGGGGGCATGGGGCTCACCGACGATCCGGCCCGGCCCGCGCGGTTTATTTTTCCCGAGGGCGCGGTGCTGGCGGCCGGCGGCCATGCGGTGATCGCGCTCGACGATGCGGCTCCCTTCCGGCTTGACGGCGACGGTCAGACGCTGGTGCTGACGCGGAGCGACGGCACGCTGGCCGACGCGGTGGCTTTCGGCCCGCAGGCGGAGGACCGGTCCATCGGCCGCACCGCCGCCGGCTGGGAACCCGGCCCGCCGACGCCGGGAGGCACCAACCTGCCGGAGGCCACCGGCCCGCCGGCCGGCCTGCGGATCAACGAATGGATGGCCGCGAATCCCGACGGTGCAGATTGGTTCGAGATCGTCAACACCGGCACCCAGACGGTCGCCCTGAGCGGACTGCGGCTGGGCAATGGCACGGAGGTCACCGCGCTGCCGGCCCTGTCGTTCATCGGAGCGGGCGGCTTTCAACGCTTCGTGGCGGACCGCGGCGCGGGCCCGCATCAGGTGGCCTTCAAGCTCAGCAGCTCCGGGGAGACGATCACGCTTTCCGAGGCCGCGGGCGGCGTGATCGACACGGTCACCTTCGGCCCCCAGGCCGTGGCCGTAGCGCAGGGCCGGCTGCCGGACGGGGCCGGAGCCGTGGTCTCTTTTCCCCATCACGCCACGCCGGGGGAGCCCAACGCCCTGGCCATTGAGGACGTGGTGATCAGCCGCCTGTATCCAGATATCGAGCTGTTCAACCGCGGCACCGCGCCGGTGGTCCTCGATGGGTGGCGCGTCAGCGATGCGCTGGGAGATCTCGGAAAACACGTCATTCCCGCGGGATTCGGCGCGGTGCCGCCCGGCGGCACGCGGATGGTGGCGGCCTCCTCCCTGCCGTTTCCGCTGGATGCCCGTCGGGGCGGCGCGCTTTTTCTGTCGCATGACGGCACCCACCGCAGCCGCCGGAGTTATGGGGCCTGGGACGGCACTCCCTGGGGCCTGGTGTTCCGTGAGGCGGGCGATGTTTTTGTCCGGGTGCAGCCCGCCCCGCTCACGCCGGGCAACGTGCCGGTGGTCGGCCCGATTGTGGTCAGCGAAATCAACTATCACCCGCCCGCCCTGCCGGGGGACGATGCCGCGTACGAATTCGTCGAGTGGCTGAACACGACGGCGGAGGAAGTGGCGATCGGCGGGTGGCGGCTCGAGGGCGATGCTGGTTTTACCGTGCCTGAAGGCGCGGTGCTGGCGGCCGGAGCGCGCGTCGTTTTCGCCGCGGTGAGCCCGGCGGCCCATGCCGCGCGGTACGATTTTCCTCCGGGTACGCAGGTGTTCGGTCCCTGGTCCGGCGGACTGCCGAATGCGGCCGGTACCGTCCGGATGGTGCGCCGCCTGCCCGCGGTCACGGAGCAGGGGCCGGACTTTGGCTTTCGGCCGGAGGTGGTCCTGGAGGACATTCGATACGCTGATGCGGCGCCGTGGCCGGAGGCTCCGGATGGCAGCGGTCCGGCCCTGGTCAGGGTGGCGGTCGCCGGCTACGGAGGTGACGCGGCCCACTGGACGCCGGGCCCCGCGTCGCCAGGCGCCGAGCCTTCCGCTAATCTCCCGCCGACGGTATCCATCCTCTCCCCTGCACCCGGTTTGGTCGCTCCCGCGGGACTGCCGGTCACGGTGTCGATCGCGGCCGCCGACCCTGATGGTACGGTGAAAAACGTCGTGCTGGAGGTCGATGGAGCCGAGTTTGGCGCCGATGAGGACGCCCCCTACAATATCACTTGGAGTTCGCTCGCCGCCGGCCCGCACACCCTGCGGGTGATCGTGCTCGACGGCCGCCTGGCCACGGCCACGGCGGAAATCACCGTGACCCTCACCAACAAAGCGCCGATGGCCGCCCTGCTTTCGCCCGCGCCCTGCGCCCGGTTTGCCGAGGGCGAGCCGATCCCGCTGGTAGCGGCCGCCTTCGACCCCGAGTCGCTGCTGAAGCGGGTCGAATTTCTTGCCGACGGCCTCGTCGTCGGATCCGCCACCGCGCCGCCCTGGCGCATGACCTGGACGGGCAGTGCCGCCGGTCACCGCACCCTGACGGCCCGCGCCGTGGATGCGACCGGCCTTGCGCGGGTTTCGCAGCCGGTCGGCATCTTCGTCGCGGGAGCCGCGGCCCCCGGCCCGGTGATTGCCTGCCTGGTGCCGGCCGGCACGATCGGACAGCAAAATTACAACGGCAGCCTGGGGCACGATTTCGAGGTGCTGGCCCCCGTCGTGGTGACCCGGCTGGGGGTTTTCGACAGCGGCTCGAACGGCCTCAGCGCCACGCTGACCGCCCAGCTGTGGCGCAGCCTGCCCGCGCCGCGGCTGCTGGGCACCCTGACCTTTACCGCCGGCTCGCCGGGCGTGCTTGCGGAGGGGACATCCAGCCGGTTCAAAGACCTCGCCACCCCCCTCATGCTGGAGCCGGGAACCTACACCACCGTGGCGCACGGCTACTCGGCCACCGAACCAAATGGCAATGCCGGGGGGAGCGCACCGGCCTGGATCACCAGCACCGGAGGCGGCCTCATCCGCTTCATCGGTGCCGGCCGCTACGGCACCGCCGGCCAGTATCCCGCCACCGTGGACGCCGGCCCGGCCGACCGCTACGCCGCCCCCACCTTCGAGTTCGTCGATGCCGATGGCGACGGCGATTGTCTGCCCCGGGATTGGGAAATCACCCAGGGATTCAACCCCTCCGACCCGGCTGACGGGGCGGCCGATACCGATGGAGACGGGGCCGCCAATCATGAGGAATACGCGGCCGGCACTGACCCGCGCGATCGGTCCAGCCTGCTCAGGCTGGACATCGTGGCAGCTACGGCGAGCCAGACCACGGTGCGCCTCGCGCTTCCGGCCAACCGGGAGGCCGTCGTCCAGTCGAGCCGCGAATTGATTTACTGGATCGACCAGCAGACGGTCAGCCCGATCCGGACCGAGCGGACGATCGACTTCGAGGTGCCCTCGGCTCCGGCGCGTTTCATCCGGGTCCTGGTGCGTCCTTGAAGCCCCTTCCCGGGAGCCGCCGCTCAGCCTGGCAGGTCGGCAGCCGCCGCTGCTGAGAGCGTGTGGGACAGCTTCTGCAGATCAAACGGCTTGGGCAGGGCGGAGATGTAGCCGAGGCGGAGCAGCTCGCCGTGGGTGCCGGTCTCGATGGCACCGCTGGAGGCGATGACCCGGGCGAAAGGATCGAGCAGCCGGATTGCGCGCATGGCGTCGTCGCCGCTGTGTCCGCCGGGCAGCGTGAGATCCATGAGGACAAGCTGGAACGGCCGGCCTTCGTGGAAACGGCGGCGGTAGCGGTCCACCGCCTCCTCGCCGGTGGCGGCCTCGTCCGCCTCGTAGCCGAGGGCCTCGACGCTGGCTTTGACGGCGGCGCGCACGACGTGCTGGTCATCCACGATCAGGACGCTGCCGCAGCCGGCGGTGGGCGGGGCGTCGGGACTGACGGTTTGGGGCGCGTGCTCGAGTTTTTCCGCCGGGCAGGCGGGCAGGTGGACGGTGAACTCGGTCCCCATGCCGGGGGTGGAGGCCACGGTGATCAGGCCTTCATGGCTGCGCACAATGTGCCAGCTGGAAGCCAGTCCCAGGCCGTTGCCGGTTTTTTTGGTGGTGAAATTGCGTTTGAAAATGTTGGGGATCACGTCGGCGGGAATGCCGGTGCCGCGATCGTGCACGCTGATGGCGACGTACGGGCCCGGGGGCAGCCCGGGGGCGTTGCCTTCGCCGAGCGTGACGTTTTTGGCGGACGCCAGGATATGGCCGCCGTCCGGCATGGCTTGGGAGGCATTGATCAGCAAGTTATTGATGACTTGTTTGATCCGCGTCTTGTCGATCCGGGCCAGCCAGAGGTCAGGGGCGATCTCGAGGTGGTGGCGGCAGTTGGAGCCGGAGAGGGTGAGGTGGGCGCATTCGCTGAGCACGTTGCCCAGATCCGCCAGGCCGGTGACCGGCGTGCCGCCGCGGGCGAACTCCATCAACTGGTCGGCCAGCTCCTTGGCCTGGAGCGCGCTGCCCGAGGCCCGCTCGAGGAACTGGCGGTGCGCCTCGGTGCCGCGCGGCTGCGCCCCGGCGTTCGAAATATTCAGCATCACCGCCGTGAGCTGGTTGCGGAAATCGTGCGCGATGCCGCTGGCGATGACCTCCAGATTCTCCAGCCGCGCCAGCTGGTGCAGGAAATCCTCGTCCGGCTCCTCATGGCGGTGGAGCGCCGCCGGGGCGGTGGTTTCCTCCGCCACCGTGATGATGAAGTTCAACAGCCGGTCCTCGGTGTCGCGCACCGCGCTGACCGTCCAGCGGCAGGCGAGCTCCGGACCGGCCGCGGTCACCAACTGGGCCCGGGTCACCGCGGCGCGGCCGACCTGGGCCACGCGCGGCAGCAGCGCGAGGAACTCGCCCAGGCGCGCCGGGTCGAACAGATGCGCCAGCGGCTGGCCCAGCAGGTCCTCGGGCCGATGCCCGGCCAGGCGGCACAACCCGCGGTTCACGAACATGATCTGCGGCCCGCGGCCCGCGACCGGCAGCGTTTCCACGATCAGCGCTCCTTCGGCAACCTGATCCACCAGCACCCGGAGGTGACGGTTGACGGTGCTGAGATGCTGCACCTGCTGCTGAAATCCGGCTTCCGACACAATAAAGTTTCCCCCGCAACCGGCGGGTCTATCACGCCACATTAGTTAAGCAAAGCGAAATTTTCTCCGACTTGGCGGTTTCTCGCATTTCTGCCACGCGGTGGCCGCTGCGCGCACCGCGTCATGCCGTCTCAGGTGGGACGAAGCGACCCGCTCGCGCGGCACCCCGCGCCGCTGCGGAGGGGTGGTTGACCGGGGGTGGATCAGTGTTGGAGCGGCCTCCCGGCGGTGCCGCTGGTGTCTGGCACGCGGCCTGCGGGGGAAAATGATGGTCCCCGGGTTGAAACCTTGGCGATTGCCCGTAGCGTTACAATTAGTCCACAACCTTTCGCCGGCCTCCCGGCCGGCCCCCGCGCAATGAACAACTTCACCCCCAGGGCACAACAAGTGCTCGCGCTCGCCCGCAAAGAAGCGGACCGCTTCAACCACAATTACGTCGGCACCGAGCATCTGCTCCTCGGGCTCATCAAATTGGGCCAGGGCGTCGCTGTCAACGTGCTCCAAAAGCTCGGCCTCGACCTCGAGACCGTGCGCATGGAGGTGGAAAAGCAGGTCGGCACCGGTTCTGATCAGCAAATGATGGGGAACATTCCCTACACCCCGCGGGTCAAAAAAGTGCTCGCGCTGGCCGGCAAGGAGGCGCGCGCGCTCAACCACAGCTACGTCGGCACCGAACACATCCTGCTCGGTCTCCTGCGTGAAGGCGAGGGGGTCGCGGCCCGCGTGCTCAAATCCCTGGATGTCGACATCGAGCGCACCCGCCAGGAAATTCTCAAGGAACTCGACCCCAACTTCACCCCCAGCGAGGAGGAGGAGGGCGAGACCTTCGGCCAGTCTGAAGGCGGCGGCAAAGAAACCGCCTCGGCGGGCGGCCCGGGCAAAAAGGAGAGCAAGACCCCGGCCCTGCGCGCCTTCGGCCGCGACCTGACCGAACTCGCGCAAAAGGGTGAGATGGACCCCGTCATCGGCCGCCAGGGCGAAATCGAGCGCGTCATCCAGATCCTTTGCCGCCGCACCAAAAACAACCCGGTCCTCATCGGAGAGGCCGGCGTGGGCAAAACGGCCATCGTCGAAGGCCTGGCCCAGGAAATCGTCGTGGGTAACGTCCCAGAAATCCTCCGCGACAAAAAAGTCATCACCCTGGACCTCGCCCTGATGGTCGCCGGCACCAAATACCGCGGCCAGTTCGAGGAACGCATCAAGGCGGTGATGGACGAGATCCGCCGCAATAAAAACATCATCCTCTTCATCGACGAACTCCACACCATCGTCGGTGCCGGCAGCGCCGAGGGGGCCATGGACGCCAGCAACATCATCAAGCCCGCGCTCTCCCGCGGCGAGATGCAGTGCGTCGGTGCCACCACCCTGACGGAATATCGGAAATACATCGAAAAAGACGCCGCCCTCGAACGACGGTTCCAGACGGTCAAGGTCGAGGAGCCAAGCGCCGAGGACGCGGTCAAGATCCTGCGCGGCATCCGCCCGAAATACGAGGCGCACCACAAAGCCGTTATTTCCGACGCCGCGATCGAGGCCGCGGTCAAACTTTCCGAGCGCTACCTCACCTCGCGCTTTCTCCCGGACAAGGCCATCGACGTGATGGATGAGGCCGGCTCACGCGCCCGCATCCAGGCCACCACCCGGCCGCCGGAAATCAAGGACATCGAGGCCGAGATCGACGCCATCCGCATTGACAAGGAGGGAGCCATTCGCGACCAGGATTTCGAGAAGGCGGCCGCCCTGCGCGACAGCGAGAAGCAGGCCAAGCGCAAGCTGGAGGAGGTGCTGGAGAACTGGCGCAAGAATTCCGATGAGAAGCGCGTCGATGTCAGCGAGGACGACATTCTTTCGGTCGTCGCCAAATGGACCGGCATCCCGCTCAAGCGCATGGAGACGACCGAGGCGCAAAAACTCCTGTCGATGGATGCGGAACTGAAGAGCAAGGTCATCGGCCAGGATTTGGCCGTGCTCGCCATCTCCAAGGCGCTGCGCCGTTCACGCGCCGACTTGAAGGATCCGCGCCGACCGATCGGCAGCTTCCTCTTTCTCGGGCCGACCGGCGTGGGCAAAACCTTCCTCGCGCGCAACCTCGCGGAATTCATGTTTGGCGACCCGGATGCGCTCATCCAGCTCGACATGTCGGAGTACATGGAAAAATTCACCGCTAGCCGGCTCATCGGCGCGCCTCCCGGTTATGTCGGTTACGAGGAAGGCGGCCAGCTGAGCGAGGCCGTGCGCCGGCGTCCGTATTCGGTGGTGCTCTTCGACGAAGTGGAAAAAGCCCACCCGGACGTGATGCACCTGCTCCTCCAGATTCTCGAAGAAGGCACGCTCACGGACAGCTTCGGGCGGAAGATCGACTTCCGGAACACCATCATCATCCTCACCTCCAACGTCGGGGCCGAATTGATCAGGCGCCAGAGCGCGCTCGGCTTCGGGGCCATGGCCGCGTCCGCCAACGAGCAGGACTACGAGGGCATGAAGGGGAAAATCATGGAGGCCTCGAAAAAATTCTTCAAACCCGAGTTCCTCAACCGCCTGGACGACCTGATCGTCTTCCGCATGCTCGAAAAGCCCGACCTCGCCAAGATCGTCGATCTCGAAATCAAAAAGGTCACCGGCCGCATCGCGAAAAAGCAAATCTCGCTCGTCCTCGACGAGGCCGCCCGCGACCTGCTGATCGAGGAGGGCCACGACCCGCAATACGGTGCCCGGCCGATGCGCCGCGCTGTCGAACGCTATCTGGAAGACCCCTTCGCCGAGGCCCTGCTCCGCGGCGAAATCAAGGAGGGCGACTCCGTCACCGTCACCCGCAAGCTCACCGAGAAGGCGCTGGAGTTTCATCCGAAATCGCCCGCCGCCGAAACCGGCGAGCCGGTCGCGGCGGCCGAGTGACCCCGTCCGCACGGCCCGGCCTGCCCAAGGCGGGCCGGTGCCTGGCACCTCCCTCCTCCTGTCTCCCGTGTTCCGGGGTCGGGAGTGATGTCCGCGGCGGGTGGCGTCCGGAGCCGGCCCGTGCCTCGCGGTCACCGGTGTTTGCGATACGCGGCCGGCCCGGTCTGAAAGTGCTGCTGGAAAACGCGGGTGAAGTGGTGGCGGTTTTTGAAGCCGGTGGCGGCGGCGATGTCCTCGATGCTGCGGGCGGTGGTGAGCAGGGCGTGCGCGGCCGTTTTCATGCGGGTGCGCTGGACGTGGACGGCCGGCGTAACGCCCACGACGGCGTGAAACCAGCGGATGAAGGCCCCCTCGGACAGCCCCGCGCGACGGGCAAGGGCCGCATTGGAGAGATCGGCGGCGGGCTCGCGGGCGATCAGGGCGAGCAGGCCGGCGAGTTTTTCCGGGTGGGTGCCGAGGCTCGAGGGGTCGAGCGTGGCGAAGGTTTCGTGGAGCAGGGCGCTGGCGGTGTGGCCGAGAACCGCGGGTGGATCCCCATTCTCGAACCGCGTGATCAGTTGCCGGATCAGTGCCGCCATGGCCGGGCTCAGTGCCAACGCCGCGGGTTCGATGGGCGGGGTGCGCAGGGGGGACGCCAGTCCGAAATGGATCCAAAGATGCGGGACGCCCTGCTCGCCTTCACAATCGAACACGGTGCCATCGGGAATGAGCAGCACATGATCCGGATCGAGTGCCCAGGCGCGTCCGCGGTGGACGATGCGCCATCCCGGGCGCGGATTGTGGTAGAGTCGCCAGAACGGGCTGAGAACCCGCGGAAAGTGCCAGGATAGGCCCCTCGGCAGCCAGCCGACCTCATGCAGCAGGAAAAAGCCGCCCGCCGCCCGCGACGCCTCCGTCATGGCCACGCCGTGCGGGGTGCGCGGGTCGGTGTAGCCGCTGCGGATCGGAGGGGGCTGGTCCATCGGTCATCAGAGGGAGATGAAAGCGGGAATGGACACTGAAAACGGCGCATTTCGACAGAAATAGATACAAACCAGGCATTTTACGGCATAGACCCGGCGACCCTGGCGGACACCTTTAATTGTGAACATGCCCCACCCCGCACTGTCCCCGCCCCCCCCCTCCGGGGCCGCCCGCCGCCTGCCGGTTCCGCTCCGTTGGCGGCCGGCCTCCGTGGTGACCAAGCTGGGGTCCGGGCTCCGGGCCGGCCTGATGCTGGCGGCGGCGATGCCGGGCCTGGCCGCGGCGGAAGCGAGGCTGGAGTTCAATCGCGATGTGCGCCCGATCTTGTCGGACCGGTGCTTTTTCTGCCACGGAACCGATGCCGCCCACCGGAAAGGGGACTTGCGTCTGGACCAGCGGGAGGAGGCGCTCAAGGCGCTCGCCCCAGGCGATGCCGCCCACTCCGAGGTCGTGCGGCGCATTCTTTCGGAGGATGCGGACGAGGTGATGCCGCCTCCCGAAACCAACCTGAGCCTGAGCGCGGAGGAGAAGGAGGTGCTGCGGACCTGGATCGCCCAAGGTGCCGAATATCAGGGCCACTGGGCCTTCCAGCCGGTGGCGGCCCCGGCCGTGCCCGCGGTTCCGGGCCAGGCCGGCCGGGTCCGGAATGAAATCGACGCCTTCGCCGCCGCGCGGCTGGAGGAGGCGGGGCTTGCGCTCCAGCCCCTGGCCGCGCCCGGGCGCCTGCTGCGCCGGCTGAGTTTCGATCTGACCGGGCTGCCGCCCTCCCTTGAGGAGTTGGATGCCTTCGAGGCGGGGATGGCCGCCGCCGGCCCCACCGCGGCTCCTGGCGCGGCCGCCGTGGCCGCGGTCGTGGACCGACTGCTCGCCTCGCCGCATTTCGGCGAACGCATGGCGGCCGACTGGTTGGACGTGGCGCGGTTTGCCGACACCTTCGGCTATCAGGAGGATGCGGCGATGAACGTCTGGCCGTGGCGCGACTGGGTGATCAGGGCCTTCAACGAGAACCTGCCGCACGATCAATTCATCACCTGGCAGCTGGCGGGCGACCTGCTGCCGGGGGCGACGCGGGAGCAGCGACTGGCCACGGCCTTCAACCGCCTGCACCGCCAGACCAACGAAGGCGGCAGCGTGAACGAGGAGTTTCGTGTCGAGTACGTCTCCGACCGCGTGGAAACCTACGGCATGGCCTTTCTCGGGTTGACCGTCGGCTGCGCCAAATGCCACGACCACAAATACGACCCGCTCACCCAGCGCGATTATTTTTCCCTCTTCTCGTATTTCCAAAACATCGACGAGAGCGGCCTGTATTCGCACTTTACCGATGCCACACCCACCCCGGCGCTCAGTCTGGGCACGGTGGCGCAGGAGCGCGAGCACACCCTGACGGAGGCCCGGGTCACACGCGCCGAAGCCGGGCTGGCTCTCGACCGCGGCGCCCGGCGGGCCGCCTTCGAGTCCTGGCTCGCGAGCGGACCGCATCCGCCCGCCCCGCTGGAGGCGGCGGCCTGGCCGGATGAGGTGGGCCGCTTTTCCTTTGACGAGATCAAGGACGGTCGGGTGGCGAATGCGCTCAACGAGGCCGAGCCGGGTGTGGTTTTCGACAACGTGGCGGTCGTGCCCGGGCCTCGCGGGTCGGCGTTGCTCCTCAGCGGCGAGAACAACGTGAACCTCGCCTTGGGCGGCACCTGGACGAGGGACGACGCCTTTTCGTTTTCGCTCTGGCTGAAGACGCCGGAGGCGATGGAGCGCGCCGTCGTTTTCCACCGGTCCAAGGCCTGGACCGACGCGGCCAGCAACGGATACGAACTGCTGATCGAAGACGGCCGGCTCAGCGCCGCGCTCGTGCACTTCTGGCCCGGCAACGCGCTGCGCGTGGTGGCCCGCGACCCGCTGCCTCTCAACGCATGGACCCATGTCGTGTGGAGCTATGACGGCTCCAGCCGCGCCGCCGGACTGCGGCTCTTCGTCAACGGGGCCGAAGCCGCGGTGGAGGTGGTCCGCGACGCACTGACCAAGGACATCAACCGAGGCGGCGAAAACCGGCTGACCATCGGCCAGCGGTTCCGCGACCGCGGGTTCAAGGGCGGCGAGGTGGACGACCTGCGGGTGTTTGCCCGGGCGCTGACCTCGCCGGAGGCGGCGTGGCTCAGCGGCTCAGGCCTCCCGGCGGCCGCCCCCCAGGCCGGCCTGTTCGAGTATTTCCTGGCGGCGGTGGACGAAACCCATCGCGAAAAACGGGCCGCTCTGCGCGCCGTGCGGCAGGCCCGCAGTGCTGCTGGTGACGCGCTGCCCGAGATCATGACCATGCGGGAAATGGCCGTGCCCAAGCCGGCCTTTGTGCTGGCCCGCGGGGCCTATGATGCCCGGACCACGCCGGTGTCCGCCCGCCCGCCCGAGTTTCTGCCGCGGCTTCCGGACGGGGCACCCGCCAACCGCCTGGGGCTCGCCCGCTGGACTGTGGCCCGGGAGAATCCCCTGACCGCGCGGGTGATCGTAAACCGCCTGTGGCAGTCGCTTTTCGGCACCGGCCTGGTGCGCACGCCCGAGGACTTCGGCGTGCAGGGCGCGCTGCCGAGCCATCCGGAACTGCTCGATTTCCTGGCGCACCGGTTCGTCGCCTCGGGCTGGGACTACAAGGCGCTGGTCCGGCTGATCGTCACCTCCGGCACGTATCTGCAGGACTCGGCGGCCACGGCTGAGGCCCGCGCCGCGGACCCGGACAATCTCCTCCTTTCCCGCGGTCCGGCCTTCCGGCTCAGCGCGGAGCAGATCCGCGACCAGGCCTTGCGGGCCGCCGGCCAGCTCGATCCAGCCATCGGGGGGCCAAGCGTGGACCCGGACCAGGCCAGCCGCCGCTCGCTCTACACCTTCTGGAAACGCACCATGCCCGATGTGCGCATGGATCTTTTCGACATGGCCAAACGCGAGGTCTGCAGCGCGCGCCGCCCGGTCACCCACACCCCGCTCCAGGCCCTCACCCTGCTCAACGAGCCGCGCTTCGCCGGCTGGGCGCGCCAGCTCGCCGCCACCGCCTCCGCCGCGCACGCCGATGACACCGCGGCCATCACCGCCATTTTCCGCCAGCTGACCAGCCAGCGGCCCACCGAACGCCAGCTCGGCATCCTGCGCGACATGCTCGCCGAGCAGTCGGTCCTGTCCGGGGCGCAGGGGGAGGCGGCCCGCCGCGCCGGCCTCAATGCCGTGGCCCAGGCAGCCATGAATTTTGACGAGAGCGTGATGAAACGCTGAACCCCGCGTCGCCCATGAACACCCCGCCCCTGATCTCCGCCTCCACGGCCTCGCACCTGACGCGCCGGCATTTCTTCTCCCGCTCCAGCCTCACCCTGGGAGGCGCCGCTCTGGCCCATCTGCTGGGACGGGACGCCGCTTCCGGCCTTGAGGCTCCCGCCGCCGGAGGCCGGGGCGTGCTCGGCCAGCCGCATTTCGCGCCGAAGGCCAAACGGGCCATCTACTTGTTCATGAGCGGTGGGCCGTCCCAGATGGACCTGTTCGACTACAAGCCGCGGCTCAACACCGACCATGGTCGGGACCTGCCCGACTCCATCCGGCAGGGGCAGCGGCTGACCGGCATGTCCGCCCACCAGGCAACCCTGCCGCTGGCCGGGTCCGCCTTCAAGTTCGCCCGCCACGGCCAGGCCGGCCACTGGATCAGCGAACTGCTGCCCCACACCGCCGGCGTCGCCGACGAGCTGTGCTTCATCAAGTCGCTGCACACCGAGGCCATCAACCACGACCCGGCCATCACGTTTTTCATGACCGGCGCGCAGATCGCGGGCCGGCCGTCGCTGGGGTCATGGTTGAGCTACGGGCTGGGCAGCGAGAGCGACAACCTGCCCGCCTTCTGCGTGCTCACGACCAAGGGCAAGGGCGGGCAGCCGCTCTACGCGCGCCTCTGGGGCAACGGCTTCCTGCCCGCCGCGCATTCAGGCGTGAAATTCCTGCCCCAGGCCGACGCCGTGCCGTTTCTCCAGAACCCCGAGGGCATCAGCGTCGCCGCCCGCCGCCGGTTGCTCGACCGCCTCGCGGAACTGCACCAGGAGGAATACGAGCGCACGCTGGATCCGGTCGTCAACGACCGCATCGCCCAATACGAAATGGCCTTCCGCATGCAGAGCAGCGTGCCCGAGGCCACCGACATCTCCGCCGAACCCGAATCGATCCTCGAGATGTACGGTCCCGACGTCCGCACCCCCGGCACCTTCGCCGCCAACTGCCTGCAGGCCCGCCGGCTCATCGAGCGCGGGGTGCGCTTCGTCCAGCTCTTCCACCAGGACTGGGACCACCACGGCGGGTTGCCAGGCGCGATCCGCGGCGAATGCCAGCAGACCGACCAGCCCTGCGCCGCCCTCATCAAAGACCTGCGTCTGCGCGGCCTGCTCGACGAAACCCTCGTGCTCTGGGGCGGCGAGTTCGGCCGCACCGCCTACAGCCAGGGGAAACTGACCGCCACCGACTACGGCCGCGACCACCATCCCCGCTGCTTCACCGCCTGGGCGGCCGGTGGCGGCATCAAACCCGGCGTCAGCCACGGCGAAACCGACGACTTCAGCTACAACATCACTCGCGACCCGGTCCACGTCCACGACTGGCACGCCACCGTGCTCCACCTGCTCGGCATCGACCACGAGCGCCTGACCTTCAAATACCAGGGCCGCCGCTTCCGCCTGACCGATGTCCACGGCAAAGTGGTGACGCCGGTTCTGGCGTGAAGCACGACGGCCGGGGACGCCCCCCGGGCACGGTGACCGAAGCCGGCTGAAAGCAAATGGACGCCGGCAATGGATCCGGGAGTGAACGGCCGGAGCCCGCGAACCGAGTAGTTGACATTTCCCCATCCCGGCGTGCCTTCAACGACCCATCATGAGCGACCCGTCCACAAGCCCGATCGTCTGCGCGACCACCCCGTGGTATGCGCGGCGCATGCTGTTGATGTTCGCGATGCTGGCGGCCTTTGCCGGATGGTTTTACAAGGACTACCGCTGGGGCTACCCGAAAAAGGCCGCGGTCTACGCCGAATACAAAAAGGTGATCGGACAGCCCGACGGCAAAACCCAGTGGACCGCGCTCTCCAAGGAGAAGGGCTGGGACGATCCGCCGGATGAAATCACGCCGGACAAGATCGGCGAGCAGGGGAAATTCGCGGTCGGTCTGGGCCTGGGGGCGCTGGCCGTGCTCGCCACGTTTGTGGTCAACCGCGGGAAAAAACTCACGGCCGACGCGTCCGGCTTCACCCCCCCCGGCCGCCGCACCCCGATTCCGTTCACTTCCGTGCAGCGCGTGGACAAGACCCGCTGGAAGCATAAGGGCCTCGCCTACGCCTACTATAAGGACGCCGCCGGAACCGAGCGCAAGGCCGTGATCGACGATCTGAAGTACGCCGGAGCCGAGCAGGTTCTCGACCGGCTGCTCTCCAGTTTTGGAGGCGACATTGTCGATGTCGCCGAAGAGTCCGCCCCGGGGGCTGGCGAGGCCGGGGCGGCCGCCTCCAAAACCGCGGGATAAGAGAAATTTATTTTGTTGCATTCCGGGGGGTGGCTGATACAGAACCGCCGATTTAACCCCCCAACACCCACCACGAAAATTATGGCCGACGAAACCAACATCGAACAAAAAGTGCGCGACATCATCGTCGAGCAACTCGGGGTCAATGCCGACCAAGTGACCACCGAGGCGAAATTTATTGAGGACCTCGGAGCCGACTCGCTCGACACCGTGGAGCTGGTCATGGCCTTTGAGGAGGAATTCGGCATCGAGGTGCCGGATGAAGAAGCCGAAAAACTCCTGACCGTCGGCAACGTCGTCCAATACATCGAAGACCACGCTCAGCAGTAGGCCCGACTTCGTTCCGTTTTGCAGAAAGCGACTCCCTTCGGGGAGCCGCTTTTTTTTGCCCGCGCCTCCCCTGGCCCGCGTGGGCCGCCGGGGGGCGGGCCCGGCGGTGCCGAAGGGGTGCCGCCAGCCGTCCCCGGGAGGCGGGGGGCTCCCGGGCCGGGCTGTTTTCCCGCTTGCGGGGTCAGACCCGGTCTTGGAAATGGGCGATGGTGCGGCGCAGGCCCTCGTCGAGGCCGACCTTCGGCTCCCATCCGAGGAGGGAGCGGGCGAGGGTGATGTCGGGGCGGCGCACGTTGGGGTCGTCGACCGGCCGCGGACGCTTTTCCAGGGTGGAGGCGCTGCCAATCAGGGCGATGATTTTTTCGGCGAATTCCAGGATGGTCAGCTCATTGGGATTGCCGATGTTGACGGGCTCATGGCGGCCGGCGTGCATGAGCCGCCAGAACCCCTCGATCAGATCGTCCATGTAGCAGAACGACCGGGTCTGCGAGCCGTCCCCGTGGATGGTCAGCGGCTCGCCGCGCAGGGCCTGGGCAATGAAATTGGGGACCACCCGCCCGTCGCGCAGGCGCATCCGGGGGCCGTAGGTGTTGAAGATGCGGACGATGCGGGTGTCCACCCCGTGGGCGCGGTGGTAGGCCATGGTCATGGCCTCAGCGAAGCGTTTGGCCTCGTCGTAGCAGCCGCGCGGACCGACGGGATTCACGTTGCCCCAGTAGTCCTCGCGCTGCGGGTGGACCAGCGGGTCGCCGTAGCATTCGCTGGTGCTAGCGAGGAAAAACCGGGCCTTTTTCTCGCGGGCGAGGCCCAGCGCGTTGTGCGTTCCCAGCGACCCCACCTTCAGCGTCTGAATCGGGTATTCGAGGTAGTCCACCGGGCTGGCGGGCGAGGCCAGATGCCAGATGAAATCCACCGGGCCGGGCAGGAAGAGGTGGTTGGTGACGTCCTGCTTGATGAATTTGAAGCGCCCGTCGCCCGCGAGGTGCTCGAGATTCGCCACATTCCCGGTGATCAGGTTGTCGATTCCAATGACCTGATGGCCTTCGGCCAGCAGGCGGTCGGTCAGGTGGGAGCCGAGAAATCCGGCGGCGCCGGTGACAACAGACGTGGTCATAAAAGAGCGGGGTGGGGGCTTCAGGCGGCGGATTTGACCAGCTCGGTGCCGCTGCCGGCGTCGGCGATGACAATCTTCTCCCGGTGGAAGGCGGCGTCGGCGCGGAAGGTGAGGCGGCAGAGGTGGCGGCGTTCGATTTCCATGAGATGCTCAGCGTCCTCCTTGCGCAGCCGCTGCATGACTTCCGGATGGACCACGATGAGGACATCGCGCTGGTTTTCCGGCAGGGTGGGGAGCAGGGCGTGGAGCTTGCGCTGGAGTTCCACCGACATGCTGGTCGGCGTTTTGATGCGCCCGGTGCCGTGACAGTACGGGCAGGGGTCGAAGATCGACGTGCTCAGGCTCTCGTGGAGGCGCTGGCGGGTCATTTCCATCAAGCCGAACGGAGAAATCGGCAGGACCTGGGTCTTGGCCTTGTCCCGCTTCAGCCCGTCCTTCATCACCTTGTACACGGCCTTGCGGTCGCGCTCGGCCTTCATGTCGATGAAGTCGACCACGATCAGGCCGCCGATGTTGCGCAGGCGCACCTGGCGGGCGACCTCGGCGGCGGCTTCCAGGTTGGTCTGGAGGATGGTTTTGTCGAGGTCCTTGGAGCCCTTGTTGCGGCCGGTGTTCACATCCACGGCGATCATGGCCTCGGTCTCGTCGATGACGAGGTAGCCGCCGCAGGGCAGCCAGACCTGGCGGAAGAAGGCGTTGTCGATTTGTTTCTGGACCCCGAAGTGGTCGAAGATCGACTGGCCGCCGGTGTGGAGGCGGATGCGGCGCTTTGAGCGGCGGCTGATCTGGCCGGCCAGCGTGCGCATGCGTTCGGTGGTGGCCTGGTCGTCACAGATGACCTCGTCCACCTCCTCGGTGAGGAAGTCCCGCACCGTGCGCTCGACGAGGTCAGGCTCGTTGAAGACGCGGGCGGGCGACTTCATGGCGGCGTTGTTTTCCTCCACCTTCTGCCATTGCTCGACAAGCATGGCCAGGTCGCGCACGAAGTAGCGGGCCTTCATGCCGAGGGCCGCGGTGCGCAGGATGATGCCCATGCCCTCGGGGACGCTCAGGCGCTCCATGATCCGGCGCAGGCGCAGGCGCTCCTTTGGCTCCTCGATTTTTTTGCTGATGCCGAACTGGTCGTTGCGCGGCATGAGGACCATGTAGCGGCCCGCGAGCGAGATGTTGGTGGTGACCCGCGGCCCCTTGTTGCCGATGGGGCCCTTCGTCACCTGGACCATGACCTCGGAGCCGACCGGGTAGATGGTGGGGATGTCCTTGCTGGTGATCTTGGGTTTGCGCAAGGACTTGCCTCCGCGTTCGATGGCCTCCAATTCCTCGTCGAGGGCCGCCGGAATGGCGTCCCAGTAGTGGAGAAAGGCGTTTTTTTCGAAGCCGAGGTCGACGAACATGGCCTTCAAGCCAGGCTCGAGGTTGCGGACCTTACCTTTGAAGATGCTGCCGACGACATTGTCGGAATCGCTTCGTTCGATGGTGTATTCCTCGAGCATGCCGTTCTCCACGAGGGCGACACGGGTTTCGAGTTTTTCTTTGTTGACGACAATCTTGATGCCGGAGCGGAAATCGCTCCCGATGCCGAAGAATTTTTTGATGGCGCGAATCATCGCTTTCAATGTGGGTTCAGGGGATGTGGGTAAGTAGTGGGGCGGATCGGTCCAGGCTACCGGGCCTGGTCGCGTTTGAGAAATTTGTCCATGAGATTGCGCTGAGCCGGGGCGGGTGCCGCGGGGCGGCTGCTGCGTGCGCTCCTCTCTCCGCCGCTGGGGCGGTTTTTGATCTTGGGCTGGTCCGCGGTCGAGGGCTTGCTGCGGCGGGCGGCCGCGGGACGGCGATGGGAGGGGGGATCCTCCTCAAGCACCGGGTCTCCGCCGTTCGCGGCGGCGGCAGCGAGAATGGCGGCGTCCACGGGATCGTCCGCATAGACGGTCCGTTCGAGTCGGTCAAAATGGCCCTTGGCCTCGGCGAGCGGCTGGAGCGGCGGCGTGTACGTTCCCCCGTCCCGGGCCATCGCCTGCTTGAGGATGCGGGCGGCGATGGGGGCGGAGGTGCCGCCGCCCGACGTGCCGTTTTCCACAAAGACGCAGACCGCGTATTTGGGGTTTTCGTACGGTGCGAAGGCGATGAACCAGGTCTTGTAGTCCTTGTTTTTTTCGTCCTTGTGCGACTTTCCATCGAGCCAGGCCTGGGCGGTGCCCGTCTTGCCGGCGATTTCATATTCCTTCGAGCGGATGCCGCGGGCGGTGCCGCCTTCGCCGTTGACCACCTTCCACATGCCTTTGCGCACAAGTTCGAGATCGGCCCTGGTCGTGGCCTTGCTGGCCAACAGGTCGACCTTCATCTCGGTCTCGACCTCGGTGCCCACCTTTTCCGCGTGGTCGTAAATCTTGGCGATCAGCTTGGGACGGTAGGAGAGGCCGCCGTTGGCCACGGTGGCGGCGACCGCGCACATCTGCAGCGGGGTGGCCAGCACCTGGCCCTGGCCGATGGAGGTGAAGGCGGTCTGGGCCTCCGTCCAGGTCTCTCCGCCGCCCAGCGGATCCGGCCCGGGCAGGATGCCGCCGGCTTCGCGCGGCAACTCGATGCCGGTGCGCCGTCCCAGGCTGAACCACTCGCCCATGCGATCAATGGCCTTGATCCCCGTGTCCATGCCGTAACGGTAGAAGAATCCGTTGCAGGACCGCATCAGCGCGTCGCTCAGGCCGAGACTCCCGTGGTTGCCGGTGCATTTGGCGAAATGGCCGCCGAATCGCATGCCGCCTCCGCACGAGAAAATGCGCTTCGACTGGCCCCGGGCGCATCCGGCCAGGGCGATCGGGACCTTGTACACACTGCCCGGGGCATAGGCGGAGAGGGCGCGGTTCATCAGGGGATGGGATTTGTCGTCTTTATAGGACATCCAGTCGTTGTATTCGATTTCGGGGATGAACTTGTTCGGGTCGTAGCTGGGCACGGAAACGAGGGCCAGGACATCGCCGTTGGCGGGGTTCATCACCACCGCCGCCCCGCGGCCGACCTTGGCCTCGCGCAGGGCCATTTCCGCGATCGACTGGACCTCCACGTCAATCGTGAGGTACACGTCGTCGCCCTTGATCGGCTCGATCCGGCGGTCCATCAGCTCGCTGTGGACGATCTTGCCGTGTTCATCCTTGGGAAAAACGCGCTGGCCGGCGCGGGCGCGGAGTTCGGCGTTCATCTGCTTCTCGATGCCGGCGATGCCCTCGTCGTCGCCCTCGTAGAAATCGAATTTGCCGGCGTCATCCTCCGGGATGTCCAGTTCGCCGATTTGCTCCACGTAGCCGAGCACGTGGCCGAGCATGGCCCCGTAAGGGTAGTGGCGCAGCGTCCGCTTGGAGATGGTCACGCCGGCGAGGAACTGGCTCTGTTCGGCCACCAAGGCGATTTCGTCGAATCCGACCCCCTTGCGGTAGGTGAAGGGAATGATGCCGCGGTTGGTCCGGTAATGCAGGCGCATTTCCTCGGGATCAATCTCCACGAAGAGGTGGAGGCGCTTCAGCTGCGGTGCGACCTCGGCCTCGTACATGGCGAAGATGTCGGCCTCCTCGCGCAGGCGCGGGGTGCCGAAGGGGTCCTTGAACGAGTAGTGGTTTTTGGGGACGTCCTTGTGGCGGCTCCGGTAGAGGTGGTTGATCTCGCGCAGGTCGAGTTTGATTTCGTAGCTTATCTTGTTGGTGGCCAAGGCCCGGCCTTTGGTGTCCCTGATCTCGCCGCGGATGCCGGCGGTCCGGTGGAAGACCAGGGCGCTCTGCGGCAGCTGGGCCAGGTACTTTTTATGGTCTTCGATCTGCACGACCCAGAGCCGCCACAGGAGCATGGCGAACCCTGCGGCCAGGATGAGGCCGAAGAGGTACAGCCGGATGACGTAGCGGGTCACCATGCGCGTTTGAGTTCAAGGCCATCGTAGCGGATCTGGTAGCCGGCGAGGCGGGACAGGCGGTGGACCAGGAGGAAGATGACCGGCGAGATCATCATGGAAAGCAGGGCGGTGGTGCCAATATGCAGCCAGATTTCCTCCGGGAAGAAGAACCGGCCGCGCAGGAAGCAGAACCAGAGGTGTTCGATGGTCAGGAGCAGGGCGGTGCCCAGGCCGCACATGAGCACGGGTAGCTCCCACCGACCGCGGCGGAAGAGCGGGCGGATCCCCTGCATGAGCGATCCAAGCAGCCCGTAAAGCAGGATCGAATAGCCGAAGGAGGGGCTGGCCGTATCCGTCACCGCCGCCCCGCTGAAGACTTGCTCCGCCATCGCCGCTCCGTCGACCACCAGATGCCGGGCGTCCCAGACAAAGCCGGTGGCAAAGGCGAAAAGCAGCATGGCCGGAAATGGCAGCGCCACCGCGCACGCGAAAAAGACCACCGGCACCAGCAGGAGGCGCGCCTCATACGCCCAAGGCACCACGGGAAGGAATTCCTGCGCCAGAAACGAAAGCGCGAGCCCGAGGGCGAGGGTCAGGCCGAATGTCATCGCGCCCCCTCCCGATCAATCACGAAGACGTACTTGATCTTGTCGAAGTCGACCGCCGGTTTGACCAGGGCCTCCCCGCCGTCGTCCAGGCTGCTGAAGCGGGTGACCTCGCCGACCAGGATGTTGGAGGGGAAAACCCCTCCCTTGCCCGAGGTGTAGACCTTGGCACCCACCGGCACGTTCGCGTCGCGAGGCAGGTAGGTGATGCGCAGCTCCGGGGTGCGGCTGATGATGCCGCGCACGCCGGTCAGGATGCCCTGTTCGGTCGTGCCCTCGATGCGCACGGCCGCCTTGCAGGTCTCGTCGGTGATGAAGAGGATTTCCGACTCGCGATCGTACAGGTGGACGATTTTTCCCACCAGGCCCTCGGCCGTGCGGACCGGCAGGTCGGGGGCCAGGTTGTCGGCCGTGCCGCGGTCGATCATGGCGGTGCTCCAGTAGGTGGCGGTGTTGCGGGTGAGGATCCGCGCGGTGGTCAGGCGCACCGGATGGCTTTCGGCGAAGCCGAGCATGCCGCGCAATTCGTTGTTCTCCCGGACCTTGTCGTCGTAAGCCTCGCCCCGGATGCGCAGGCGTTCGACCTCGAGGCGCAGCGCGGCATTTTCCGCGGCCACTTCCGAGGGCAGGCGTGCCGGGGCCGAGAGGCTGGCCACGCTCTCCTGAACGGCCGCACCGGTGCGCATGAACGGTGAGAACACGTTCATCACGCGCTCCTTCACGGCGAGGGCGGCCGGGCCTTTCCAGGAGAAGACCCAGCCGACCGCGCCGAGAAAAATCAGCAGCGCCACGATGTTCAATTGCCTCATGTTGGCTCCAGTGTTCTTCGTGATGGGCCCGAAGCGCCCCGGGGCACGTCTTCCGGGCTGGGCCGGAAGACGTGCCCCGGGGCGTTACTCTTCCTTCCGCCGTTCATCGTACGCCTTGGATAGCAGCGCCGCCAGTGGTTACGCCTCCATGCTGGCGACCCGCTGCAGGAAGGCCAGCTCATTGAGCACCATGCCGGTGCCTACCCCCACCGCGCTGAGCGGGTCGTCGGCGATGTGGACGGGTAGCCCGGTTTCCTCCTGCAGCAGCTTGTCAAGCCCGCGCAGGAGGGCACCGCCGCCCGCCAGCATGATGCCGCGGTCCACCAAGTCGGCCGACAGCTCAGGCGGGCACCTTTCGAGGGTCACCCGCACGGCGTCGACAATGGTGTTCAGCGGTTCAACCAGGGCCTCGCGGACCTCCTGGCTGGTGATGGTGATGGTTTTGGGCAGGCCGGCCACCATGTCGCGCCCCTTCACCTCCATCGTCATTTCTTTTTCAATCGGGTAGGCCGAGCCGATGCGGATCTTGATCTCCTCCGCGGTGCGCTCGCCAATCATCAGCGAGTAGGCCCGCTTCATGTATTGCACGATCGATTCATCCAGTTCGTCCCCGGCCACCCGCACGCTCCGGCTATAGACGATGCCGGAAAGCGAAATGAGCGCCACCTCGGTCGTGCCGCCCCCGATGTCTACGATCATGTTGCCGCTGGCCTCCTGCACCGGCAGTCCCACCCCGATGGCGGCGGCCATCGGCTCCTCGATCATGTACACTTCCCGGGCTCCGGCTTGCAGTGCGCTTTCCTTGACTGCACGCTTTTCCACCTCGGTGATGCCCGAGGGCACCGCGATCACGACCCGCGGCCGCACCAGTCCGCGGCGGCTGTGCACCTTGCGGATGAAATGCCGCAGCATCGCCTCCGTCACGTCGAAGTCGGCGATCACGCCGTCCCGGAGGGGACGGATGGCCACGATGTTGCCCGGAGTGCGCCCGAGCATCCGCTTGGCGTCGTCGCCGACCGCCAGCACCTCGTTGGTGCCGTATTTGACGGCCACCACCGAGGGTTCGCGCAGGACAATTCCCCTGTCCTTGACGTAAACGAGCGTATTGGCGGTGCCGAGATCGATGCCGATGTCACTGGAGAAAAAGCCAAGAAAATTGCCAAACATGCGTTGGAAAAAGTTCAAAAGATAAAAGGAACGTAAAAGGTGATGACGGACTTTCGCCTCGGAGGAGGAAAAAGCAGCCCCGACAGAAAGTGTGCACACCCCTCCAGCCCGCCCACCCACCCTGGGCGGCAGCTCTTAACCGCCCGCAGCGTCCCCCCGGAAAGACCGGACCTCCGGTCACTCCGGTTCACCACTACGGCGCGAACCGGAAAGATTCTCAATAATCCTGAAATGATTCACCCCTTGGTCAAGGGGAGATTCCAGCCGCCGCGCACGTCCGGGCGGCCGGTCCGGCGGGCGCTGCCGCCGTGAGGATCAGGAATCCGGGACGTTTCGAAGGCTTTTACCGGCCCGGGCTCCGCGCCGATGGACACTCGAGGGCGGTGAAGCGGCGGGTCAGGTCGGTCAGCGACTGCTCGACGCCCATGCGTTCAAGCGAACTGGCACCAACGAATCCGTGGGTGGCGGTGTGAGCCATGACCTTCGCGGCGTCCTCCGGGGTGTTGATCGGTCCGCCATGGCAGAGGAAAAAGATGTCTTTGCGAACAGTGCTGGCCGCGTCGATGATTTCCTGGGTGCGCCGGAGGGTGAAATCCCAGGACACGACGGCGCTGGTCACCCCGATGGAGCCGCCGACGGTGGTGCCGACGTGCGCGATGATGGCGTCCGCTCCGGCCTTGGCCATCTCGATGGCCTCCTCCGGCGAGCCGACGTAGACGACGCTAAAGAGGTCCATGCGCCGCGCGAGGGCGACCATTTCATACTCCTTCTTCACGCTCATGCCGGTCTCCTCCAGCACCCCGCGGAAATGGCCGTCGATGATGGTGTGGGTGGGGAAGTTGTTCACGCCCGAGAAGCCCATTTCCTTGACCCGGCCCAGCCAGTGCCACATCCGGCGGCGCGGGTCGGTGGCGTGCACGCCGCAGATCACCGGGCATTCTTCGACGACGGGGAGCACTTCGTATTCGCCGATCTCCATGGCAATGGCGTTGGCGTCGCCGTAGGCCATCATGCCCGCGGTCGAGCCATGCCCCATCATGCGGAAGCGGCCGCTGTTGTAGATGATGATGAGGTCGGCCCCGCCTTTTTCGATGAACTTGGCCGAAATCCCGGTGCCGGCGCCCGCGGCGATGATGGCCTTGCCCTGGCCGAGTTTGGCGTGCAGGCGTTCGCGCACTTCCTCGCGCGTATAGGGATTTCCTTTTCCGGTCCAGGGATTGGGCATGGGTGTGGCTGAGTGAGTGGTGAAGAGGGGAAAGGGGGGGAGGCGCGGCGGCGCGGCGGCGTGGTCGAGATTCTTTTTGGAGGCGATTGGGGGACACGCCAATCATTTGATGGCGATATTTTTCCGCGCGCTGCCGACGGAAATGCCATCCGGGGCGGCCGGCCTCAGGCGGGCGGTGCGCCGGGCTGCAGCCAGTGGAGGCAGGCCATGCGGGTGGCGATCCCGTTTTCGACCTGTTGATTGATGAGGCAGCGGTCGTAGGACATGACCGCGTCGACCAGCTCGACGCCGCGGTTCACCGGGCCGGGGTGCATGATGTAGACGCCCTCGGCGGCGATGCGGGCGAAGCGCTCGTCGGTCACCCCGAAGTGCCGGTGGTATTCCCCGAGGCTGGGAAAAAACGGATCGGCCCCCAGCCTCTCGTTTTGGATGCGCAGGAGATACACGACGTCGGGACGCCACTGCATGACTTCGTCGAAGGTGCGGAATTTCCTCAACCAGTCCCAGCGGGTGTCGGGGATGAGGGTGCCGGGACCGAGCACGGCGACGTCCGCCCCCAGCCGGTGGAGAATGGTGCTGGTGGAGCGGGCGACGCGCGAATGGAGCAGGTCGCCGACGATGACGATGCGCCGTCCGGCCAGGTCGGGCCAGATTTCACGGAGGGTGAAGGCATCGAGCAGCGCCTGGGTCGGGTGGGCGTGCCAGCCGTCCCCGGCATTGAGCACGCTCGCCTTGCTGTGCCGTGCGATCAGGCTGGGCACGCCGGAAGCGCTGTGGCGGACGATGATGTAGTCGACCTGCATCGACTCCAGCGTCTCGATGGTGTCAAGGATCGACTCCCCCTTGACCACGCTTGAGGTGGAGACGGAAAAATTGGTGACGTCAGCCGACAGGCGGCTGGCTGCGATCTCAAAGGACGAAAGGGTGCGCGTGGAGGGCTCGTAAAAGAGCGTCAGCACGTGCCGTCCGCGGAGGGTGGGCACTTTTTTCACCCGGCGCTGGAAGAGCGCCTTGAAGTGCGCGGCATTGGCCAGCACCTGCTCGATCTCCTCGCGGGCGAGGGGGGCGATGGCGAGAAGGTCCTTGCGGCGGGGCATGCTCATCGGGCGGCCTCCTTCTGTCCCACGGTTGCCGCGTCTGCGCCATCGGTTTCCTGGAGGCGCACGCGGACGTAATCGCCCGGTGCCGTCGGATGGACCAGCCCGACGTAATCCGCTTGAATGGGCAGCTCCCGGCAGCCGCGGTCGAGCAACACGGCCAGCTCGACTCGGGCCGGGCGGCCAAAGTCGGCCAATTCATCAAGGGCCGCGCGGATGGTGCGGCCGGTGTAGAGCACGTCGTCGAACAGGATGACCTGGGCCCCGTCCACATCGAACTCGATGTTGGAGCCACGGAGCTGCGGCACCGTCGGAAGTGCGGCCAGGTCGTCGCGATAGAGGGAGATGTCGAGCGAGCCGACCGCGGGTGCGCCGCGCCGGGGATCAAGCGCCGCCAGGAGGGCGGCGACGCGGCGGGCGAGGGGCACGCCGCGCCGCTCGATGCCGATGAAGGCGGGCCACGTGTGGGGATGCCGCCGGGCAATGGCCTCGGCGAGACGGCCGACCGCCGCCTCGATGCCGTCGGCATCCAGAAGCGGCTGGGGGGCGGGGACGGGCGACAGCATGGACACGAGGCGATGTACGGGGGGGTGGGACGATTTGCAAGCCGACCGGGAAGGGGGCGCGGGTTCGCGGCGAGCGCGGGACTTCGCCCGCCCTCAGCCCGTCGGCAGGGCGGCGGCTAGTCGAAGTGGAGCCGCCCGATGTCGTGGCGGCGCTGGCGGCCCGGAAAGGTGATTTTCTCCGCGGCCGGATTCACTTTTTCCAGGGCGGCCTCGCGGGTCGGCCCCTGGGCGACGATGGCGAGGACGCGGCCGCCATGGGTCTCATAGCGCGGCGCTCCGACGGTGGCGTCCGAGGCCAGGCGCGTGCCGCAGTGATACACCACCGCTCCGCTCGCCCCCGCCGCTTCCAGCCCGCTGATCGGGTCGCCGCTGCGGCTGGTGGCGGGGTAACCCGCGCTGGCCAGGATCACACACACGCTCCAGCCGGGCGCAAACGTGATCAGCTCAGGCCGCAGCTCGCCACGCGCGCCGTGCCACACGTATTGGACAAAATCACCGCCGATGAGCGGCATGACCGCCTCACACTCGGGGTCGCCGAACCGGCAGTTGTATTCGATCACCTTCGGCCCGTCCGGCGTCAGCATGAGGCCGAAATACAAGAACCCGCGGTAGGGCAGGCGGTCCGCCTGCAGTCCGGCCACCGTGGGCGCGACGATTTCCCGCTCAATGACTTCCAGCATCTCCGGGGCGACCAGGTCGCGGCTGGCCACCGCCCCCATGCCGCCGGTGTTCGGCCCCTGGTCGGCGTCGAAGATGCGCTTGTAGTCGCGCGCCGGGCACAGGATGTGGTACCTGCCATCAACCAGGCTGGCGAAAATGCTCACTTCGGGACCGGTGAGGCATTCCTCAATGACCACGCGTCCCGGCCCGAAGGCCTTTTGCACAAAAATGGTGTCGAGAAAGTCGTCGGCCTCCGCCCGCGTCGGGCACACCGCCACCCCCTTGCCCGCCGCCAGGCCGTCGAATTTCAGGACCACCGGCCCGTCGCCCGCGATCGCCGGCAGCAGTGCCGCCGCCTCCTCCCGCGTGCTCGCAGTGGCGTGACGCGCCGTCGGAATGCCGTGGCGGACGAGAAAATCCTTGGCGAATTCCTTGCTCGCTTCGAGCTGCGCCGAGGCATGCGGAGGCCCCCAGCATGGCACCCCGATCCGCGCGCAGGCGTTGGCCAGGCCCTCGCCGGTGACCAGGTAACTCTCCTCGCCGGCCACCACCAGATCGATGCCCTCGCGCTCGACAAACTCGATCAAGGTCGGCAAGTCGCGCACGCCCTCCGCGGGCCGGGCCACCGAGGCAAAAATGGCGTCGCTGCCCGGAAAACTATAGCGCTCCGTCGGCGTGGGCGAGGCCGCCAGCGCAGTCAACAAGGCGTGTTCCCGACCACCCTTTCCGACAACAAGAAGCTTGAGCATGGATCTCCGTTAGCGGTGAAGCGGCGGGATGCAAATGCGCGGCTTCGCCCCGGGCCCGCCGGCCCCGCGCGAACCCGGCCCCGCGCCACCAAGCACAAGTTTAAGTGCCCGCTGGAGGTCGCCCCCTCCGGGCCGCCCGGTCACAACCCGCACGCGTCGCGCACGCGCCGCACGACCGATTGGGCCAGCGGCCGGGCTTTGGCCGCGCCGGCGGCCAGCACCGCGTCCACGTGACCGGGATCGGCCAGGAGGGCGGCCCGGCGCTCGCGGGCGGGCCGAAAGTGTTCCCAGAGCGCCTCGAACAGCTGCTGCTTGTAGTGGCCGTACCCCTGGCCGCCGGCGCGGAAGCTGTCCTCCATGGCCGCCACTTCCGTGGCCGAAGCCACCAGCTTGTAAAACTCGATGATGGTCGAGGTCGTCGGTTCCTTCGGGGCGTCGACTCCGGTCGAGTCGGTCTTCAGACTCATGATCTTTTTCCGAAACGACTTCTCCTCGTCGAAGACCAGGATGGTGTTGTCGTAGCTCTTGCTCATCTTCTGTCCGTCCAGTCCGGGCACGGCCGCGGCGGATTCGCGGATCATCGGCTTCGGCAGCTTGAGCAGCCCCTCGCCATACCGCGCGTTGAATTTGGCCGCGATGTCTCGGGTCATTTCCAGATGCTGCTTTTGGTCCTGGCCGACCGGCACCACATCGCTGTCGTAGATCAAAATGTCGGCCGCCATCAGCACCGGATACGCGAACAGTCCCACGCTCGGGATGAACCCCCGGGCCGTCTTGTCCTTGAACGAATGGGCGTTCTCCAACATCGGCACCGGGGTCACACAGCTCAGCAGCCACGTCAGCTCGGTGACCTCCGGCACGGCGCTCTGCTGAAAAAACGTCGCCCGCGCCGGGTCCAGCCCACAGGCGAGGAAATCCAGTGCCATCTCCCGGCAATGGGCGCGCAGCACCGCCGGCTCGTGGATGGTCGTCAGTGCATGATAGTCCGCGATAAAATACAAGGCCTCGCCCTCATGCTGCAGCCGGATCGCGGGCTCCATCATGCCAAAATAATTCCCCAAGTGCGGTCGCCCCGTGGGCTGGATGCCAGAAAGAATGCGCATCCGGGGTTATTAGAGCGCGACCGGGGAAGGGCAAGCGGAGCGTCACCGGTCATTGGGCACAGGGAAAAGGAATGCGGCGACAAATCCTCAAAATTCGCGAATACCGGCGAAAATTGGCACAAGAGGCGCTGTATTCAGATCAGTCCGTGTCGTTCGAAAGTGAAATTTTCGGGGGTTTATTTCATAGTCGGACGACACGGACGCCTTTTATGCTACGCTGCCCCCGGGATGTCTGCCCTTGCTGAATCAGGAACCTCGTCTGTTGCCGCCTCCTCTCCACGGCGGCGCAAAAAATTGGCCGAGGCTTCCCTCGCCACGGTTGGTTCCGCAAGGTCAGTCCTCACGGGGCGCGAAAAGACGCATGGCTGGCGCGGCCTGTGGATCACCATTGAGCGCGATCCCGCGAAGGCGGGGGGGCTGGGCGAGGTGTCGAAGACGATTCCCGCAGAGTTGAATGCGGTGCTCGGCGCGGATGTGCGCGTCATTGTTCCCGGCCTCAAGCCGATCCTGGCCGAGGGAGGCTGGGAGGATACGGGAGAGCGCGCCGAATTGCCGCTGGAGTGGCCGGGCCTGCCCCGGTGGGCGGAATTCCGCCTGCTCCAGCGCTTCGAGGCGGCCACCCAGACGTGGGTCTATGCTGTGGCCCACGATGGATTTTTCGGCAATTTTGCCCATCTGTACTTCCGTGGAAACCATGAGGACACGCTGGGCGACGACCCGCTTTTCCGCACGGCCATGCTGTTCAACCGGGCCGCCGCCAGTTTCGCGCCGCGCCTCAACGGCACCAGCCCCGCGCGCGGCCCGCTCGCGACCTTCAGCGGCGACTGCGATTTTGTGATGGTGCACGACTGGCTGACCGGCCCGTGCCTGGGTCTGCTGCCGCCGAGTTTCGCGGTCGGGAAGATCTTCATGCTGCACAACACGTACGATGAGCAGCGTCATCCCGACCACGCCCGGGTTGCTCTGGGGCTGGCCGCCACGCCGTTGGCCAACAACTACGGGAATTACTCCCCGCTCGAAGCCGCCGTCTATGAAGCCCATGTCGTCATCGCCAATCAGAACTACGTCCGCTCGCTTTTCCAGCGCGACACGTTTGATCTGCTGCTGAAGAACCTGTCGGACAAGATCAACCAGGGGCGGCTGTATGACATGCACCACGCGATCTCGTCGGATTACGATCCGGTGGGCTCCCCCGCGCTGCAGTCGGAGGGATTCGAGACGTTGGCCCTGCCCGGCCCTTCCGCCTTGCCGGCCCGGCGCACGGAGGCCCTGCTGGAGTTCAAGCGGGCCAACAAACGCGCCCTCCAGCGCCACCTCGGACTCGAGGAAAATCCCGACGCCATTCTCTACGCGTGGGTGGGCCGTTTCGACCCGCTGCAAAAAGGCTTTTATCTGGTGATGGACGAGGTGCTGGGGTTTCTCCAGCGGCATCGGTCAGCCCAGTGGATTCTGGCCGGCAGCAACAGCAACAACGATCCGCGGGTGCGGGAATTCCTCGAGGCGATGAAGGCCCAGCCGGCCCTCGCGCGGGTGCTGTACGCGAAGGACAAATTCATCAACCGCGAGGCGGTCATCCGCATTTATGCGGGGAGCGACTTCTTCCTCATGCCCAGCCTGTACGAACCCTTTGGCCTGGCCCAGCTTGAGGCCATGATGCTCGGCTGCATTCCGGTGGTGCATGGCGTGGACGGTCTGCGCTCGACCGTGTCCGATCCGGAAATCGACATCCTGGAGGACGAGGATGCGCCGCGCGAGGCCGTGCATGGCTATGGGCAGGTGGGGGTCAAGATGACGTGGATGAACGTGCCGCTCTATCGGGAGGCGATGGGCCGGCAGGTCAATGGCGGGCCGCTCAACCACCAGGAAAAATGGGTGATCGGCGACTGCCATCGCAAATTCCGCATGGCGCTGCGCCGCGCGCGCCGCATTCTCCAGGAGCCCGAGCTGCGTGCCGAAGTGATCCAAAACGGCATGCGCTACGTGACCGAGGAGCACAACTGGGAACAGATCATCCGCCGGTACGAGGCTCCGATCAAAACGGCCATCGCCATGGGCAAGCGCCAAGCCGTGCGCTGAGTGGCAGGGGAAAACGCGGGCGGCCCGCCCCTGCCTGCGGACGCTCGGGCGTTTATTCCGCCTCCGGCCGCGGATCGCGGGCAAACAGAGCGCGCAGGCCCTCCTGGGGTGAAAGTCCCTGATACAAAACGCTATACACCGTGTCGATGATCGGGGTGCGCACTCCGGTGCGGCGGGCGGCGTGGTAAATGGATTCGGTGTTGGGCACCCCTTCGGCGACCATGGTCATGCCGGCGAGCACGGAGGCGAGGGACTCGCCCCGGCCCAAGGCCAGGCCCACGCGGTTGTTGCGGCTGTGCTCGCTGTAGCAGGTGACGACCAGGTCGCCCACACCACTGAGCCCCTGAAAGGTCTCGGGCCGCCCGCCCATGGCGGTGCCCAGGCGGATCATCTCGGCGAGTCCCCGCGTGACCAGCGCGGCCCGGGCGTTGTCGCCCAGCCCCAGGCCTGCCGCCAGACCGCTGGCAATCGCAAAGACATTTTTCACCGCCGCCCCCCATTCGATGCCGACCAGGTCTTCGCTGGTGTAGGCGCGGAACCACGGTTGCGTGACCAGTTCCTGCAGCCGCCGCCCCAGCGCGGGGTCGGCGCAGCCGATGACCGCGGCGGCCGGCTTGCGGCGGGCGATCTCCTCGGCGTGGTTCGGGCCCGAAAGCACGGCCACGGGCCGGCCGGGGAGCGCCTCGGCCAGCAACTCCGACATGCGCAGTCCGGTGACGTTCTCGATCCCCTTCATGCAACTGATCACCGGCGCGCCCGCGGACATCGCCACGCTCGCCAATTGGGCGGCCACCGAGCGCACGGCCCTGGAGGGCACCACCACGAAGAGGGCGTCGCAGTCGGCAAGATCGGCCAGCGCGGTGGTGGCGCGCAGGTTTTCGGGCAGGGGCAGGCCGGGCAGGTAGCCGGGGTTTTCGTGCCGGAGATTGATCGCCTCGACGGCTTCGGGCTCGCGCCCAAAGAGGCGCACAAGGGAGGCGTTTCCGGCGAGCAGGACTCCCAGCGCCGTGCCCCAACTGCCGCTGCCAATGATGCCGATGGTTTTCATGAGGGGTCTGGAGCGGCCGGCGTGCGCGCGCCAGCCTTTGGTTCGGTGCCGGCGGCGAGGCGCGCGAGGTTGGCGCGATGCCGGACGGTGACGAGCACGGCGATGAGCACGGCCAGGGCGAGGATCGGCCGGTTGAAACCGCCGGTGAACCAGCCCTGGACGGCCACGGCGACCGGCAGCGTCCAGCCCGCCACGATGGAGGACAGCGAAACATAGCGGCAGGTCTTCATGGACAGCGTCCAGCAGAGGCAGGCGGCCAGCAGCGCCCAGGGGGCCAGGCCGAGCATGACGCCCGCGCTGGTGGCCACGCCCTTGCCGCCTTTGAATCCAAGCCAGAAGGTGAACGTGTGCCCGAGCACCGCGCCCAGGCCGGCCAGCACCGGAGCGGACTGCGCGGCCAGGGGATGCCCGGCAAAGCCCGGATGCCACGCCGACCACCACGCGGCCCCGAGCACCGGCAGCAGGCCCTTGAGCACATCCAGGGCAAAAACCGGCAGGCCCACCCGCCGGCCCAGCACCCTCACGGCATTGGTCGCCCCGATGTTGCCGCTGCCATGCTCGCGCAGGTCGAGACCCCGCAGTTTTCCCGCCATCCAGCCAAAGGGCGTCGCCCCGGCAATGTACGCAGGAAAAATGGGCAGCAGGATGGCGAGCCAGAGCGGCATTGAGCGGCAAGGAAGAACGTGAACCGAGTGGACCACAAGCGGGGCGGCGAGGGAGGGCCGGCCGGCCGCCGCACGCATACGTGGCACGGCTTGCCGGGAAGGCAACCGCCGGCCGAGGCCCCGGGTCGCCTCGTCCACCAAGCACCGTGCCCTGAAGCGGCTCGCCCAGCCGCCGCGGTCCGGCCACCCCCCTGGACAGCCGACCGGTTCACCCGCCGGCCCAGGCCGCCAGGTCGGGCGGCAGGTCGGCATCGAAGGCCAGCGGGCCGAAGGCTTCGGTCTCGAGCGCCAGATGGCTTGAGTGCAGCGCCTGGCGGGGCAGCAGAAGCTGGTCTTCAAGCGCGGGGGTCCAGCCGGTCTCGATATGGGCGAGATAGGGCCCCGCGCCCCCGGGGCCGTACAACTTGTCTCCGACAACCGGGTGGCCGGCGTGGGCCAGATGGACCCGGATCTGATGGGTGCGCCCGGTCCGGGGGCGGGCCTCGACGACCGCATACTCCACCGGCCGGTCTGCGGCGGTCGCGCCGCGGGTGAAACGCCTGACCACGCGCACCTCTGTGCGGCTGGGTGCCCCCTCCGGGTGCGCCGCCTGCATGAGATGCACCGGCGCCTCTTCATCGAACTCGCCCCGCCGCCGCAGCGGAACATCCACTGCAAACACCTCCGCCGCGGGCCAGCCCCGGACCAGGGCCAGATACCGCTTCTCCACCTGCCGGCGCATCATGGCCTTGCCGAAAACACGGGCGGTCTCGCGGTTTTTGGCCACCAGCACCAGTCCGCTCGTCTCGCGGTCCAGCCGGTTGATGAGGGAAAGGCGCGCCCCGTTGGCGATCTCGTAGGCCAACAGATGCTCCAATCCGTCGAGCAGCGTGGGCGGACTGTCCGGTTTCGCCGGGTGGACCTGTAGGGGCGCGGGTTTGTCCACGACGATCCAGTCCGGGCTTTCGGCAACCACGCGGAAATCGGGGGTGAAGGCAATCGGTCGCCACGGCGGCATTCCTTCTGCCATGCCGCACCTGCGACTCCCGTCAAGCGGCGCGCCGCCCGACGGTCCCGCCACCAGGGCCGTCACGCGGACGGCGGGGACATATGGATCCGTCCCTCCGGCCGTCCCACTCAGGCTCCGGTCGGGGTCCGCCGCCGCCGGACCAGCATCAGGCCCGCCATCGCGAGCAGGCCGGCGGTGGCCGGCTCGGGCACCGGTCCGACCACGGCGAACACCGCGGACACCTGCTGCCCCTGAATCACAAAACGCACCGCCTCGCCATCGCCCCCGCCGCTTCGCTGGAGATGGACCTGGCCGCCCAGGGTCCAGTCATGCGCGGTCAGCGGCTCGTCCGCCACCAGCCGCTGGAAGGCAAAACCATCGGCCACCGTCGGGGCAACCCCCCCGACCACCTCGCCAAAGGCCCGGCCGGGCGTCGTCGGCGTCACCACCACGTTGTCAAAGGAACCGTCCTGCAGCGAGAGGGTGGGGCTGCTGAAATACATGCCGCTCACCCGGACCTCCTCCGCCGGCGGCGCCCGGTCCACCTGGGTGGCCTGCACCTCCAGCCGCAGCGAGTTGAACTCCGCGAGGCCCGCCGGGGCCACTCCGCCGAGGGTGGTCTGCGTGGCCACGGTTACATCGGGGTCGAGCGTGCCCGGCAGGGCGGGGGCAAAACCGGAACCATAGGCCAGCAGCCAGGTCTCGGGTGTGCTTTGCGTGTCCACCAGCCGGAACAGAAACCCCTGGCCTACCCGGTGCTCCAGACTGAAGGCATAGTCCCGATGCGAAATGGTGACCACATTGCCAAGATTGTGCGCCAAGGCCGTGCCGGACGTGGGTGCCGTGCCGCCCCCGTTGGCCATCGACTGGTCGGTGCCGCCCGCCGAGGCCCGCAGCCGCGCATTGATCACCGTGGCCCCCGTGCTGGTCAAGGTCACCTGCGAGGAATCAAATCCACACCCCCGCCCCCCGGCTGGGCAGCGCGGCGGCCGCCACAACGAAAAGGGTTAGGGCAAAAATCGCGGAGTTCATGGAGAGATGGGCCCGGGAAACCTGGGCAAGGGCAAGGCACGAGGCGAACGGAAGAGGGTTATTACAGATAATATAGTAATTACTATAATTGTCAACAACGCTTAACCGATCTTCTCTTGCCTGCGGGGCGCATCGGAGGCATTATGGGCGTTCCAAGATGTCACAAGTTATTGATTTTCAACACACGCTTGCCAAACCGGCGAGTCTGACCGGAACGTCGCTCCATACTGGAGAAAAGGTCACTCTCACCCTCAAGCCGGCGGAGCCGCACACCGGCATTCGCTTCCGCCGGGTCGATTTGGATGATCAGCCCTTTATTGAGGCCCGGGTGGAAAACGTGCAGACGGTCGAGCGCGCGACGACGCTGGCCCAGGGCAGCGTGAAGGTGCACACGGTCGAGCACGTGATCAGCGCGCTGGTCGGGTTGGGGGTGGACAACGCCATCATCGAGATGGATGCGAATGAGCCGCCGATCGGGGACGGTTCGTCCCGGCCGTATGTCGAATGCATTAAAAAGGCCGGCCTGGCTCGGCAGGAGCCGCTGCGCCGGGTTTTCGAGATCCGGGAACCGATCCATTTGGAGACGAAATCCGGCAGTCTGCTGACCATTGTGCCGGACAAGAAGTTCCGCGTTTCCGTGACCCAGGCGGGCGGCCATCCCCAGTTCACGCAGTTCTACAGCACCGAGATCACGCCCGAAACGTACGAGCGGGAGATCGCTCCGGCCCGCACCTTTGTCCATTACGAGGATGTGCAGCCGCTGCTCGAGAAAGGGCTGATCAAAGGAGGCAGCCTGGAAAACGCCATTGTCCTCCGCGGCGACGCCATCCTTTCCAAGGAGCCAATGCGGTACCCCGAGGAACTGGCGCGGCACAAGATCCTCGATCTGATCGGCGACCTCATGCTCTCCGGCAAACGCATCATGGGTCACGTCATTGCCGTAAAACCAGGCCACGGCCCGAACACCGAGATGGCGAAAAAGCTGGCCGACACGTTCCGCAAGCTTGACGCCCTGATGCCGGTCCCGGTCAGCCTGCCCACCGGCGAGGCGGTGCTCGATGTCAACGAGGTCATGCGCATCCTCCCGCACCGCTACCCCTTCCTGATGGTGGACCGGGTGGTCGGTTTCGAGGGCGAGAACAAATGCACGGCCGTCAAGTCAGTGACCATCAACGAGCCGTTCTTCCAGGGTCATTTCCCCGGCCACCCGATCATGCCGGGCGTGCTCCAGCTTGAGGCCATGGCCCAGGTTGCCAGCATTCTCATGCTCCGGATCCCGGAAAACGCCGGCAAAATCGGCTACTTCATGTCCGCGGACGAGGTGAAATTCCGCAAACCCGTGGTGCCCGGCGACACCCTCATCATCGAGGCCGAAATCCTCAAGAACCGCCGCAGCATCGCCCAGGCCCGCGGCCGCTGCCTGGTCAACGGGGAGACGGTCTCGGAGGCGAACCTGATGTTCAGCCTGTTCGCCCGATAATCCGCCCGGGGCCCGCACGACCCGTCGAAGCGAGAATATTTCTCATTATCCGGCGTCCCGACTGCTAACCAAGGCGGCGCCTCCCTGCCCTCACTTCCACATCACCACCCATGAAACTCATCGAAGAATTCAAACAGTTCGCCCTCAAGGGCAATGTCATCGATCTCGCCGTCGGCGTCGTCATCGGAACCGCCTTTGGCAAGCTCGTCGATGGCGTGGTCAAGGGCGTCATTGAGCCGCTGGTGGCTTTGGTCAGCGGCAAAGGCAGCACCGACGCCATTCTTAATGGCACCAGCAGCCTGGGCGAGGGCCTCTCAAACTTCCTGCTGCTCGCGCTGATCGTGTTCCTCGTCTTCGTGAAGCCGATGAACAAGCTCCGCCTCCTCATGGACAAGAAGGCTTCGGCGTCCGGCCCTCCGGAATCGCCGGTCGACATCAAGCTCCTCACCGAGATCCGGGACCTCCTCAAGAAATAGTCCGGTCCGGGCCACGCCCCCCGCCGCACCGCCGCTCGATTTTCCGAAGTCGAGTCGACGGCCCCGCCGGCGCGGGAGCGCGAGGTGCCTCGGTGCGATGGGGAGGCGGTTGGAGGAGGCGGGGGCAGCTTGGTTTGGGGCGTCCTCACCGCCTGCGCGCCCGGAGGCCGCGCCCCACTTGGAGCGAGGCCCCGCGGCTCAAATCCTGGGGTTGCGGGAAGCGGCGGCCGGTTGAATCTAGGGCCGTGAATGGGGATGCCGTCATTCACCCTCACTCATGCCTGGGTGGCGAAATTGGCAGACGCGCCAGACTTAGGATCTGGTTCCGCAAGGAGTGCAGGTTCGACCCCTGTCCCAGGTACTTCATTGCGAAAAACCCTACGCCTTGGGGGCGAAGGGTTTTGGAAGTGGGGAAGCGCTCCGCCAACCCGGCCGCCCGCGTTGGCCGCCTCTCCCACCCGCACCGCCGCCAGTGTCGGCCTGAGCGCCTACGCGGTTGCCTGCGCCCGGCTGCACCACCTGACCGCGCCTTGGCGCAGATGTCCCTCGAGGACCAGGACATGGTGCACCACTTCCTCTTGAAGGCGGCCCGGCAAGGGATCAAATTGGATATCCAGGTGCAGCCCTTCATCCACATCCCCGCGCCCCACGGCATGGACAGATTCGTATGAATATCGCCCAAGTCATCACTACGATTAACCAGATGCAGGCCGACGGCGTGATCGACCACTACGCCATCGGCGGGGCAGTGGGAGCCACTTTCCATCTCGAACCCGTCTCGACTCTCGATGTGGACGTTTTTGTCACCTTCCGTCCTGAACCCGGCTCTTTGCTGGTCAGTCCGCAACCCATTTTCGATTATCTCGCCGCGCGTGGCTGCAAGATGGAGGGCGAATATGTCATGATCGCTGGCTGGCCTGTGCAATTCCTTCCACCGACCGGCCCGCTGGTCGAGGAAGCCCTGGCCGGAGCCATCACCGTGCAGGTTGGCGAGACGCCAGCACGGGTCTTTACGGCCGAGTACCTCGCGGCCATCGCCCTGCAAGTCGGACGGGCAAAGGATAAAGCGCGCCTTCTCCAGTTCATCGAGGCGGGGGTTCTTGATATCGCCCGCCTCCAGGAAATCATTGCGCACCATCATCTCGACGAAGCTTGGCAGCGCTTCGCCCGGCAATTTCTCAGCGATACGCCATGACCTTCGACCTGCACCAAATCCTCGCCAGTAAACGCGCCTTCCGCCACGCGCTCGCCGCCCGCGACATTGTGGAAAAGCTGGCCATGCTCGATGATCTGCGCGCCCGCGCCCTCACCCTGCGCGCCGCCCGCGAAGCCGCCTCCGATTCACTCGTGGTGCGCGAGGCGCCGACACCCGATCAGGCAAGCCGGCAGTCCGAGCCTTCATGATTTCCTCCGCCTCCTCGGACCCGGCGAAGCAGTGGGGGGATGGAATGATGCGCAATTGCAAACATCCACAGTTTGGAAGCCGATGTTGAGCCCACATATCTGGAAATTGCATTCTCTCGGCCACGCGAAGAGTGGGTGTCTCAGATTTCCACCGATGGAGGCCAAGGGGCAGGAAACGCGGAATGGATGATGGCTCATCCCTCACTCGTGCCTTTCCGAAAACATTCTGTCCACCGTCCGCCTGGGTGACACCTGGGGGACAGAAAATCAGCAACCCCGAACTTTCTCTCCTTTCAATGGCCCGATCCGAGAAGCAGTCGATCCGCATCCCCCACGCCCTCTGGGACGCCGTGGAGGAACTCTGTAAGCCTGGCCGGCCGTTGGCCGCCTACCCCAGCCGCAACGCCGCCATCGTCGGCCTGATCGCCTACGCCGTCGCCTTCCCCCGGCCGCACCAGTTGACAGCGGCGCTGGCGAAGATGTGCCCGGAGGATCAGGACATTGTGCACGACTTCCTCTTGAAGGCAGCGAAAGAGGGGATCAACCTGCGCGACGTGCTTCCCAAGCCAGCAACAGCGGAAGCGCTGCTTCGTTTGGCACATTCAAAATGAGGTTCACGCCTGACGGGCCACGTTCATTCACGTCCTACAGGTTCCCGGGGACATCAGTGCTGCTGAAAAAATTTCACGATCGATACTGCGAAGTGTGGCCGTTGGGTCGAAGATGATACGGCAAGACGGCTGGAAGCGTGACGACATGAAAACTTTGGCCATCGAAAACCCGCGACTTCGCCAGGAGGAGCTTGGACAGTTCCTCACCCCGCCGCCGGTGGCTGCCCTCATGGCCTCTATGCTCGGGCCGCTCCCAACGAGGGTACGCCTATTGGATGCGGGGGCTGGTGCAGGAGCGCTCACCGCGGCGTTCGTCTCGAAGTATTGTGCAAAGCGGGAAGGCGTCACGGCCATCGAAGCGACCCTTTACGAACTTGACGATGAGATTCTTCAAGCTCTCTCCGAGACGATGAGCGAGTGCGAGGCCCGTTGCGCCGATGCTGGTATTTGCTTCACGTTCACCATCCATTGCACCGACTTCATAGAGGAAATGTCGGCTCGTCTCTCCGGTGATTTGTTCGCGACAACCCAGCCCGTTTTCGATGTCGCCATCGCGAATCCGCCCTATCGAAAAATCAACACGGACTCCACTGAACGACGCGCACTACGGTCGATCGGCGTCGAAACCAGCAACCTCTACACGGGTTTCATCGCTCTCATTCATCGCTTGCTCGTTCCGGGCGGCCAGCTCGTGGCGATCACCCCACGCAGCTTCTGCAATGGCCCTTACTTCCGGCCGTTCCGCGAGGATTTTCTAAGCCATTTGGAACTGCGACGCCTGCACTTGTTCGAGTCACGAAAAGCGGCTTTCCGCGACGACAGCGTTTTGCAAGAAAACATCATCTTCCATGCGGTCAAGCACCGGAGACAGCCCAGGGAGCTCATCATCTCCAGCAGCAGCGGAGAGCATGGCGACGAAATCACCGAATCCTCCTTCCCATACACCGAGATCGTCCATCCCCACGACGCAGAGAAATTCATCCACATCCCCTCCACAGCCAGCCACGCCACCGCCAAAGAAACCATGGACGGACTCCACTCCAGCCTTGCCTCGCTGGGCGTGACCGTCTCGACTGGGCGAGTCGTAGACTTTCGCCTCAAGCACGCATTGCGCCAGGCGCCCGAACGCGGAACCGTGCCGCTACTGTATCCCTGCCACTTCAACGGTGGTACCGTTCACTGGCCCAAGACCGAAGCCCGCAAGCCCAACGCCATCCTGGATAATGAAGTCACCCGCCCGTGGCTCGTGCCCTCCGGCGTGTACCTGCTCACCAAACGCTTCACCTCGAAGGAAGAACGCCGCCGTCTCGTGGCCTGTCTATTCGATCCGGACAAAATAGACGCAAAATGGGTCGGCTTCGAAAACCACCTGAATTACTTTCATGCTGGCGGGCAAGGCTTGGAGCGGACTCTGGCCATCGGCCTATACTTCTTCTTGAACTCCACTGTCGTCGACCAGTATTTCCGGCGATTCAGCGGCCACACGCAAGTGAACGCCACCGATCTGCGCACGTTGGCCTACCCGGATGCCAATGCACTCCGATCGATGGGACGCGATGTTGATTCTCTCGATCTCACCCAAGACGAAATTGACCGACTGGTCAGCAAGCACCTTCATGCCCGCAGCTAAACCCAACCGTAAATCCGCCGCTCGGAAAAGGCGCCTCGCCGAAGCCATGAACGCTCTCACGGCTTTGGACTTCGGCCCGAAGCAGCGGAATTCAACCGCCGCATACACGCTGCTTGCTTTGCTTGATTTTCAGCCGGAATCAGATTGGGCGGACGCTCAAGCTCCGCTACTGGGCATCACTCCGATTATCGATTTCATCGCAACCGCTTATGGCAACCGCTACGCCCCAAACACGCGCGAGACCATCCGCGACGATGCAGTCAAGTTTTTCGTAGAGGAGGGGTTGCTGCTGCGAAATCCCGACGATCCCAATCGTCCGACCAATAGCTGAAAGACGGTGTATCAAATCGAACCGTCGGCTCTCGCTCTCTTGCGTAAGTTCGATACGCTTGAATGGACGCCAGCCTTGGCGCTTTACCTCGCCAGCCGGGAAGCCATAAAGCAAGAAATCGCTCGAAAGCGAAACCTCGCACGCGTGCCCGTCACCTTGCCAGATGGCACTCAGGTCGCGCTCTCTCCCGGCGGCCAGAATCCACTCATCAAGGCCATCATCGAGCGTTTTTGCCCCGCATTCGCCCCTGGCGGCGTCGTTCTTTACATCGGCGACACGGAAAACAAATTTGTCCATCTGGAAGCAGCAGGTTTGAATGCGCTCGGCGTGACCTTGGATGCCGCCGCGAAGATCCCCGACGTCATCGTCTACTACCGCGCCAAAAACTGGCTCCTGCTCATCGAAGCCGTCACCAGCGCCGGACCGGTTGACGGCAAGCGCCGCAAGGAACTCAAGGAATTGTTCTCCGGCTGCAAAGCAGGCCTTGTATTCGTTACCGCATTCGAGAATCGACGCACCATGCAGACGTTCGTTTCGCACATCGCCTGGGAGTCCGAAGTCTGGATTGCGCAGGACGCCGACCATATGATTCACTTCAACGGCGAGCGTTTCCTCGGGCCATATCCCGACGTGATGCCAAGCAAGTTGTGAGATGGAGCACTCAAACAGATTGGCCCACGCAGTGGTAGAGCCCCACAACCAATTCCGCCACTGGCCGCCTGCCCGCCCAGCTACGCCGCCATCGTCGGGCTGATCGCCTACGCGGTCGCCTTCCCAAGGCCACACCAGCTGACCGCCGCCCTGGCCAAGATGTCCACGGAGGACCAGGACATCGTCCACGACTTCCTCTTGAAGGCGGCCCGTGAAGGGATCAATTTGCTGGATGTCCTGCCCAAGCCGGCGACCGCGGAGGCGCTGTTTCGTTTGGCAAAATTAAAATAACGTCGAGACGAAGTCTCCGAGCTCTATGAGCCACAAGACTTTGGACTCCGCCTGGATTTCCAGATTACCTCGAAGACATGGTTCGCCGTATTTTTTCAAACGCAAACTCTGAGGTGGACCCCGAAATTCGGGCCAGAGGTTAATTCTACTTTGTTGAACCCTCCTTAACTTCAAGAGGCGGAGATGGTGAATTTTGAGACAGATCATTACGTCGTCGGGCGGAGTCGATGGATGACTGTCTTTTGTGGTGGCGCCTGGCGATCTGTTCGA
>Ga0209702_10000837_pt1 | contig 63546 bp, 60 predicted proteins | sample FRY01_FD_187210 | JGI IMG/M metagenome (GOLD analysis project Ga0209702, IMG submission 187210) | Freshwater microbial communities from Lake Fryxell liftoff mats and glacier meltwater in Antarctica - FRY-01 (SPAdes) (version 2) | ecosystem: Environmental > Aquatic > Freshwater > Ice > Glacier... | reverse complement strand
TCAATCTCGCGCAGCACTCGCGCCGGCGCGCCGGCTGCGATCACGCCGGACGGGATATCACTGGTCACGACGCTGCCGGCGCCAATTACCGACCGCGAGCCGATTCGAACCCCGCCGGTGACAACGACGTGCGCTCCAAGCCAGACGTTGTCCTCAACGACGGTTGCGCCTTTGTGGCGGAAGCCCTGCTCGGTGATCGGCGTGGTCGGGTGGTCAAAGCGGTGATCTGCGTCGGTGATCATGCACCCGTTGGCGGCCATGCAGTGGTCGCCAATCGTGACTGACTCGAGCGCTGCGACCATCACGACCTGATTTAGGAAGACGCCTCGGCCGATCGAAATTTTCCCGGCTTCGCCGCCGGTTAGCCAGACGCCCGGCTCGAAGAGAGTGCCCTCCCCCACTTCAAGCCGTCCCTGGCGAAACATCTCAAGCGGCTCGCCCTGCAAGGGCCAGCGCGCGAAGGCCCCACGTTTGGCTAGCTCACGGTGAATCAGGTAGCGCCGCCAAGGCAGCGAGTCGCGCTCATACCAGCGCCACTTGGTGGCCCACAGGCGCGCCATCTGGGCTGTCCGCATCTGAGCCGGCATCGGCGCCGCTAAGCGGCGGCCTTCGTTGGTCGTGCGCCCGCGGCACCGGTCGGCGCGCCAGCCTTTTTCTTCGGCTTCACTTTTGCCACCGCCGCCGGTTTCGCGGCGACAACGAGCTCGGCAAGGAACTCCCCGGTGTGCGAGCCGGGCGTCCCCGCGACCTGCTCCGGCGTGCCTTCGGCGACGACAATGCCGCCTTCGTCGCCGCCCTCCGGCCCCATGTCGATGATCCGGTCGGCTGTCTTAATTACGTCAAGGTTGTGTTCGATCACGACGACCGAATTGCCTGCGTCGACGAGCCGGTGGAGCACCTCGAGCAGTCGCTGGACGTCGGCGAAATGAAGCCCAGTGGTCGGTTCGTCAAGGATGTACAGGGTCTTGCCTGTCGCAATTTTTGAGAGCTCAGTCGCGAGTTTCACGCGCTGCGCCTCGCCACCGGAGAGCGTCGTGGCGGGCTGCCCGAGCCGCAGATAGCCAAGCCCCACGTCACTGAGCGTTTGCAGCCTGCGGCGGACCTTTGGGATGTGGACAAAGAACTCAAGCGCCTGCTCGACCGGCATGTCGAGCACGTCGGCGATCGTGCGCCCTTTAAAGCGAACCTCGAGCGTCTCCTTGTTGTAACGCTTGCCATGGCACTGCTCACACGGAACGTAAACGTCGGGCAGGAAGTGCATCTCAATTTTGATCTGTCCATCACCGCGGCATACCTCACAGCGACCACCTTTGACGTTGAACGAAAAGCGGCCGGGCTTATAGCCACGCGCGCGCGCCTCAGGCGTCTTTGAGAAGAGGTCGCGGATCACGTCGAAAAGGCCGGTGTAGGTCGCTGGGTTGGAGCGTGGCGTGCGGCCGATCGGAGACTGATCGACCTGGATGATTTTGTCGAGCTGCTCGAGCCCGCGCACCTCCGCGTGTGCGCCTGGGCGTTGGCGCGCGCGGTGGAGCCGGTTGGCGACCGACTTGAAGAGCACCTCATTAACCAGCGTCGACTTGCCGGAGCCTGAGACTCCAGTGACAACCGTGAAGACGCCGAGCGGGAACTTGACATTGATCTCGCGCAGGTTGTGCTGACGAGCGCCGCGCACTTCAACGGCTCCATTGGGCTTACGGCGCACCTTTGGCACATCAATCTGCGCCGTGCCGGCGAGAAACTGCCCGGTCAGCGAACGTTTGTTTTTTTCAACCTTCGCGGCCGTTCCTTCGGCGACTATCTGGCCGCCGTGTTCACCGGCTCCTGGGCCCATGTCAACGAGCCAGTCGGCGGCGCGCATTGTCTGCTCGTCGTGCTCGACGACAAGAACCGTATTGCCCAGGTCGCGGAGGTTCTCGAGCGTCTTGATCAGCTTGCCGTTGTCGCGCTGATGGAGGCCGATTGAGGGCTCGTCGAGCACGTAAAGCACTCCTACCAGCGCTGAGCCGATCTGCGTTGCTAGGCGGATTCTCTGCGCTTCGCCGCCGGAAAGCGTCGCTGCGGCGCGATCGAGCGAGAGATAGCCGATTCCGACGTTCTCAAGAAAGCTGAGCCGCTCCGCTATCTCGCGCATGATCAAGTGGGCGATGTGGGCTTCAGTTTCGCTCAGCTCAACCTCGTCGACCCACTCCAGCGCGCGCCGCACTGAGAGCGAAGTGAACTGATTGATCGCCATACCGCCAACGAGCACAGCGCGCGACTCAGGCCGCAGCCTTGAGCCATCGCAGGCTGGGCAGGCGGCGACCGCCATGAACTCCTCAATACGTTCACGCATCGCCTCCGAATCGGTCTCGCGGTAGCGGCGCTCAAGGTTCGGAATTATTCCTTCAAATCGCGTTGAGTAGGCGCGCGTTCGCCCATAGCGGTTTCGGTAGGTGACCTCCACAGCGTTCTTGCCTGTTCCGCGCAGGAAGTAATCACGCTCGGTCGTCGTGAGCGACTCCCACGGCGCAGTCATGTCAACCGCGTACTCAGCCGCCAGCGCCTGCGTGATCTGCTCGTAGTAATTTGAGCTACTGGCCGCCCATGGTGCCAGTGCCCCGGCCTCGATTGACAGAGATCGGTCGGGGACGATTAGATCCTGATCAATTTCCATCTGCGAGCCAAGCCCGCTGCAGCGCTCGCAGGCGCCGTGCGGTGAGTTGAAGGAGAAAATCCTCGGCTCAAGCTCCGGCATTGATACGCCGCACTTAAGGCAGGCAAAACTCTCCGAGAAGGTCATCAGCTCGCCCTCTCCCTTCTCTGGCGCGGTTTCGACCTCGACGATGCCGCCCGCCAGCGCAACCGCGGTCTCAATCGAATCAGCGAGCCGCTTGCGCACGCCATCGCGAATAACGAGCCGGTCTATGACGACCGAAATCGAGTGCTTGAACTTACGGTCAAGCTCAATCTCCTCGTCGAGCATCAGTAGCTCGCCATCGACCTTCACACGCGCGTAGCCGTCGGCGCGAAGCCCTTCGAAAAGCTTGCCGTATTCGCCCTTGCGGTCGCGGATCAAAGGCGCCATCACGATCAGGCGCGTACCTTCCGCCAGCTCCGTCACCTGATCAATTATCTGGTCGGCTGACTGACCGGCGATCGGCGCGCCGCACTTGTAGCAGTGCGGATGACCAACGCGGGCCCAGAGCAGGCGCAGATAGTCGTAAACCTCGGTAACTGTGCCGACGGTTGAGCGTGGGTTACGCGAGGTCGTTTTCTGGTCGATCGAGATCGCGGGCGAGAGGCCTTCGATTGAGTCAACGTCAGGCTTATCCATCTGGCCGAGGAACTGGCGAGCGTAGGCGCTCAGCGATTCGACATAGCGGCGCTGACCTTCGGCATAAATCGTGTCGAATGCGAGCGAGGATTTTCCTGAACCAGAGAGTCCTGTGATCACTACCAGCGAGTCGCGCGGCAGCTCAAGCGAAATGTCTTTGAGGTTGTGCTCGCGAGCACCAGAAACGACAATTGAATTTGCTGACGCCATTACAGCCAGTCTATTAGACGCGAACCGCCGCGCGGCGGCCTTCGCGCGCCGAACCAACTAGCGCGTTAGCTCGCGCGCAACGCTGCGGTAGGCCGCGAGCGCTGGCTTGTCGACGAAGCTTCCGTCGGCGGCGACGCGCCGCAGTCCGGCGTATTCAAAAGCGTCCTGATTGCCGCTGTCACTGCTGACCCAGTTGTACCAGTAGGCGCGAGCGAGCTTGAGGCGCCCCGCACTTTTGCCGTAAGCGCGGTAGACCTCGCTCACTTTCTTTGCCTCACCAGCCTCGGTCGTCACCCAGCTTTGGTTGGCGTCGGCCTTTCCGCGCCCCGACGGCCAAGAAATCTCGGTTACCCATAGCGGAGCGTTACGGGCGCCGTTGGCGTCGAGCACGGCGCGGACGAAGCGAAGAATTTTTACGCTGCCCTCTGCTGTTCCCGTGAATGGATGGACAGCAACGGCGTCAAAGTAGCCTCTGCCCTTCATGCCGGCCTTGAACAATGTCGTGTAATCACGCCAAGAGAAATTCGGCAGGCCGGCCGTGATTACCTTCGCGCCGGGGTCGGCCGCCTTCACCGCCCTGTAGGAGGCGCGCAGGAGCTTGGCGTATGCGGGCGCCCACGGCTTCACTGGGAAGTAGCGGCTGAGGCTCGGCTCATTCCAGATCTGAAAATTGCGCAGCGGCCGCTTCGGCAGCGAGGGGTTGGCGGCCCAGAAGCTGCCCTTCACGCCGTAACGCCCAATTAGTGACTTCAAAAAACGGCCATAGATCGCCGGATCGCGCGGCGGCGAAAAAGTCTCGCTTGGGTCCAGAGCAGCCCAAGCCGGGGCGCGCAGCACAAGCGCCGTCACCTCAATCCTGTTTCGCGCCGCAGCAGCAATATGGGCGTCGGTGGTCGAAAAGTCGGTTGGGATCCCGCCGACGTTGGTGAAGTATCGGTGCGCGCTCGCTGGAATCTGCTCAAAGCTCGCGTACGGCTGCAGCAGCGGCCACTGAACCGGCAGCCGGATTGTCCCGACGCCACTGGCGCGCATCACGGCGCCCTCCTTGGCCAGATCGACCCCGGGAGCGTCAAGCGGGCCGTTGGCCATGACGCCGAAAAAAGTTGGCGAGAGCTTTGTTGCCTGCGCCGGAGCAGTAAAGGCGGCAGTGATCGCCCCGGCCGCAATGATTGTCGCTAAAGCACGCACTTCTAGTAGAACCGCTCTAAGCGCTCGGAGTTGCGCCGACTTCGCTCAGAACCCGCTCGGCGTCGATGCCCGGGAAAGCCTCGCGCAGCAGCTCCTGAGCCTGCTCGAACTCGATGCCGCGGCTAACCAGATCGAGCGCCACGAGCCTTGCACCCTCGACGCTGCCGTCAGGCGCCTCGTCAGCGACCGGTGGTTCGCTCAGCGGCGCTGGAGTCGGCGTCGACACGGCATGCGTGTGCATCTCAATCACGCTAAGTCGCACCTGCCCCAGCTGCTCTTGCAGCTCGGCCGTTTTCGAGCGCACCGTCGCCGCGAGCTGCTCCAGCGCGCGTTCAGCCGTTTCAATCCGCGCCAACGCGTCGCTGCGGCTCTGGTTTGGGTCCGCTGAAGACGAATTGCTCATAGTTCAAGCCTAGCCAGCCGCGCGTCAGTCGGTAGCCGGTTCGGGCCGCAGTCCGGCGGCTTCGAGGCCATCGAGCTGGCGCTTTAGGTCACGCAGCTCGTCGCGCAGGCGGGCGGCGTGTTCGAAGCGAAGCTCCTCAGCGGCGGCGAGCATCTCTTCTTCGAGCGTGACGATCGCCTTCTCGATCTCGTCCGGAGCATGATCGGCCAGGTCACGCTTGGCGCCCCGCCTTGCCTTCTTCGGAGTCTTGCTCTCAGCCTGAAGAAATTCGGCGATGTCGCTGACGCCCTTCGAAATCGATGCGGCGGTGATTCCATGACGCTCGTTGTGCTCTAACTGAATCTCACGGCGGCGGCTGGTTTCAGCGATCGCCGTCTTCATCGAATCGGTTATCCGGTCGGCGTACATCAATACGGTGCCGTCAACGTGGCGCGCGGCGCGACCGATCGTCTGAATCAGCGACGTTTCGCCACGCAGGAAGCCTTCTTTGTCGGCGTCGAGAATTGCGACCAGCGAAACCTCAGGAATGTCGAGCCCTTCGCGCAGAAGATTTACGCCAACGAGCACGTCAAACTCGCCTAATCGCAGGTCACGGATAATCTGAATTCGTTCGAGCGTGTCGACATCGCTGTGCAGGTAGCGCACGCGAACCCCCATCTCGAGCAGATAGTCGGTCAGGTCTTCGCTCATCTTTTTTGTCAGCGTCGTCACAAGCGTTCGCTCGCCTCGGTCGACGCGGATCTTGATTTCATCTAGCAGATTGTCAATCTGGTTCAACGTCTCACGAACCTCAACTGCTGGGTCAACGATCCCGGTTGGTCGCACGATCTGCTCTGCGACGACACCCGAGTGGTCGCGCTCATAAACGCTTGGCGTCGCACTGACAAAGACAATCTGCGGCGTGATTGAGAGGAACTCCTCAAACGTTTGCGGGCGGTTGTCCATCGCGCTGGGCAGACGGAAGCCATAATCGACGAGCGTCTGCTTGCGACTGCGATCGCCCTTGTACATCGCGCCGATCTGCGGCACCGTCTGGTGCGACTCATCGATGAAGCAGACAAAGTCATCAGGGAAGTAATCGATCAGGCAGTAGGGGCGCTCGCCGGGCTTGCGGCCGTCAAGAATCCTTGAATAATTTTCAATTCCACTGCAGAACCCGGCTTCGCGCATCATCTCGATGTCGTACTGCGTCCGCTGACGCAGCCGTAGCGGTTCGAGCTGCTTGCCTTCGGCTTCAAGCTGCGCGCAGCGCTCCTCTAGCTCGCGGCTGATCTCCGCGGCGGCCGCATCGAGGCTCCCCTCCTCGACGTTGTAATGAGTCGCGGGCCAAACCGCGATGTGTCCCAGCTCGTCCTCCAGCAGCTCGCCAGTCAGCGGGTCGAACTGCGCCAGTCGCTCGACCTCATCGCCGAAGAGCGTTACGCGGTAGGCGCTCTCGGCATAGGCCGGGAAGACTTCCAGCGCCTCACCGCGGACGCGGAAGGTGCCGCGCGTTAGCGCGACGTCATTACGGGTGTACTGAATTGCGACGAGCTTGCGCAGCAGCGCGTCACGGTCAACGCTTTCCCCCTGGCGCAAAATCTGAACATTGTTGTCGTAGGTTTCCGGCGAGCCCATGCCGTAAATCGCTGAAACGCTCGCGACAATCAACACGTCACGGCGGGCGAAAAGTGCTGCGGTCGCAGCGTGGCGAAGGCGATCAACCTCCTGGTTGATCGCCGAGTCTTTTTCGATGAAGAGATCTTTCGACGGGACGTAAGCCTCAGGCTGGTAGTAATCGTAATAGCTGACGAAATACTCGACCGCGTTGTCGGGGAAAAATGTTCGGAACTCATTGCACAGCTGCGCTGCGAGCGTCTTGTTGTGCGCCATCACCAGCGTCGGCCGCTGAACCCGCTCAATCACGCCGGCCATCGTCATCGTCTTGCCGGTGCCAGTAGCGCCGAGCAGCGTTGTGTTTCGCTCGCCGGCCTCAATCGCCTCAGAGATCAAGTTGATCGCGGCGGGCTGGTCCGCTGCCGGGGCAAAAGCGCTGTCTAGCCGGAATCGAGGCATCGCCTTAAGGGTATCTGCCGCCTACGGCGGCGGTCCGAGTTCGGGGCTGTAACGGGCGCGGTATTCAACCTGCGCCGCGAGCACCTTCTCGACATAGGCGCGCGTTTCCGGGAACGGGATCTCATCGGCCTTCAGCCCTGAACCACCCCAGCGGTCAGCGTTACCAGGGCCCGCGTTGTAGGCCGCGAGCGCGGCGTCGACGTCGCCCTCGTAACGATCGAGCAGCTCCCGCAGCAGATATGAGCCGTAAGCGATGTTGATCTGCGGCGTCGCTAAGTCTGCAAGCGTGAATGCGGTGCCGCCTGAGCGTCGAGCAATGTCGGCCGCGGTCTCCGGGGTGATCTGCATCAGCCCCTCCGCACCGGCCGACGAGGTGCTGTTAGAGCGGAAGCCCGACTCGGCGTATATCACGGCGGCGATTAAAGCTGGATCCAAATTCTTCTCGCGCGCCTGCTGCCGAATGATGTCGTCGTAACGAAGCGGGTAAGTGATTTCCGTGACCACTTTGTCGACGCTCTGCAGCGAGTCGCGTCCAAACAGCGCGGCAGCTAAGAGGGCCGCCGCCGCAACCACGCCGACGACGATTACCAGCCGGCGCCGTCCTGTGGCGCGAGTGCTCACGCAGCGAGCCGTTCAAGAACCGCGGCAAGCTCCTGCTCAAGCTCCTCGATCGTCCCGTCGTTGACCACGACATAGGTTGCTAGATCAGCTTTTTCCTGCTGGCTCATTTGCCTAGCGTGACGCTCTTCGGTGGCCTCATGGCCGCGCGCGGCCGCGCGCCCGCGGCGGAGCTCCTCGTTTGCTATCACGGCGACCGTCGCGTCGTAGATCTGAGCCATTCCAGCCTCGAACAACAGCGGCGTTTCGACGACCGCAGCTCGTGGCCGCGGCGTGTGGACGACTGATCGCTCGCGAAACTCGACTATGTGGGCTGCTACCAGTGGCCAGATCAACGATTCGAGCCAGGCGCGCTCCTCGTCACTAGCGAAGGCAAATTTGGCCACTGCAGCGCGATCAACCGTTCCACCGGTCGCTGCTTCACTGCCCCAGCGCTCGACTATTTGGCCAACGACTTCTTGCTGCTCGTAGAGCGAATGAACAACCGCGTCGGTCGAAAGAGTCAGTGCGCCAAGCCGCTCAAGCACAATGAGCGCGGTGCTCTTACCTGACCCCATACCCCCGGTCAGGCCAACGAACGGGACGGGGGCTGAATCGGTCAGCGCGTCGCCGCCAGACTCAGTCCTGCGCGTCTGCAGGCTTGGCGTCGCCGTCCGCATCAGCTTCAGCGACGACTTCGCTTTCGGCGGCCGCATCGGCCTCAATCTGCTCAGCCTCCGCGACAACTTCGGCCTCAGCCTCAGACTCAGCTGAACCAGCAGCAGCGAGCAGCTCTTCATCAACGACTGGCACGACGAGGTCGGCGGGAGCCTCAATCGCAGCATCCTCCTCAGGGAACTCGAGGTTGCCTGTGTGGGCTGAAAGAATCTGACCCTCGACGCGCTTGACGGAAAGCGAAAGCCGGCGGCGCTCGTCGTCTACTTCGAGCACCTTGACCTTAATTTCATCGCCAGGTTGGACGACCTCACGCGGGTTTTCGACGTGGTGGGCGGCGAGCTCTGAAATGTGAACAAGCCCTTCGACGCCGTCGAGAATCTCAACAAACGCGCCAAACGTGACGACCTTCGTGACCGTTCCTTCGAGGTCGTCGCCGATGTTGTAGGTGTCAACGACGCGCTGCCATGGATCGTCTTGGGTCTGCTTGAGGCCCAACGAGATGCGCTGGCGGTCACGGTCGATCTCAAGCACCTTGACCTGAACCGTCTGGCCAATCTCGAGCACCTCTTGCGGGTGGTTGACGTGCGACCACGAAATTTCTGAGATGTGAATCAAACCGTCGATGCCGTTGAGATCGACAAAGGCGCCGAAATCGACGATGTTCGAAATCTGGCCTTCGACGACGAGTCCTGGCTGGAGCTGATCGAGAATCTCTTGGCGCTGACCCTTGCGCGCCTCTTCGAGCACTGCTCGGCGCGAAAGAACGACGTTGTTGCGCTGACGGTTAATCTCGATCACCTTGCAAATGATCTTCGTGTGGAGGAACTCGTCGAGCTCAGCGACGCGGCGAATGTCAACCAGCGAAGCGGGCAGGAAGCCGCGGATCCCGAGGTCCACGATCAGGCCGCCCTTGACGACTTCGATCACTGTGCCCTCGACTGCTTCGCCGGTTTCAGCGGCGGCCTCAATGCGGCGCCAAGCTTTCTCAAAACGGGCGCGCTTTTTTGAGACAATTAAACGCCCGTCCTGATCCTCCTTTGTGAGAACCAACACGTCGATCTCTTCACCGAGCTCTACCTCTTCGCCAGCATCAATGTTCTTACGAATCGAAAGCTCAGCCGAAGGGATCACGCCTTCGCTCTTAAAGCCAACGTCGACAAGAACTTCGTCTTTGTCGATCTGGACTACGCGGCCGGAGACGACCTCGCCCTCACTGAACGTCGTGAAAGTTGCGGCGTAGTTAGGGACAATCTGACCGTCGATCTCAAGCAGCAAGCCATCGCTGCCTGGAACAACTTGCGATTCAACGTCGCTTTCGGTGGACTGGTCGGTAGATGTGGTTGTCATTGAAGGCAAGGTTAGCGGTATTACTTCGCCTCAAGCCACGTCCGTCCCGTGCCGATATCGACGGCCAGCGGCGGTTGGCGCTCTCCCCAAGGGGCAAGCATTCCCGTCTCAACCAGCCCGCTCAGCTCTTTCTGCTCCGTTTTTCGCCCCTCAAACAGCAGTTCATCGTGGATCGTCAGGATCATCTCGGTCTTAAGTTCGCTTGCAGCAAGCGCGCCGGCAACCTCAATCATCGCCAATTTCATCACGTCGGCCGCGGTTCCCTGAACAATCGTGTTGAGCGCCAGACGTTCGCCCATTGCGCGGGTTTGACCGTTCGTGGAGCGCAGCTCAGGAATGTTTCGGCGGCGACCAAAAAGCGTTGTCACGTAGCCCTGATCGGTTGCCTTCGCGACCGTTTGATCCATAAAGTGGCGGATCTTGCCGAACCGATTTAGGTAGGCGTCGATGAACTCGCGCGCCTCGCCGCGGGAGATGTTGAGCCGGTCGGCGAGCCCGTAATCACCAAGGCCGTAAACAATTCCGTAGTTGATCATTTTCGCTTTTGAGCGCATCCCCGAATCGATCTCAGCCTCTGACACGCCGAAGACTTCTCGCGCCGTTGCCGTGTGGACATCCTCGCCGGCGCTGAAGATGTCCATCAACGCTTGCTCCTCGGCAACGTGCGCCAGTAGGCGCAGCTCGACCTGCGAGTAGTCGGCCGACAGCAGCGCGAGCTTGGGCGCCGCTTCGAAACAGCCGCGGATTTCGCGGCCAAGTTCTGTCCGGACAGGGATGTTCTGCATGTTTGGGTTGACCGAAGAGAGCCGGCCGGTTGCGGTCGCAGCTTGGAGGAAGGTTGTGTGGATCCTGCTGTTCTTATCGACCAGCGATGGCAGCGCTTCAAGATAGGTTTTCGAAAGCTGATTCAGCTCGCGCCAGCGCTCGACAACTGGAATGATCTCGTGCTCGTCACGGATCGATTGAAGGACTCGAGCATCGGTCGAGTAACCGGTCTTCCCTTTGCGCTTCTTTGTCAGCCCAAGCTTTTCAAAGAGGATCGCGCTCAACTGTTGCGGCGAGGCAATCACGAACTCCTCACCAGCTAGCTTCCAGATCTGCTGCTCAAGGCTCGCAATCTCGGTTCTTACGCGGTCGGCGATCTCAGAGAGCGTCGCAGTGTTGAGTCGCACCCCGGCGAGCTCGATTGAGCGCAGCACCGGAATTAGCGGCAACTCGATCTCGTCGAGCAGCTTCAGTTCGCCACGCTCCTCGAGCATCAAGCGTTGACGCTCGGCCAGGAGAGCAGTGAGCGCGGCCTCACGCGCAACTTCATCATCGAGTGCGATCGCGATTCCCGCCTCTTCGCAAAGCTCACCAAGAACAAAACTGCGCCGCGACGGCTCAAGCAGGTAAGCGGCAAGGAGCGTGTCGTGGGCTACCACCGCGGGCACGACGCCGAGCGCTTTGGCGTCGTGGACAACTACCGGCCGCTCGCCGAGCGCCGCCGCCAGCTCTGCGGTATCGGATAGCTCGCAGACTGCGGCGCTGCCGTCGCAGTAGGAGGCAAAGCGCCAGGCCTGCTCGCGCGCGAACAGCTCGCCGTCTTCCATCTCGGGCGCTGTGACGGCGATCGCAAGTGGCGTCGTCGGCGGGCCCAGCGCTACCGCTTTGCCGAGCGTGCTCGCTGCGATCGTCACCTCGACGGCCGCAGCTTCAGCCGCCAACGCAACCGGCTCGGCGGCGCCTTCGTCGCTGGGGCCCAGTTCAGCTTCGATCCGTCGCAGTGGGTCGCGTAGCTCAAACTCAATGAATGCCTCACGCAGCTTTGCGCGGCTCGGCTCATTCTCAGCGGCGGCGATCGCCAGTGGGTCAATCTCAACTGGCACGTCGCGCTGGATTGTCGCGAGCTCCTTGCTGAGCCTTGCGTCGCCGGCGAACTCGGTTAGGTTTTGTTTGCGCTTGGCGCCGCTAATCGCGTCGACGCTGGCGAGCACTGTCTCCAGCGAGCCGAACTGCTGCAGCAGCGCCGCCGCCGTTTTGTCACCAATCCCTGGGACGCCCGGGATGTTGTCGGACGAGTCGCCCTTGAGGCCGTAGAAGTCAGGTATCAGCTCCGGCGCAATCCCATAGCGCTCAATCACACCCTCGTAGTCGTAGAACTTTGTCTCGGTGATGCCGCGTGCCGTCGCCATAACGGTCACGTGGCCTTCGGGGTCGATTAGCTGGAATGAGTCGCGGTCGCCGGTCACAATCACGACCGGGACTGGCTCGGCAGCCGTCCTCGCGATCTCAGCCAGAGACGCGATCACGTCGTCGGCTTCAAAGCCATCGACGTGAACGTTATGCCAACCGAAGGCCTCAACGATTGGTGCAAAGTGCGGCCATTGCTCGCGCAGTAGGTCGGGTTTTGACGGCCGGTTCGCTTTATAACGCGGGTCAAGCTCTTTGCGCCCCGAGGTGCCGCGATCCCAGCAGACGATCGTCGGGTTGTTGCCGTACTCGGTAAATAGCTTCACCAACATCGATGCGAAGCCAAAGATCGCGTTGCTGGGCTGACCTTTAGACGTTGAGATTGTGTCGGGCAGCGCGAAGAAGGCTCGGTAGGCGAGGCTGTTGCCATCGATCAGATAGAGCGTCTTAGCCACGGATGCTGACGCTACCGCAGCGGTCGGCACGCCGGTGGCCAGCCAACCTCCATACACTCACGCCCCGTGAGCTCAACACCTTCAGCCCAATACAGCCTGACGATCCGGATCGAGATCGAAGACACGCCAGGAATGCTCGGGCGCGTTGCCAGCGCGATCGGTGATGCTGGCGGCACGATCGGGGCGATTGACCTCGTTGAATCTACACATCACCTGATCCGCGACGTAACGATTAATACCCCAGACGCCGAACACTGGGCCGAAGTGACAGCTGCAATCGAATCGATCGACGGTGCGCGCGTGATCGACACCACCGACCGCACCTTCCAGATGCACGTCGGCGGCAAGATTGAGCAGCACAATCGACACCCGCTAAAAACCCGCGATGACCTTTCGATGGCTTACACGCCGGGCGTTGCACGCGTCTGTAGCGCAATCCACGAAGATCCCGAGCGCGCCTTTCAATACACGATCAAGCGCAACACAGTTGCCGTAGTCAGCGACGGCACCGCCGTTCTCGGCCTCGGCGACATCGGCCCACGCGCGGCCATGCCGGTGATGGAGGGCAAAGCGATGCTGTTCAAAGAGTTTGCTGGCGTTGACGCCTTCCCGATCTGTCTCGATACGAAAGACACCGACGAGATAGTCGAAACGGTTCAGCGGATTGCCCCTGGCTTTGGTGGAATTAATCTCGAAGACATTTCAGCTCCGCGCTGCTTTGAAATAGAGGAGCGGCTGAAGGCCTCGCTCGACATTCCAGTCTTCCACGATGACCAGCACGGAACCGCCGTCGTCGTCCTGGCCGCCCTGCTCAACGGCTGCCGCCTGACTGGCCGCGACCTGAAGGATCTTCGCGTGCTCGTGATTGGGCTCGGCGCGGCGGGCGTTGCGGTAACAAAGATTTTGCTTGAGGCTGGCGTGCGCGAAATCGTTGGTTGCGACTCGCAGGGCGCGCTGAGCACAGAACGCGCGGACTACGTCGACGGAACGATGACGCCGATTAAGCGCTGGTACGCCGAGCAGACAAACCCCGAGAAGATCAGCGGCGGCCCAGCAGAGGCGATCGCGGGAACCGACCTTATGATCGGACTTTCCGGGGCAAAGGTGATCGACGCCGCGGCGCTAGAAATGATGCGGCCGGAACCAATGATCTTCGCGATGGCTAACCCAAACCCTGAGATATCGCCTGAAGAGGCCGCGCCATATGCTCGGGTCATCGCTACAGGTCGCTCTGACTATCCAAACCAGATCAACAACGTGCTCTGCTTCCCCGGAGTGTTCCGCGGCGCGCTCGACGTTCGGGCAGCGCAGATAACCGAACCAATGAAAATGGCCGCGGCGCGCGCGATCGCCCAAATCGTGACTGACGAGCAGCTCAGCGAGGATTACATCATCCCCTCCTGCTTCAACCGCGACGTAGCGCCGGCAGTTGCCGAAGCGGTAGCTGCCGAGGCACGCGCAAGCGGCGCCGCGCAGCAAGAACGCAACACGATCGGCTTTGCTGCTTCCGACGTCGAAGCCCTGCGTAGCCCATGAACCCAACTACCACGTACCCTTTTTCGAACCTTCGATAGGAGCGAATCATGAAGATCGCAATTACTGGCGCTACCGGGCTGATTGGCACACGACTGGTTGCAGCGCTAAAAGCTCGCGGCGACGAAGTGATAGTGCTCTCGCGCAACCCGCAGCGTGCAGCCACGGCGCTTGGCACCGAGGCGGTTGGCTGGGACGCGCTGAACGAGCCAGCGCCGAGCAAAGCTCTCGAGCGGTGCAGCGCAGTGGTTCACCTCGCTGGCGAGCCGGTAGCGCAGCGCTGGAGCGCAGACGCAAAGAAGGCAATCCTCGATAGTCGCGAAATCGGCACAAGGAACCTAATTGCCGGAATCGCCGCTAGCGACCCACGGCCAAGCGTGCTGGTCTCTTCGTCGGCTGTCGGCTACTACGGCAAACATGGTGACGAGGTCATCGACGAGCAGTCTGCGCCCGGTAACGACTTCCTTGCGAAGGTCTGTATTGCCTGGGAGCGCGAAGCGCTTGCAGCCGAGCAGCTTGGCCTGCGCGTCGTGCTGATTCGCACCGGCATCGTGCTCGACGCCGGTGGAGGCGCGCTCAAGACAATGATGCCCCCGTTCAAGGCTGGCGTTGGCGGCCCCGTCGCCGGCGGCAAGCAGTACATGCCGTGGATTCACGCCGACGACATCGTCGGCCTCTATTTAGCGGCGCTGGACGACGCCACGTGGACTGGGCCGATCAACGGCACGGCGCCAAACCCTGTGACCAACACCGAATTCTCGAAGGCGCTCGGCAAAGCGCTTAACCGTCCGTCGCTCTTCCCCGTGCCTGGCTTCGTGATTCGCGCTCGTTTTGGCGAGATGGCAGAAATCGTCACCGAAGGGCAGCGCGCGATTCCCGCGGCAGCTAACTCCAAGGGCTACCAGTTTCTCCACCCTCAGCTACCTGAGGCGCTAAGCGCCGTGTTAGCCAACTGACGCTGCTGTTCAGTCGTTGATCGCGTCGGTCAAGGCGGGCGAGATCACGAGCTGCCCCCCAGCAACGCGCGAAACCACAATCGTCGTCAGCGTTGAGTCACCGTTGGGGCTGATCGAATACGGACCAACCGCAGAGTCGTCATTTTCGGTCTGGTTTAGTGCGCTGAGGACCTGGGCCCTGTTATTACCCTCGGCGCCGGATCGTCTGATCGCATCGAGCACATCGGCCATCGCCGCGTAGCCGTAGAGGCCGGCGATTCCGGGGCCGCTGCCGAACTGCTCGCGGTAGCGCTTCGATACCTCTGTGCCGAGAGCGCCGAGGCGCTGAGGGTCCGGGCCGGGCCCGGTGACGAGTGTTAATTGTTGCGCGCGCGCGCTCAGGTTCTCGGTGAAGAGATCGTTGTCGCCGCTGCGGGCGACAAAGAACTTAAGCTTTGGATTGACGACCGATAGTTGATTCAACAGATCGGCGGCGGCAAGATTGATTGACGCCTGATAAGTCACGCAGTCAGCCTTTGAGTCCTTAACCGCGGCGACCAAGCGTGAAAAGCCTTGTTTTGCCGCGCCAGCGGAGGAAACGCCCGCGACCGCAACCGACTCTGCCTTTAAGGCCGCCCCGGCAGCGGCGGCCGAGCGCTTGCCAAGTGGCGAATCGTCATAGATGACAAAGCTTTGCGTGCATCGCTGCTGCGCCTGCAGGGTCGCCTGCGCTTCGGTCTCACGCACTTGGCTGGGCGCCAAACGGAAGAAGGTCCGCTTGCCGCTGGGATAAAAGCGGCCGGGCTCATTCGGGCCGGCCTGCTCGCCGCCGGTAAAGCCGGGGTAAGCGCTGAGCGGCGAGATCTGGGCGATCCCGCCTTGGTTTGTAAGCGGTAGTGAAATAGCCGTCGAGCTGGAATCGTAATCACCGATGTAAGCGATGGCTGTCGGCGAGAGCACGGCGGCGCGCGCGTTTGACGCGACGCGGGTCGCGGCGGCGACTTTCATTCGACCCTGAACCGCGTTGAGCACCGCCAATGAAACGGTAAAGCGGCCGGCCCGGCCATTGGCGTCAGCAAGCGCTAGGCGCTCACCGTTGACCATTGCCTCGCCCGCGGCCTTGAAATCCCCACTCAACGGTGCGCTAGTAAAAACGGTTAATTTGTCGCCTTCGACTACGACGCCCGGGCGACTCCCGCCGCAGCCGCTAATCGCGATCGCAACCAGCGCGGCAGCGAGGCACGACGGCGGTGTTATCCGATTGGAAAAGTTCATCACGCGGCGCAAATTGTAGGTAGCGCCGCAGCCGTTCGCCGCGAACAGAGCCTCAGTCGCGTGAGCCCGGGCCAACAGAGCCGACAGAGCGGCTCAATAGGCGCCCGCCAGCTGCCACCAAAATAATTACCAGCGCGAGCATGATCCCGTCGAATGAGCTCACACCGAGCGCGGTGAGGACGATCCAGAGCGAAAGTGCGAAGGTAGTTGCCAGAACGATTACCACGAGATTTTAATCCTAGCGAAGCGCCTTCGCGAATTGCTCTACCAGAAGCTGGCAATCCTCAGCGGGCCTGAGTGATTCGGATGCCTCACGGACCAAGCGACTACCAATGATCACTCCGTCAGCGCCCGCATCGGCGGCCGCGCTGGCTTGCTGCGGCGTTGAAATGCCAAAGCCAAGCGCGACCGGAGCGCTGGTTTTCGAGCGAACGCGATCGATTACCTCGCCGTAGTCGCTCTGCTCGCCGCGCTCACCGGTTGTTCCGGCCACAGCCACGGTATAGAGGAAGCCTTTGGTCGCAGCGCCAATCGCCGCCAACCGCTGATCGGTGCTCGTTGGAGCCGCGAGCCCGACGAACGCGACACCAGCCGCAGCGCAGCTCTTGGCTGTTGCTGGCGCCTCCTCCAGCGGCAGGTCGGGGACGATCAAGCCACTCACGCCCGTGGCGGCTATTTCGCCGACGAAGCGCTCCGTGCCACGGGCCAAAATTGCGTTCGAATAGCACATCAGGACTACCGGCAAGCGCGACGAAAGCTCACGCGCAACGTCAAGCACAAGGTCGAGGGTCGCTCCCGCTGCCAGTGCTGCACTACCTGCTGCTTGAATAACCGGCCCGTCGGCGAGCGGGTCGGAAAACGGAACGCCCAGCTCAACAAGGTCCGCTCCAGCGTCGGCATAGCCGTTGCCGATTGCCAGCGAAGTCGCTAAATCGGGGAAACCACCCATCAAATAAGGCATCAGCGCCGCGCGACCTTCACAGCCGCTGAAGGCGGCAGCGATCCGCGCGGCTCCACTCATTGACGCCCGAGCAATTTCAAGACCTCGGCGAGGTCTTTGTCGCCGCGGCCTGAGAGGCAGATTAGGTCGAGATCGGAATCGCTCGGCACGTGCAAGGCGAAGTGGATTGCGTGGGCCGGCTCGAGCGCTGGAATGATTCCTTCCAACTGAGCGGTGCGCTCAAAAGCTGCCAGCGCATCGTGATCGGTAACAGCGACATAGGTTGCGCGACCGCTATCGCGCAGCCACGCGTGTTCGGGGCCCGAGCCCGGGTAATCGAGCCCGGCTGAGATTGAGTGAGCCTCAGCGATCTGCCCTTCGTCATCTTGTAGCAGCGCGCTAAGCGATCCATGTAGGACGCCGGGCCGTCCGCCTGCCGTTAGCGGAGCCCCGTGACGACCACTGTCGATTCCCTCGCCAGCCGCCTCGACACCGATCAGCTCAACATCATCGTCACCGGTAAACGCTGTAAAAGCACCGATCGCGTTGGATCCACCACCGACGCAAGCGATGACTCGTTGCGGCAGCCGCCCTTCGCGCTCGAGAATCTGCGCGCGCGCTTCGTCGCCTATGCAGCGCTGAAGGTCACGGACGATCGCCGGGTATGGCGCTGGACCGACCGCCGAACCGATGATGTAGTGACTATCGGCGACGTTTGTGACCCAGTCGCGGATAGCTTCCGAGACAGCCTCCTTAAGCGTCCTCGCGCCGGCCTCAACCGCAACAACAGTTGCTCCGAGGAGCTCCATCCGCTGGACGTTCGGTGCTTGCCGGCGAATGTCCTCAGCGCCCATGTAGACAACACATTCAAGGTCGAGCAGTGCACACGCGGTCGCTGAAGCTACGCCATGCTGGCCTGCTCCGGTTTCGGCAATGATCCGTCGCTTGCCCATCCGTATGGCGAGCAGCGCCTGGCCGAGCGCGTTATTGATCTTGTGCGCCCCAGTATGGATTAGGTCTTCTCGTTTGAGATAAATCGTGCGACCGGCTGCGGCGCTTAGCCGTTCGGCAAGGTAAAGCGGCGTTGGGCGGCCAGCGTAGTCGCGCAGCAGACGGCCCAGCTCAGCCTGAAAATCGTCGTCGACGCGCGCACTGAGCCAGGCCGCTTCGAGCTCGGCGAGCGCCGGCATCAACGTCTCGGGGACGTACTGGCCGCCATAAGGCCCGAAACGGTGCTCAACTTTGACGTCGCTCATGCTGATAGCTCCGGAGTGGCGGCAGGTGCCGTAGATCTGACAGCATCGACAAAGGCCAACATCTTGGCGGCATCTTTCACTCCGGCAGCTGCCTCCGTGCCGCTGGCTGTATCGACCGCGAACGGGTGCACGACGCCGATTGCTTCAGCGACGTTGCTGGCGTCCAGCCCGCCACTAAGAATGAGAGGAATGGTCGACCGTCGACCGGCTGCCAGCGACCAATCCCAGCTCTCTCCGGTGCCCCCACGCAGCTCGGCGTGACCGGTGTCAAGCAGGTGATAATCAACATGGTGAAAGCGTTCAAGATCATTGAGCTGCTCGCCCGAGACGACCTGCATCGCTTTGATCACCTTGGCACCTGTGCGCCGGCGCAATTCCTCGCAAAACGAAGGACCTTCGTCACCGTGGAGCTGAACCATTGTGAACCCGAGCGCATCAACTTGGCCAGCGACTTCGTCAAGCGTCGGGTTGACGTAAACACCACAAACCTCAACCTCTCGGTGGAGGCGACCGGTGATTGAGCGCGCATCAGATTGCTCGCAGCGGCGGGGCGAGCCTTCCCACATGATGCAGCCGACGGCCCACGCGCCCAGCTCGGCCGCCAGCTCAGCGTCGGCGAGGTTGGTGATGCCACAGATCTTTATGCGCGGAGCGCTACTCACGCCCCCATAATGGCAGCCTGACGGCGCCGGCCCCAAACTACGGCGCCGTTACGCTCTGTTGCGGCCTGCGACCTAGCGTCACCTTCACCATCTTCGTCTCCTTGCCACCTCGCAGTAGCTGAATCTCAATCTGGTCGCCAGCCTTCTTTGACGAGACATAGGTAGAGAGCGCGAGCGACGTCAGCATCGGACGACCGTCGATCTTCTCAATTATGTCTCCACCGATCTTCAGCGACTGACCGTCGAGCTTCGCGGGCACCGTTCCGCCTTTGATTCCAGCCTTCGCAGCAGGGCTTCCGGGGTTGACACTCTCAATCAGAACGCCCTTATTAACCGGCAGCTTAAGTGCGGCTAACTCAGGGGTAATCGAAAGCGACGAAACTCCCAAGTACCCGGTGTCGACGGTCCCCTTACGCAGGCCTGGGAGCAGCTTGCGCGCGGTATCAATCGGTACCGCGAATCCGATGCCGACATTGCCGCGACCGCCACCGCCAGTTTCGATCTGCGAATTAATGCCGATCACTTCACCGGCGCTATCAATCAGCGGACCACCGGAGTTACCCGGGTTAATCGCCGCGTCGGTCTGGATCACGTCGTTGATCGCGAAGCCATTAAGACCCTCGATTGAGCGCTGCTTTGCAGATACGACTCCAGTCGTAAGGCTGAATGCCTGGCCGAACGGGTTACCGATTGCAACGACCGGGTCGCCAACCTCGACGTCCTTGGCTGAGGCCAAGGGAAGCGTCGTTAGATCGAGTCCATCGGGGTCGATCTGCAGCACTGCGATATCGGAAGAGCGATCGGCACCGAGGATCTTCGCGTCGACCGTCTTATCGCTGGGAAAGCGAACCGTGACCTTTTTGGCACCGTCAACGACGTGCGCGTTGGTCAGAATCGTTCCTTGCTTGTCGATTACGAAGCCTGAGCCAGTTGCCTTGCCGTCTTCTGACTCTGGCGCGCCGAAGATGTTCGTGCCCTTCTTGACCACGTCGGCGGTAATGAAAACAACGCCCTTCGAGTCGCGCCGATAAATCTCGCGCGGCGTCATTCCGCCGCCGCTGCTGACGGTTTTTAGCATTCCATTCGAACCCTGCTCGATAACAGTCGTCGTTGCCGAGCCGCCGCCAATGCCAATCAGCGGTGCGACGACGAGCGCGACGAGCGCGCCGAGTAGCCCAGCACCGCCGCCAATTAACCATGTTGAAAGTGAAGATTTCATCTAAATGAGGAAAGCGTGACTAACTGAAGGCTCGCTAAAGAGTTAGTTAAGCCAGTAGGTGGATCAAATTGACTATAGATTGGAACCGACGTCGTGACCGCCCGTCAGCTGCTCGAGAGCAGCGGCGGGGTCGTCGCTGGCTAGCAGCGTTTGACCGATCAGGACAGCGTCGACGCCGACTCGCTCGAGCTCCGACAGCTGTGCACGCTCATCGAGCCCAGATTCGCTGACGACAGTCTTTCCAGCCGGAATGTCGGCGAGCAGCTCGTGCGTGCGAGCGATGTCGACGCTGAAGTCGCGCAGGTCGCGATTGTTGATCCCGATCAGCTGCGGGTCGGCAGCCTCCAACACCGCTGCTAGCTCTGGCTGATCGTGAACCTCGACGAGCACGTCGAGGTCGAGCGCGATTGCCTCGTTATAGAGCGCGCAAAGCTGCTCTGTGCCAAGTGCGGAAGCGATCAGCAAGATTGCGTCTGCTCCAGCGACCGCCGACTCGACCAACTGGTATTGGTCGACGATGAAGTCCTTGCGCAGAATCGGCAGGTCACTGGCGCCACGCGCAGCAACGAGATCATCGAGCGAACCACCGAAGTAATCGCCTTCAGTGAGGATTGAGAGCGCCGCAGCGCCCCCACTTTGGTAAGCCTCGACGATTCCATCTACCGTCGCCCCCGGGCGGATTTCGCCCACGCTCGGGGAGCGGCGCTTGAACTCCGCGATTACTGAGAGACCAGGACGCGCAAGCGCCTCGGCGAATGGTCGGTCGTCGCCGCGGCCGTGCAGCTGCGCCTCAAGCGCTTCTAGCGGCAGCTGCTCGCGCCGTTGCGCGACCGCCTTCCTCGTCGATTCGATTATCTGATCGAGAACGGTCACTGAGTCGCAAGCTCCGCGCTTCGCCGCAGATAGTTCTCAAGTGTCTTTGCCGCCGCTCCTGAATCGATCGCTTCACGCGCCAACTTAAGCCCATCGGCGATCGAGCCGGCTTGGCCAGCGACGTAAATTGCGGCGCCTGCGTTCAGCGCAGCAATCTCTCGCTGCGGGCCGGCAGCACCGCCAAAAATCTCTGTGATAATTCGAGCGTTGCGTTCGGGGCCGCCCCCACTTATCTGCTCTTCGGTTGCTGGTTCGATCCCAAACTGCTCGGGCGAGAGCACGTAATGCTCGGTCTGACCGCCGCTGAGTTCAGCCACTACGGTCGGGCCACAGGTACTGATTTCGTCCAGTCCATCTTCGCTCGAGACGATCAGGGCATGGTCGGTTCCTAGCCGCGCGAGAGCACCGGCGACGAGCTCAATCGCCGCTGGCTGGGAAACGCCAATTAGTTGCCTTCGCGCGCCAGCGGGGTTTGTCAGCGGGCCAAGCAGGTTGAAGATTGTGGGGCCACCCAGCGCTTTGCGGACTGGTACGACGTAGCGCGTCGCAGCGTGGTGGGCGGGCGCAAACATGAAGCCAAAACCGACCTCGTCAATCAGCGTTGCCTCGTCCCCGGCGGTCAGCTCGAGCGTCGCGCCGAGAGCCTCAAGCACGTCGGCGGAGCCGCTCAGGCCGGTCGCTGTGCGGTTACCGTGCTTTGCCACCGCGCAGCCGGCGGAGGCCGCAATTAAGGCCGCCGTCGTTGAGATGTTGAAGGTTTGACGCCCGCCGCCGGTACCGCATGTGTCTAGCAGGTCGGGGCGCTGCGGCCGAACGATCGTTGCGAGCGATCGCATCGTCTGCGCTAGCCCGGCGAGCTCATCAACGGTTTCGCCTTTTTCGCGAAGCCCCAGCAAGAGGCTCGAGATCTGCTGATCACTGGCCTCCCCGGCCATGATCACAGCCAAAGCGGCTGAAGCTTGGTCCTGCGTGAGGTCTTCGCCCGCGGCAACGCGCTCATTGGCCAGCTCGAGCGCTGATTGCGCCATTAGCGGCCAGCTCCAGTAAGGAAGTTCTCAACAATCTTTAGCCCATCCTCCGTTAGCACCGACTCGGGATGAAACTGAACCCCTTCCGCCGGTAGTTCACGGTGGCGAACGGCCATCACGATCCCGTCCGCTCGCGCCGAAACTTCAAAGCAGTCCGGCAGCTCGGCGCCGGACGCGATCAGCGAGTGATAGCGGCCAACAGTGAGCGGCGAGGGAAGGCCACTGAAGAGCGTCTTGCCGTCGTGCTCGATTGTTGTTTGCTTTCCGTGGACAGGTTCGTGGCGCACTACGCTGCCGCCAAACGCCTGCGCTAGCGCCTGATGGCCGAGGCAGACGCCGAGCGTTGGGATTCCAGCCTCGGGGAAACGGCGCACGGCTTCAAGCGTGATGCCTGCGTGATCGGGCGTGCAAGGGCCGGGCGACACAACGACCCTTTCTGGCTCCGTTGCGAGCAGCTCATTGATCGTCGCACGATCGTTGCGGACAACCTCAATTTCGGCGCCGAGCTCGCCGAGGTATTGCACGAGGTTGTAAGTGAAAGAGTCGTAGTTGTCGATCACGAGCGTTCGCACCATCACCACCAGCCCGGCTGGTTGGTCGCGAGCTCAATCGCGCCGATCACAGCCTTCGCCTTGTTGACCGACTCCTCGTACTCGTACTGAGGGCTGGCGTCGGCGACCGTGCCGCCACCGGCCTGCACATGCACCTTTCCGTCGCGGCAGACGACGGTGCGGATGTGAATGCAGGTGTCGAGATCGCCGGCGTAACTGAGATAACCAATCGCGCCGCCATAGCCACCGCGCTTAACTGGTTCGACCTCATCGATGATCTGCATTGCGCGAACCTTCGGTGCACCGGAGAGTGTTCCAGCGGGAAGAATCGCGCGCAACGCGTCGAGCGCGCCAACCTCAGGCCGAAGCGTTCCCGAAACGGACGAAACAATGTGCATCACGTGTGAGTAGCTCTCAACTTGCATTAGCGAATCGACGACAACGGAGCCGTACTCACAGACACGCCCGAGGTCATTGCGGCCAAGATCAACCAGCATTACGTGCTCGGCGCGCTCCTTCTCATCGGCGAGCAGGTCAGTGGCTGCTTCGAGATCCTCCGCGGCTGTCGCGCCGCGCGCGCGCGTTCCGGCGATCGGCCGCGTCGAGGCTGCGCGCCCGTTCACCGTCAGCAGCGGCTCGGGGCTAGCGCCGACCACCTGAAAGTCGCCGAACTCGAGGAAGTACATGTAAGGGCTTGGGTTAACCACGCGAAGGCCGCGGTAGATCGAAAACGGGTCAACCTCAAGATCGGCTGTCCAGCGCTGCGATGGGACCACTTGGAAGGCGTCGCCAGCGTGGATGTAGTCAACAATCTTGGCTACCACTGACTCAAACTGCTCGCGCGTGAAGTTTGATTCAAACTTTGGCGCCTCGCGCTCGGGCGCTGCAGGTTTGGGCGCCGGCAGCGGGCCGTCCAACATCGCGCGAACTTCGGCGATCGTAGTGGCCGCTTCGTCGTAGCTGGCCTCGCTCAATTGACCGTCTTCGACAAGCGCGTTGACGAGGATTGTCAGTGTGTGGCGCAGGTGATCGAAAACGACCAGCACGTCGCTGCGCATCAGCGCCATGTCGGGCAGGCCGAGCTGATCGTGGTTTGGCTCGCCTAGGGGCTCAGCGGTGCGGACGAGGTCATAGCCGAAGTAGCCGACGAGTCCTCCGGCAAAAGGAGGCAGGTGGTCGAGCGGCGCCTGGCTAAGGCGATCGAGCATCGCGCCCGCAAGCTCGTATGGATCACCCCCATCGACAAGATTCCAGCGCAACGTTTCCCGCGGCCGGATCCCAATGAAGCTGTAACGACCCATCCGCTGGCCCTGCTCAGCCGATTCGAGCAAGAAGCATGGCTCCGAAGGGGCGGCGGCGCGCAGCTTGAGAAATGCTGAGACGGGCGTTTCACAGTCATCGATGAACTCGTGGCGCAGTGGCACCAGGGTGTAATCAGTGGCCAGCTGCTGAGCCTGCTCAAGCGAAGGCTCGAGCGTCAGAGAACTAAGCGCTTCACTCATCTCACAGCGCCCTTGAGCGCTCGGGGCTGACCGGCCGTCCGGGTCGCGTCAGCTGAACTTGCAGCAGCGAACCCTGGCGCGGCCTGATCGAGGTACCAGCCGAAGACGCGATCGACAATCTGCTGATTACCGATCAGCGCCAGCGCCGCTGTCAGCAACCAGGTAGGGAGCGCGGGAATCAACCGTTGCAGCGCCAGCGCAATCGCGAATGGCCGCTTGTGCGCCGTGTTGAAGCGCTCATACGAAATCAGCGCTTCGTGGCGGTCACTGCGCCCCTCAACGACCGCTCGCAGCTCACGACCGCAGGCGATCCCGAAGTAGAAAGCTGTGCGGATCCCTTCGCCTGAAAGGGGGAAGCAGTGGCCGGCGCTGTCGCCGGCAAAGAAAATCTCATCTTCAGTGCCCTTGCGGAGCCGGTGGGGAAACCAGTTCCCTTGGTAGCGGACGGCGTCACGGTCAAGCCTCTCGGCGAGCGCAATTGTCGGCTCCTTGACGTGCTGCACTGGGTCGTAGGACCCAACGCCAATCCGCGCCTCATCGCCGGCCGGCACTCGCCAACCGTAGCCTTGGCGCACGAGCGACCGTTCAACCCAAACGTCTAGCGCATCGCCGGAACCATCGTGATCTGGATGAACCTCGAGCCCACGCGACAGAGGAGCTTGCGGCGGCTGAAAATGGGGGCTACTCAGAACCCGTCTCCAACCGAGCGCGTCTACGACTAGGGGCGCCGCGATGACGCCCCGGTCGGTGATTACCTCGATCGAGCCATCTGCCTTGCGCTGGCCAACCGACTCGACCTTCGCCGTTTCAAAGCGCGCCTCACCAGATTGAGCCCAAAGCAGCTCGCAGAGCAGGCGGTAGTCAAACGAAGACCAGCTCCACGGCAAGCGATAGCGAACGCTGCCGCGCGGCGTCGTGAAACTCATGTACGGGAGCTCCTGTTTGATCGAATCGCCCAGCCCGAGCGCCTCAAGCCACAGCGTCGGGCAAGCACAGGCCGACGTTTGACGCTCGCCAATCTCGTACCGGTCCACTACCAGCACGCTCGCTCCACTAGCGGCGAGCTCTCGTGCTACCGCAAGTCCGGCGAAGCTCGCTCCACAGATCAGGACCTCGGCGCTCGTTCCCTCAAGTGAGGTTCGCTGTGCGCCACGTGAGGTCGCGCGGACAGTCACGAAACCAGCGCCCAGGAGGACGCGCCAACGGCCTCCCACGGACGCAGGCGGCTGGAGCGGTTGACTACGTCGTAGCCATTCTCCTCAACGCGGTCAAGCACCTTTAGATAGACGGCGCGGGCAACTTTAATGCCCGGGCGCACGGGAGCGGGCAGCAGTTGGCCGAGCCCCTCGCTTTCGGCAAAGAGCGCTCGCGCGCGCAGAACCTGCTGGGCGACGTGCTCGCGCAGCGCGGCGCTGGCAGTCCTCTGATCTAGGTCGCGCTCTTCCAAGCCGGGCAGGTAGATTCGCCCCATCTGCCAGTCAATTGGCACGTCGCGGATGAAGTTTGTCAGCTGGAAAGCTACGCCGAGAAGCCTCAGCAGGATGATTGCACTGTCGGGTGCGTCGAGCAGCGGCGCAGCTACAGGGCCGACGGTCGCGGTTCCCTGCATGTAGCGGTCGAGCTGTTCTTGGCTGCGCATCCGCACGCGCTCGTCGCAGTCGGCGCGCATTGACTCCATGTAATCAGGTAGCAATTCCAACGGCATGCCGTAGCGCGGGCCAGCGTCGACGAGCGCACCGATTACAGGGTGCGTTGAGTAGCCCCGCTTTAGCCCTTCTTCTAGCTCTCGCTGCCAAGCGTCGAGAGCAGCTCGGCGCCGGCCGTTTATACCTGTGTTATCGGCGATCTCATCGGCGCCGCGGACGTAGCCGTAAAGCGCATAAAGGGCTGGCCGCCGCTCTGCCGGGAGGCAGGCAGTCGCCGCAAAATAGGTTGGGTCATGGCGCAGCTGCATGCGCCGACAGTTGCGGTAAGAATCGTTGACCACCTTGTTTGAACTGAAACCCACTCCCCTACCGTAGACGGCCGAGTGGAAAAGCAGCAACACGACATTTTAAATTGCGAGCTAATCGTGGTCAGCGGCAAGGGCGGCGTTGGCAAAACGACGGTCGCAGCGGCGCTGGCTTTAGTCGCGGCGGCTGAGAAAAAACAGACGATTGTCTGTGAGGTCTCCGGCCAGCGCCGCATACCTGCGCTGATCGGCCACCCGACTGCTGGAGCGCCCGGTAGCGAAGAGCAGCTCGCAGCGGACCTTTGGGCAACCACAATCGACCCTGAGTTAGCGCTCGTCGAATGGGCCGGGAAGTTGATCCGCCCGCGCGCGCTGCTCGACCTCGCCGTGCGCTCCAACAGTTTTTCGGGCTTCATCAACGCTGCACCCGGCGGCCGCGAACTTCTAACGATCACAAAGGCCGCCGAACTCAGCCGCGACGAGCGCTGGGATGATGACGCTGATGGTTATCAACTGGTGATTCTCGATGCGCCCGCCTCAGGGCACGGTCTGGCGATGCTAAAAACGCCAACCACGTTCGCGCAGATCGCTCGCGTCGGCCCAATTGCCAATCAGGCGCGTGAGGTCGAAGAGCTACTGGCCGACGACCATCGCTGCAAGATTGTGCTTGTCTCAACGCTCGAGGAGACGCCAGTAAACGAGACGCTCGAACTCCAGGCGCTGCTGAAGGAGCAGCTAGGCCGTAGCGCCGACCTGATCGTTGCCAACGCCCTGATCGAAGATGATCTCAGTAGTCACGAGCTCAGCGAGCTGGCAGCCGTCGGGGCGATCGATCCTTGCGCTGTCGCAGCGATTGCTTCGAGGCACTCACGCTCGCTGCTCCAGCAGAGCCAGCTCCAGCGACTGGGTGGGCGCGCGGACTCCCCGCTGATTGTGCTGCCGGCAATTGCAAGCCACATGATCGGCCCCGACGAGCTCCGGCAGCTAGCCGCGAAACTAGCCGCCGAGCTCACCTAGCTGGCTTCGACGCTCAGTCAATTCCGAGTCGATCGAGCAGCCCCTCGTCGGTACGCCAGCTCCGACGGACTCGAACCGACAGGTCGAGGTGAACCTGCGAGCCGACACGGTTCTCGATCTCGCCGCGCGCAGCGGTTCCGATCGCCCGCACCATCTTGCCACCGCGCCCCACAAGAATTCCCTTCTGCGATTCGCTCTCAACCCAAGCTAGCGCGCGCACACGAAGCAGCCCCTCGCGCTGCTCTTCAATCTCCTCGACAACTACCTCGACCGCGTGCGGAAGCTCCTGAAAAGTCCGGCGCAGGATCTGCTCGCGGATCAGTTCGGCCAGCTCTACCGCCAGCGGTTGGTCGGAAAGGTCGTCGGCCCCGAACAGCAGCGGGCCCTCTGGCATAAGCTCGGCGAGCCGCGCAACGAGCGGTTCGACACCGTCGCCGGTCTTCGCCGAAATCGGAAAGATTTCAGCATCCAAGCCGAGCTCCTCGGCCGCCAGCAACGACGTCACGGTGCGCGAGCGGTTAAGCCGATCGCTTTTGTTGACCGCTATCAAGACCGGCTTCGAGCTCTCTTTGAGCAGCTGCGCGATGAAACGATCACCAGCGCCCGCGCCCTCCTCGCCGTTGAGGACGAAGAGCGCTGCGTCGCTGTCGGCCAGTTCGCGTTCGACTCGCCTTTGCATCCGCTCGGTCAAAAGGTCACGCGGGCGTTGGAAGCCAGGAAGGTCAACCATTACAAGCTGCGTCTCGCCGCGCATTGCGATGCCGCGGATAGCCCTGCGCGTTGTCTGCGGGCGGTCGGAGACGATCACAACCTTCTCACCGATGATCTGATTTACAAGAGTTGATTTTCCGACGTTCGGCCGTCCGGCCAACCCGACAAAGCCGGCCTTTGTCACCACGAGCAAATTTCGCCCTGCAGCGCCAGCATCTCACCATCGTCGGTTTCGTGGTCCATCCCAACGAGGTGAAGCGCGCCGTGAACGATCGCCTCACGCAAATCCGCCGTCATCTCAGGGCAGATGACAATGTCACCAAGCTCACGTGGGCCGTTGCCATTACCGTCGCCGTCAACCGGAAATGAAAGTACGTCGGTTGGTCCGTCGTTGCCGCGGTGTTCCGCATTAAGCTCTGCAATCTTCTGCTCGCCGACTATCTCGACAGCAACGTGACCATCCTCGATGCCAGCCGATGCAAACGACAGCGCTAGCAGACGATCAACCTCCGGCTCGGGGAGATGGCCAGCAGTCAAGTCGGCGCCAATGTAGTCGAGTTCAATCATCGGATACCGCGCTTCAACCCTTGCGACGTTCGCGTTCGGCTTTTAGGTCTGGAGCAGAACGTTCAGCGAAGGCGCCGTAAGCCTCAACGATCCGCTGCACGAGTCGGTGGCGGACAACGTCGTCGGCGCCGAAGCGAACAAAGTCGATCCCATCAATCTCGCTGAGCACGTCGGCTACGACTACGAGCCCAGACTGCTGCTCTTTCGGCAGATCGATCTGCGTGATGTCGCCGGTGACTACCATCCGCGAGCCGAAGCCGAGCCTCGTCAGAAACATCTTCATCTGCTCGGCGGTGGTGTTCTGCGCCTCATCGAGAATGATGAATGAGTCATTCAGCGTGCGGCCGCGCATGAAGGCCAGCGGAGCGACCTCAATAATCCCGTTCTGCAGGTATTCGCTGACCTTTTCTGGGTCGAGCATGTCGTTTAGAGCATCGAAGAGCGGTCGCAGGTAAGGGTCGATCTTCGCCATCAAATCGCCGGGCAAGAAGCCGAGCCGCTCTCCAGCCTCGACCGCAGGGCGCGTGAGGATCACGCGGTTAACTTCGCCGCGCGAAAGCGCAGCAGCGGCCATCGCGACAGCGAGGAAAGTCTTGCCTGTTCCAGCTGGACCAATCCCAAAACTGACGGTGTTGCTCCGCACGGAGTCGACGTAACGCTTCTGGTTTGGCGTCTTTGGCGCGACCTTGCGCCCACGGTGACTCCAGACAACGTCGCCGAGCACGGCGGCGGGTTTGAGATCAGCTTTTAGCGAGCCGGTAACCGAGTGGACCGTCTGCTCTTCAAGCTGGTGGCCGCCCTCAGCGAGGCCAGCCAGCTCCTCGACGATCGACGCGGCGGCGGCGACAGCCAACGCTTCCCCGTCAAGCGTGACGACGTTTCCACGCACGACGATCTGGCAGTCAAGTTCGGCTTCTAGCCGCCTCAGTACTACGTCCCCGGTGCCACAAAGCGCGCTCGCTGCTTCGTTCGAGAGCTCAATCGTCTGCCGCATCAGTTGCTTAGCGCCTCCTGGGCGATAGCAGAGACACGCTTACCGTCAGCTTGGCCCGCGACCGCGACCATGGCAGCCTTCATTACCTGTCCTGTGTCCTTCGGACTTTCAGCCCCGGTTTCGGCGATTGCGGCAGCAACGATCTCGCGCAGTCGGTCGTCGCTGAGTTCAGCCGGGAGGTACTGCTCAATGATCGCCGCCTCAGCTTCTTCAGCTTCGGCCAGTTGCGGGCGCCCAGCTTCACGGTACGCCTCGGCAGCTTCAAAGCGACGTTTGCGCTCGCGCCGTAGCACGGCAAGTTCGTCGCCGCTGCCCTCCTTGGCATCTTTCTGAAGTTCCGAAAGAATTAAGCGCAACGCCGAAACGCGCTCTTTATCGCCAGCCTTCATAGCCGTCGTGATCTCGCTTTTTACAGTGTCGCTGATTGGCGTGGCGTCCATCGGCTGCGAGCGGCGCTAATTACCGGTGCTACCGGCCACGTAGCTAGCGACGGCATCAATCTGTGACTGCGTCAATACGTCGGCAAAAGCGGGCATCCCACCGCCGCCGTTTGTGACCCGCGCTTTGACGGTCGACTCGTCGGGCGCGATTGCGTCAAGGTTGGGCCCGACTTCGCCACTGGAACCAGCGGCCGCTAGCGCATGGCACTGAGCACAATTGGAGGCGAAAACCTTTTCCCCCTCGGCCGAGACGATCGTTTTAGTTGTCGTGGGAGCTGCCGCCGGGGCGACAGAGGTAGTCGATGCGCTCTCCGGCGAGCTAGAGCCGCAGGCGGTGAGACCGAATGCGACCAAAGCGATCGCACATGAAGCCTGAAGAAATTTCACCTGCCCAGTCTACGCCAGATCGGCGTCTTCGTCGTGAGGAATTTGTTTCTACTGGCGCGCCAGCAGCAGCCCCGCCCAATCTCCGTGAAAGCGGCGATCCTCTTCGAACAGGCCATGAGCGCGCGAAAATGCCTCGGATACCTGGTCAGCCTGCCCGGCTAGGAGCCCGCTGGCAATCATCAGCTGCGGTGGTTCGTGATCGAAGCCAGATTTCGCGAGATCGAGCAGCAACGGCAAAAGCAGGTTTGCAACAACAAGTGAAGCGCTTGGAACTGCTCCATCGCGTCGCAAATCGAAACGCTCCGCAGTAACCGTGACGCCGTTAGCGCTTGCGTTATTGATTGTTGATGCGACGCTCTCGGGTTCGTGGTCCAACCCTAATACGGGCGCCCAGCCGAGCTTTGCTGCGGCGATCGCCAACACGCCGGAGCCACAGCCGAGGTCGACGCAGCTCGTGCCCGGTGCGAGAGTCAACAGCAGTTCGAGGCAGAGCCGCGTTGTAGCGTGCGCGCCGGTACCGAAGGCCTGGCCCGGATCGATCACAAGGTCGATCTCTGCTGGGACAGCACTGGCCTCCTCCCACGGTGGCCGCACTCGCAAGACGCGACCGCTCGCCTCGATCGAGACAGGTTGGTGAAAGGCCTTCCATTGCTGGTCCCAGTCATCGCTGACCTCGCTCGTAAGGATCTCAACCAGCGCGCCGCCTGCCGCCGCCTCGAGATCGGGCAGTGCGGGCAGCTCGCCGGCAGCGCCATAAACGGCGTATTCGATCCGCCCATCTGCCAGCTGGATCTCCTCAACTCCAGACGGCGCTAGCTCAAGCAGCTCAGCGAGGACGATTTCAGCGTCAGCCGCTTCGAGGCGAATTGCGAGCCGGATCACCGGCTGGAGCCAAGTAACCTGCGCAGCTTCACGCCGAGCCCTTCTGGTGGCGCGAGATTCTCGTCAGTCAGTGAGTCCGCAAGGCGCTGATTTAGCTCGCGCTGCTCGTCAGTCAAGCGCCGCGGGACGACGACGTTGACGACGACCCGAAGGGCACCGCGCCGCTCCGGGCGCCGCAGCTGCGGCATCCCCAGCCCATCAAGTTCGATGATCTCCCCAGGCTGGGTAGCCGCGGGAACCTTTACCGCGACCGGGCCGTCGAGCCCGTCAACCTGGGCCGTTACGCCCAATGCGGCGCTCGGCGCCGACACGTCAAGCACGCAGACCAGGTCGTCGCCATCCCGCAGCAGCTGTTCGCTCGCTTCGACTTGCACCTGAACGTAAAGGTCGCCTGCCGGCCCGCCGCGCTCGCCGGCGTGGCCACGGCCGGAAAGGCGGATCCGCTGCCCGTCGTCAATTCCGGCCGGGATTTCGATCTCGACTTCGCTGCGGCGGACGACGCGACCGCGGCCATCGCAGCTTTCGCACGGCTGGTCGGCGATCTGTCCTTGCCCGTCGCAGGCGTCACAGGCGCGACGCTGGCGCACCTGGCCAAATGGTGAATCCGCGACCACCTCAACAACGCCCATGCCGCCGCAGCGATCACAGCTGGTTACCTTGCTGCCAGGTTCGGCGCCGCTGCCATCGCAGCCATCGCAGAGATTGATCGCTTCGAACGAGATCGTTGTCGCCTTACCGGCCGCCGCCTCGGCCAACGTGACATTGACGGCGATGATCGCATCGTCGCCTTGCGCCGGGCCGCTTTGACCACCGCCGAAGCCACCGCCAAAGAACGCGCCGAAGAGGTCGTTTAGCGAACCAAAACCCTCGAAGTTGGGGCGCATCCCGCCACTGCGCAGCCCCTCGTGACCATACTGATCGTAGATCTCGCGGCGGCGTGGATCGGAGAGAATCTCATAAGCCTCCGCCGCGGCCTTGAACTTAGTCTCAGCCTCGGGGTCGTGGCTGTTTACGTCGGGGTGGAGTTCACGAGCCAAAGCCCGAAACGACCGCTTGATCGTTTGTTCGTCGGCCCCACGCGGCACGCCGAGCAGCTCATACGGGTCTCCAGGCACGGTACTTGCCATTCCCTAGACCGCGTCAACGTCTTCGATGTAACGCGAGAGCTGCCAAGCCGCCTCGCGGACGGTTGCGATCACCACGCCGTAATCCATCTGCAGCGGTCCAATTACCGAAACAGTGCCGAGCTTCTGGGCGCGCGGCCCGTAGCCAGCGCCGACTAGCGCTAGTGATTGCAGCGCCGGCAGTTCGTTCTCGCTGCCGATCCGCACGACGACGTCACGCTCGCCGATCGCCAGGCGCAGAACGCCTAGTAAAGCGACGCGCCGCTCCAGCGCGCCCAACAATTCGTTGATCTCGGACAGATTGTCGAGCCTGTCTCCGCCGAGAAGTCGCCCAGCACCTTCGACGTAAAGCATCACTTCAGAGTCTGAGCGAAGGTCATCGAAGACCGGCATCAGGGCTTCAAGAAAGCCTTGCTCACTGGCGCCGAGAGCCGCTTCGCTGAGCCGCGCCGAAACCGTGCGAGCGCCGAGTTCATGGCCACTGAGTCGCTCGTTGAGATATTCGGTAGCCCACGTAATCAGCCCACTGTCGATCGGCTGATCGAAGCTGATCAGCCGTTTAGCGACGCTACCGGTCGAGGTGATTACGACAACCATCGCAACGTGCGGCTGCAGCGTCAGCACTTCGACGTGTCGGACCGTCGCAGCCTCCAGCGGCGGCGCCGAAACTATCGCCAAGAGATTGGTGGCCTGAGCTAGCGTCGCGCTGGTGACGCGCATTGCTTGGTCAACTTCACTCTTGACGATCGGCAGCTGCAGCTCGGCGCGCTGGCCTTGCGGCAGCAGCCGATCGACATAGAAGCGACGACCTGCATCGGTCGGAATTCGGCCGGCCGAAGTGTGCGGGTGGGCAAGTAGTCCTTGCTCTTCCAGCACCGCCAGCTCGTTACGGATTGTTGATGGCCCAAAATCTATCTCAGGATCGGCGGCGAGCGTCTTTGAGCCGACCGGTTGCGCGGTCGCCTGGTGGGTCTCAACGACCCGGCGCAGAATTAACTCTTGACGCTCGGTAAGCATGACCAACGATGGTACCGGCGCGCACTGCAGGGTCGACAAACCGTGCAGCTAGCGTGAGTCGCCAAGCTCAAGCACGGCGAGAAAGGCTTCCTGAGGAATCTCGACGCTGCCAACCTGCTTCATCCGCCGCTTACCTTCCTTCTGCTTCTCAAGCAGCTTGCGCTTGCGCGAAATATCGCCGCCGTAACAGCCCGCAATCACGTCCTTGCGGTAGGCCTTGACCGTTTCACGGGCGACAATTCTCGCTCCAATCGCGGCTTGGATTGGAACGTCGTACTGCTGGCGCGGAATCTTCTCGCGCAGCTTCTCGGTCAAGCTGCGCCCGACCGCTTGCGCTTTCTCGCGATGAACGAGCATCGAAAGCGCATCGACAGGATCGCCGGCGAGCAGCACGTCCAGCTTGACCATGTCGGAAGCCTTCATTCCGCTGATCTCATAATCCAGCGATGCATAGCCGCGAGTACGAGACTTCAGCTGGTCGAAGAAGTCGAGCACAATCTCAGCGAGCGGCAGGTCGTAGCTCATCTGCACGCGCTCGGCCGAAAGGTAATGAAGGCCTGCGCTCTCACCGCGCTTCTCCTGGCACAGCTCCATCACCTGACCGACGTACTCATTTGGCGTCAGGATTGAAGCCCTGATCATCGGCTCGCGGATCTCGTCAATCCGGCTTGGGTCCGGCATTGCCGAAGGGTTGTGAACCTCCACCGTTTCGCCGCTGGTCATCGTGACCTCAAAGCTGACCGACGGCATCGTAGCCATCAGGTTGAGGTCGTATTCGCGCTCCAAGCGCTCACGAACGATGTCCATGTGCAATAGGCCGAGGAAGCCGCAGCGAAAGCCGAACCCAAGCGCGTCAGAAGTTTCCGGCTCCCAAGTTAGCGCAGCGTCGTTGAGCGTCAGCTTTTCTAACGCGTCGCGCAGATCTGGGTACTGGTCGGATTCAATCGGAAAGAGACCGCAGAAAACCATCGGCTTCACGTCGCGGTAACCAGGCAGCGCCTCGCTTGCTGGGTTGGCCTTCGTAGTCAGCGTGTCACCTACCCTCAACAGGGTGACGTCCTTGATTCCGGTGATTACGTAGCCAACCTCGCCGGCTAGCAGCTCAGGAACGCTGACCATCTCCGGCGTAAAGAAGCCAATGTCATCGATCGCGGCCTCAGTGCCGGCGACCATCGCTTTAATCGCCTCGCCTTTCGTGAACTTCCCATCGACGACGCGGATGTAGGCAATGACGCCGCGGTACTGATCGAATTCGGAATCGACAATCAGCGCGCGCGGCGCGGCGTCGGGGTCTCCGCTGGGCGGCGGCACGTTGCGGACGATCGCCTCAAGAACCTCCTCTACCCCCTCCCCGGTCTTGCCGGAGATCTTCAAAATGTCGTCGGCTGGTTCGCCGAGCAGCTCCGCGACCTCAGCCGCAACGCGCTCGGGCTCCGCGCCGGGAAGATCGATCTTGTTGAGGCAAGGAATTAGCTCGAGTCCGTTCTCGACCGCCAAATATGTGTTGGCGAGCGTCTGCGCCTCGACGCCCTGTGATGCGTCAACCACAAGCACCGCTCCTTCGCAGGCCGCCAGCGATCGCGACACCTCGTAGGTGAAATCGACGTGACCCGGGGTGTCGATCAGCTGGAGCTGGTACGTGACGCCGTCGCTGGCCGTGTAAAGCACGCGGACGGCTTGTGCCTTAATCGTGATTCCGCGTTCGCGTTCAAGGTCCATTGAATCTAGGACCTGCGCCCTCATCGCGCGCGGATCGATAGTTGAGGTCATCTCAAGAATGCGGTCGGCGAGCGTCGACTTGCCGTGGTCGATGTGGGCGATAATCGAGAAGTTGCGTATTAGTGATTGTTCCATGACGGCTGGTGCTCGCGATACAGCGTAGGGCGGATTCGAAGTCCTCTTCGTCAGGAACGCAGGCTGCGCAGACGGCTGGTGAAGAAGTGAAGGATCTGATCCGCTTCTCGGATCCGCAGAAGCTTGACCGCGCCGAGGTAAACGAGCATCCCGGCAGCGAGCGCCGGGATCACACCGATCAGCCGCGTTAGAGGACCGGCGCTACCAACCGCGCCGTCGATGAGGAGCCAAATGCCACGACTGACGATGACCAGCAGGATCGATGAAAAGATCACCTTCGTCGTCATGATCACCGTTTCACGCCCTTCGATTGAGCCGCCGAGCTGACGGCGCAGAAATATCATCTGAGCGGCCGTCATGCCGGCACTTGCGACGACCGTTCCGATCACAGCCCCGGCGATTCCGAGCGGCTTGTAGAGCGAGATTGAGACGATTGCGTTGACGACTAGGTTGCCGGCCGCCAGCGCGCTTGGTATCCAGGGCCGCTGGAGCGAGAAGAATGTTCGCGTTAGCAGCAGGTTGAGTCCTGCGAAAGGCATCGAGAAGGCAAACCAGAAGAGCGCCGTCGAAACCTCTTCGGTCGAAGCGGCATTGAATGCGCCGTACTGGTAGATCAACTCGGTGATCGGTACGGCCAGCGCCATCGTCGCCGCCGCGGCGGGAACCAGTAACAGCAGGTTCTGCCGCGTGCCGGTTCCAACGAGAGCGCGCAGCCCGCCGATGTCGTTGCGCGCGACGAGGCGACTGAGTGATGGGAATAAAACGGTAGCTAGCGCAACGCTGAAGATTCCTTGGGGCAGCATGTAGATGCGGAAGGCGGCATCGATTGCCCGTGGCGCGCTGTCCGAGATCAGCGCACCGACTACGGAGTTGATGACGAGGTCGACGTTGATCACGCCGAGCCCGATCGTGACTGGAATCATCAACTTCAGCACGCGCGTCACACCCGGATCACGCCAATTGAAGTGGAACTTAAGCCGAAAGTCGATCTTCGCGAGTACTGGAATCACCATTAGCAACTGCACGATCGTCCCGAGTAATACGCCAATCGCATAGGCATAGATCTGATCGTCGCCACTGAACATCGGCCGTAGCGCGACTAGGGCTCCAATTATGACGAGATTCCAGACCAGTGGCGCGAGTGCTGGGATCGTGAAGTGGTGGTAGCTGTTTACGATTCCTACGAGTAGCCCGTTGATACCCAGCAGCACGACGATCGGAAACAGCACCTGCGACAGCCCGACTGCCAAATCAATTAGCTGCGGCGTGAAGTTGTCGCCCGGAATGAAGAGCGGGATCAAAACGCCAGCGGCAAAAATGAAGATCGCACTCAACGCGCCGAGAACCAGCAGAATGATCCAGAACAGCGTCGAAGCCAAGAGGATCGCTTCACGGCGACGCTTCTGCTCGAGGAACTCGGCAAAGACGGGGACGAACGCCGCGCTCAGCGCGGCGTCGGCAAAGAGGCCGCGGACAAGGTTCGGAAGTTGAAAGGCAATTGTGAAGGCTGACGCCGCGCCGCTCGTGCCGAAATAACTGGCGGCGAGGATTTCGCGTGCCAATCCGGCGACCCGCGAAAGCCCGGTTGCAACCGAGAAGAGAACGGTATTGCGTGCCACTCCGGCGATCGCGCCCGGCGCCTGGGGCCCTTTCTCATCGATTTTTAGGACCGCAGCGCGGGCGGCCGCGGCGCCGGCCTCAGCGTCACCGGCTGGCAACACACCGCCCGCAATCGCGGCATCGAGCACGGCCTCTTCGGCGCCGGGATCATCCTCCGGCGCCGGGTCCTTTGGGCTTCCTGGCCTCGAGGTCACTAGTTTTCAATCCTAAGGGTCGGCCCCGGCGAATAGGCAGGGCGCTAGAATCCGCCCTCGGCTATGGCCAACCTTAACTCTCAGAAAAAACGCAACGCACGCAACGAGCGCGAGCGGCTAGAGAACCGCCGGTACACGTCGGCAATCAAGACCTACCAGCATCGCCTCGAGGCTGCCGTGGCGGCCGGTGACGATTCTGTCGCCGATGCTGAACACTTGAAGCTCGCTTCGATGATCGACAAGGCCGTCGCCCACGGCGCTCTGCACAAGAACACCGGTTCGCGCAAGAAGTCCCGCGCAACGCGGATCCGCGCCGGCGTCTGAACTCCGCGCTAGGCGGCAATCCTCTCGATCACGCGCAGCGTCTCTGTGTCCTGGTCAAGGGCGCTACCGCCGCGGCTAGCTAGCTCGAGAGAGGCGAGAGCCTCGGTCGCTTCGCGCAGCAACGCTGGATCGGCACTTCGTGCCTCCGCCATCCTTCGCTTCGCTGCGTAGCTGCCACCAGCGATACCAGCAACCGCCTGAGCGTCGGAGGCGCCCGCATCGAGGCGTTCAGCGATCGTCGTCACGTCGCGCAGGCGCCGCACAATTCCCACAGCTAGCCGGCCCGCGTCTTCGTTCTGCTCGCGCAGCCTCAGATATGTCAGTAGCGCCGTGCGCTGGTCGCGCGCAATGATCGCGTCGATCAGCCCCCATACGAGCAGCTCGGAAGAGTTGGCAGCCGATTCGCTGACCTCCTCAACGCCGACCTTCGCGCCAGCCCCGTACTCGAGCGCGAGCTTCTCCAGCTCGCGCAGAAGCCGCTGTTGGCGCTCGCCAACTTGCGTAATCAGGGCTTGCGCTCCAGGCCCATCGAGCGTGATCGAAAGAGCGCCAGCCTGCGCAATCGCCCAGGGCGCCAGCTCCTTTGACTTCAGCACTGCTTCCTTGGCGATCGTTCCGCCTGCGGCTTTGACGGCCTTGTGGAGCGCCTCGGGAGCCTGCTGGCGGCCATCTTCGGATGCGAAGAAAGCAACAGTCGTGGCCTCCGGCATTATCGCCATCGCAGGCGCCAAGCTAGCTTTCACATCGGCGTCGCGCCACCGCTCGCAGCCGCTGACCAGCAGCACGCGCCAGCCGATCGTCAAGGTCATCGCGCTAAGTGCGCTAGCGATGGCCGCCGGGTCGACGCTGGCAGCATCGAACTGCTCGAGTCCACCAGCCCCGCCTTCCGCCTCGGCCAGCAGAGCGAGCTTGCCGCGCCTCTCAGCGACGCGACCGTGGTCCTCGCCGTGAATTAGGTACGCGGGCTGGAGGTCAGGCACGAGTTTCAGCTTACGTTGGCGGCTGGACGTGGAGTCCAGAACGGTCGACCTCAATCCGCACCGTCCCGTCTTTATCGGTTCGCCAGGTCTGGACCCCGGCGCTCCTAAGCGCCTCCAGCGTTTCGCTCGTCGGATGGCCGTAAGTATTGCGAGCGCCAACCTCTATCACGGCGATCCGCGGCGCGATCTCAGCGAGCAGAGCTGGCAGGCCTTCGTCAGTGCTGCCGTGGTGACTTACTTTGAGGACGTCAACGGGCGCGAGCTGAAGTGGCAAGAGCACGTCGGACTCGGCGTCGGCGGTGAGCAGCAGGCTCAACCCCGGCGCCTTCGCGGTCATCACGATCGCACGCGCGTTTGGGTCGGCGCCCGCGGCTGGCGTCGTGCCCCGAGGCGGAGAGACAATCTCGAGCTCCAGCAAACCAACCGTGAGCCGATCCCCGGCAGCTGGGGCAATTAGAGGCACGCCGTGGGCGCGCGCAGCGGCCGCCATCGCCGCGCCCTCGCGCTCGATAACGCGATCGCGCCCGTCCAGAAGCGCCGCTACTGGCATTGCACCGAGCACTTCGTCGGCCCCGCCAAGATGATCGGCCTGGGCGTGCGTTGCGACGAGCAGGTCTAGTCGCTCGACGCCGGATTCTTTCAGCTGCTCAACGATTCCCACTCCCGGCGGACCACTGTCGATAAGCGCGGCATGCGCGCCACTTTGCAGCAGCGTCGCGTCTCCCTGGCCGACGTCGAGGAAGCTGACGCGGACGGTGGCCGCTGAAGGCGCTGCCAAGGCGGCGCGCTGGCCGCTAACGACGGCCCACACCCCGAGCAGCAACGCACAAAGGGCGCTAGTCGCTAACGCATAGCGCCGGCGGCGGCCGCGAAAACCCACGAGCACGGCGAGCGCGAGACAGCCAGTAGCCACGGCGGGGCCACCGGCGTTGACCTGCGCCGCCGGCAGCGCCGAGCTAAAACGAGCGATCACGATGATCGCGCTCAGTGGCCAGTAGGCGAGCCAAGTCAGGGGCGCGGCTAGCTCGGTGGAAAGCTGGCCGATCAGCGCCGCGAGCATTCCAAGCCATGTCACTGGGGCGACGAGCAGCGCCGCAGCCAGGTTTGCCGGCAGCGAGACGAGCGAGAGAGTTCCAAACGCCGCCGCTGCAACCGGCGCGCTGCCGAGCGTCGCGGCGGCCGTCAAAGCGAGCGGCTCACTGACCAGCGGCGGCACGCGGCGGGCTTCGAGCGAGGTCCGAATCGGAGCGGCAAGCAAGCTGATTGCCGCCACCGCAGCAAAACTGAGCTGCCAGCCGGGCTGCTCTGAGGCGAGCGGGTCAAGCGCCAACGTGACGATTGCCGCCAGTAGCAGCGCGTACCAGCGTGAGCTCGGGCGCGAAGCTAGCGCCGCAACCAACCCGGCCGCGCCCATTACACCGGCGCGCTGAATTGACGAGCCGCTGCCGGCTAAGGGCACGTAAAGAGCGATCGCGGCGAGGGCGAACAGCAAGCGCGCTGAGCGCGGCGCAGATACCACCGCCCCGAATGCGAACACCAACAGGACGAGCAGCGCGACATTGGCGCCGGAAGCGGCGACAAGGTGACCGAGGCCTGAGCGACGCATGGCGCCGCGCAGCCCTGTCGCCATCGCGCTGTCGTCGCCAAGCGTCATGCCCCGCAGTAGGCCAGCCTGATCTGGCGGCAGCCCGGCACTCAGCGCTTTAGTTGCGCGCGCGCGGATAGCGTCAACAAAGCCAGCCAGCCCGCCGCGCTGACTATTTGCGGGCTTAATTGACCGCAGTTTGAGAATTGCGCGGACGTGCTGCACAGCGAGCCAGCGGTCATCTTCGCCGAGTGGCCGCAGCGATCCCGAAACCGTCGCGATGTCGCCGATCGAAAGCTGCGGCGCACGCTCGGTTCCGCGAAGTAGTAGCGGCTCTCCATGCAGGCGCGCGAGAGCCGACCAACCAAACTTGCCGAGGCGTGGAGCCTGAGCAAAGGTCACTTCGCCGCGAACTGCATGACCGATCAGCCGATCCAGCCGCGACCCGTCGAGCGTCGTCATCCGTGCGCCCGCGAACAGCGTGCCGGCAATCAGTGCTGCCAGCAGCGCCAACGCAGTGCCGGTGCCAAGCCGCGCGACCGCGGTCAGCGCCACGGCGACGACCAGTAACGCTAAGAGCCAGTACGACGAGCGCCAAGCCAACGCCAGCGCCAAGACGAGCGCGGCGGCGATCAGATGACGGGGATGCTCGCGCAGCAGCAAGCCGGCGCTGGTCACGGAGTTACTTGTGAGCGCAGCGCCTCAAGCTTTTTAGGGCCGATGCCAGGCACCTCGCCAAGGTCGTCAACGCTCGTGAAACCACCGTTTTCGGTTCGCCACTCGATTATTTTTTCAGCCGTTACTGGCCCCACTCCGTCGAGCGTGTCGAGCTGCTCGGCGGTGGCGCTGCCAAGGCTAATTGGCCCCGCCCGAGCGGCGCCAGCGCCAGCCGCAGCGGCGCCCAATGCAGCCTTACCAGCCTTCAGAGGCACAATCACCTGCGCTCCGTCGACGACCTTGGCCGCTAGGTTGATCGCGTTTGCGTCGCCCTGCCCTGAAGCGCCACCGGCGCGGCGGACGGCGTCACGGACGCGCGCGCCAGCTCGAAGTTTGTAAACCCCGGGCCGACGCACGGCGCCAGCGACGTGAACCATAGTGCGCTCATCCGCGCGCTCTAGCAACCCAGTGGGCGGCGCCGCAGGCTGGTTCGAGCTGCTCTCGTAGGGCGCTGCCGCGGGAGCATTTTGAGCACCCGGCGTGGCCAGAGATCTGCCGCCTATGGCGAGCGCAATCACGGCCGCCACGGCGGCGGCGATCAGCGCGGGTCGTGGAATCGATTGCACGGCCGCGACGCTACGAGCGCGGCCGTGACGGCGCCAGCACCCGACAGTTACCAGCCAGCTTCAACTCTGCTCCCCGAATTACTCAACTGACGACGATGTTGACGAGCTTGCCGGGCACGACGATCACCTTCGTCGGCTCACGCCCCGCGAGATGAAGCTGCACATTGGGCGCCGCCAGCGCCGCCGCCTCAAGCTGCTCTTTCCCCGCATCGCTTGAAACTTCAACGCGGTCGCGCAGCTTTCCGTTTACTTGGCACACGAGTTCGTAGCTGTCGCGCTCGAGCATCGCCGCGTCGGCCTGCGGCCAAGGCTGCTCCCAGAGCCGCTCGCCAGTCAGCAGGAAGTAAGCGTCGGTGGTCACGTGCGGGGCAAATGGGAAGCAGAGCGACGAGGCTGTCTCAAGCGCGAAGCGCTGAGCCGCTAAGCCCGCACTGTCGCGCAGCCGCGATACCTCGTTGATTAGCTCCATCACGGCCGCGATCGCGGTGTTGAAGGCAAAGCGACGATCCATGTCCCCGGTGACCTTCTCGATCGCCCAGTTCGCTTTGCGGATTAGCTCTAGGTCGGCAGCTTCGTCGCCGGCCTGCGCGCTGGAGGCGTCCTGCGCTGCGACCTCGGCGCTGAGCCGCCAGAGGCGCGAGAGGAAGCGGTGAACTCCTTCAACGCCTTCGTCAGACCAGTCGGCGTCTTGATCGGGAGCACCGATGAAGAGGATGTACGTGCGCGCACTATCGGCGCCGTAACGGTCAACGATCGCCTGCGGGGAGACAACATTTCCCCGCGACTTCGACATCTTCGCTCCGTCGCGCGTGATCATTCCCTGCGTGAAGAGCCGCGCGAATGGTTCGTCAACATCAAGCTGGCCTAGGTCTGCCAGCGCCTTGCAGAAAAAGCGCGCGTAAAGCAGGTGCAGGATTGCGTGCTCGACGCCGCCGATGTATTGATCGACCGGCATCCATTCGCGCAGGATTGCCGGATCCCAGGCCGCCTCGTCGTTGGCGGCGTCGCAGTAGCGCAGGAAGTACCAGGAGGAGTCGACGAAGGTGTCCATAGTGTCGGTCTCGCGCTCGGCCGGACCGCCGCACACGGGGCACTGCGTACTGACCCATTCGGTCGCGGCGGCAAGCGGCGATTGACCCTGCGGAGCGTAGTCCTCGATGACGGGCAGCATCACCGGCAGCTGATCGTCGGGAACCGGCACGATGCCGCAGGTCGGGCAGCGCACAATCGGGATCGGGCAGCCCCAATAACGCTGACGGCTAATCAACCAGTCGCGCAGCCGGTAGTTAACCGACAGCTTGCCCTTCGCTTCGTTTTCGAGCCAAACGACGATCTCTTTGAGCGCCTCGCGGTTGGGCTGGCCATCGAACTGGGGTGCGCTGTTGACGAGCACGCCGTCGCCGGAGTAAGGCAGCCCGTCACTGTCGCCATCAGGGTTAATCCCCTCGATTACGCGCCTGATCGGAAGGTCAAAGGCCTTCGCGAACTGATAGTCGCGCTGGTCGTGAGCTGGAACGGCCATAATCGCGCCTGTGCCGTATTCCATCAGCACGTAGTCAGCGACGAAAACGGGAATCTGCTCGCCGCTAACAGGGTTCGTGACGGTTCGGCCCAAAGCAACGCCGGTCTTTTCACGCTCAGCAGCGCCGCGCATCTGGGAGCCATGCGAGAGCGCCTCGCGCACGTAATCGGCTACAGCCTGCTCGTTGCCGGTCCCCTCGGCGAGCCGCAGCACGTCGGGGTGCTCAGGAGCAAGAACAAAAAAAGTCGCGCCGAAAAGCGTGTCGGGGCGGGTAGTAAAGACTGGGTACTCGGTGCCAAGCTCGTCGCAACTGAACACAACCTCTGCGCCTTCCGAGCGGCCGATCCAATTTCGCTGCATCGTCTTGACGTTCTCTGGCCAGTCGACCTTCTCCAAATCCTCGAGCAGACGGTCCGCGTAAGCGGTGATCTTGAGGAACCATTGCTCTAGTTCGCGAATCTCCACCTCGCTGCCGCAACGCTCGCAGCAGCCATCAACCACCTGCTCGTTGGCCAAAACAGTTTGGTCGCTCGGACACCAGTTGACGTGAGCTTGCTGGCGGTAAGCCAGCCCAGCCTTAAAGAGCTGATTGAAGATCCACTGCGTCCAGCGGTAGTAATCGGGCTCGCAGGTAGCCAGTTCGCGAGACCAGTCAATCGATATTCCCCAGCGACGGAACTGGCGCTGGAACTCGGCGATCGCCGCTTCGGTCGATGCACGCGGCGCTTGCCCAGTTTTGATCGCATGGTTCTCAGCAGGGAGCCCGAAAGCGTCGTAGCCCATCGGGTGCAGGACGCGCTTGCCGTTGCGGCGCTTGAAGTGTGCGACCGCATCGCCAACCGAATAGACCTTTAGGTGCCCGATGTGTGGCTCACCACTCGGGTAGGGAAGCATCTCGAGCACGTACTCATTCTCTGAGCTGGTTGCCTCTGCGGGAACCTGGTTGGCTACCTGCCAGGTACCTTCCTGCTCCCACAGCTGCTGCCAGCGAGGCTCTATCTCCTGCGGGTCGTATTTGAAGTCGCTCATCGCTACTGAGCAAGATACTTGCCGCCGCAGGCGACCGGCGAGCGGTCAGCGTCGCTACACTGACGCCTCACTTGGGGCTGTAGCTCAGCTGGGAGAGCGCCGCCATGGCATGGCGGAGGTCAGGGGTTCGAGCCCCCTCAGCTCCATCGGACGGAGGTGAAGGCATTCACCTCAACCGACGGAAACGTCTGGAACGCCAGACTTCCGGGCGCGCTAGGTCGATCCCGCGACCGGACGGTGAAATCAAACAAGGTTCGGGGGATCCTGACCTATGTCGCACTAGTGCTACACTCTGCGACATGGATGTGATCTCGGTTCGGGACCTGCGCAACAATACCGGCGGCGTCCTGCGTCGCGTTGAGGCCGGAGAGACGCTCATCGTGCACAGCAATCGGCGGGCTGTCGCTCAGATCGTGCCGCTGCTGGAGCGGCCGACCTGGATGCCGGCCGCGCAGTTCTTTGGACGTGTGCTCGCGCACCCCGCAGATCCTGAGCTGCGCGAGGACCTCGCCGACCTGCAACCGGACACGATCGAGGATCTGTGAGCGAACCGGCCGTGGCCGACACCTCGCTGTTCATCGCACGCGAGACCGGTCGCCCGCTCGATCCGTTAGAGGGGGATCGCGAGATCGCGGTGTCAATCATCACGATCGCCGAACTGGAGATGGGCGTCCTCGTCGCGGCCGAGCCCCGGGTTCGCGCTGCTCGTCTGCAGACGCTGCGCGATGCCGAGCAGTTGAGCGCGCTGCCAGTGGACCATGCCGTGGCCTCGGCGTTCGCCACGCTCGTCGTCGAGATGCGCGCGGCCGACCGCACCCGCCTCGGCGTTCAGGATGCGTGGATCGCCGCCACGGCGATCGCCCACGACGCCGATCTGCTCACGCAGGACGCCGACTTCGACGCCGTGCCCGGCCTTCGCGTCATTCGGCTGTAGGAGCCCTCTCAGTAGGCCGGGATTACTGCCACGCACCGTCGCCGACCGTGCGGTTCTCGTTCGGTAAGAACCTGCCGCGGCTGCGGTCGATCAAGAAAAAGTGTACCCGCGCAGTGCGGGAACCGGGCACGAGTCGCCAAGACCACCCCCGGGCTTGGCTTCATTGCCTACCGTCCGCCGCAGCACTGCGAGCCGGCCGCGAGCTTAGCGGCGCGGCTACCTACTAGCGTCAGATTATCCCTGTCCCTCAACGAGGTTGAATACTTGGTTAAGCGCCGACAGGTTGTAGGCGATCAATGCGCTGCTGACGAGTTCTACGAGACCGGCATCCGAGACGCCCAGCGCCCGAACGCGATCGACATCGGCGTCGGTCACTTCAGTCGGCTCGAATGCCGCTTTGATGCCGAAGTCAACGAGAGCACGAACATCGCTGTCGACTGTTTCACGGCCGACCTTCCAGTCGCGTGTGCTCGCGATTTCATCCTCAGCTGCCCCCTCAAAGCGGGCTGCTCCTTCGTGATATGGAGCGCAGGCAGGAGTCTCGTCGCCCTCATTAATCCACGATACAGCCGTCGCCAGGAGTTCTTTTGTAGACGAAGCGACTTCGCCCTGCTTGACCGAGTAATACTCGGTCAGAAACCAGCTTTGGAAGATCTCCGGCTTGAGCGCCAGCGTGCGCAGCGTTACGGCACCGTAAATTGCCTCGCCGGGAACGCCCGGAATCGCCTCTAGGCCATCCCGGATCAACGCAAAATGCCGCTTGAGGTCGGCGGGAGCATTGCTTTCGATAGAGCGCAGAGCGTCCGGCTCCGCTGGCGTGATGCGAAACGGAGTCGTCATAGCTACTTCACTTCGCGCAGCGCGCCGGTCTCAACTTCGTAGACGAAGCCGCGAATCTTGTCCTTAAGCGGAATGAAGGGGCTGGCGTGAACGCGGGCGAGTGACTGACGAACATCCTCGTCGACTTCAGCAAATGACTCTGCCGCCCACTCCGGCTTAATTCCAGTTTCGGCCTGAATTGAAGCTTTGAAGTCGTCGTCAGTGAAGGTCAACATCCCGCAGTCGGTGTGGTGGATCAGGACGATCTCCTCAGTGCCGAGTAGCCGCTGGGAGATCGCCAGCGAGCGAACCTCATCGTCGGTGATTACTCCACCGGCGTTGCGGATCACGTGGGCGTCGCCTTCCTCAAGGCCAAGCAGGCCGTACGGGTTGAGGCGGGCATCCATGCAAGCCACGATCGCAATCTTTCGTGCTGGGGGCATTGGGAGGTCGCCCTTGTCAAAGTTTGCTGTGTACTGCTCTGCGTTGGCGAGAAGCTCGTCGGTGGTGGTCATTTGTCGGCCTACCTTTCAGTTCGGATGAAGCAGCTAATCAAACCATCATACAAACTATTGAAAGTTGATCGGGTTTCGTTACTTTTGCACTTAGAGCTGCTTCAGCTGAACTGAACCAAGGTCGTTACCGGCAGCCCAGCGAGCGCCTCGCGCCCACGCAGCGTCGAGATCTCACTGACGAACGCTGCGCCGACGGGGATGGCGCCGGCGCGGATCATTAACTCGACTAGCGCGCCCGCCGTCCCACCGGTGGCGAGGAGATCATCGTGAATCAGGACTCGTGCGCGATCGAGCTCGTGGTCGTGAATGTGGAGCTGCTCGACTCCATATTCGAGCGCGTACTCGGCCGAGCTGGTCTGTGGTGGAAGCTTGTCGGGCTTGCGCGCGGGGATAAATCCGGCACCGAGGGCAAGCGCCAACGCCGGGCCAAAAAGAAAACCCCTCGCCTCGGGGGCGACGACGTAGTCAACCTCGCCAACGAGATCGCGTGACGCGCTGATCAGCTCAGCGGTCGTCGCCGCGAGCAGCTCTGCGTCACGCATCACCGGGCCAATGTCGTAGAAGAGAATGCCAGGCTTCGGCCAATCGGCGGTGGTGGCGAAGTCTTCCGAGCGAAGCGTTGTCACTCGACCGCCCCGTCGGCAGCTTCTTCCTCGCCACTGCTGATCGTGCGGCGCGGCAGCTCGCCCCAAAGAGTCTCTAGCCGGTAATACTCGCGCGTGGGCGGCGTGAAGACGTGCACCACAACGTCGCCGTAATCCAACAGCACCCAGCTGGCTTCAGCGAGCCCTTCGACATGGCTTGGCAACATCGCGTGCTCGTTCTTCATTCCCTGATGGATCGCGTCATGAATCGCTTTAACCTGGCGGTCGCTACGGCCAGTCGCGATCACAAAGGCATCGGTAAAGGCTGACGCCCCGCTTAAGTCGAGCACAACGAGGTCAACAGCCTTCGGCTCCTGCGCGTAGCCGGTAATCAGGTCGATCATCTCGTCCGTCGTCATTGTCCTCGCAGCAGCGCTCATCGATACCAACCTTCAGCCTCAATGATGGCGGCGACGGTCGGCGGAACCAGGAAGTCGATTGAACGTCGCGCGCCGATCCGCTCGCGCACGAGCGTTGAGGAGACGTCGACTCGCGTCATCGTTACAGCGGCAACTTCGCTGCCCGGGAAACCAGCGCTGAGCACTTCGGCGAGCAGCAACTCGGATTCACCCTCGCGCGACACAACTGCGAGCCTCGCCAACTCCAGCAGCTCAGCTGGCTCGCGCCAAGCGGCGAACTGCGCCGCCACGTCGTTGCCAATAATCAACGTGAGTTCGTCATCGGGGTTAGCCTCGCGCCAAGCTCGCACTGTGTCGATGCTGTATGTCGGCCCTCCACGCTCAACTTCGAGCGCGCTGGCCGCAAGCCGCTGGTTGCCACTGACGGCCGCTTCACAGAGCGCAAGGCGGGCCGCTGGTCCGGGGTCGGCCTCGAGCTGATAATCGGCTGGCGTGTGGAGCGGCAGCAGAAATACGCGGCTTAGCTCAAGCTGCTCAGCAGCCTCCTGCGCGCAAATCATGTGGCCAATGTGCGGCGGATTAAAGCTGCCCCCAAACAGGCCGACCTTGCTCATCCGCGCACGTGCCCGGCGCCGGTGATGATGTATTTAAAGGTACACAGCTCACGCAGCCCAATTGGCCCGCGAGCATGAAGTTTCTGTGTCGAATTGCCTATTTCGGCTCCCATCCCAAATTCGGCGCCGTCGGTGAAGCGAGTTGAAGCATTGACGTAAACGCAGGCGGCGTCGACGCTCAGCTCAAAAGCTCTTACCGCGACCTCGTCCTCGCTGATGATCGCCTCGGAGTGGCCGCTGCCGTAGCGGGCGATGTGGGCGGCGGCTTCGTCGACCGAATCGACGATCTTAACGGCGAGGATTAAATCGAGAAATTCAGTAGCCCAATCGGATTCGGTCGCTTCGCTTAGTAGCTCGCCGCGCTCCTTGCCAGCAAATCGTCGAGTTGCTTCGTCGGTTCGAAGTTCGACTCCAGCCGCCGCCATCTGATCGACAACCACGGGGACGAACTCGGCGGCGACGTCGCGGTGAATTAACAGCGTCTCGGCCGCGTTGCAGACGCCGGGCCGCTGAACCTTGGCGTTAATCGCTATCCGCGCAGCCTGCTGAAGCTTGGCAGCGCGGTCGACGAAGACGTGGCAGTTACCGGACGCGGCGTAAAGAACTGGAATTGTCGCGACCTGCTCGAGCGCCGCTTTAAGCCCCTCGCCCCCGCGCGGAACGATTAGGTCAACCACGCCCTGCTGCGTCGCGAGCTCAGCGAGCTGCTCGCGGCCGCCGCCGACAAGCGTGATGACCCCGCGCGGCAGACCAACTGCCCCAGCGGCATCGGCCGCAATCTCGACCATCATCGCGTTGGAGTGCTGGGCAGAGCCTGAGCCGCGCAGCAAGCATGCGTTGCCTGATTTAAGGCACAGAGCAGAAGCATCGATCGTCACGTTCGGTCGCGCTTCGTAGACAACCGCTACGACACCCAGTGGCACGCGCAGCTTACGAAGCTCTAGCCCATTTTCTAGCTGACGCTCGTCAATTATTTCGCCGACTGGATCGTCGAGCGCGGCTACGTCGCGGGCACCGGCAGCGATTGCGGCGATCCGCGGCTCGTCGAGCAGCAGGCGATCGACCAGCGCGGCCGAGAGACCCGCCTCCTCGGCGGCCTGAAGGTCGATTGCGTTGGCCTCAATTAGCTCGGCTGAGCGCGCCTCGAGCAAGGCGGCGAGAGCCTCGAGCGCTGCGTCTTTTTGCTCGCGCGGGGCGAGCGCCAGTGCCGGCGCCGCGGCCTTCGCTTCGGCGCAGAGCCCAGCGATGCTCGTCTGTTCAGTAGCCATCAGCAGAGAGTAGTCAGGACGAGCAGCGCCTGGCGCCCTATCGGAGCGCTAAATAGTCGCGGTGGACTGCCACCTCGGGCGATCGTCCAATAACGCGCTCGACCTCGTCTGAACCTAGCCCGAGCACGCGGCCGAGCTCCCCGGCCGAGTAGTTGCAGATCCCTTTGCCAACCGGCCCCCCGCTGCCGACGAGCTCAACCGCGTCGCCAGCCTCGAAGTCACCCTCAACGGCGCTAATCCCGACCGGCAGCAGCGACGCGCCCGAATCGCGCAGCGCCCGCTCAGCGCCAGCGTCGATTGTCACAGTCCCCTGCGCCGGCTTGGCGTAGCGCAGCCACAGTTCAAAGCTTGAGTAGCGATCTTCTTGCGCAGCGAAGCGCGTGCCCTCAGGGTCGCCGCTGAGCGCCCGCGCCAAGGCACCCTCCCGGATGCCGCTAGCGACAGTGGTCGGGATGCCGGCCGCGGTAGCCATCTCAGCGGCCACGACCTTCGAGCGCATACCACCTGAGCCGAGCCCCGACGGTGATTGGCCAATCTCATATTCGCTGAGCTGCGACGGATCGCTGATCTCGTCAACGAGCGGCGCATTAGGGTCGCTGCGCGGATCAGCCTCGTGTAGTCCGTCTTGATTAGTCAGCAGCACCAGGCGGTCGGCGCCGACCATGATCGCTACCTGCGCAGCAAGGAAATCGTTGTCGCCAAAAGAGATCTCCTCGGTCGCCGTCGTGTCGTTCTCATTTACAACTGGAACGACGCCCCACTCCAGCAGCCTGCCGAGCGTTTGGCGGGCATTGAGGTAATGGCTGCGATGGCCGACGTCGAAGAAGGTAAGCAGCACCTGCGCACTTGTTATCCCGCGCCCGCGGAGCAGTTCGTCGTAGACGCGATAGAGCTTGCCTTGACCCACGGCGCTGGCAGCCTGCAGGTCGGCCATCGCTTGCGGGCGGCCGGCGAGTTCCAGCACCTCAATGCCGCGCGCGATAGCCCCGCTCGACACGAGCACAACCGAATCTCCGGCCTCGTGCCGATCGGCGACCTCGCCGCAGACCGCAGCGAGCAGATCGGCCCGCAACGCCCCAGCCTCGTCGGCGACGATGTTGGAACCAAGTTTTATGACGTAGATAGCCATCGCTCCGCCAGCGTAGCCGCGGGCGGCTAGGCGGCGTCCAATTCAAAGACCACGCCAGCGATAGAGACCTCGTCGCCGGTCGTAAAGCCGGCCTCGGCCAAAGCGTCGATCACGCCCATACGTCGAAGCCGCTGCTCAACTTGAGCTAGCGCCTCGTCATTCTCGATGTCGTAGCGAGCAAGCAAGCGCTCAACAGGTTCGCCGCTGACGAGATAGCACCCGTCTTGGAGCAGGTCAATCTTCCATTCGCGGCCCGCCCCCGGCCGAAAAACTTGGTGCGCGGCGAGCGTCTCGCTGGCCGCAAGCTGCGGCGCCGCGGCTTCGACCGGGACGCGCTGAACGAGCGCATCGGCGAGCGTGTCCAATCCTTCGCGCGTAGCGCTCGAGGTCACTACAACCGGAATCTCGTCCCCTAAGCGGGCGCGCCACTGCTCCGCGGCTGCGGCGGCATCTTCGGCTGGAACGAGGTCAGCCTTTGACAGCGCGAGCACCCGCGGCAGCGCGGCGAGCTCAGCGTTATAAAGCCCAAGCTCACTCTCAATTAGCTCGTAATTAATCTCAGCAGTGCTGCCATCTAGCGGAGCGAGGTCGAGAACATGAACAAGTAGGCGCGTACGCTCCACGTGGGCAAGGAACTCATGGCCGAGCCCAGCACCATCGCTGGCACCTGCGATCAGTCCCGGAATGTCGGCCAGCACCAGCTGCCTGCCACCACGGTCGAGCACTCCAAGCTGTGGCTCAAGCGTCGTGAACGGGTAGTCGCCGACCTTCGCTACTGCGCGCGTCAGCGTTGAAATTAGTGAGGACTTGCCTGCGTTTGGGACGCCAACAAGACCGACGTCCGCCAGCAGCTTCAGCCGCAGGTCGATCCACGACTGATCACCGGGGAGGCCGCGCTCTGAAAAGCGCGGCGTCTGCCTTGTCGAGCTTTTGAAGTGGTTGTTGCCCCGGCCACCGGAGCCACCACTGCAAACAATCGCGCGTGAGCCGGGCACAACGAGGTCGTGGATCGTGCCGTCGTCAAGCTCAGCGACAGTCCCGGGCGGCACGTGAATCTCAAGCGAGTGGCCACCGGCGCCGGAGCGCAACGCACCCTCGCCGTGACCACCGCGACCGGCCTTCAGCTCGCTGCGCCCCCCCAAAGATTGAAGGTCGCGCAGCGATCCGTCGCAGACCAGGACGACATCGCCGCCGCGGCCACCGTCGCCGCCGTCGGGGCCACCGCGGGGTACGTGAGCCTCGCGGCGGAACGAGAGGCAGCCATCGCCGCCACGCCCGGCCTGCGCAAAGATGCGAGTCTTGTCATGAATCATTGCCAACAAACCCTAGAACCTGCGAGCCTCGCAGGCTGAACTGGAGCAGCCATGCCAGACGAAAAAGTAATCCTGATCACCGGCGCATCGACTGGAATTGGAGCTGCGACTGCGCGCGCGGCGGCAGCGCTCGGCCATAAAGTGGTGCTCGCAGCACGCAGCGCCGAGCCGCTGCAGCAGGTCGCGCAAGAGTGCGGCGGAAAGGGCAAGGCGCTGGCAATCACCACGGACGTGACCAGCTGGGAAGCTAATGAAGCGCTCGCCGGGGCAGCGCTAGCCGAGTTCGGCCGCATCGATGTCGCGTTCGTCAACGCCGGTTTCGGCGGCAAGGGCAGTTTCAGCAAAGAAGGCGCGAGCGTCGAGCACTGGCGTGAGATGGTTTTGACCAATGTGCTCGGTACAGCGCTGACAATCAGGGCAACTCTCGACGCAGTCAAGCAGTCAAGAGGGCACTTCCTGCTCACCGGCTCGACTGCTGGACGCGTCGCAATTCCCGGCAGCCTTTACTCGTCAACAAAGTGGGCGGTCAACGGCATCGGCCAGTCGCTGCGAGGCGAAATTACGGGTAGCGGCGTGCGCGTAACGCTGATCCACCCGGGCATCGTCGACACCCCGTTCTGGGACAACGGCTCGCCTATCCCCGACGGCCTAACAGACGACGACATCGCAAACTCAGTCCTTTACGCAATCTCCCAGCCCCACCACGTAGACGTGAACGAAATAGTCATCCGCCCAACCTCGCAAAGCGTCTAAGCGCAGCGTCTGCCGTCGGTTCGCCGGGGCGGGGAACTCCGTGCGGTCGCCTGGAAGGCGGCCGGACGCCCCGCTCGGCGAGGCCGACGGCAGACGGCCGCTACTCAGGCAACTTCAGAGCTAACGACGTTCACAATGCGGCCACGGCGGCCGCGTGTGAACTGAACCACGCCTGGCGCAGTCGCAAAGAGGGTGTGGTCACGGCCGATGCCGACCCCATCACCAGGACGGAAAACCGTGCCACGCTGGCGGACTATGATTTCGCCACCGCTTACGGCTTGTCCCGCAAAGACTTTTACGCCGAGCCGCTTGGACTGCGAATCGCGACCATTTCTTGATGAGCCGAGGCCCTTCTTATGAGCCATGGGGTTAAGCCTCCCGCGACCCGGGCTTAGCCGCTGCGCTCTTCGTGGCGGCAGCGGGCTTGCTGGCCCGCCCGATCTCGGTTACTTCGATCCGCGTTAACTCCTGGCGGTGGCCGGTTGTGCGCTTGTACCCCCGCTTTGGTTTGTACTTGAAGACGCGAATTTTTTCGCCGCGCAGATGCTCGACTATCTTCGCCTTGACGCTGACCTTCGAGAGCGAGCTGGCGTCGAATACTGCGTCGTCTGAGCGGTAGAGCAGCGGCTCCAGGTTGACGGTCGAGCCTTCGGCCTCAGGCAGCCGCTCAACGAGCAGGGTTTGACCCTTCTCGACGCGGTACTGCTTACCTCCGGTCTTTACGATCGCGTACATCAGTTCACTCAGCTTTAGTTGGATTCTTCAGCGGCGGCTGCCACTTCGGGTGCAGCGGCGGAACCGCTTTGATCAGCATTACCCTCGCTGCCTTGCGCAGCCGAGTCTACGGCATCTTTGCCGTTTTCTGCATCCAGCAGCGTCGCCGACGCAGAATTTCGTCCAGCCTCTTCGATCTTGACCATCCGCTCTTCGCCTAGATGCGGGCCGCCACCGGCGACCGAGACGATGTACCCGTCGACCTTTGCGACCGCGTCATCAACGTTATACATGTGCGGCTCGACGAGCGTCACTAGTACCTCGTCGCCGGCGGCGTATGGGACTGCGCGCTCGCGAACTGCTTCGGCGGCGCCTTCCATCGTGACCTCGAAATGCCCAAGCGCGAGGCTATCGGTACCTTCGAAGTGGAAGAGCTTTCCGCTGGCACCTTCCAACTCACGCAGCATTCTTGCCCCCGCGCCAGTGAACTCGGCGCTTACCTTTGGGTTCATCTGGATTAGGAATGCTTCGCTTGCCCGCGGCGAGCGGGCCGCGATCTCCCGTAGCTGACGATCGAACTCAATTGCGATTGTCGCCTCGCTGAGGACCACAGCGTCGCCGTCGCAGGTTGGGCAGGTGCGCGAAATGATTTCGCGAACGCCCTCGGTCACGTTTTGACGCGTCATCTCGACCAAACCAAGCTTTGAGATCTCAGCTGTGAAGGTCTTTGTTCGGTCCTCGTTGAGCGCCTTGCGCAGCGTTTTCATTACCTCGTCGCGATTCTTCGCCTTCGTCATGTCGATGAAGTCGATGACGATAATCCCGCCTACATCACGCAGCCGCAGCTGGCGGACGATCTCGTCAGCCGCTTCGAGGTTCGTCTTCGTAATCGTGTCCTCAAGCCGCGCTTGGCGACCGCGGCCCACGTAGGAGCCGGTGTTGACGTCAAAGACAGTCAGTGCTTCGCCGTAGTCGACCATTAGGTAGCCGCCGCTTGGCAGATCAACGCGGCGCGAGGTGACGCCCTCAATCACAGCTTCGACGCCCGCTTGCTCGAAGAGCGGAGTCGACTCTTGCCATAGCTCAACGCGATCGACGAGCTCTGGGGCGGTCCGCTCGAAGAACGAGCGAAGCCGGTTGTACTGGCCTTCGTCGTCGACGATTGCGCGCTCGAAGTCGACGCTGAAGATGTCGCGTACAACGCGCACCGAAAGGTCGGCTTCTTGAAAGACGAGCGACGGAGCCGATTGGCCCTCTGCGCGCTCGACGAGAACCTCATGGAGCTTGAACAGATACGGCAGTTCGCGCTCAAAATCTTCCCTCTTCGCCCCGTGCGCGGCGGTCCGCAGAATTGCGCCGCCACTCTTGAGATCGAGGTCCTTGAGCTCACGACGCAAACGAGTGCGCTCTTTGTCCTCAAGCCGCTTTGAGATCCCAACGCCCTCACCGCTCGGCGTGTAGACCATGTAGCGGCCGGCGATCGCGAGCTCCATTGTGCAGCGTGCACCCTTCGTCTTGAGTGGATCCTTGACGACCTGAACCACGACCTCTTGGCCGCGCTTGAGCAGCGAGCTGATCTTCTTACCTTCCCCCTCGCCGCGACCACGGCGAGGCGTCTCAACGCCCGGCAGCACGATCTCGTCGATGTGAAGGAAAGCGTTCTTCTCAAGGCCAATGTCGATGAACGCCGCCTCGAGGCCATCGATCACGTTGTCGACCTTCCCCTTGTAGACGTTTCCGACTATTGAGCGGCTGCCTCGCCGTTCGATGTAAAGCTCGGCGACGCGGTAGCCGACCGAAGGGTTTGCTTTCTCCGAGGGACGCTGGTCGCGCTCCTTCGCTGGTGTTCCTGCCTGTTCGAGCAGCGCGACGCGGGTCTCCCACGGATCAACGCTGACTAGTACTTGCTTCTTCATTGGGTTGCTCTTTTCATTGGAATTGGAGCACCCGCCCCTGCGACATCGCGGCCCTGCGGCCTTGAGCGTAGATCGACTGCAGCAGACCGACGGCGAGCATCGTCGCGATAAGCGACGAACCTCCGTAACTCATCAGCGGCAACGGAATTCCCGTAATCGGCATCACGCCGACCGTCATCCCGACGTTGACGAAAACCTGGAACATCAGCATCACAGCGATGCCGCCGGCCAATAAGGCGCCATAGAGGTTTTTCGCCATCGTCAGTATTCGCAGTGCGCGCCAAATCAGCAGCGCGTAAAGAGAAAGGACGAATGCCGCCCCCGCGAAGCCCCACCGTTCGCCAACTACGGCGAAAATAAAGTCGGTGTGGTGTTCGGGGAGGAAGTTGTACTTGGTCTGAGTTGCGCCGCTTCCGCGCCCGGTCTTTTCGCCGGACCCGATCGCGATGCGCGACTGGTTCTGCTGGTAGCCCTCTTTGCCCGATGTCTCGGACGGGTGCAGGAACGCCGTCAGGCGATCCTTTTGATAATCGTGCAAAACGTTTATGCCGACGCTCGGCAGCACTGCCAGCGAAAGCGCGATCGCCACTGCGGCGAGAGCGCCCAGCGCCGCAAAGTGCTGCCACGGAACGCCTGCGATGAATAGGATCGCCAAAGTGATGGCGACAAAAACTAGTGCCGAGCCAAGGTCCGGTTGAAGCATCACAAGAGCCGCAGGCGCAAACCCGATCAGCACCAAGCGGACGGTCGTTCGACCGTCCGCCATGCGACGCGTCATGTCGATCGCAAACGCCGAAAGCGAGACGATCAGAAGGACCTTCCCTAGCTCGGAAGCCTGGAAGGAGAAGAGTGGAAGATCAACCGCGCGGCGCGAACCTCGCGCAACCGAGCCGAAGGCGATCACGGACAGGATCGAAAGAATCAGCAGGCCATAGAGGAAGTACTTGACTTCACGCAGGCGCGAGTAGTCGCTGCGCCAGAGCACCACTGCGAGCAGCGCGCCGACTACGAAATAGACAAGCTGTCGGACCAGGTAATAATCGGGGCTGCCGGGGATGTCGTTGGCGGTTGCTGAAGCAATCGTGATCAGCGAGCAGGCCGCAAGCGCGAGCGTTGCCAGCACCAGCACAAGGTCGAACGGCAGCTGCAGGCCAAACGTCGTTTCGCTCGTCGAATCGTCGCCGCGGCTTTCGATTACAGTCGTGGCGCTCATCGCGTCGTCGACCTTCCGGCTGAGCAGCGATTGGGCTGCGAAAACCACGTGGCGAGCATTTTGCAAACTGCAGGAGCTGCCGCTTCAGCGCCAAAGCCACCATCCTCAACGGTGGCAACGATCACGATCGGTTTCGTTGCGCTGGGAACATAGGCGGCGTACCAAGACTGGTCTGCGCGCGGCGGCCGCTCGGCGGTGCCGGTCTTGCCGTAGACAGGGAACTTCGACTGGTTCCAGCCGCTAAAGACGTCGGCTGAGGTGCCATCGCCAAGCGTTGATTGGTGAAGACCATCAAGGATCGACTTCTGGTGGCCGGGGTCGATCGCAACTCGGCGCAGCGGCGGCGCCTCAATCCGCTCGAGCTGCCGACCTGTTTCGCTCTCAATCGCTTTCCCGAGGTGCGGCCGAACGACGGTGCCGCCGTTGGCGATCGCGGAGTACGCGACGGCCATCTGCAGAGGCGAGGCCTGAACATCACCTTGACCAACGGAAAGCTGAATGTTGTCGCCGACAGACCAAGGGCGCTTGTCAGAATAGAGGCAATCCGGCGGGCACTTTTTACCGCTCTTCTTCTCCCACGCGATCTCTTTGGCGTTTTGCTGCGCGCGCCACTGGCGGTCTGGAATTGTGCCCGGAACTTCACCAGGAAGGTCGATCCCGGTTGCGTTGTCGAGGCCTAGCTTGCGCGCCCAGCTTTGGATGATCTGGCCCTTGATTGGGTTGGCGTCGCGGCCCAGCGTGTAGAAGTAAACGTCCGAGGAGACCTGCAGCGCACGAGCCAGACTGACCGGCCCGTTTGCTTGGCGGCCAGCGTTATAAAATTTCTGCTTGCCAACCGTCAACACGCCGGGGTCGTTGACCGATGTGTCGACGTTGATCAGCCCACTGTCGAGCGCCGCCAGTGCCGTGATCGGCTTGAAAATAGAGCCGGTCGGATAGCCGCCACTGATCGCACGGTTGAAGAGCGGCGCTCCTGCGGCCTCGCCAAACAGGCGCTCGTAGTCGGCCTGCGTGGCAATCGGCTTGGCGCGCACGCTGGGGTCGTATGTCGGGACTGACCCGAGCGCAAGAACGCTTCCGTCACGCGGGTCGAGTGCGACAAACGCACCGGCTGTACCGTCCCCGGCCATGGCGGAGCTCAGAGCCGCTTCGCCACTTCGCTGAAGCTTCGAATCAAGCGAGATGCGGACGCGGTCACCGGCGCGTGATTCGCGCGAGATGCGCTGCCCTTTTACTTTGCCCGCGGCGTCGATTGTGATGCTCTTTGTTCCATCGGCCCCACGCAGATAGCGGTCGTAAGAGCGCTCGAGCCCCTCCTGCCCGACAGTCGCACCAGAGATCACGCCACGGAACGAATCTGCCTTCAGCTGCTCGGGGCTTACCTGGCCAACCGCGCCGAGGAGCTGGGCTGCTCCGACGCCGCCTGGGTAGCGACGAACGTAGACCTGATCGACGCTGACCCCAGGGAACTGACTGGGGCGCTCGAGCAGGTAGTTACGCACGCCGACGGGAACGTCAACCTGAACGCGGACGTTGGCGTAAGGAAGCTGAGCAAGCTGCTGAATTACGCGCTCGTGAATCGTTGCGGTTGAAATTTCCAGCGCAGCCGCCAGCTTTGCGTAGCGCTGCTCAAGCGCTGCGTTGGCTGGCTTTGGGATCTTCGGGGTTGGCCCTCGCTGGCCGCGCGGTTTGCGCGCCCACGTCGTCATCGCCTGCCCCCACGTGGCGGCCGCTGCTCGGGTTTCGGCCGGCAGCTGGGCGGGATCGAGCTGCATCACTGACACGGGTCGATTCTCAACCAGCGTCTTTCCGTTGCGGTCGAGGACGGCTCCCCGCGGCGCCGCGACGGCGACCGTTCTGACACGGTTGTTAGCTGCCTCGCGCACCGCTTGATCGCCTGTCAACACCTGTAGAAACCAAAGCTTGAAAAAGATGATTGAGAAGAACACCAGGGCGATGCCGCCAAGCACGGCTACTCGCATCGCGAGCTGCGGCGTCAGCGGCGACTGGCCGATGCTCCGGAGCGGGGGCTTGTGGAGCGGATCGATCATGATCTCGATAGTGGCGAGAGACCACCGGTTGTGTAGGCGCGGCGACGGCGACGACGCGGATCTTCAGGAAGCGCGGCCAGCAGGCAGCGGCGGATCAAGAGATAGACCGGGATTGCGATCACGGCGTTGAAGGCGACCGTGCCAAGCAGCCCCCACAGCAGCGCCCAACCAAGCGGCACTGTCTGACCAAGCAGGAAGGTTAATAGCGAAAAGCCAATCTGCGCAGCGGCGGTGGCGGCAGCCCCAACGAGAAGCGGGACGATTGCTCCTTGCGGGTCGCGGAGCTCGCGCAAGCGGCCCGCCGCGTAACCGATCGCAAGCATGATTAGGGAGGCCACACCGACCGTCTCAACTAACGCGAAGTCGAGCAGCATGCCGATCGCAAAACCAAAGATTGCCCCTGGCAACGAACCAACAATTAATCCGACAGAGGCTGCGACGAGGGGAACTAAGTCGGCGTTAACGCCGAGAATTTTGACCTGCGATACCGCAGCGACTTGGAAAATGACGGTGACGATGCAGATTAATGCTAGGCGCCAGCCAAGGCTTCCGTAGTTGAGGGTCATCGTCGGTTCCCGTTGATCGGCGCCGTCAATACTTGAACAATTTCTAGCTTCTGCAGATCGGCGAAAGCGCGAAGATAGATCTTCTGCGCGTCGGTACCTGGATCGACGACCTTTGTTACCGATCCGATAGGGATGCCCGGTGGATATAGCGATTCAAGCCCCGGCGTGGTTGACAGCGTCCCGGCTGTCACGACCGCAGCGCCTGGATTAACGCGGTAGCGGCGCGCAATGAACTTGAGGCGAAGGTCTTCGGGGCCGCCAGCACCCGTCTGGGCGACCCCTTGGGCGCCGCCGGCGCTCACGCGCGCTGGAATCGCCAACTCACCGTCGCTGATCAGCGTGACAATCGACGCTTGGCCGCTGACCGTGGAAACCTGCCCGACTAAGCCGTCGCCGTTGATCACCGGGTTGCCGACCTTGATTGCACTATCGCTGCCCTGATTGATCGTCACCGTCGAGTACCAAACCGTCGGCGAGCGGCCGATCACCCGCGCCGCAACCGGTTTCGCAGCCGTTAAGCCGCCAGCGCTATCGAGGTTCAGCAGCCCTTGAAGCTGGGCGTTGACCCGCAGCGCCTCACTGCTGGCAATCGCTCGTGCGCGAAGATTTGCGTTCGAGCTTTCGAGTTCATTTAGGCGCCCCTTCGCGTCGATCGTGTCGCCGAACCAGCCGAAGAGATCGCGAGCTGGCTTGAGCACCGCCGAGGCACCCTCCTGGATCGGGGCGAAGACGCTGAAAACACCGCGCTGGACGTTGTGAAGCGCGCCACCGTTTGACTCGCCGAAGTAGACGGTCAGCAGCAGCAGCGAGCACGCCAGTAGCGCCGCTAGCGTTAGCCGCCGCCGCCGAATAGCCCGGTCGTACATCTCAAAATGCTGGTTAGGCAAGGCATAAGCGTTTTTCTGAGCTGCCGCGCTTAGCGCCGGCGACGCTTCCTTGCTGAGCGGTTAGTTTTGTGAATCGCTTCAAACTCTTCCAGTGAGCGACCTGAGCCCACGGCAACACAGGTGAGGGGTGATTCGGCGAGGTGAGCAGGCATCTGAGTCTCGTTGCGCAACCGCTCATCGAGGCCCCGCAGCAGCGCGCCGCCACCGGCCAACATGATGCCGCGATCCATGATGTCGGATGCAAGCTCAGGCGGCGTGCTGTCGAGCGTCTCCTTGATCGCGCCGATGATCTGTACCAGCGGCTCCTCGATCGCATCGCGCACCTCTTCACTACTGAGGGCGATCGTCGCCGGCAGCCCGCTAACGAGGTCGCGGCCACGAATTTCAGCCTGGAACTCCTCCACCATCGGGCATGCCGAGCCGATCTCCAACTTCAGCTCCTCTGCAGTCTGCTGGCCAATCAATAGTTTGTACTCGCGTTTTGCGTAGTTGATGATCGCCTCGTCGAGTTCATCTCCACCAATTCTAATCGAGCGCGAGACGACTATGCCGCCGAGCGAAATGACGGCCACTTCGCTGGTGCCACCGCCGATGTCAACGATCATCGAACCGGTCGGCTCGCCAATCGGGAGGCCGGAACCGATTGCGGCCGCCATTGGCTCCTCAATCAAGTAAGCCTGGCGAGCACCGGCCGAGAGGCAGGCCTCTTCGACGGCGCGCTTTTCGACGCCGGTCACTCCCGACGGAACACAAACGACAACGCGCGGATGCGCCCAGCGGCCCTGATGAACTTTCTGAATGAAGTGGCGGAGCATCGCTTCGGTCACGTCGAAGTCGGCGATCACGCCGTCTTTGAGTGGGCGGATCGCCTGAATTGTGCCTGGTGTGCGTCCGAGCATCCGCTTTGCTTCAACGCCGACGGCATGAACTTCGCCACTGCGTGCGTCGATTGCGACAACGCTCGGTTCGGAGAGCACGATGCCGCGCCCGCGGACGTAAACGAGCGTATTGGCCGTGCCAAGATCGACGGCCATGTCGCGGCCGCCCATTCCAGTCAAGTAGCTAAGGACGCCCATGGACAGAAAAACGCGGGCGGAAAGTCATTCTGTTGACGAAATGACTAGCGATCCACGTGTCTACGCAGTGTAGCGATCGAGGGCGCTGCTTCCAGCGGGCAACAGTCCTTGCACAAGGCCGCCCAAGGCGTCTACTGAGAGCCCTATGACGTTCAGCCGGTCCTCGCCAACACGCGCCACCATCTGGTCGCCAGAGAGCTGTATTGCGTATCCGCCGGCGCGCCCCTGCCACTCGCCCAGAGCGACCTGCGCCTCTATCTGCTCAGCACTCAAAGAGTGAAACTCGACCTCGGTTCGCGCGAGCGCGGTGCGTGCAACGCCATTGATGTCGATCAGTGCGATTCCACCGATAACTTCGTGGGCTGCGCTAGATAATTCGGTCAGATACTGGCCCGCCTGGCCCGCGTCTGTCGGCTTTCCGTAAATTTTGCCAGCGAGCGTGACGACGGTGTCAGCGCCAAGGACGATGCAGCGCGCGCGTTCTTGATCGCTAAGCGCCGTTCTACCCGCCTGCGCCTTGGCGAGAGCGTTTGCGAGCGCTACTTCAGCCGGATCACCATCAGACAGCTCCTCGGTCTGGGGCGGTCGTAGGTCGAAATCTACGCCAAGCGCGCTAAGAATCTCGCTTCGCTGCGGCGAAGCAGAGGCCAGCACCAGCCGCCAAGCCGCGTCCCAAACCAGCTGAGCGGGTTGCTCAGTCAAGCTCAGGGAAGAAGAGCGCGGCTTCACGAGCAGCGGATTCTTGGGAATCTGAGCCATGAACCATGTTGCGGCCTACTTCGAGCGCGTAATCAGCGCGGATTGAACCCATCGCCGCTTCAATCGGATCGGTTGCGCCAATCACTTGGCGAGCAGCACTGACTGCGTGGTCGCCTTCGAGGATCATCGCCACTAGCGGCCCGCTCGTTATGAAATCAACGAGCTCGTCAAAAAACGGGCGCTCAGAGTGCTCGGCGTAATGTGCTTGCGCCAACTCACGCGTAGCCGTCATCATTTTCATCGCGGCTAGCCGCAGCCCTTTCCGTTCGAAGCGCGCGATTATCTCGCCGCTCAGGTTGCGCGCAAATGCGTCCGGCTTTACAAGGATCAGTGTCCGTTCCATCAGGATCTCTGCTTTCGGTTGGTTAGCGCGTCTCTTCGCGGTCGTCGACCACCGGTGGCGCTGACTCTTCTTCTATGACGGTATCGAGATTGTTCTCATCGAACTGGGCGACCTCTTCGTCAAAGTACTCCTGCTCGAATTCGACCGCTTCGTCCTCGATTTCACGGTCGCCTCTGAGGCGCGGCTTCCTCGCCGGCGTGACGCCGGGAATTTCAGCCTCGCAGTAAGGGCAGAGAAGCCAATCAGGGTCGAGTGGCTTGCCGCATCCCCCGCAAGCGTCGCGCAGCTTGCGCATGCAGTGCGGGCAGCGCAGGAACTGGCCGCCGACGACCGCCTCGCAGTGCGGGCAGGCCTGATAATCGGCTGAGGCAAGCCTCGCAGCGGCGGCCTCCATCTCGAGCTCGCGCTCAATCCGATCTTCGATGTGCTCGGGAGGGCGAACAATCACGTAGACAACGGTTCCTACCAGCGGGAAGATCAGCGCCGCAGCGGTCGCCGAGCGGATCAACATCTTGCCCTCAAGGCGCCGGCGAGCGTCGGTGAATGTGTACCAGACGAGCGCCAGCCAGATTACGATTGCGGCTAGCACAATCAACTGGGCAACCATGTTGAAGAGGCCGTCAAGGCCGAATATTGCGAGTGTAAAAGTCATCGTGGCAGCCAGATCGTAAAGCACTGTTCGCCGTTGACTAGCTTATGCCTGCTGGCCCGCATCAGAGCGGCGGCCGCAAGGGCGAGCTAGAAGAAGAGCTTCCCAAGCAGGTAGCCAACGCCGAAGAAGACGAGGATCACGGCGGCAACGAGAACGGCAACGGTGACGACCATCACGATCACTGGGGGCCCGTTCTCGTTCATAGCGTTGAACCACCGCTGCTATCTGGACCGCGTTTTAGGTCGGCGATTAGGTAGAGCGATCCGGCAGCGAACGCCAAGCCGCCGGCGCCAGCTGCGGCGCGCGCCTGCTCCAGCGCCTGATGCGGCGATTCAACAACGCTCGCAGGCGGGCCGCCGAGCCGTTCGTTTAGCTCGGCCAGCTTGGCGGGCTGGAGCGCGCGCGGATGGCTGGAACGGGTGAAGATCAGCTCGTCCGAGCATTCTCCAAGAGCAATAAGCATTGCTTCAGCGTCCTTGTCGTCGAGGACGGAAAGGCAACCGACCGTCTTTCCCGCGCTTGGCTCAGCTGACAGCGAGGCCGATAAAGCTCTGGCACCGGCACTGTTGTGGGCTCCATCAAGAATCGTCGTAGGTTCACTGCCGACTAGCTCGTAGCGCCCTGGAATCACCAGCCCGGCCGCCGCCCGCTCAAGCGCCGCGCCGTCGAGCGAACCGAGCAAGGCGTGCGCGGCGGCGGCGGCGAGCGCAAAGTTTGCTCGCTGAAACTCACCGCCAACTGCCAATTGCACGGGTGTATCGCGCCCAGCAACAATCAGTCGTGCTGCTTGCTCAGCGCAGCGATCTGTGGCAACCGAAAGCGCATCGGGGTCAAAGTCGGCGGGAACAACAAGAGTGCCTCCGGGCCTCACGACAGCGAGCTTCTCGCGCGCTATCGCCTCAATCGTCTTCCCCAGCACCGCCGTGTGCTCGAGTGAGATTGCTGTGCATACCTGCACCGCCGAATCCATCACGTTGGTTGCATCGAGCCGCCCGCCGAGCCCAGCCTCGATCACGGCAGCGCCAACGCCAGCCTCGTTTATCAAATGAAAGGCGATCGCTGTCAGTGCTTCAAACTGCGTCACCGGCCCAAGATCGCGCTCGGTCAGATCAAGCTGATCGGAGGCCGACTTCACAATCCGCGCGGAATCGGCAAACCGCTGTGAGTCGCAGGGCAGTCCGCCGATCAGCACCCGCTCGGTAAACGAAAGGAAGTGCGGCGACAGGTAAGCGCCGACGCTCAGCTGGTGCTCCGCAAGGATCGCGGCGACCATCCGCGTGACCGAAGATTTTCCGTTTGAGCCAACCACGTGAACGATTCCCTCCAGCCGCTGCGGCGAGCCGAGCGC
>Ga0209702_10000833_pt1 | contig 63797 bp, 54 predicted proteins | sample FRY01_FD_187210 | JGI IMG/M metagenome (GOLD analysis project Ga0209702, IMG submission 187210) | Freshwater microbial communities from Lake Fryxell liftoff mats and glacier meltwater in Antarctica - FRY-01 (SPAdes) (version 2) | ecosystem: Environmental > Aquatic > Freshwater > Ice > Glacier... | reverse complement strand
CTTCGCCTCCGCTCATCCCCTTCGGGCAGCCTTTCAGGCTGTCTTTGTCGCTCCGCTCCAGTGATCTTCGCCTCCGCTCATCCCCTTCGGGCAGCCTTTCAGGCTGTCTTTGTCGCTCCGCTCCAGTCGTCGAGCTGGAGGTAGTTTTCGGCGAGGCATTCGAGGTGGATCGCTTCGGCGATGGGCCGGAGGAGTTCGAGGCTCTGCAGGGTCCAGTGGTTCAGGGTGTCGCGCGGGGCGTGGAGGCCGAGGCGCTGCAAGATGCAGAAGTCGCGGTGGTCGAGACTTTTGTAGTGCCGGGCGATGTTGCTGCGCAGGGCGAGGACGCTATGGCGGGCGATGGAGGCGAGGCGTTTGGCGGAGGTTTTTTCAAGATCTTCGCCGCGATGTTGGAGGCAGAGTTCGATGAAGTCATTTTCCAGTCCGGAAGTGTGGAGGAGTTCATCGATACGGATGAAGAGCTGGCGCTCTTCGCGGTATTCTTTGCAGCCGTTGACTTCAGGTAAGGCTGGACGAAGGAAGGGTTGATAGGTGATGCTCTGCACGGTTCGAAAATCTTGGATTAGTTGTGGTAAACCAATTTATAGACTTCGAATTTCGGGCATGGGAGGCAAATTAGCCTCTCATGCCTCTTTAAAAAAAACCTACGATGTAGACAGTTCAAGAACTCATGGTTTTGGGACACGCTCTACGATAGGTGCTCAGAGCCGTAGTTGGCGAAGTTCCCGTCTTTGAGGCATTAAAACTCGCCGATTTTGAACTTTCCCCGCCGGAGGCAGCAAAAACGCCCGTCATACTGAACACTGCGAGCAGTGCGAAGCAGAGCATCAATCGTAGTGGGAGGCACTTCATAGTCCGCCATCTTGCCACTCATTGACTTGAGCAATCGCTTGCTCCAGCGTTTCTCCTAGATCGGCGACAGCAGATTCCCAATCTTTCCGGCGTTTCTTGTAGTCCCAAGCATGGACGCCCACAATTCCGTCGTTTGGCTTATCGATCCAGATTTGGAATTTTTTTCCTGAACGATCGACGACATCCACAGATCGGACTTCACTGTCTTTATACTCAGTGTAAAGGCTTAGGCTGTGTTTCGAAGCCCAAGACTTGATTACGTCGTCTATTGGTTCGTAGCTCATCGCAGGGGCACTCCCGTTCCAAAGTTCTGAGCAGGAATTTCCTCAAGAAGGCGGAACTGCTCACCGCCACCTCTTCTTCCAAACGCTGGTAGAGCCCTAGATCGCTGTAATCTCGTCCCAGCAGGAACTACGACTTTCTGGATCAATGATGCTGTATTCTCGGCCGGAAGGGCGAGAGCCTCCCGAGCAAAGGCACTACTTCCCGGTGGACGCGCTGTAAGCCATGCTCCTTGCTGATTCCCGGAAAAAACTCGGTAGTATGTCTGATCAGTTTGTTGGGTAAATGAGCGTATGACTCCGCCTTCGCTCGCCACGCCCCTGGGTGCAGGAAGACCAAGTGGCGTCTTTGGGGCATCAAAATAACGGAAGCCGAAGTCGCTGAGCTGGGTTTCTTCGTCGAAGTATTTGGTTCCATAACGCCACGGATTACCGGAGGCAATAGGTCCATAGGCCTTGAGCACTTCGCCGAAAGGGCCAGGCCAAGATTCTGTGTCATCTCCCTCGGTTTTTGCACCCACTAGGTGGTTGCGGACGTCCCAATCGTATCCCCAACCCAGGACCAAGGTCCGGTTGCCATCTGCATCGTAGTTGTCGCTTCCTTCTGTCCAGACCATCGCCGCACTCACCCCTTCAAATGACTCCGGCGAGAGACTCCCGGCAGCATGGCTGGCGTTTCGGATGCTTTTTGGGGCACTCAGATCTCCGGTCCTGAATCCTCCGTGAGGATGAAGACAAGCATTTTCCAGGGACTCTTTGGAGACGGGCACTCCGCTTCCCAAAAGCACACCGCAAAGGATCAGCCAGATCGAAAAAGTCGCACTCAAGGTCCTGAACATCGTGAGGGATTTTAGCGACTCCAACTCACGAATGAAAGAGGGAATCTTCGCAATCCCCGCAAACCGAACCGCAAACGCCCGAGGCGAGCCCAGTGCTCGGAATTGGGATCAACAAGAGTCAGGGAATTGGGACGCTTACCCTCGATAACGCGTGATTCCTACGCGCACCCGCGCCTCCCCTCGGAAAACCTTCGCGCGGCCTGATCCCTCGTGCAGGAGCCCTGCCCCTAAAGCTCCTTGATCACGATTTTACGATAGCGGACTTCAAAAGGAGCTCCACTGTGGGCCTGCAGCGCAATGAGCCCTGTCAAGGGGATCTCCGCATCTTTTTCGGTGTAGTCACAGGTCAAAACGGCATTGATCCAAATCCGAATCCGGGGGCCTTCGGCGCGAATGCGATAATCATTCCACCCTTCCTTGACTGCGGTCCCGGCCTCTTTGCTCACCCAATCTCCGATCACCTTGCGACGGCGCGATTCATCATAGAGTTTGCCCCACCATCCGGGCCCGACGTCAGCCTGGTATCCCATCATCTCGTGATGATCCTTAATCCGTTCGCTCCGAATCTGAATTCCGGCATTGGGATTTTCTCCCGTCACCTTGACCTGAAGAGTGAGCTCAAAATTAGGATAGCGTTTAGCCGGGGTGATGAAGGTATTATGGGGAATATTCTCCTTCAACGAACCGCCCACAATGGCCCCATCTTCTACTCGCCACCATTGCACTTCCTTCGGTTGAATGTCCCACCCCTTCAGGGTTTTTCCATCAAAGAGGGATTCACCGTAAAGCGCTCCGGCGAAAAAGAGGAAAACAAAGAGGTTTTTCATTTCTCCAAACTCGCCCAAGGAGCTGCCAAAGTCCATCCTCAAAGACGCGATTTCCAAAAAAATCGTTAGTACTAGGCGATTTTGTGAGTAAGTATGACCCATGACCTTCCGCAAAATCGGCACCCTCTTGAGCCTCCTGGCAGTCTCTGGCGCATCCGCTCAGAACGGTGATAATAAATCGCATCATTCCATGAATGAGATTGTCCCCAAAAATCTCATCCCATCAGCTCCTGTCCTGACGGTGGAGCAGGCGCTCAAAGCCTTCACGATTGAGAAGGGGTTCATCATCGAACCCGTCGCGGCCGAGCCCCTCGTTGAAAAGCCCGTCGCGCTCACCTTCGATGCACGGGGCCGCATGTGGGTTTGTGAAATGAGGGGATACATGCCCGATATCGATGGCAAGGGCGAGGACAAGCCCGTGGGCCGCATCGCGATTCTCGAAGACACCGACCAGGATGGCCGGGTCGACAAGCGCACCACCTTCCTTGATGACATCATGCTTCCCCGCACCATCGCCTTGGTGCCTGAAGGCGTGATGTTCGCGGACCAATCAACGCTCTACCTGGTCGAACGTAATGGCGACAAGCCCAAGGGCTCACCCAAGGTTCTCGATGCCAACTATTCCTCCGGCGGCAACGTCGAGCACAAGCCCAACGGCATGATGCCCGGCATCGACAACTGGCTCTATAACTCCAAGTCGGGAACCCGCTACAAATATCTCGACGGCAAGATCATCAGCGAAAATACCGCGAACCGCGGACAATGGGGAATCACCCGCGACAACTTTGGACGCATTTTTCACAACTCCAATAGCACCATTCTTGTCGGAGACCGGACCCTCCCGAATCTCCTCATTGGAAACAACTCCGTGAAGAACAAGGCCAAGATGGACACCCAGATCGGAGACAACAGTGTTTACCCCGGTCGGGTCACCCCCGGCCTCAACCGCGCCTACATTTCCGAACTCAATGGATACCCCAGCAACACCATTGATCCGAAGACCTTCAAACTCACCAGCGCCACTGGAGCCTGTGGTCCCGTCATCTATCGCGGCACCAATTTCCCCTCCGAATACGACGGCAACGCCTTCGTCTGTGAGTCCTCGGCCCAACTCATCAAAACCGTCAAAGTCGAAGCCAAGGATGGCAATCTCAGCGGTTCCCACCCTCTCAAGAAGCACGACTTCATCACCTCCACTGACGAGCGCTTCCGCCCGGTCAACATGTATAACGCGCCTGATGGCAGTCTCTACATTCTCGATATGTATCACGGCATCATCCAGCACCGCACCTACATGACCAGCTACCTCCGCGCGCAAACTCTTGAGCGTGGCCTCGAAGGCCCCGGCTTTGGTCACGGTCGCATCTACCGCGTCCGCGCTACTGACAAGCCGCTCGCAAAGGTTCCCAACTTTGAAAAGGCAGATTCCAAGGATCTCATCGTAGCTCTCGACAGCCCGGTTGGAGCGATTCGTGATCTCGCTCAAAAGCTCCTCATTGATCGCAAAGCCCCGGCTGCTGAAATCCGCACGGCCCTGTCCTCCGACCCCAAAAACCCCCTGACGGTCATTCACCTCATCTGGTCACTTGAAGGACTGGGTGCCCTCGAAGCCTCGGACTTGGAAAAGCCTCTGGCTTCAGGAAACGAAGAGGTCATCGCCAGCGCGCTCTACGCCTCACTCTCTCTCGCCCAGGATGAGCGCGCGACATTGACAGACCGTGTTACCAACCTTGCCGTGAAGCCCATGACCCTGCCCTACCAAGCACGTGTCCTCGCTTCGATCGGGAATATCAAAGCCCAGGACGCTCTCGTCGCACTTCTGAAAAACCATGGCAAAGTTAGCTTGGTTCGTGAGGCCGCCATTGCTGGCATCGAGAAGAACGCCCTCCTTTTCGAGACGGTCAACAAAGGGCAATATGCCGATGAGGAATTCGACAAGTGGATCAAAGAATCCCTCAACGGTCCCCAGCGCGAAATTGATCCTGCCACTTTGCTTAAAGGTGAACATCTCGCCTCCTTCAACCGCGGCAAGCATCTCTACAGTAACGAAGCCGGCTGCTTCGGCTGCCACGGACCAGATGGAGCCGGCCTCGATGGTCTCGGACCACAGCTTGATAGCTCCGACTGGGCCACCGGCGATCAAGAGCGACTCGTCCGCATTCTTCTTCATGGCTTGACCGGCCCAATCAAAATCAACGGCAAGAATTTTGAATCACCAGCCTTCATGCCGGGCCTTGTCCAGAACCCTATCATGACTGATCAAACGATTGCCGATCTCGCCACCTACGTCCGCGCCAACTGGACGAACCGCGCACCGCAAATTGATTCCCAGTTTGTCGGCAAGATTCGCAAGGACTCCTCGGACCGTGATCCTAGCGCGATGTACACCCAGGCCGACTTCGAAACGAAGTAAGCCTCATTCGACAATCTTCGATTCACAGTCCAAGTAAAGTGCTCACGCCGTCACGCAATCAACGGTGAATTTTCATTGCGAAAAACCCAAGTTCGGTCTACTTTCTTGCGTCTGCCTCATTCGCCAGAAGTGGTTAATTGGCCGACCCGATATTATTAAAAATGGGGGTTGCCCCGGAGGTTTAATGTCATGCCTTTATTGGAAGACAGCGGGCCGATGGAAACCCCCAACCTATTGGGCTTCGGGAATGCGGCTCATGTGCCACGGACGGTGAGGCAGATACCCTAAGAACCCGCTCTTCACGGAGCGGGTTTTTACGTCTCCGGACAGTTCAATTTAAATCAGGGAGCAGGAAACTCCCCCTCCTTGAACCGGCGGTTTTGTCCCTGCAATTCAACATCGGAAATCTCGTAACTCCTCGACAGATTGCTCCAACGAACCGCCTCTTCCCGGTTTTTACGGGCGAAGGAAATTTCACCCATCGTATCAAGATAGGCTGCCGAGCGCGGCTCCATCTCAAGAGCCTTTTCAAGGTAACCTTCCGCCTCATCGAGACAGCGGTTGGCGCGCGAGGCCATCCAAGCAAAGTTGTTCAAGGCATTGTCGTCTCCCGGATAGTTCCGAATCACTTCCCGGCAATGCCTGGCAGATTCGGCAAAGAGTTGATCATGGAGTTCCACGAGGCCCGACTCGCGAACCAGCGGGAAGAAATCATTCGCTAAATAGCCATCCCTCGGGATCAAGCCATGGGCATCCGTAAAATAGCGGGCCGCTTCCAAGAGATTGCCGGCCGTCATCGCCCGGGCACCCTGAGCCAGGACAATCTGAAACCGTGCGCGCAAGGTTTGAATCGAGAACCCGCTATTCATCTCCCACGCCGCCGCCTCGCGGAATGCCACCGCCTGACCCCAGTCCTTCCGCTCAACAGCTCCCACCGCGAGAGTATTCATCAGCCAATAGGATGAACTCATTGGCCTCGATTCATTTCCAGAATGATGGAGCCGCAAGAGAGCCTTCTGATTCAAAGCATAGGCTTCATCATCAAAGCCAAAGCGGTTTTCGATCTCCGCAAACCCCCTGAGATCATCCGTGCTCCCTTGACTGAATAGTAAAGCCTTCCGGCAAAGCTCTTCACCTCCCGGAAGCCCGGCCTTTCTCAGCGCAACGCCCTTTTCATAAAAGCTTTCGATCGCGGCGTCCTTCTCATCGAGTTCGACTTCTGCAAAGAATTTCCCGGCCTCTTCAAACTTCATTTGCTGGGCCGCGAACTGACCGCGGACCAGATCAGTAAACTCCTGCCCTTCCTTCTCCAGCAGAGCCTCAAACTTTAGGATATCCACTTCGCTTCCCCGTGAACGGGCGAGACGATAGAGATTATTCAGCCAAGCCACTTTACTCTCCGACTTCATGGCCTGCTCAATCAAGCGGTCCTGCGCTGCTTCAAATTTTTCCTCGCTGACAAATAACACGTGACCGGACCCCGCACCGGCCACGTTTCCGAACGAGGCGGTCAAAAAGAGCATCTCTTCAACCGAAGCTGCGGGATAAAGCTCCTCAAGTTGAACCTGCATCCAGTCATAGAGACCATCCGATTCAAAGAGGTTCTCGATGACCAAAGACAAATCGTAATCATGGTCCTCAATTTCCTTTGCCAGCACTTTGATCGTAGCACGCGGACCGAATTTAAAAGCGGTTGGAAACCAGGCGGAAAGCTTCTGATCACCCGCTTGCCGGATCACCTTGAACATCGCGGTGTAGCAACGAACAGCTTCATCAACCAGCCCCCGTCGTTCGAAAAAATCAGCGGCATAGAAAAACTCCGAAGACCCTTCTCTTTCCTCGATTCCGGCCCGAAATTCTTCCACTCTTTCCTTCAACCACTCATCCGTCAGCTTCCCATCGGGCAATCCGAGAAGAGGAAGAACCCGAAGGTAATCTTCCTGTCCAATGTGGTAGTCGTGAAGGTAGTCGATTTCATCAGCTGCAAAGCCCGCCACGACTTCGCCCGGGAATCCCATCCGATAGAGATTCATCCTGGCATAGGGCATCTCGCTCTCATCCTGGGTCAGGTGAACCAGGGCAGCCTTGACCTCGTTCGCTTGCTTGAGATCTCCCTTGGCCATCGCCAACGACCAGTTGAGGTAGTGCCGGGCCGAGAGATTTATGCGCTCGTTGGCGACAAGATGCCCAAAATAGGGCGCGTGATCGCCAAGAGCCAGCGCCGCCAAAACTTCGGCATCTTTGTCACCCAAACGCTCCGCCTCAAATCGTAAAAGTCCCGCATCCCCCTTGACCCGCAGGCAGGCCAGATAGCGAGCCTGGTCCTCGGGAGTTTCCGAATCACGAAGTCTGGCAATCTCCCCATCCAATTCGCCAATGCTCTCGAGTAAATTGGCGTAAGCAATCATCGACGACAATTCCTTCCCCAGCAGAAGTAACGACTTCACCTCATCAAACTCACCCTCGCTGGTCAGTTTTCTGACAAAGCGGGGCAAGACCTCCTCGATGATTTCTTCTGCCTTTTCCACGACCAGTTCATCGCTCTCAAGACTACGCAGTCTAAAAATAAAGCCATATTCCTCAGCGCGCCGAAGCTCTTCGAGAATGGCAATCTTGGCTCGCGCAGTCGTATTGGGAGTAAAGAAACGATTGATGAGTTCGACAGTTTTCTCGGGCGTATCCGGGCTCATCCCAGAACGAATCCTCAAACTCAAATTGCTCGCCCGAGCGGCCACCTCGGGGTCATTGCCCTCTGCCAACTGATTAAGAAACGCGATCGCCCGGTCGCCCGCGGTCCAGATCTCCATGGAGGCCTCAAATCGCTTCTTGAAGTCGGCGGAGCCCAGCGCGGCTTCCCACTTGGCCGCTTCCGAAGCCTCTTCTTGGGCTGAAACAAAGGCTCCTCCTGCAAGGACAAGGATCAGGGTCAGTTTCTTCATCATTTTGAGTAGGCTTACAATCGCTTGTTTCGTCTCCCGATCAAGAGTTCATCGGTTTTTCCAGCGATAAATGATCCTCAGGACGATTACCACCATCAAAAACGAGGCAAACCAAAGACAATACTTGGCCATCGGAGTTACTTCGCCCTCAGGATCCGCCGCCGCGAACAATTCCTCGTAATAGGGAGCAATAAACTGACCAAAGATTAAAAATAAGGCCGCCGTGGCTCCAAGAATCCACTCAATTGATTTGGGGGCTGATTTCATTTTCCAATACAGAAGCGGCCAAATATTTCTCCTAAAATCTCCTCGGTATCGACAACTCCGGCAATTTCCCCAATCGCTCCGAGGGCCTCCCGAAGACTGAGCGCCGTGAACTCTGGCTCTTCCCCGGCCACAAGAGAAGCAATTCCGGCCTCCAATGCGGTCCGAGCGCGAATCAAACACGCCTGATGACGGGCATTCACGGCCACCGAATGCACCCCCCAACTCGCTTCATCCAGCGAAAGCAAGGTTGCCAAAGCCTCCTCCAGATCAGCAAAGCCCTCACCCGTTTCGCAAGAAATCCGAATTCCGTCCGCGCCTTTCCATTCACGATCTGTTTTGTCGAGCTTGTTCAGAATCCGCAAATGCTTCGCGCCCTCGGGAACGTCCAAAGACGATTCAACAAGCGGGCCACTAAGATCAAAGACCTCCAGCACCAAATCCGCTCGCGCCACTTGGCCATGAGTCATCTCAATCCCCTCCCGCTCAATCTCATCATCCGATTCACGAACCCCTGCCGTATCGATGAGACGCAGCGGAATCCCTCTGAGATTCACCACTTCCTCGATCGTGTCCCGCGTCGTGCCCTCCCGGGCACTGACGATGGCCCGCTGATATCCTAGGAGACGATTCAGTAAACTCGACTTCCCGACATTGGGCTTTCCGTAAATCACGGTTCGCACCCCCTCACGAAGAATCCTCCCCTGGTCAGCCGTCGCGAGCAGCGCATCAATTCTCCCTTGCTGCTTCCGTAAAGCCTGCCGGAGAGATTCGCCCACCGCGGGATCGATATCCTCCTCCGGAAAATCAATGTAGGCCTCCAAGTGAGCCGTCGAGCCTAACAACTCGGCCCGAATCTCACTGGTTACCTCCCCCAATCGCCCTTCCAACTGCTCGGTCGCGGAACGCAGCGCCAACGATGTCTGTGCCGAAATCAAATCCATCACGGCCTCCGCCTGAGTCAGATCCATCCGCCCGTTCATAAAGGCCCGTTGCGTGAACTCTCCCGGCAGGGCAGGCCGTGCCCCGATCTCGATGAATCTCTCGAGAACCTTTTTCGTCACCATCACCCCCCCGTGGCCCGTGAATTCCACGACATTTTCGGCGGTATAACTTCGGGGTCCGATGAAGCTGACCATCACACCTTCATCGACCACCAGACCATCGCGATCGCGAATCTTCCGCAGTCCCGCTTCCCGTTCTCCCGGAACCTTCCCTCTCCCCATCGCCAGCGCTGCAATTTCATGCGCCCTTGCCCCTGAAAGTCTGATCAACGAGACCGCTCCGGTTCCAACCGGCGAAGCAATCGCAACGATGGTCTCATCCATCAACGATTGTCCTTCCTTTGAGTTTGAGGGATCGCCACCCATGCCCAGAAACTCCCAGTAAATCATTTAAGAGACGGGGCGGAAGATCCAAAAGAATCGGGACGACCGCGTTGCCATGCTCGCATTGAAACTGCCGAGTGTTTGGGGCCTCTTGCATGGGAAAATCTGAGTAAAAGGAAGATCGATACCAAAGTCAATCGGTGAGCAGGGCATCCAGCTCCTTCAAACAGCGCTCGTTCTGGGACGCGGTCCCAACCGAAATCCGCACCCATTCAGGCAATTTATAGCCCCGCATTGCCCGGACAATGACGCCCTTCTTGAGCAATTCCTGGAAGACCCGATCACCGTCTTTGACGTTCACCAAGACGAAGTTGGCGTGGCTTGGAACAAACTGCCATCCCCGCTCGGCAAAGGCTGACTCGTAAAAATCACGCCCCTCCTTGTTGTTCTTCACGGTCGCCGCAATGTGCTCATCGTCAGACATCGCGGCCAACGCGGCCGCCTGCGCCATCGAATTGGCATTGAAGGGCTGGCGGGCGCGGTTCAAAAGCCCGGCAAGATGCGCCGGAGCCAGACCATAGCCGATTCGCAGCGCTGACAATCCCTGCGCCTTAGAGAAGGTTCGCATGACACACACGTTCTTCCCCTCCTTCACGTAGCGAACGGCATCCGGGGCCTCCTCAAGAAACTCAAAATAAGCTTCATCAAAAACTGCCACGACATGATCGGGCAAACGGGCCATGAAGCGATCAATCTCCTCTTGCCCCACCAAGGTCCCGGTCGGGTTGTTCGGATTGGCAATGAACACCAAACGGGTCTTCTCCGTAATGGCATCCGCCATCGCATCGAGATCATGCACAAACCCCGGATCAGGAACCTCGACATAGTCCGCTCCAAACAAGGTCGCCATGAGCTTGTAAACCACGAAGGCGTGCTCGGCCGCAATCAAGGCCACGCCGGGCTTAAGAAACGAATGACACAGCAGTTCGATGATCTCGTTCGAGCCATTCCCAAGCACCACGTTTTCAAAGGCCACGCCGTGTTTCTCAGCCAGAGCGGAGCGTAGTTTGAAGCCACCTCCGTCAGGGTAAAGATGGGCTTTTTCGATCTCCTCGGCCATTGCCAGTTTGGCCTTGGGAGAAGGTCCCAGCGGATTTTCGTTACTGGCCAGCTTGATAATATCGCCAGGCTCGAGACCGAACTCGCGTGCCGTTTCCTCAATCGGTTTCCCCGGCTCATAGGCCACCAAGTCACACACCCACTGATTGGCTGATTCCATCCTGTTCATACGGGGCCAAAGTTAGCCGACTCGTCCCGCTGTGCAAGCGCAAGAGAGGCGATATTGAAGCACCCCGGTCCTAGGACTTCCCGGTATAAATCGAGGCAATCCCGCCGCTCAACGGAATCCACTCGCAATCATTCAGTCCCGCGTCCCTAAAAAGATCCAACATCTTCGTTCCCGAAGGAAATTCACCAATCGAGCCCGCGAGATATTCGTATGCTTCCCGCTCGCCCGTCAGCAATCCGGCCATCTTCGGGAGCACTTTGTTGAGGTAAAATCCGTAGGGCGTTTTCAAGAGCCCTCGAGGCAGCGAGAAATCGAGAACCAAGAGGTGCCCACCCGGCTTGATCACGCGCGCCATCTCGTTCACGGCCTCCTGCCAATTCGCCATATTTCGGAGACCAAAGGCCGCCGTCACAACATCAAAGCGACCCTTCTCGAAGGGCAGAGTCATGGCATCCGCAACCTGCGTTTCCTGCACTCCACGTTGAGCCGCATGAGCGAGCATCTCGGGACAGAAATCAGTTCCCAAAACTTTGGCCTCCGGGCACTTCCTTTGAATCTCGAGCGCCAGATCGCCGGTTCCCGTTGCGACATCCAGCACCGTCTCCGGCTTCCAATCACGAACGATCCGCCCGACCTTCTTCCGCCAGAGAATATCGGTGCCCATGCTGAGCACGTGATTGGTGAAGACATAACGATCGGCAATCTTCGCGAAAGCGTCTTTGACAAATTGAGGGTCCTGTCCGGTCACTGGTCGCTGGGTGGTTCGGGGAGAATATCCACGTAAATGCCAGGATTGCTCCCAGGAATTTCCACCGCCCCGACAACCTTGGCGTAGAACTCCTTGGGACCAACCCCGCCGATGAAAGCGTAAGCATAGCCGTTTTCGTGGAGAGCTTCGAGAGCCTTGAAAAGCAAGGCCTTCCCGAGGCCCAGTCCCCTCGCCTCTTCACAAACTCCCGTCGGCCCGAAGTAACCCTTGCCGGAAGTCTCATAGCAGGCAAAACCCAAGACCTTCTTATCCTTCGTCGCGATGAAGCAGGAAATCGGCTGACGGGAACACGCAACCTCAAACTCGCTCACCCATTTCGGAGAGAAATGTTCCCGAATAAAGTTCTCCACAAGATGTTTTTCGTAGGCTCCCGGCCGCCGAAGAATCACCCCGGATTCCTCGACCCGCTGATAAAGTTCCTGACTCTCCGGGAGATCGTAGAGTCGCACGAGCATGTCAATCATTTCAGTAAATTGGGCTAGGAGGTCAACAGTTGGGTCTCGGCCAGTAAACGATAAGTGCCATCCTTCGCCATCAATTCCGAATGAGTTCCGGTTTCGGTAATCTTCCCGTCCTTAAGCACGAGGATCTTGTCGGCGCTCTTCACCGTCGCCAAACGATGCGCAATGATCAGGCTCGTCCGCCCCTTCATGAGCTTATCTAGAGCCTCCTGAACCAACCGTTCACTCTCCGAATCAAGCGCGCTGGTCGCTTCGTCTAACAGAAGAATCTTGGGATCCGCGAGGACCGCCCGGGCAATCGCAATGCGCTGACGCTGACCGCCACTGAGCTTCATGCCACGTGGACCCACGAGAGTCTCGTAACCTTCGGGAAATTCGCTGATGAAATCATGGGCATTGGCTTTCTTGGCAGCCGCCTCGATCTCTTCCGAGGACGCCCCAGGATGACCATACTCGATGTTCTCAAGGATCGACCCGCCGAAAAGAAGAACCTCTTGAGGCACCACCGCCATCGCGGCCCGACGAGCCGCGATCGGCAAATCTGAAGCGGCGACCCCATCGAAGTTTAACTCACCGCTGTTCGCCTCGTAGTAACCCAGAAGAAGCGAGAAAATCGTCGACTTCCCGGCCCCACTCGGCCCCACAATTGCCACCCGCTCACCGGCTGAAATATCAAAATCGATCCCTTGCAACACCTTGGCATCCTCACGACCGGAATAGGCGAACTCGAGCGCCTTCGCACTCAGCGCACCTTGCAACTTGGCCGTTCCCGCTTCACGCGCATCTTCGACATCGTGTCCCAAAATCTCGCGGATTCTCTCCGTCGCCCCTTGCGTCTTCTGCAACTGGCTCATGATCTCGGGAAATGCTCCCAACGATGCTCCCACAAAAATGCTGAAGAGAATGAAGTGTGAGAATTCCTGGCTGCTCAGGGTTCCCGCCGCCAACATTCCAGCCCCAAACCAAACCACCACGGAAATTGTTCCGAAGAGAATCAGGATGATAAAACTGACAAAGGCCGCCCTCGCCTTGCCCCCTTTGAGCGTGACCTCCAAAAAGCGATCAAGGGCATCAGCGTAGCGGGCTTCCTCGAAGTTTTCGTTCGAGTAAGCCTTCACATCGGCAATCCCTTGCACCGCTTCTTCGGCCACGACATTACTCTCGGCCAAACGATCCTGCGCATCGCGGGAATAATTGCGGATCTTCCGACCTACGATCGCCACCGCCAGGATCACTACCGGGATCATCGCCAGCATGAAGAGCGACAGCTTGGGCGAGGCAATAAAGATAAAGACCAAGCCGCCCAGAAAAATGACGGTCTGCCGGGCAATCTGCGGCACCGTGTTCAAGAGCGTGCTTTGTAAGACGCCAAGGTCAGCTGCAAGACGTGCGCTGACCTCCCCACTCCTGCGCTCCATGAACCAAGGCATGGGCAGACGAACCAAACGGGCGAAGACGTCTTTCCGCAAATCACGAAGGGCACTTTCACCCGACTTGATAAAACCACGAACCCGCCAATAGGAAATAAAGGCCTGCAAGGCCAAGACGCCCAGCAAAGTCAGAACGACCCGGTTGATATTCTGTCTGACGGTCTCAGGATCCACCCCGTTGCTGAGAGCCTCCTGGGGAGAACCGATCAAGCTTCCCAAATAATAAGGAAAAGCCAACGAAAGTCCGGCCGTCAGAAAAAGCGCGATCAACGACGGAATAAAGATCTTACGGTAGTTCCCAAGGTAGCTGTAAAGCCCGAAGGTTTTCTTCCAATCGATCTTGCGGGATTTTTTCTCTGACTTCGGCACACCGGCAGTCAAGCCGCCTCAAGGCCGTCCGTCAAATCAGGAGCGACGTACGTTGACAAAAGAAGGCCCGCTGGAGGCAAAAACCCTCCCTCCTATCGCTCTTTCCCTGCAGAAAACTCTTTCAGGTGTCATTTAGAATCCCTCATCTCACTCGAATCATCTTCTTGTCGCTGGCCATCGCGACCGGATGGTTCATCCTCAATCTCATGTCGAGCGGAGCAAAGGGAGAGGGCTTGAACCTCACATCTCACCTTCAGACTCATCCTCGCCAGTGGAAAGAGGCTCATTACCAACTTCGATGAAAAACTCCTCAAATAGCCGAGCCGCATTTCTCCGTTCCTGTGCCCTCGGCGCATTCGGACTCCTATGCAGCTGCAGCCTCGCGCAAGAGGCCCCTCTCACCACCCCGCTCAACACCTACGTTCTGGCGGCCATCAAAACCATGCCCGACGGCAAGGGATACGACGCTAGCCAGGCAGCCGTCGACAGACTCGCCGCCAGCGTCACCGTCCGGGGGTCCCGGTTCGACGCCGATCTGGACCAGGCCGCCGCCTCATTCTGCTCAGGGGCCACCTACCTCGTCTTTCTCCGCACCCTCGACCTTCTTCAGAAAAAAAATCAGCTTAAGCTTTCAGAACTCGCTCTCGCTCGATATGCCAACCTTGGCGTTAAGGATGGCGAAGAAATCTTCGGTCGTTGGAATGCCAACGGCCCCGGCACCGCCAAACTTTTCGCCGAACTGAAATGCGGATCCAATTTCACCTCCTACGAGAAGGCCCTTCCCGGAGACTTCATGAAGATCTGGTGGACTGACGAAATTGGCGGTCGCGAGCGGGGTCACTCCGTCGTCTACCTCGGCGCCGAGGGCGAAAAAATCCGTTATTGGTCATCGAATATCCCGGTTGGCTATGGCGAAGCGACCGTCACCAAATCAAAGATTAAGAGGGTGCTCTTCAGCCGTCTCGAGCGTCACGACCGTCTTGAAAAAGCCAGCAGCCTTTCACCCAGGAACACCTTCCTCGCCGACATGCTCACCAAGCCCTTCACCTGGGATCAAGTGATCAACGAATGCCGGGTCAGCAAGTAAGATGGATCGGTGCCAGCCTTTCAGCCCGCTCCTTTCCCCTCGCACAACTTCCACCGCTCAAACGACCTCCCGCCTTACTTCTCGGCCCTGAGGATTTCGGGCTTGCCCCGCCCATCGAAGCCCTTTGCCCCCACCTTTGCTACCTCCCGATGTCTCGCGATGTCGACTCGCTCAATGTCGCTTCAGCCGCGGCCATTTTTTTGAATACCCTCCCTTGCCACATGCCAAGAGCGCGTTAATGTTCACTCGTTATGAACCGATCCATCCTCGCACTTTGCGCACTCTCCTTCCTCGCTCCCGCAACCATCTCGGCCCATTGCCAAGTTCCTTGCGGCATTTTCGATAACAACAATGTCATCTCGAAAATGCACACCGATTTCGAAACAATCGAAAAGGCCTCCGCCCAGATTATCGAACTCTCCAAAGATTCTGCCGCCAACATCCACCAAATCACCCGCTGGGTTATGGTCAAAGAGGCCCACGCCCAGGCCCTTCAGGAAACAGTCTCCAACTACTTCCTCGCCCAAATCCTCAAGCTCACCGAAGCCGACACCGATCAGGAAACCTACCTCAAAAAGCTCACCACCTGCCACAAGGTCATCGTTGCCGCCATGAAGTGCAAGCAGTCCACCGACCCAGCCGCCGTCAAAATGCTCCACGACCAACTCCACGTCTTCGAAACACTCTTCGGCACTAAAAAGTAAGCATCGGTAATTTTTTCCAAAGGGGCGGGATTTCTCAATCCTGCCCCTTTTTTATGGATCCCACATCATTGTGACCCTTTGGTGACTCTTTGCGACCCCACATGCTCGCGAGAAAGCTTCCGATCATGCAGTGGAAGAAGGCCGAGATCGCACAAGGAGCCGCCGCCAACATCGTGAAATGGGCCTTCGCCAGTTGGGAACCCAGCCCTGAGTTTTGCATCCCCACTTCGATCGAGAGCGTGCGACATTCCTTGTCCTCCATCCCAAGGAGCCGCCCCCAGAGATAGCCCAGCCCAAAGCCCAGGATGTGAACAATAAAGACCGCCGGAAGAAGCACCTTCCAATGCTCTAAGATACTGCTTTTCGTTGCCCCCACCACCGCCGCCACGATGAGGACAATCACCAGAACCGAAACTACCGGCGCCACTTCCTTCACCGCTTTCAATTTCTCGCCCAGGAAATGATTCAAGATCAGCCCTCCAATGATGGGGAGCAGCACGATCGTCACCATCGACATCACCATCGCGAGCGCCTCGACCTCGAGAATCGCCGAGGCATAGATCTTCGTCAGCAATGGCGTCAGACCCACCGCGAGAAAGGTCGAGCACATCGTAATCAAGACACTCAGCGCAAGATTCCCCTTCGCCAAATAGGTCACGACATTGGACGCCGTGCCACCCGGACAACAACTCACTAAAATAAGCCCCAGTTTAAATTGATCGGGCAGCTCAAAGAGCATCGCCACGCTCCAACCCACCAAGGGCATGATGAGGAACTGTGCCATTACCCCGGCCATCACCCACTTCGGCATTTTCAAGACTTCTCGAAAATCTGCAAAAGTCAGCGTCATCCCCATCCCTAACATGATGATCCCGAGACCCGCTGAGATCATCCCGAGTTCGGTTCCCGGAATCTTCCCCAAAAACCACGTGAAATGCCCCGGGGCCAACCACGCCCAAAGCGTCCCCAAAAGAGTCCACAACCAAAAGAGATTCACGAGACGAGCCATCATGCTTCGCCATCATCATGAATCCCTTGCAAATGCCAAGCCTTCACTAGGCTGACGATCACTCGAAATAAGTGTCCTCATGCGCATACGGAGGCGCACAGCAGCACAGGAATTTCATGCCCACCTCCGATGAAATCTGATCATTGCTGAGATCCAGAAGACTCCGAATCGTCGATCCGTCCTTCGTCGTGAACGGACTCTGCTCGTCATACTTCGTAACAATCACGCGCACCCAGTAACAGAAAGGAGGCAAAAGTTTGAATGGAAATGCTTCACGTGCCTCGTAGTGTTCTGGATTCCTGCCATGAAATTCCTCCTCGCTCTCTCCCTCACCGCCAGCCTAACCTTCGCCAACGACTGGCCACAATGGCGCGGACCCGACGTCAATAACCACGCCGCCGCAAGTGCCAAGCCCGTCACCGAATGGTCTTCTGACAAAAACGTTCGTTGGAAAACCCCCATTCCCGGACGCGGACATTCCACGCCCATCGTGGTCGGAGATCGCCTCTACTTAACGACAAGCGACAAAGAAAAGGAGACCCAATCCCTCATCGCACTTGATCGGAAGTCAGGAAAACTCCTCTGGAATCAGACCATCCATCAGGGCGGCTTCCCCTCCGAACTCCACAAGGAAAACAGCGCGGCCTCTGCCTCGGCACAATGGGACGGCACCAACATCCTCGTCGTTTTCCAAAATAAGGAGCAAATCAAGGTCTCCTCAGTCAGTCCCCAAGGAGAGATTGTCTGGAGTCAAACCGTCGGCGATTACCATCCCAAATTCCCTTTCGGCTACGGCTCCACTCCCGTTCTCTACAAAAAAGATCTCATCGTTGTCGTCGGAACCGAAGCCGGGGGCTTCATCACCTCGCTCAACACCGCGAATGGTGAAGAACGCTGGCGCATCAAGCGCGATGGACACGACTATTGGGCCACTCCCGTCGTGGCAAAAGTGGCAGGAAAAGAGCAGCTTCTCATCTCCGGAACCGGCAAGATTTCCAGTTACGACCCTTCAAATGGCCAACTCTTTTGGGAAGCTCCCCTGACTCCTGAATCAACCTGCGGAACCATCGTTTGGACCGACGAGATGGTCTTTGCGAGCGGCGGCTACCCTAAAAATCAGACCGCCGGAATCATGGCGGACGGCTCGGGCAAAGTAGTTTGGAAAAACCTCGAATGTTGCTACGAGCAATCTCTCCTCTCCTATCGCAACCACATTTATGCCATCACCGACAAAGGCTTTGCCCATTGCTGGGATGCTAGGACCGGCGAAGAAAAGTGGAGCGAACGCGTGGGACGCGGCGGCGTCATGGCCTCTCCTCTCGCGGTCGGCGACCACATCTATGCCACCCTCAAAGACGGCTCAACCGTCATCTTCAAAGCCCATTCAGAGAGCTACCAAGAAGTGGCCAAAAACCAACTCGGCAACGACACCTACGCCTCGCCCGTTGCAGTCGACAACGAACTCTTCCTTCGCGTCGGCCTCGTCGACCAAGGGAATCGCCAAGAAGTCCTCTACAGCCTCAGCCAAAACTAAAAAATAAAATCATCGTATGGAAATTCAAGATCACGACCTCCTCGCCTACACCGACTGCAACCACTTCAAAATCACCTCCGCTGATTTTGCCGAAAACCCCGGCAAGGCCGCAATCTGATCCACCCTGACCTTCTTAATCCGAGCCACCGATCCGAACTTTTTGAGAAGCGCCTTTTTCTTTGCCGGAGAAATTCCAGGACAATCGTCGAGTAAACTTTCCTTCATCCGCTTTCGCAGGAGCAGCTCGTTGTAGCCATTGGCAAAACGGTGCGCTTCATCGCGGATTCGCTGCATCAATTTTAAGGCTCCTCGATCGTGCGGAATCGTCACGGGCTCACTCTCACCCGGGAAAAAGATCTCCTCCCGCTGCTTCGCCAACCCGACAATCGGCAGCCCCTCCAGCCCCAATCGTTGTAACTCCGCAACGGCCGAACTCAGCTGCCCCTTGCCACCATCGACAATGACCAAACTCGGCAAGGTCATCGGGCTTTTCCCTTCCGCAGCCAACCGTCTCAAGGTATCAACCACTCCTTCTTGCGACTCCTCGGCCGCCTCCGGATTAGCTGCCATGTTTTCCTTGAGAATCCGTCCGTATCGACGGCGAACCACTTCCGCCATACTCGCAAAATCGTCCTGTCCCTCAACCGTTTTAATCCGATACCTCCGGTAATTCTGATTGTCCGGGAGACCATTGGTGAACCTCACCATCGAGGCCACAATGTGCGTCGAGGAAATGTTAGAGACATCAAAACACTCCATCACCTCCGGAGGGCCATCCAGCGCCAACCAATCTCCCAACTCGGCCAAATCCGCGGTCGGCTTCACGGTCGTCGGAACCCCGCGCCCGCGCGAAAACTGACGGGTCGGACTCAGCGCACGCTCGAGATTTAAAATAACATCCCGCAATCGCGCGGCTTTCTCGAAGTCTAACTTCATTGCCGCCTTTTCCATCGCCTCTTGCAAGGATTTGAGACGCTCTCGTTTTCCCTTTCCGCTGAGTAACTCGCAGGCCTGCTCAATCCGCTCCAGATAATCCTCCCGCGTCACTTTGCCCACACACGGTGCCAGGCAATTGCGAATCACGTCTGCATTGCAGTGTTTGTAGTCCAACTCACCCGGGCGAAGGGGACGACAATTTCGAAGTCCAAATTCCTTATTCAGCCAAGTCACCGTCGCCCTCACGGCACCAGCATGGGCAAAAGGTCCAAAGTAACGAGATCCCTCGGCCTTTTTGAGTCGCGTGGTCGTAAACTTCGGCCACGGATCATCCAAATTTACCTTCACCAGCAAAAACCGCTTATCGTCTCGAAAGCTCACGTTGTAACGAGGCCGATACTGCTTGATCAACTTCCCCTCCAACAGCAACGCCTCCTCTTCATTCCGAACCTCGTGGATCTCAAAGTCGTAGATTGAGTCGATCAACGCACGGGTCTTTCGATCTCCCCGCTGTTTTCCCGATGGTGAAAAATAGGAACTGAGCCGTTTACGGAGATCCCGCGCCTTCCCGACGTAAATGATCGAGCCCAAGCGATCCTTATGCAGGTAGACCCCAGGTTTATGGGGGACCTGCGAAAGGCGGGCGCGGAGGGCTGGAAGCTCGGACATTGTCTGGAAGAATTCTTGCTAAAAAGTCGTAATCCAGACCAAGACCGCACGCAACCCGTCAAATTTCGGCGGGTTTTCCTGCACTTGCACCCGCTCAAACTCCAGTTAGAATAATCCCTAACAAATGAAGTCCCCCTTCCTTATCGCGCTCCTATTCGCGTTTCTCCCGTCTCTTGCCTTCGCCGCTGACCCCAGCGCTATGGTCGAAGACATCACCCTCGCCGAAATTCTCCAGAAAGGTGGCTGGGTCATGGTCGCCTTGGTGATCCTGTCGATCTTCACCCTGATTTTGGTGATGCTTTATTTCCTCACCCTGCGCCGCAGCACGGTGGTGACCAACAAATTCATGAATGCCGCCGAGGCCATGATTCGCAAGCGCGACTACCTCGGTCTCATCGCCTACTGCCACCGCAGAAATGAAGCCGTCGCCCGGGTCACGCAAAAATCCCTCGATTTCCTCACCAAAAACCCCGGGGCGAGCCATTCCGAAATTCGTGAAGTGGCCGAAGCCGAAGGCTCCCGCCAGGCCGGCAATCTCACCCAGCGCATCAGCTACCTCGCTGACATTGGCGGAATTGCCCCCATGGTCGGCCTCCTCGGAACCGTGATCGGAATGATCAAGTCCTTCATGGAGATCGCCAATGGCAACATCGAGGGCACCAAACAACTCCAACTCGCCGAGGGTGTCTGGGAAGCACTCATCACCACCGCTGCCGGCCTCGTGATCAGCATTGTCGCCATGACGTTTTACTCCTTCTTCCGCGGTCGGGTTCAGAATCATATCGCTGAACTTGAAGCCGCCAGCACCCACATTCTTGCGCTCGTCGGTGGCCAGCTCAATCAAACCCAGGTCGGACATCACTACGATGACTACCCGGGCCGCGAAATCTAATCTCCGCCCGAACGACTCATGCGAATCCGCGATAACTCACCGCCACCGGCCAGCTTTCAGCTCGCGCCCATGATCGATATCGTGTTCCTCCTTCTCATCTTCTTCCTCGTCACCTACCAAATCACCGAGCAGGAAAAAGACATCCGGGTCTCCACTCCAGCTTCGACCCAAGGTGCCGAAACAGCCCGCGTCGCCAACGAGATCGTGGTCAATGTCACCAAGGAAGGGGAAGTGACAATCAGTGGCGAAATCTACACCCTCAGCGAGCTTCGCCAAAAAATGGAGCGCATTGTCGAAGCCTCCGAAATCGCCAATACCGGAGGTGCTGATCGTCAGCCCGTCCGAATCCGTGGCGATGCCGATTGTGATTACCAGACCATCATCGAGGTCATGGATGAGATTCGGAAATCTGGTATTTACAATATTGGATTTGCAAGCCGCGCTCCCCAGCAGGAGTAGTATCTCATGAAGTATCGCGCCCTTCTTCTCAGTCTGGTGCTTCCCGCCTTTGGACAGGAAGCCCCTCCTCCCGTCGGCGAACAGCAAGCTCTCGTTGCCAAGCCTTCGCGTGATATTTTTGACTTCGCGACCCTGATCTACAACACCGCCGCTGACGAAAAAGATGCCGAGAAGAAAAAGGACGGATTCCGGCAGGCGGCCAAAAAGTTTGACGCCTTTCTCCGAGCCTACCCTACAGACGAAAAGGCTCTCGATAGTTGGTATTTCCTCGGCCTTTGCTACCGCCAAATTGGCGAGGACAAAGCCAGCCGCCAATGTTTTGAAACGGCGGCCACCAGTTGGACCGAAGGAAAGTTTGTGGAGGCCTCGGCTCTCTACCTCGCTTCTGACGACTATGGCGCCGAAACGTGGAGCAGCGCGGCCAAGTGGTTCGCCGTCACCGCTAAAGCCACCCAGGACAAAAAGATCCGCCAAGAATCACTCTACCGTCGCTTCCTCTGCTACAGTAAACTCGAGGACAACTCCGGCACCCTCCTAGCCCTCAAAGAAGTCCTGAAGGACGAAGACTCCCCCTTCGCCGAAACCGCGCGCCTTGCCTTGGCCAGACTCTATCGCCGCACCAAGGTGACCCGGGAAGCACACGATCAATACGCCATCCTCAGCAAGTCATCGGAAAAAGAAATTCGCTCCGAAGCCATCCTACAAGCCGCCCTCACTGCTGACGAACTCAACGATCCTCAGCTCGCCAAAATTTGGTTCGCCAAAGCTCTCAAGGAAGACGGACTTAAGGAGCATCGTGGTCAAACCCAACTCGCCTTGATGAACCTCCACTACATCTCAAAAGAGTGGCCCGATGTCATTAAGACCTTTAACGAAGGCCATGATCCGCTCTCGGAGGAGAATGAACTTCAGAGACTCATCATGGCCGCCAAGTCCTACGAAGCTCTCAACAAGGACGACGAAGTTCTCAATCTCTACGCCCGCATTTCGAAACTCTCTCCCGGTTCGGCCACCAGCTTCCAAGCCGCCTACCGGGTCTTGGTTCAAGAACATGGCAAGAAGTCCCCCTCCTTTGCCCAGTCAGCCGAAACCTTCCTCACGAATTACGGAACCGAGCACGCCAAGGACACCAAGGTCCAATCCACTCGCCTCCTTATCGCCGAGCATTACTATGTTCAGAAGAACTACCCGCAGGCCATCGAACACTACCGAAATCTGGATCTCGCACTCATCGATTCATCCAACCGTCTCGGCGTCCGCTACCATGTCGCGAAGTCGCAACTCGCCCTTAATGACGAAGGCGGAAGCCTCGCGGCCATCGCGGCCTTCATGATAGAATACCCGACCACCAAACAGGCCACCCAACTGCGCCTCGACCGGGCCGAACTTCTGACATCGAAAGGAAAGGAAGTCGAAGCCATGGCAGACTATGACGCTGTTCTCGAAGCCACGAACGATCTCGAGCTCAAGCGCATCATTCTCCTTCGTCTCTCAGCCGTTTATCAAGAGAAGCAGGACTGGATCAAATTCACCTCGATGCAGGAAAAACTCCTCCGTCTCCCGAATCTCGATGCCAAGACCACCGCCTCCGCCAACTTCTGGCTGGGCTGGCATGAATTCAGCCTCAAAAAAGTCGAGAGCGCCCTCCCTTTCCTCATCAAAGCCCGTGAACTCGACGCCAAAACTTTCGCCCCGAAAGTCGGACCCCTTTTGATTCGAGCCGCTTATCAAGCCGAAGACACCGCCCTTCTCGAAAAGGAAATCTCCCTCATGCGGGCCGCCGATTCCAAGGCCCCGGTCCCGTCCTCGATGCTCACTTGGCTCGGAGCCACCCTCTCCAAGGAAGGCCACCACGATCGCGCCTGGCCGCTTCTCGACGAAGGCCTCAAAGATCGCTCGAAGCCCGTCTCCAACCTCATCTGGAAACTCTTTGCCCAATCATCCCTCGCCACCGAAAAAAGTAGCTCGGTCGTTCAAGCCGCTGATGAGATTCTCGCCGTCGAGTCACACCCTTACCGCAAGGCCGAGGCCCTTTACCTCAAGTCACAGGGCCTGACCGCTCTCAAGAAATTCAACGACGCCCGACAGGCGGCTTCCGACGCTCTCGATCTCCGTCCCCAGGGCGATTTGAACATCGAACTCAGATTGCACGCAGGCGATATCGATATCGCGGAAAATAAGCCCGGCGACGCCATCCGCCACTACGTGGTCGTCGAAAGCCTCTACGCCAAAACGCCCGAAGAGAAGTCCCTCGCCCGCAAGAAAGTGGCCTCAGCCCTCAAGGCCATCGGAACACCCGAGGCCCTGGAGAAGCTCAAAAACTACCAATAAGCGCCCAGCTTACTCCCACTCGATACTCGCGGGAGGTTTGGTAGACACGTCGTAAAGGACGCGGTTGATCCCGCTCACTTGATTAAGAATATCCTGGCTGGTCTCACGCAGTAGCTGTGCCGGAAGATCGACCCACTCAGCGGTCATCGCATCTTCGCTAATGACAGCACGAAGGTTGGTAGCCCACTCGTAGCTTCGCTTGTCTCCTTTGACACCCACCGTCTTGACGGGAATCAAACCGGCATACGCCTGCCAGACTTTGTCATACCAGCCATGCTCCTTGAGCTTGCCGATAAAGATGGCATCGCAATCACGAATAATTTCCAAGCGATGACGATCAACCGCGCCCGGGCATCGCACCGCCAGTCCTGGTCCGGGGAAAGGATGACGACCCAGAATATCGGGCTCGATTCCAAGCGCCGCTCCCAGCTCGCGGACCTCATCCTTAAATAACTCGGCCAAGGGCTCCAACACTTTCCCTTCGGCCTGCAATTCCAGAATTTTAGGAACCCGGTTGTGGTGCGTCTTAATGACCGAAGCCTTCGATTTAGTATTCGAGGCACTCTCAATGACATCGGGATAGAGCGTTCCCTGGGCAAGAATCTCGGCATCGCCCACCGCATCCCAAAAGACGCTGATAAACATGTTCCCGATGATCTTCCGCTTCTCCTCGGGATCTTCCTCGCCAGCCAAGGCCTCCAAAAAGCGATCCGAAGCATCCACGGTCTCAATCTCCACCTTCATGCGGGCAAAGTTCCGCTGAACCTCTTCGACCTCATTCTTACGAAGCAAGCCGTTGTCGACGAAGATCGCCCGGACCTTCACCCCAGCTTCCTTCAGAAGGACCGCAAGCACCGTACTGTCAACGCCACCACTGACACCGCAAACAACCAGTTTGTTCCCGACCCGTTCGCGGATGCCCTCGATCATTTCACGTTTGAAATCCTCGATATGGAATGGCTGAAGATCACTCGCTTGTGAGAGAAAGTTTTTGAGGATCTGTAATCCCTCGTGGCTGTGCGTCACTTCGGGGTGAAATTGGATTCCGAAGAATCTCCCGGGCCACTTCAAGCTCACCGGAGTTCCCCGCTGGTTCACTGCGATCACCTCACAATCATCATGGAGATCCTGCACGGTGTCGGAGTGACTCATCCACACTTGGGAAACGTCGGAAATTCCGGCGTAAAGATCATCCTTGGAAGTGGGCTTCAAGTCGGCCGGGCCATACTCCCGCTGGGCACTCGCTTTCACCGAGCCCCCAAACTTAATGTTGAGCAATTGCATCCCGTAGCAAACACCCAACACGGGCACCCCATAGGACTTCAAACGCTCAAAATCGACATCCGGAGCATCGGTATCGCCCGTGCTACGAGGTCCGCCGGACAAAATAATCGCTCCGGGTTCGCCGATTTCCGCAAGATCTTCGGGTGAGTAAAGTTTGGCAAAGTAGCCGATCTCGCGGACACGACGAACGATGAGCTGGGTGTATTGGGAACCGAAATCGAGAACGGCAACGTGTTGAATCTCTTGCATCTTGAAAAATGTTAGCTGGCTGGCTGGTAGTTCGTCGGCTCTTCGGTGATCACGACATCATGGGCGTGACTTTCACGCAATCCGCCTGCGGTCATCCGCACAAATTGTGCCTTCTCACGGAGTTCCTTAAGAGTCCTCGCTCCAACGTATCCCATCCCTGAACGCAGGCCGCCCATCAGCTGGAAAATGACATCGGTGAGCGGTCCCTTGTAAGGAACCCTTCCTTCGACACCCTCCGCAACCAATTTTCCGCTGGAGTTTTGCCCGTAACGATCACCCGCTCCTTTGCGCATCGCTCCAATTGAACCCATCCCGCGATAGGTCTTGAAGCGACGGCCCTGCGAATGAACCGTTTGTCCGGGACTCTCCCGCGTTCCGGCGAGAAGTGACCCGAGCATGACCAGATCGGCACCAGCCGCAAGCGCTTTGGTGATGTCACCCGAGTAACGGATCCCTCCGTCGGCAATCACTTGGACGCCATGCTCATGAGCGTAATCAGCAACATTGCGAATGGCCGTGAATTGAGGCATCCCGACTCCTGAAATGACTCGGGTGGTGCAAATCGAACCCGGCCCCACGCCAACCTTCAGACAACTCGCTCCCGCCGAGATGAGATCGCGCGCCCCGGCTTCCGTAACCACGTTTCCGGCAACAACCGGAAGGTCGCTCATTCCCCGAAGGATCTCAATCACTTCCATGACGCGACTGGTGTGGCCGGTGGCAGCATCAATGAAGAGAGCATCAGCTCCTGCCGCAATCAAGGCCTGCGCCCGGTCGTAGAATTCAGGTCCCGGTCCCACGGCGGCACCACAACGAAGCTGGCCATTGGGATCCTTGGCGGCATTGGTAAAGGTAATGCGCTTCTCGATGTCAGCTCCCGTGATCAAACCGGCCAGAGTTCCGTCGGCATTCACCAAAGGGAGCTTTTCAATCCTGTTCTCGTAGAGAATCTGCCGTGCCTGTTGTTGATCCATTCCGACCGCTGCCGTCACCAGCTTTTCAATGGGTGTCATGACATCCTCGACAAGAGCATTCTCACTCGGGATGTGGCGAAGGTCACGCCCCGTCACCATGCCTTCGAGTCTCCCCGAGGCATCCACCACCGGGAATCCCGAGAATCCCTCGCGATCCATGATTTCGCGGACCTGGGCGACCGTGAATTTCCTCGAAACCGTCAGCGGTTTTTGAATGATGGCATTCTCCGAACGCTTCACCTTGGCAACCATCGCCGCTTGTTCCTCGATTCCGCAGGCTCTGTGAATCACGGCGATGCCACCTTCTCGGGCCAGTGCCATCGCAAGTTCCCACTCCGAAACCGTATCCATGGCAGCGGAGATCACCGGAATGTTGAGCGGAATGTCCGCCGTGAGATAAGTTCCGACATCGGCATCTGAAGGGAGCAATTCACTCAAGCCAGGCTGCAAAAGGATATCGTCGAAAGAAAGGGCCAATGGAAGTTCCGCCATGGGCGAATCAAGAGAATCGCGGACCTGAAAGCAAGCGCGATTCCACCTTTAGAGGGTTTTATTTAATCGTCAGGCATCCTGTCGCTCGTATCGAAGGGCGCTCATTCCTGTGATCTTCTTGAAGAGATGTGAGAATCCGGCACCCCAAAAACAAAAAAACGGCACTCCGAAGAATGCCGTTGTGAGAGGTTTCGCGCTGATCAGTCCAAGAAGACAATCTTGCCGGGCTCGCCTTTGGCGGCTTCGGCGAGGGCTTGCTTCTCGTGTTGCTCGGGTGAGCAGGAGGAGTCGATAGAGGCGTCCGGCTCGGCTTCGCTGGCCTCAACGATCCCTTTTTGAATCAAGAACGCCTCGACCTCTTCGCCACTGACATCGGAAAGCATTTCGCCGTTCACTTCCACACAGGGACTGAGCGACTGGCCCGTCTTTTGCTCCATCTCCCATCGAAAGGCGGGGTTCTTGATAATATCCTTCTCGTCGAACGCGAGGTCATACTTGCGCATGATCGCACGGACGCCTTCGCTCCATCCACAAAATGTTTTGAGGTAAGTCGTAATCTGAGGTTTTTCGTTGCTCATGGCGCAATGATACGCGGGTCTCGCATTCTTGCAACCATCCTCCGCCACCGGGTGTTTCAATTCGAATCCGGTCCCCCGGAACGACTTCCAAGGAGGTGATTCCAGCCAATTCAAGCCATTCCCCGCCATGGAAATGTTGCTGCCGCCCGGCAAGACCATTGGGTTGAGGTCCTTGATTCCGTCGCTGGGTGAGGAGCGAAACCGTCATCGACTCGAGAAACTCAATCTCACGAATTAAGCCGTCACCGCCTTTCCAAACGCCCTCACCCCCGGAACCCCGACGAATCGCGAACTCACGAACGCGCACCGGATAGCGTTCTTCGAGAACTTCCACGTCGGTGATCGCGGTATTGCTCATGTGGACATGACAACCACTCCGACCATTCCAACCAGGCCCGGCACCGGCACCCCCGCCGATCGTCTCATAGAACCCGAACCGCTCGTTCCCGAAGAGGAAGTTATTCATCGTCCCCTGCCCGTTGGACTGAATCCCCAGCGCTTGCAGCAAGACGTCCACGATCCGCTGGCTCGTTTCAATATTCCCGCCCACCACCGCCGGGCAGGTGGCGGGATCTGCCGTCAGCGGTGGGTTCAGAATTCCCTCTTCGGTGATGATTTCAACATTCTCCAGCAATCCTTCATTCAAGGGCATGTCCTCATCCACCCAAAGTCTCAGGGCATAAAGAACGGCGCTGCGCACAATCGCGGGCGTGGCATTCAAATTTCCAGGATGAGTTCCCGCCGATCCGGTGAAATCCACTCTGAGCTTCTTACCCAAAGAGATCGCCACCTGAATCACCGAACCATCGTCCATTTGATCACTTGCCCGACATTCTAAAAACCCTCCGAGAGAGTGCTCGAGAATCCCGGTCGCCCTCCGATAAAGACCCTCCATATGACCAGTGATGGTCTCGACGGACGAGGAGGAAGTCAACGCCCGGACCGCTTGAACGCCATGGCGGTTGGCCGCAACTTGTGCCGTGAGATCCGCGATATTGTCGGCTGGCGAACGGGACTCCTTAAAGAAATCCGGACCAATCTCAGTGAACAAGGTGGGTGGAATCACGATTCCTTCCTCGGCGAGACAAGTGGCATCAGGAGGCATCGATCCCGGAGTCTTTCCGCCGATCTCGGCATGGTGCGCCCGGTTGGCCACAAAGCCGATCAACTCTCCTGAGACAAAGACCGGACTGATCACCGTGACATCCGGCAAGTGGGAGCCCCCAAAGGCAGGATGATTCACCACGACCGTCTCGCCTTCTTGCCAAGAGTGATCGACCGAGACCTTACGGACACATAATCCCAACGCCCCAAGATGCACCGGAATATGGGGGGCATTGACGACGAGAAAGCCCTTGGAATCCAACAAGGCGCAGGAGAAATCGAGACGCTCCTTAATATTCGTGGAAAGAGCGGTGCGCCGAAGCAACTCGCCCATCTCCTCCACCACCCCTTCAAAACGTCGTCGGAACAACTCCGCTTCCACCACCAACAAAGTTTGCTCGGATTGAGCGTCTTCGCCCTCCCACTCCAATTTCAACGAGCCATTCGAGCCTTCAAAAACACGCCATCCCTTCTCTAAACACAAAGTCGAAAAGGCGTCCTGTTCGATCCGGTCCTCCTCGACGAGTCCAGTCATTTTAAAAGTCTCGGAAGCACTCTCCGGTGAACTCCCTTTCAATTCCACCCGAAGCGTGACCCATTCGATCTCGCGATCAGCAGGACGTTCGTATCCATAAAGCGCAAGATATCTCGCCTCGAATTCCGATACCAATTCGGCGAAAGACGTCTTCTCCGGTGTCTCAATCTCAAGGCAGGAATCCTGTCCTTTCAGCCGCAGTTCAAAGAGGCCACGATGAATGGCTCGGCCCTCGGACAAACCGCTCATCTCTTCGTTCACCGACCCGTCCAGCGGACGCAAAATTTGCCGCGTCCTGAGCTCCCGATCGCCCGCCTGATGAAGTCCCCAAGCACTCAGCAATCCCGCATCGCCTGGAATGAGAATCGTTCGGATCCCCAGCTCACGCGCCAAGGCACAAGCATGTTGCGGCCCGGCCCCGCCAAATGCGATGAGGGCATGATCACGGCAATCATAACCCTCCCGGGTCGAAACCTGGCGCAAGGCTTCAGCCATGTGATTGATTGCGATTTTTCGGAGCCCCTTGAGAAGCTCCCCAGAATCCGGATTGCCACCCATCGCAACCCTCAGGTCCTCGAACTTCTCGTGCGCAGCATTCCGATCCAGCGGAATCCCCGCCTTCCTCTCATCCATGAGCCCGAGGAGCAGATTCACATCAGTCACCGTCAAAGGACCACCCCGCCCATAACAAGCCGGCCCCGGATCCGACCCGGCGCTCTCCGGCCCTACTTCCAGGCCACCATTGTGCCATCGGCAAATCGACCCGCCGCCCGCCGCCACCGTCTCAATACGAACGGCAGGCGCGAGCACTTTGACGGGGCCAATTACCTGCTCGTATCGATACCCCGGCTCTCCTGCAATCCGCGCCACATCCGTGCTCGTCCCTCCCATGTCAACGGTCAGGACCCGGTCCAGCCCCGCTGATTTCGCCAAGGCCGCCGCGCCCGCAATCCCGCCTGCCGGTCCGCTCAACAGACTGTCGATCGGCCGAAAGGCCTCCAATGATTTCAACTGCCCTGCACTGGTCATCAGGGAAACCGACACCCCTGGCAGACTCGCCTGAAGTCCTGCCACAAACTCCCCCATGATGGGGCTAAGATAAGCATTCGCGACGGCCGTTTCCATGCGAGGCCACAGCCGCATCACCGGGGCCAACTCATGAGAAACACTGGGATTCTCACATCCCAACTCTTCAAGAAAAGCGGCCACCCTTTTCTCATGCTGCGGAGCCTGATCAGCATTCACCAAAGCCACTGCTACCGCCTTTCCGGGCTGGAAGTCAACAAGCACACTCAAATCCAACTCTTCAATTTCTCCGCCCTTTCGATCGCAACGTCCGGGAACCCCCACGACCTGACGAGTCACGGGAATGGCAATCGTGGGACTCAGTTCAAAAAGATCCGGCCTCCGTTGATCCCGAATCTCAAGAAGCGACTCAAATCCCACGCTCGTGATAAGATCGACCGGCTCTCCCTTGCCCTCAAGCAACGCATTCGTCCCGCGGGTCGTCGCCACGCGAAGGTCACAATCCGGAAAACGCTCTCCCGGAGCAGTTCCACTCAACAAGCGAGCCGCAACGACCGCAGCATCCTCGCCCGAAGTCAGTTCAAGGGTCGTTCCCGCTGGAATTTCAACACCAAAACGTAGCCTTCCTTCATTCGGCCGCGACTCCAAGACGACCTCTCCCTCCGCCGCCCGGAAACCTTCCAAGCCCGCCGCATGCTCTGACAGCGGCCTCTCGCAAACGACCCAGCCATCCTGACAAGACACCACCCGGGTCCGGATGATCCCAGAAGAGAGAACCTTGCATCGTCGACAGATCCCTTCCGGAGAAAGGGCCCAGCCATCGGTGAATGTTCCACCAACATCAATGCGGATCTGCCACGCTGCCATGCGCGGAGACTACCCTAAACGGGCGGCCTCGCGAGCGATCAAAGTCAGCTTTTCACGGCATCCCTTCGGAAGCACGATCGGCTCAAGTCTCCTTCGTATCCCAAGATGACCCGGAGCGCCAATTGGGTCGAGTTGGTGCCAGAATCTTCCTCGGACTTAGAATCGGGCTTGGGTATTGCGACCCTCTCCATGGTTAAGACGGTTGGACCAATCCCTGTCTCTGAAGCCCTCAGGGCTTTCAGACCAACCTCGCGAGCTCCCGCGCGACAATGATCAATGTCTCTCTGACACCTGCTCCGTAGCCTCCTTCATGAAGGACTGCCAGCGTGGCACCGGGTTCCTCGATAATGTCGATCGTTCCAGCATCAGTATGAAGGCTCATCGAGTTTTGATCACCAAAGCCCATGCGCTCAAGGCTTGCCCGGAGATCAGACATCGCCTTCGCCTCATCGGAGCCGACGAGATGAAGATTCCGAACCCCGGGAAGAGTGCGGGCCCGTTGAAGGATTTCATTTTTGTTCAGCTCCTGGGTTACCCCGAAAATGGCGCGAAGCACCAGCTGTGGCATGTCACCATGAACTACGGGCTGGGCAGACTGTGAAGACGGGCTCGGCTGCACGAGTTTTTCAACTTGAGGCCCTTGCTCAGCAGGCTCGTGCCTCAGGACCGGAACCTTCGCTGGAATGGAGCGCTCGGCTGGAAGAACAAAATCGGAAGAAGGCCTCTGATGACTCTCCGGCGGTGAAGGAGATCCGAACGGGTCACGGCCATGAGGTCCACGCTGAGCCTCGGGCAGCGGGATTGCGACAGGTGCTCCAGGAGCCCGTTGGGTAGGCTCTTTATCCGTTGCCGCAAAACCTTCGGATGGTTCGGCGATGCGAGGCTCCGGAATCTTATTGACCAAAGCAAATGGCGAAGCGGCAGCATACGGGGACTCGGCGGGCCGATTATGACCGGGGACGGCTTCAAACGGAGAGGCATGAGCCTGGCTCGACTGGGCACCGTTGGGAGCCGATTGGAAGGGACTTGGAGCTGAACCGTTTTTGGGCGCAGCAGCGGCAAATGGATTATCTGGATCTGCAAACATGACTAGGGGGTTGGTTTAAATCCTGAAAAGGACCGTTTTTCCATCTTCCTTGCGGAGCAACTACCACTCAAACATGCGCTAATTTTTTAAAAAATCAAAACTATTGTTTATGAAAGCCCAATCTCTTGAGTTTTCGCCGAATAGACACTTTCGAAGCCGTCGATAGGCGGTCTACGAAGAGGATCCCGTTCAGATGATCGGTCTCATGTTGAATTGCCCTGGAAAGCAGACCATCGGTTTCAATCACAATTTCACGACCATCCAGGAGCTCTAAAGTGGCTTTCACTTCCACAGGACGCTTCACTTCGGCGTTAATCCCCTCGATACTCAAGCAACCTTCGCTCGACGACTCCTTGATCGGACCAAACTCAAGAGTCGGATTGATAAATACCAACGGCATGATGCTCTCCAATGTGGCATCCTCCCCATCGACTCGTAGATAGGTGATACACTCGGGATCGTGGGAAACATCCACCACTGCCATTTGGAGGTCGCGATCAACCTGTGGCGCTGCCAACCCCACACCCTCGGCATCGATCATTGTCTCGATCATATCATCAGCAAGCTTCTTCAACTCATCTGTCACTTCTTCGACAGGTTGACATTTCTTGCGGAGGATGGGGTTTCCATATTGCGTAATTTCAAGAATCATTGCGGCTGGGTCTCTTGTGTTTCTTCAGGGCTCTCCGGCTTCTTCACCGGATAAAAAATATCCTCTTTGGGGTAGCCGGCGTCGAGCGCCGCACTATGCGCTTCCAGGACTTTCGCCCACGGACACCCCTTGTCGACACGAAGGGCGAGCTTCATCCCCGGTCTTTCTTTGAGATTTCCAATCAGAAATTCCTTAAGCAAACCGTCCGGGACTTTAAGGCCATCGATCTCCGCACTCCCGTCTTTTCCAAGCGAGAGAGTTGAGCGATTGATCGACACCGTTTTCACCTCGAGCGAATTCGCAGAAGGCAGGTCAACCTGAATTTCGGGACTCGGAACTTTTTCGGTAGTATCGGTCAACTTCACAATGAAAAAGAAGAGCAGCGTCACCAGGATGTCGATCAAGGGAACGATCGGCACCGTGATGGGCTTTTGCTTGGGACGGTAGAATTCCACGGATCAGAGGGAGGATTTATCGCGGAAGAAGACGTGTTGGTGACAGGCCGAGACGACCCGCCCGAGAAGAACCTCAAGGCGCACCGAAAGGGTCTCGATCTTGCGGCTGAAAATACTCTGCGCGATCACCGACGGCACCGCGATCGCGATGCCTACAATGGTCGTGCTGAGGGCCGTCGCAATTCCACGCCCGATATTTTCCTTATCATCGAGATCGGCAAAAACCGTGATCAGTCCGGCAGCCGTGCCCAGCAGTCCTAGGAGTGGCGCGATGGTAATGACGACATCCAGCACCGACATCCCGGCATTCATGCGGACAATTTCCTCCCGCGCTGAAGATTGCACGGCCTCCTGCGCCTCCCCCTGGGTCCGTCCGGCGTTTCTGAGAGCCACCGTGCAGAGTCGTGAAAGCGAGTTGTCTTCCTTGGCGAATTCACGCTGAAGGCCGGCAAGGGTGCCCGCTTCCAGATGCTCCTCAAAGCGCGCCACTTCCTTGCCAAGCTCATCCGGAAGGATGCTGGAACGCCGGAGGCTCATGCTTTTCATAAGGATCACCGTCAGGGAAGCCAGCGAACAAAGTCCCAACAAGGCCATAAAAAAGCCTCCTCCTCGGAGGAAGTTCCAGGTAGTATCGAAGGCTTCAGAGAGATTCATTTGCGGGGTCTAGTAGTTGAAGGTCACCGTTAACTCAAGAGCATCGCCACTCAGATCGTCGATCACGTCCTTGGGCATTGGCGGAAGGGTGATCGTATCGAGAGCCCTGAGAACCATTCCCCACTGGGTGTCGGAGGCTCCATTCATGGCAATCTGCTGTTGATTGGACACCTTACCGTTGCGATCAACGGCGAAATACAGCGTGATATTTCCCGGCGCGATGAGGGATCGATTCCGGATATTCTCCATCTGCCAACTCCGTTCGAGCAGTTTGTAGATCTTGGCCTGATAACGCCCCGCCGGAGTATTCTCGACGTTGAGCGAGCCTGAACCCGAGGCATTGATGACTCCCCTCACCTTCGTCTTGGTCGTCATTGGCGCAAACCCTCCGTCCTGATTCGCCGACTCACTGGCTTTGGAGACCACCTTTTCAGGCCGAGTCTCTTCCACTTTCTTCATCGGAGTCTTTTCCTCGGCCAAAGCCTCATCGAGCTCCTTCAAAGCCTGATCGATGGCCGCAAGTTCATCCATCTTGGGCTCGGGCATTTTTTCCTCGAGGACAGCTTCCGGCAAAGGTGGCTCGGCTGGCTGGGTCAAACTTTCGAGATCCAGCACTTCGGGTTTCGTCATTGCGGCATCACCTTCCCCGCCTTCTCCCACCTCTGCGGTGCCATCCTGGGGACCACTTTCTTGCCCGTTGGCAAAGGTCGAATTGAAGGTCTTCACGTCCTGCTTCATTTCGTTCTCACCAGCGAGAGCCGTCATCTTCTGATCTCCGGCCTCGGCCCCGGCATCGCTCGTTGCCTGGGTATTGTTTTCTCCAATGAAGACAGCCTCATCGGGCTTTTCCTCCAGCGCTTGATTCTCCTGCGTTTGCACGAAGCCCGTAGGCGGTGGCAGCGCGGCTTCTTCCTGCTCTTCTTCAACGGGAGCAGGGTCCACAACTGCGGGAGGCGTCATCGCAACGACCGCCTCTTCTTCGTAAACTAGTGAGAGCTCGACTTGCTCTCTCTCCTTTTTTGGCTTTTCACGATCCTCTTCAATGACCTTGGCCGAGAGCATGTCGAAGACTAACAGAACCACGAAAACAAAGAAGAACGCCACGTGCGCCCAGGCTGCGATCAGCAGGGCGACGAAAAACTCTTGCTTGGATTTCCCTTGTTCGGTCAACGCACCGGGATTCTCACCTCTCACCGGACAATTGACAACACATCTTAAGGGTGCCTTAAGGAACACGCGTCAGCCACTCACTTCGCTCATAGCAAGTCACGAGCTCAGCCAAGCCCGGGAAATCGACGAATTCGACAGCCTCACAGCTCCCCGCCAAACAATCGCCCAGTCCCGCCAGCATTTCCATCGGAGCCTCGGCACTTCCTTGATGCAGAATCCCTTCGCGACCGCGCCTCTGACCCGCCCCCGCCAATTTTCCGCCTTCGGTCGATAAAAGATCCCACTGCACTGGCTTCTCAAAACAGGCATTCGAGTCCTTCTCAGAATCTTCCGAAGCCAGTTCGCAAGCCTGACCTTCTCTTTGCAAACACACCGCCACCGCTTTGTGAATGGCGCAATAGCTTTCACTTCCTCGGCTTCCCGCCAAATCCTCACTCCGGGGAATCACCAAGGTATAAGTGCTATCCGCCCGATGATCGACAATCCCCCCGCCCGTCCATCTCCGGACGTAGCTCAACTCCTCGCCAAAGATCCCACGGGCTTCCGCCAGACTTTGAAAATATCCCAAGCTTACCCAATCGCCCGACCATTCGTAAAATCGTAAAATCGGCACCTCACCCGCCTGCCGAAAGAGCCACTCGTCGATCGCCATGTTTTCAGGTCCCGACCTCGCCACCGGGTCGCGCCAAACCTTCAGCCTCTCGAAAATCATGCGTTCATCACACTCCCTCTTGCAGATGGCACAAGTCAAACTAAGCTCACGCATGAATTTTTCTCCAAAGCCCAATTCGGCTTTGCTCATCGTCGGACACGGGTCCACCGAGAACCCCGACTCGTCGACGCCCTACTTCGACCACGCTCGCGAAATCCGAAATCGCAACGTCTTCTGCGAAGTCCATTGCTGTTTTTGGAAGGAAGAACCTTCAATGCGCGAGGCCCTCTACATGATCGAGGCCGAGGAGATCTACGTCGTTCCCGACTTCATCAGCGAAGGGTATTTCACTCAAGAAGTGATCCCCCGTGAACTCGAACTCACCGGCCCCACAACCCGGATCCACGGAAAGACCATTCACTATTGCGACCCCGTCGGCGTCCACCCTTCCATGACCTCGCTCATTCTGAAACGAACGGACGAAGTCGCCCCCGGCGTTCCCCAGGAAGAATCGACCCTCTTCATCGTCGGCCACGGCACGGGGCTGAACAAGAACTCCACGAAGGCGATCAAGGACCAAGTCAGCCACATCAAAACCCTCCCCAACTGCCGCTTCGCCGAGGTCTTCGATACCTACATGGAGGAACCCCCCTTCATCGCCGACTGGGCCAAGATGGCGACCACGCCCAACGTCATCGTCGTGCCCTTCTTCATCGCCGATGGCCTTCACAGCTACCAGGACATTCCCATTATGCTCGGCTTTGAAAAAGAAGAAGGCCAAGCCGCCAGCCAGAAGGAGGTCTTCCGAAACAACCCCTACGCCCTTCACAATAAAACCCTCTACTACTCGGCCGCCATCGGCACCGAAGCCATGATGGCCGACGTCATCCTCGATCAAATCTCAAGCTTCGATGCCAACCACTCCGCCCCCTCTTAAAATAAGCCCCCCACCCGGTTCATCCACATTCCCCACAGCCTCCACCCTCAAGCAAGTTTCGCTCATTTCGTAACTTTCGCGGTTCACCACCTCACCACCATGTCACTCAATCAAACTCTCACCGATGCCCTCAATCGCGGCATGAGCCAAATCGGGCAACTTCGTATCCTCCAAAATCCTCTCCGGCTTCATCACCTTGACGACTCCGACTTGGAGGCGCTCGAGATCCACACCGATCCCGACGACGCCCGCGAGATCAGCCTTTACTCCGATGATGGCAACTACCGCTTCACCAAGGGAGAACTCTCCCTCAAACGTGGCTGGCTTTTCCAACTCGAGAACATCGAAGATCTCCAACGCACCATCGACCTGTTCTACCCCGCTTCTCTCGGACTCTGGCAGGCTCATCAATCCGGCACCATCCGCATTCAAAACCTTCGCGAGAAACTCAATCGCCAGTCAGGAATGTATCGCCACGCTCGAAATGTTTCTGATCAAGGCACCCAGGAACTTGTGCAATCTCTCTGCGGCCCTTCTAACAAGTGCGTCAAAAAAATCCTCTGGAGCATCGACAAACACCTCCCGCTCGAAGACTCCGAAGCCTCCCGCTTCAACGGAATCGTCGGAGAAGCGGACGAAAGCACCGCCATCCCCATGGTCTGCCAGGAGGCCTGCAACTTCTTCGTCGCCGAAGCTCGCAAGAAGTCCAAAGCCGAGTTCGAGGACAAGCCCGCTTGATTCCCTGCTTCTTCAGGGCGATTGTGGTTGGAGGGCTTACGACTATTTCCATTACTGTATTTCCATTACTGCGGGAAATTATACACGGGAAATTATACAGTGCTGGAAATTACATGCAGAAAATCCAGCATTGCTTCCCGGCTCCCGCGAAGGCATGGTCTATCGAGACACCATCGACCAAGCCGTGAGTTTCCGTCATCTGATCATCATCCCCACTCTCTTCATCCTCTCCTGCTCGCAGAAGCCGGAGGAAGAGCCCGAGCCCAAGCCTGCCCCTAAGCAGGAAGAAAAGGCACCCGAAGTCGTCGAACCGGAACTCCCGCAACCTACGGATTCAGGCCTCACCTTCGCCGTTCCTGATTCCACCAACGAACTCATGACTGACGAGAAGAAGAAAACCGTCGTCGGTCCGATCGAGCCTCCTTCGGCACCTGCCGAAGAAGACAACGCGATCAATGTTGATCCGCCCAAACTCCCGGACCCGGAGGCCACGCTTCCTGACGAAGATTAAATTTCGATTCCCTCATTGCATGGCCCAAACCCGTCCGCCAAATTTCAAAGCCGAGCCTTACGAGTGGCATGAGATTGTTGAACTTGAAATCATCGCCCTCTCCAATCTCGGAGCCGGCATTGCCAAGCCCAACGATTGGGTTGTCTTCGTCCCCTTCACTCTTCCCGGCGAAAAAGTCCGCGCGAAGGTTTGGCGCAATGAGGCCAACTGCTCTCACGCCGATCTCGTCGAAATCATCGAATCGTCACCCGACCGTATCGAGCCAAAGTGCCACCACTTTGGCACCTGTGGCGGCTGCCAATATCAGCATGTTGCTTACGAAAAACAACTCGAGTGGAAGACCCGCCAAGTCCGTGAGCTTCTCGCTCACATGGTTGGCATCGAAGCCGAGGTTCTCCCCGCGATCCCCTCGCCCAAACAATGGGGCTACCGCTCGAAAATCACCCCTCACTTTCAGAAACCCAAAAGTGGCGAAGCATTCCCCATTGGCTTTCTTGAATTCAATCGCCGCACCCGCCTTGTCGACGTCAACTACTGCCCGATTTCGATGGATGAAATCAACGCCGACCTCCCGGCCATCCGCGCGGATGTTCGCAGCAATTCATCCCGCTATAAGAAAGGGGCCACCCTTCTCCTCCGCGCCACCAAAGGCCGCGTCGAGACTGATCACCGCACCCCCGTTTCCGAAAAGGTCGGTAATCTCACCTTCAACTTCCTCGCCGGAGACTTCTTCCAGAACAACCCTTTCATTCTCGAAGCCTTTACCTCCCACGCTGCCGAACAAGCGAGCGGCCCCGGCCAGAAATATCTACTCGACGCCTACTGTGGCTCCGGACTCTTCGGCCTCTCTCTCGCCAGTAAGTTCGAGCAAGTCATCGGCATCGAGCTTTCCGAAACATCCGCCGATTGGGCCCGTCGCAATGCTCTCACCAACGGCATCGAGAACGCCCAGTTCATCGCCGCCCCAGCCGAGAATCTTTTCGCGGAGATCACCTTTCCTTCTGATGAAACCTCCGTCCTCATCGACCCGCCTCGCAAGGGCTGTAGCTCAGATTTCCTAACGCAGCTTTTCGCCTTCGGACCCAGCCGCGTCGTCTACGTCTCCTGTAATCCTGCCACCCAAATGCGCGACCTCCGGAGCTTTCTCGAAAACGGCTACAAGATCGACTGCATCCAGCCCTTCGACCTCTTCCCCCAGACACGCCACCTCGAGTGTGTCATTTCCCTGAGTCGTTAGTCGGACACATTGGCCACTGCGGCAGCGAGATGGGCAGTGCTGTTGTGAGACATGAAAAACGCCCACTCGTTTCCGAATGGACCTATTTGAAATTCTTGGAATTGAGACGCTGCTTACTGGATTTCCATCCCGGTTTTCGCGGAGACCCAGCGCTCGACCTTTCCTCCCTTGATCAGGGCCTTGGCTTGCACTGGATTCACTCCGAACATGCTCGTGGCCTCATAGGCCACCAATCCTGTTTGATACTCGGTGCCATCGACGGTCTCCTTTTCGGCGGCCTTCCACCCCTTAATCTGGACGGCTTTGAACTCCTTCACCGTGTCATCAGCAATGCTCTTCTTCATAAGCTCAACGATCTGGTCATCCGTCAAATCACCACCATCGGCAGGAGCTGGAGCTGGAGCTGGGGGAATCGGAGCCACCGCAACAGGTTCAACCGGAGCGGGCGTGGGCAACGTCGGGTTGGGAGTGGACGGAGGTCCCGGCGCTGGGGTGGGCCTCAACGAAGGCTTGGGCCCACCCTCTAACATCACCGAAACCTTGCGGAGGTTCTCGGGCGCTTTCTCCTTAACCAGCAACGGATTGATCGTCGGACCCAGAACATATCCCAAGAAAAAAAGAATAAAAACAACGGCGGGAAATTTGGCGTATTTCATAACGTGTCGGAGGTGCTCCAAAGAATTTAGAGACTCCGTTCTGACTTGTCACGCCGTCAAAGTCGGCATTTGACCTTTTCCCGTGGAAGCGGGACTCTCCGGCATGGCGAAGAACCGACTCTTTCTACTCGATGGCATGGCCCTCGTTTACCGTGCCCACTTCGCGTTCATGCGAAATCCCATTACAAACTCACAAGGCCTCAACACTTCGGCCATCTTTGGCTTCACCAATACCCTCCTCACCATTATCGAAAAGGAAAAACCGACCCACCTCGCGGTCGCCTTTGACACCTCGGCCCCCACGCCGCGCCACAAACTCTATCCGGAATACAAGGCGCAACGCGAAGCCATGCCCGAGGAACTGGCCGCCGCCATCCCTGAGGTAAAGGCCATTTGCGCCGCTTTTCGCATTCCCGTTCTCGTTATCGATGGTTACGAAGCGGATGACATCATCGGCACGGTCGCGCGCCGGGCCGAGGACGGCGGAGACACTGAAACCTTCATGGTGACGCCGGACAAGGACTTCGCCCAGCTCGTCGACCAAAACACCGCGATGTGGAAACCGGGCCGACAGGGCTCCGATCACGAAGTGTTAGATCTCCCCAAGATTCTCGAAAATTGGGCCATCGAGTCCCCGAAGCAAGTTATCGACATTCTCGGCCTCTGGGGAGACGCCTCCGATAACATCCCCGGCGTTCCTGGAATTGGCGAAAAGATCGCCAAGAAGCTCATCGCACAATTTGGATCCATCGAAAATCTCATCGCCAACGCCGACCAGCTCAAAGGAAAGCAAAAGGAAAACGTCATCAACTTCTCGAAGCAGGCTCTCCTCTCCAAAAAACTTGCCACCATCATTCTCGATGTCCCCGTCGCCGAAAACCTCGACGACTTCATCCGCCACGAACCCGACGAAGAGACTCTCCGCGCACTTTTTGAACGATTCGAATTTCGCACTCTCACCAAACGCCTGTTCCCGGAATCACGCCCATCCCATGAGGAGTCAGCGCCCGTCTTCGAAAGCCTCAAAACACTGTCCGATATCCCCCATGACTATCAGCTCGTCGAAAGCGATGATGCTCTCGACCAGCTCATCACCCATCTCTTAAAGGCCGATAAATTCTGTTTCGACGTCGAAACCAACTCCCTCGACCGCTTTCAAGCCAAGCTCATCGGTATCGCCTTCGCAACCAAAGCCCACGAAGGATTCTACGTCCCGGTCACCGATTGGCCGCTGCTTCGTGAAAAACTCCTCCCCGTCTTCACCTCGGACATTCTCAAGATCGGCCACAACCTGAAATTTGATCTCGCCATCCTCCTCTCCCACAACATCGCGGTCACCGGGCCGTTTTTTGACACCATGCTCGCCCACATTCTCGTCGCTCCCGACCAGAAACACGGCATGGACGCCCTCTCTGAAAACCTCCTCGGATACTCACCCGTCAAGTTCATCGACCTCTTCACCGAGAGCCAGGAACCCGTCGATGACCTCTTCGCCGCAGCCGCTCAGAAAAAAGCCTCCAAAGGCGAGCTCGATGCCTCCCAGATCCCGCTCGACAAAATGGCGGAATACGCGGCCGAAGACGCCGATGTCACCATCCAGCTCTACGAAAAGCTCCTGCCTGAGCTCGAAGAACAAGGCGTCTCAAAGGTCCTCTCCGAAATTGAAGCCCCCCTCATTCCCGTCCTCGTCGCGATGGAAGCCGAAGGGATCACGCTCGACCAGCGTGTCCTCGATGACGTCGGCAAACAACTCACCGAAACCATCGCCCGATTGAGCATCGAGATCGAAGCCGCCGCCGGACGGCCCTTCAATCTTAACTCACCCAAGCAACTCGGCGAAATCCTCTTCGGAGAAATGGCGCTCGTCGAAAAGCCCAAGAAAACCAAAACCGGTCAGTTTAAAACCGACGAACAAACTCTCTCCACGCTCGCGGCCAAGCACCCTATCGTCGCCAGCATTCTCAAATACCGCGAAGCCACGAAGCTCAAGTCGACCTACGTCGACGCCCTTCCTCAACATCGTGCCCCACACACCGGCCGCATCCACACCCATCTACACCAGCTCCTCACCTCGACCGGACGCCTCGCTTCCAGCGATCCCAACCTCCAAAATATCCCCGTGCGCTCCGAGTTGGGACGCGAACTCCGCCGCGCCTTTATTCCGCGGGGCCCAGAATTCACCCTCCTCGCAGCCGACTATTCCCAGGTCGAACTCCGCGTCATGGCCGCCCTCTCAGGAGACCCCGCTATGATCCAAGCCTTCCAGGAAGACCTCGACATTCACACCGCCACCGCAGCGAAGGTCTTCGGGGTCGCCACCGACGAGGTCCTCCCCGAAATGCGACGCACCGCCAAAATGGTCAACTTTGGCATCATCTACGGCATCTCGGCCTTCGGCCTCTCCCAACGCCTCGCCATTCCCCGCAGCGAAGCTTCCGAAATCATCAAAACCTACTTCGAGCAATACCCTGCCGTCGCTGAATTTATGGAGGAAGTCACCGAAAGCGTCCGCGAATCCGGCTACGCCCAGACCCTCACCGGACGCCGTCGCTATTTCAAAGACATCACCTCCGGCAACGCCACCATCCGGGCCAACGCCGAACGCGCCGCCATCAACAGCCCCATCCAAGGAACGGCCGCCGACATGATCAAAGTTGCGATGGTTAGGGTCCAAGATCTCCTCAAAGGCCGGAAATCCAAGATGATCCTGCAAGTGCACGACGAACTCCTCTTCGACCTCCATCGCGACGAGCAGGAAGAACTCACCCCGCTCATCGTCGAGGCCATGGAAACCGCGATCACTCTCCCCAATGAGGTCCCCGTTCGAATCGATACCGGATACGGCGACAACTGGTTGCAAGCTCACTAGAGTCACTCTAAGCTCCCGCATCATGAAACCACTTCTGACCCTCATCTTCGCCGGACTTCTCGCCACCTTTGCCCTTGCCCAGGAAAAGGACAAGAAGACGGAAGCCCCGAAACCCGCTGCTCCAAAAACCGAGGAAGTCACCATCATTATGGCGACTTCGGAGGGTGACATCCACCTTCAACTCGATTCCGCAGGCTCGCCACTCACCGTGAAAAACTTCCTCAGCTACGTCGACGACAAGTTCTACGACAACACCGTCTTCCACCGTGTTATCGAAACGTTCATGATTCAGGGCGGCGGCTTTTCCGAAAAGGAAGGCAAACTCACCCAAAAAACCACCAAGGCTCCGGTCAAAAACGAAAGCTCCAAGTCCGCCCCCAACACCCGTGGCACCATCGCGATGGCCCGCACCTCGGATCCCGATAGCGCCACTTCACAATTCTTCATCAACGTGACCGACAACGCCGGACTCAACTACCCCCTCAATGGCGGTGGCTACACCACCTTCGGAAAAGTCGTGAAAGGCTTGGAAGTCGTCGATAAAATCAAAGTCGTCGAAACTGGTTTCAGCAACGGCATGGGTGACGTCCCGGTGAAAACGGTTCTCATCAAATCAATCAAACGCGCCAAGTAGACCCACCCCGATTATGAAAACACTTCTCTGCTTCTTCGGAGCCCTTCTTCTCGCCTCCTGCAAGGGCGGCACCGCCGCCGATTCCAAATCGGATCGCAACAATCAGTCCCCTGATATCGTGATCATCGAAACCAGCATGGGAACGATCCGCGCCAAGCTTCACCGCTCGAGCGCACCCATCACGGTCGAAAACTTCCTCACTTACGTCGACAAAGGTCACTATGACGAAACGATTTTTCACCGTGTCATGTCAGACTTCATGATCCAAGGCGGTGGCTTTAAGATCAATGACGGCTTTCCCAAGGAGCTTGAAACGGGCAGTGGCATCACCAACGAAAGTGCCAATTCGGAAAAGAACACCCGCGGCACCCTCGCGATGGCCCGGACCAATGATCCTAACAGCGCAACGGCCCAGTTCTTCATCAACGTCAACGACAATCACAACCTCGACCACCCCAGCATGGGTGGCTACGCCGTCTTCGGTGAAGTCGTCGAAGGCATGGACATCGTTGATGCCATCAAAGAAGTCGAGACCGGCTCGCAAGCCGCGCTCTCACTCGATCCAACCGGACGCTACCTGACCTCGGAATTTTCCGACGTCCCTCTCAAACCCGTGATCATCAAATCGATCACCCGCGCTCCTAAATCAGAATCATAACGGCACATGCTCTGGCTCATCCCCTTACTCGGCTTCCTTTTAGGATCGATCCCTTTCGGACTCATCCTTGGCAAGCTCAAGGGGATTGATATCCGCGAACACGGATCTGGCAACATCGGCGCTACCAATCTCTTCCGGACCCTCGGCAAAAACATTGGTATCACCTGCCTGCTTCTCGATTTCATCAAGGGATTCATCCCCGTCCTCATCGCCACCAAGCTCGCTCCAGATAACACGACCGGCCAAACCATCGAAGTGGTCACGGCTCTCGCTGCCATCCTCGGTCACAATTACTCCCCGTGGATTGGCTTCAAAGGAGGCAAGGGAATCGCCACCTCTGGAGGTGCGATTGCCGCGCTCATGCCACCCGTGGCACTCGGCATGCTCATCCTCATCTTCATCGTTGTCACCAAGGTTACCAAATACGTTTCCGTTGGAAGTATTGCTACCGCGATCGCCCTCCCCCTCCTATCGTTCTGGGGCTCGTGGCATCACGGAAAAATTGCGGACGGCTCTTGGAACAAGCCCCTCTTCATCTTCTCCCTCATCGCCGGAGCGATGGCAATCTGGAAACACCGAACCAACCTCGTCCGCCTCCGCGCCGGAACAGAACACAAGATCGGACAAAAGAAAAAGGAGGAGACCTCATGATCCAATCTTTTGAACACCCACTCGTTATTGGCTGCGGATCCTGGGGCACCGCCCTCGCCCTCTTCCTCGCCCGTAAGTGCCCGCAAGTTCATCTCATCGGGCGCGATCCCAAGGCCATCGACGAGATCAACGCCACCCGTCGGAATGCCCGCTATCTCCCCCATGTCGAATTACCCGACAACCTGATTGCCTCCACCGACACCTCTCTTTGCTCCAAAGCCGATCTCATTCTCTTCGTCGTCCCGACCTCCGCCACCCGGGCCACCGCTGAAGCCATCGCCCTGCAAAACGTTGCGACGACCGCCGTCCTCATGTCCTGCGCCAAAGGCATCGAACGGGAAACTGGAAAACGGATGTCCCAGATCATTGCCGACAGTTTTCCGGATAATCCCATCGCCGTTTTATCAGGCCCCAACCACGCCGAAGAAATCGCATTGGGGCTCCCTGCCGCCGCTACCATCGGATGCGCGGACCTCTCGGTGGGCGAATCTCTTCAGGAAGTTTTCTCAACCGAGCGATTCCGTTCCTACACCAATCAGGACGTCGCCGGAATCGAACTCGGCGGCGCGATTAAGAACGTCTTCGCAATCGCGGCCGGAGTCGCGACCGGATTGAAACTGGGTGACAACGCCATCTCGGCCCTCGTCACCCGCAGCCTCGCCGAAATGACGAGGCTGGGCACCACTCTCGGCGGCCAAACTGAAACCTTCGCCGGACTCTCCGGCCTCGGCGATCTCATCGCCACCTGCTTCTCAGTGCACTCCCGCAACCATAAAGTCGGCCTCGCTCTGGGGCATGGCAAAAAGCTCCAGGAAGCCGTCGAAGAACTCGGGATGGTGGCCGAAGGAGTCCCCAACACCCGCTCCATTTACGAAGCGGCCCGACGCGTCAACGCCCGCACTCCGATTCTCGATGTCGTTTATGCCATGCTCTATCAAGACGTCCCTCCAGCCGAAGCCCTCGACCGCCTCTTCAGCCGCAGCTTGCGACACGAAGTCGGCTAGGATAAAGCCTCAACCCTAGGGCGATTTTTCGGAAATTCGCTAGGTCCTGTAGGCATTGATGATTTCCGAATTCTCTAAACAGACAACCTCCCTGAGGAGCCGGAACTGTGGACGTCAAAACGATTGACGTGATCCAGTATGGCAGGTTCTAAATTTCCATTGTGTTGGTAACACCCGTCTTCCGTTTTCATCTTTTCGGGGGCGGGTGTTTTTTTGCGCCTTTTTGGATCCAAAAAAGGGAAAGTTATTCACATTTTTCCTGCAATGAGTTGTTGCAGGAAGATTTTGCGAGTAAGTGCAAAGCGGTACAATTCCCCCCTCGTCTGGAACATTGAACCTACCCTATTCTTCCTGCAATCTTCCTGCAATAGAACGTGTAAAAGGATGCATTTCCCTTCATTTCAGTGCATTTTGGCACCCTCCCCGTTTTAAAGGCGAAAGCCCTAGAACCTTTATGGCTCTAGGGCTTTCATTGGTTACGGGAGTAGGATTTGAACCTACGACCTTCAGGTTATGAGCCTGACGAGCTACCTGACTGCTCCATCCCGCGATATTGTAACCACCCCTTTCGAGGCGGGCGCAAGCTATGACGGTTTCGCTGGTCACGCAAGGTTTATTTTGCTCAATTTCGGCGTGTCTTCGCCCGTTCCAATTTCGATCACCGTCCTCTCCTCGAAGGAACAGGATGAACGAGCCGCAAACCACCGAGCCCTCATTGAAACGATCACCCTCCCGATGAGGGATCGCAAATCAAGGCAGCAGCGCCATCCTGTTTACGACTTCATTCACACCTACTACTCTTTCTCACTGGGGAGACTAGAAAAATGGCATTCCGGTTTCGGAATCATTCTTGAAGACGATTCAAAAACGGATTTCTCCCCCAAGTATTACCGTCGTGAAAACCACACGGCCTTCATCGATCCCTCCCTTCTCACCTCAAAAGGCCGGGAACGCCTCACCCGGATCAAGACCCTTCTCGAACTGACACAGTCCCGCCCGCCCAATCTCACCTGCCACGGCCTCCACGAATGGGCCATGGTTTATCAGGGCGGTGAGATTCGTCATCGCGAGAGCGCTCCCCTTCGTCTCCCCCAAGATGAGATCGACAGCCTGGTGGCTTCAAGGCCTATTTGCTGCACCCACTTTGATGCCTTTCGCTTCTTCACACCGGGGGCCATTCCACTCAATCGGCTCGCCCCCACCTTGCATTCGCGCCAAGACTTCGAGCAGCCGGGTTGCATTCACGCCAACATGGATCTCTACAAATGGGCCTACAAAAGCTCGCCGTGGATTTCTTCTGATCTTTTGCGGGAAGCCCTTTTCTTCGCGATCAAGGCTCGCGAGATCGACATGCGAGCCTCTCCCTATGATCTCACCAGCTATGGCTATGAAGCGATCACCATCGAAACTGCGGAAGGTCGCCGGCAGTATGAGCAGGTTCAGCGGGAACTCTACTTGAAAGGTCTCCCACTCAGGGAGAGACTCATCGAGGCGCTCTCGAAAGTCGTGAGTGCTTGAATCTTTAGGAATGTCGGGTATCTTATAAACACGGCGCGATCTCAGACCGCCATCAAAAACAAGAATAACGATGAAAAAACTTAGTATATTAACCGCCGGACTCCTCCTGGGCTTCGGCCTCGTGAGCTGTGAGGGCGACAAAGAAGGTGCCAGCACCGATGACAAAAATCCTGCTGCCGAAAATCAGAATCAGCCCGCTGATCACCAGATGGAGACGGTCTCCCTGAAGGTCACTGGAATGACATGACCCAACGGATGTGTCAAAAGCGTGCAGTCTGCACTTGCTAACATTGAGGGTGTTTCGAACCTAAAGGTCGAACTTGGAAAAGTCGAATACAGCGGAACGGCGAAAGCGGCCGAGGTGATCGCAGTCCTTGAAGAGAAAACAAAATTCAAAGCCGAGGTTCAGTAGCCAAAACTGAGATCATTCGATTTGGAAGTCCCTCTTCGCACAGCCTGCGGAGGGGGCTTCTTTCTGTCTGGAAGTTGTTTAGGGTTTCCAATTCCGCATTTTCTGGTTTCTCTCCCGTCATGATTCCCAACGTCCTCGCCGAGCGATATGCCGCCTCTCAGATCCGCGACATTTGGTCCCCCAAAGGCCGGATTGTCCTGGAGCGTGATTTCTGGATCTCGGTGATGAAAGCCCAGCAGGGATTGGGATTGGACATTCCCGATGCCGCCATCGAAGCCTACGAGGCTGTCAAAGATCAAGTAAACCTCGAAGCGATCGACGAACGCGAGCGCATCACCCGTCACGACGTCAAAGCCCGCATCGAGGAGTTCAACGATCTCGCCGGTCACGAGCACATTCACAAGGGGATGACCTCCCGCGATCTCACTGAGAACGTGGAGCAGCTTCAGGTTTATCGTTCACTTGAAGTCATTCGCAACAAGACCGTCACCGTGCTTTCGCGTATGTCCGGACTCGCTTCGCAATGGGTGGATCTCATGATCACGGCCCGCACGCACAATGTAGCGGCCCAGCCCACCACCTTTGGCAAACGTCTCTCGATGTTCGGCGAGGAGATTCTCAGCGCCTTTCACAATCTCGAATCCATCCTCAATTCCTACCCTGTCCGCGGTCTCAAAGGAGCTGTCGGCACCCAGATGGACCAGGTCTCCCTCTTCAATGGCGATACCGAAAAGGTCGCCGCTCTCGACGATCAGGTCCGAGCCCATCTTGGGCTTCCCCAGGCCTGGACCAATGTCGGGCAGGTCTATCCCCGCTCGCTTGATTTCCGCGTCGTGGCCTCACTCGTCGACCTCGCTTCTGGCCCCTCTTCCCTCGCCAAGACCCTTCGCCTCATGGCGGGCCACGAGACCGCCTCCGAAGGATTCGCCAAGGGGCAAACCGGCTCCTCGGCCATGCCCCACAAAATGAATTCCCGCTCCTGTGAACGGGTCAACGGCTTCCACGCCATTTTGAAGGGGCACCTCACCATGGCTTCCAATCTCGCGGGTGACCAATGGAACGAAGGAGACGTCTCCTGCTCCGTCGTCCGCCGCGTAATGCTGCCCGATGCCTTTTATGCCATGGATGGCCTCTTTGAGACTTTGCTGACGATCCTCGGACAAATGGATGCCTATCCTGCCGTGATTGAAAAGGAGAACCAACACTACCTCCCCTTCCTCCTTACGACCACCATCATGATGGAAGCGGTGAAGGCCGGAGTGGGCCGGGAAACCGCCCACGAAGCGATTAAAGAGCACGCCGTCGCGACAGTTCACGATCTTCGTAATGGTGTTGCGGTCGAGAACAACCTGCTCCAGCGCCTTGCCGACGATTCCCGCCTACCCCTCGACGCCGGGCAGCTCGCCGCAATTCTGAAAGCTGGCCGGGATAATGTCGGACAGGCGAAGGTTCAAGTGGAGCACTTCCAAAATGCGATCAAGGAACTCACAGCACTTCATCCGGGCGCTGCTGACTACATGCCGGGTTCGATTCTTTAAGGATTCGTTCTTAATTCGGAGCCACTTGTGAGACATGGCCATTCTGACCAAGCAACAAGACCAGCCCCTCCCTCGGTCGGCGCGGCCAACTCAGAGCAGGCTGCTAGTTACTGACACCGAAGGTTGTTGTCCCCGCGCCGAGATCATAGCCGGATTTTGTCGCTGTCACATCAGCGGTGTATGTCCCAGCCCCGTCACGTTTGTTGTTGACCTTGTATGTGAATCTCGCGGTGCCGTCTGCACCTGAGGTGGCATCGCCAGTGAGTCGGCTCCCGCTGGCCGTGGTCAGGTCAAGATGAACGGCCGCCCCGTCGACGGCACTGGAGCCATCATTAATCGTAGCCGTGATGGTAACGGTCTGACGATTGGAATAGGTGGCCTCATCTGTTTCAACAATGACGGACAGCGCTCGAGTCGGGCCCACCGTGGTCAGGATCGTGTGGAGGTTGTTGAGGGCGACGTCGGCCCGAACCAGGCCGTAGCCGTAGAAGTTGTCACGATTGGGGGCACCGAGATCTTCAGCGCCGAGATCAAGGGCCTCCCGGACCTGCGCCGCCGTGGCGTTCGGATACTTGCTCCAGATCAGTGCCGCCGCACCTGAAACGTGCGGGGTGGCCATGGATGTGCCGTCCCACGAACCAAATCCGCTCGCCGGGAAGAGCCCGGTATTCGTTACCGTAGCCGACAGCCCAAGCTGCCCCTGGAGCGACACACCGTCAGTGTCACTCACGCTCATGGCCGGGATCAGGGAACTCCCCGGATCCAAGGTGCCTAGAAATCCTCCGGGTGCATTGTTGTATATGACCACCGCGATTCCACCGGCGTTTTGGACGTTTATGACCTTGTCGTAAAAACTGATGGAACCACGTTGCACCAGCACAACCTTACCGGCCCAGGCACTGTCCATCGTATCAGCGAGCCCGCCGTCAACCAATGCGCCCATCGCTGTGCCGTGAGCCGCGAATTCGATGGAGTCCCCGGTGAAGGTTGATCCGTTCACGGCCACTGACGCCGTGTTGATGTAGGGCAACGTGCTCAGCACCGACACTCCCGGCGCCGCTAACTCCACTTGCGAGTTCTTTTGAGAGAAATCAGCCACCAGTTTCGCGGAGTCAATAGCCGCCACTGAAATCACTGAGTCGTAGGATGCCGGATAGCTGTAGGCCGTGCTCCCGTCATTCCCCGCCGCCGCGATGAGCAGCACATTCTGCGCGTAAAGCTGGTTGAGTCCTGATTCTTCCGAGGAGCTAGGAGCGCCACCGCCCAAAGACATGCTGATGATATCAGCCCCTCCCTCTTTGGCCTGCTGCGCCGCGTTGAGCAGCGTTGAGCTGTAGACCCAGTTGCCCGCGTCTCCAAAAACCTTGACCATGAAAATGTTCACTTTGCCGGGTGATACGCCTACCACCCCCTGGTTGTTGGCGGCCGCCGCGATTGTGCCCGTCACATGTGTGCCGTGCCCGAGATAGTCACGCCCCCAAAACTCCTCGTCGTCAGGACCCAGTGCCGTGGTCTCGGTCGTCGTTGTGGGTTTGCCTTTCCCTTTCACCGTTGTCGTTACGGTGAGCTCTGCGGGATACCCGTCAATGTTCACGCCTGCAAAATCTGCATGCCCCTGGTAGAGGCCGGAGTCGATCACTCCCACGGTAATGCCCGTGCCGTCCGCATAGTTTTTCTCTCCAAGAACACCGGTGTCAGTTGTGCCTGCAGTGATCGCCTCTGGAGCTTTGATCATACCGACTCCATACGGTTGCGTATCGGCCAGCAGGAAGCGTTGCGGGTCCGGCTCAATCAGGGACACATTGGGATTACGGCTCAGGCCCGCCAGCGCTTGGTCCGGAATCGAAGCCGCGATCGCTCCGATGCCATCGAACTCGTAGTGAACCTTTCCTTCCGCGGCGGCCACTGCCGAAAGCACCGACCCCTTGCCTGCGGATTGAAAGTTGATGTAAACGCGACTGAAACCCGGAGGAGTCGCTTCTTCAGCCTGCAGGGTAGAGACCGCGAAGCCTCCAACACCGAGGCAGACGGCGCACGCTCGCAATGCCGCCCGGAACGTTAAGATTAATTTTTTTTTGATCATACTAATTGTGGCTTTGCTATCACTATAGGGAATTGATCATCACGGTCCAGATTAGAAGATTAGAATCAATTGATCGCCCACGACACGATCGCTGAGAACATGTCCCTTGATCGTCTCTGATGGTTTGAGCCTGCACCCTAAAACCGGGGTGCAACCTACCATTCCTTCGTCAGGCCATACTTGCCGGCCAGTTCAAGGAGGTCGTCACGCATGGGCCATTCGTCGGGACGGTCGCAGGGGCTTTCGTGACGTTGGCTCGCGCCCTTGAGCATCATGCAGCCAGTGTTGTCACCCATCTTGCGGATTGCTTCTACCTCTTCGGCGCTGAAGGTGAAATCCTCGGGAAGCGAGGCGTAATCACGGATCTTGTCTTCAATCGGCACTGCGTTTTCACCAGCTTCCTGAATGACGGTCGGCACGACACATTTCACGGGCTCCTGGGAAAGGTTCCAAGCCGAGGCAAATTGAATCATGCTCAGGCCATGCTTGGCCGCGATGTCCCGCATCGGGGCCATGTTCTCGGAGCCACGCTCGATCCACCCATCCGGACGATAGCTGCGATGATCACCGGGGCGGAAAACGTGTCCGGGCTTCATGTCGCCATGGAAGAGTCCACCGTAGTCCACGACACGGGTCAGAAGATCGACCTTGTTCTTCTTGGCGGACGCCAAAACATGCTGCCCGGGCCACGGCTCAAGCGGATTGAGAATAATCATGGCCCAGTCGATGACTTCGCCAAAGTTCTCAAAGGCATGAAGGATATCGAGAGTGAAGCCGTTCGCCGGTCCGGGAGCGAGTCCGAGACGGTCAGTGAGCCCTTCTTCCTTGAGCTTGCTCATCGCGTTCCAGACATCCTCACTGGTATAGCCCAACTCGTCGGGGTTGTGCAACATGACGAGGTCAAATTTGTCGACCCGGCAGTCCTTGAGGGAGCTTTCGGAGGCCCGTCTCAGGAAATCGAGATAACCGGAGGACTGACGAAGAGCCGGGCTTGTGAAGCGCGGGTAGCCCTTGCTCCCATCGCGCTCGCCATCGATAAAATCATGCCCGATCATTCCGACGAGGCAGTAGCTGTCGCGAGGGTAAGCTGAAAGAGCTTCACCTAAGGCCGCGTCGGCCCGACCCGTTCCATAAACATCCGCCGTCACGAACGTCCGGATCCCGGATTCATACGCCACGCGAAGGCATTCCTGATAACGAGCTTCCTCCAGCACTTCGCCGAAGTGCATGTATCGTCCACCGCTCCAAGTTCCGTAAGCTGTCCGGGTCAAGTTCATGCGAGGAATAAGCGGCAGGACCGCGAATCTTTCAAGCAGGGATCAACAGCAATCGAACAAGATCGAAAATAGTCCTGTTTGGCAGTGCAACCTTGGCATTAACGATTAGCGAGGAGCGAGGAGCTTTCTCGGGGCTCCGGTCTAGAATCGGCCTCGCCCAAACGGCCCCTGAACCTAAAAAAAAATCCCGGTGATCCTCACGGGCGTCAGCTTTTGTGACAAACCTTGGAGCATTGACCCACTCCCCCTCAATTGCCCAGAGGCAAACACCCCGAAAAACTCACAAAGAACCCGTCACGAACTCAAAATAAGCCTCCCAGAGTTTCCAGCCGCCAAACACCCAAGTCAGGGCCGCCAAGGCCAAAAATGGCCCAAATGGCAGTGCCTTCCCAAAACCCACCCGCGCCACAATCGCGGCGATGATCGCGTAGATCGAGCTCACAAAGATCACGAAAATCACAGACGGCCAGCCGAGAAACGCGCCCATCATGCCCAAAAGATGGGGATCCCCCATTCCCATCGCTTCCCGCGGGATGGAGACTTCCGTGGCCTTTCCGTCAAGAGACTTGAGCGTCTCGATCTTCCATCGTTTCTCCCCGATCGAAAAATCATCGCGTCGAATGAGAATCTCTTTTCCCGGGGCCCGCTGGCCATCGACTTTGAACCCGTGCCCCTGAATCACGAGCTCGTCGGTGTCGCGATAAAACAAGTCGTCCCACGAGTAAGCTTCGCCCTCAATGATCCAATGAAGTTGCTCATTCTCTTCGTGCCCTTCTTGAAGGTTCCAAAGAACAGCATCTTCAAACGCGAGCTTCTTGCGCCCCAAAATCAACTTCCCGAGAAGGACCACGAAAAGCAGCGATCCAAAACCCGCCACCCATCCGATCACCGCTTCGCGAAAACCGAGCCAGCCTGATTCCATGCGAACCTTGCCCAACAGATCAACCAACTCGGGTCGGAAAAACCCGCCGACCAAGGCCATCACGACCCCTGCCGAGGTCCAACTGATTGGAATGACCTGATGCTCGGCATCAATAAAGGAAACCGTGACCAGGATCGTGATGAGAATAATCGCGAGAATGGCGCTGACCATCGGGAGCTGCCGCCAAGCCGCGTAAAAAAGGAGCCCGGTAATGACTTCCACAATGAGATACCGCACCGCGATGGGAGCCTTGCAACTCCGACATTTACCACCCTGGACCAGCCAAGTGAAAATCGGGAGGTTCTGCCACCACGGAAGACTGGCTTTGCACGAGGGACAAAACGAGCGCTTGGGATCATTCACCGACAGCCCTCTCGGAAGTCGGTGAATGGCGACGTTTAAAAAAGAACCGACGCAGAACCCGATCACGAGGATGCCAATCCCCATGATGTCACTGTTCCAAGTTTCGAACACGGGGTGATCCTAGAACGGGATTTGGTGAAATTCGACTCAATTCCCTGTTGCCAGTATCGGCGAACGGGCCAAGCTTTCGCCCCGCCCCATGAGTGCCCAGAAAAACCTCGCCCTGACCTCCGCCCGCCTTCTCCGCGAGGCCGGTCATACCGTCTATTTGGCGGGCGGCGCGGTCAGAGACCAACTCCTCGGACAAGACCCCAAGGATTACGACCTCGCCACCTCCGCCACTCCGACTCAAGTTCAGGAACTCTTCCCAAAGTCTGACGCGGTCGGCGAACACTTCGGGGTCATCATCGTGAAGGGTCACGGCGAAATCATCGAGGTAGCGACCTTCCGCACCGACGGATCCTACAAAGATGGCCGCCGACCCGAGTCTGTCGAATTCGCCTCTCCCGAAGACGATGCCCAACGTCGTGACTTCACCATCAACGGGCTTTTCCAAGATCCTCTTACTGGCGAAGTCATCGATCACGTCGGGGGCCGCGCCGACCTCGAAGCGAAAGTCCTTCGCGCCATTGGCGATCCCCAAAAACGCTTCGAGGAAGACGCCCTCCGCCTCATGCGGGCGGTTCGCTTTGCGGTCGTGACCGGATTCGAAATCGAGCCCAAGACCCTCACCGCTGTCAAAAACTGCGCCCCGCTTCTCGCGCAAATCTCCCCGGAACGCATTCGCGACGAGTTTTCCAAAATCATGGTCGCCCCTAATCGTGGTCGTGGCCTCGACCTCCTCGCCGATAGCGGACTCGCAAAAGAGTTCCTTCCCGAACTCTATGACCTCCAAGGCTGCGAACAACCTCCGCAGTGGCACCCCGAGGGCGACGTCTTCGTCCACACCCGCATTGCCCTATCGCTGCTCGAATCACCAACTCTGGCCCTCGCCCTCTCGGTCTTGCTTCACGACATCGGCAAGCCTGCCACCCAAACTTGGGATGATGAAGCCGCACGATTCCGCTTCAACGGGCACGACCGCGTGGGAGCCGAGATCGCCGAGGTGATTCTCAAGCGACTTCGCTACTCCAATCAGATTGTCGACGACGTGACCTTCATGGTCTCACGTCACATGAATTTCATGCACGTGCAGGACATGAGAACGGCCAAGTTGAAACGCTTTATGGCGGCCAACACCTTCCCTCTGGAACTCGAACTCCATCGCGTTGACTGCGACAGCAGCAACGGCTTCCGCGACAACTTTGACTTCCTCCACCTCAAGAAGCAGGAATTTGCCCAGGCCCCCCTCATTCCCGACCCTCTTCTCAACGGACGCGACTTGATCGCGGCCTTCGCCCTTCCCTCCGGCCCCGAAATGGGCGAAATCCTCCGGGCTATCCAAACCGAACAACTCGAAGGACGCTTGGTTGACAGAGACGGAGCCCTCACTTTCGTAAAAAAACAATTCTCCCTATGAGTAATATCCCAACTGAACACGACGATCCTATCAACGCCCAAATTTTGGCCATCTCCGAAGACCTTATCGCCGGTTTCCAGCGCGATCCCTTCGGCATCATTTCCCAAGAATGCGGACTTCCAGTCAAGACCGTGCTTGAGCGTATCAAGGCCATGGTCGAAGCCGGAGTGATTCGCCGGGTTCGTCAGACTTTACTTTCCACCAAACTCGCTCACGGCGCTCTCGTCGCTTGGAAGTTGCCCGAAGAGAAACTCAACGACGCCTTCGAGTTCATGTCCAAGAAGGACCCCTTCTCCGGCCACGTCGTCATTCGTTCCACCGATGGCCAAATCTCAGGAGCGGGCTATCGCCTATGGACCACCTTGAAAGTTCCCCAGGGAGAGTCGCTCGAAGAACATGGCAACGTCTTGAAGAAGATCGTTGGGGCCAATGAATTCATCCTCATGCCCGCCCATGGCGTCTTCGCTCTCGGAGTCGGCCACGTCCGCCGCAAAGGCCTCGAACCCGGCGCGAAGATTGAGGCCCCAGCCGAAATGATGACCACCACTCCGGTCGAACTCACCGACGAAGAATGGACCGTTCTTCTCGCCCTCAAAGAAGAACTCGAGCTCAACGAAATCAAATCAAACTGCTGGGATGCTCGGGCTGAAATCGCCGGAATCAGCCTCGAACGCTTTTGCGAAGTAGCCGAAGTCCTCGACACCAAAAAAGTGATTGGGCGCTTCTCGACCTTCCTTGAGCACGTCAAGCCCTCCGAAACTGGAACCCGGGTCACCCGTTTCAACGGACTCTTCCACTGGGCGGTCCCCAAAGGTCGCGAGCAAGAAGCCGGCGGCGAGGTCGGACGTCACCACTGCATGACCCACGCCTACTGGCGCGAAGGCGGACCGCAATTTGGCAACGTCAACGTCATGGGCGTCGTGCATGGCACCGAAAAAGACAAGGTCCTGGAGCACAAGGCCGCGATTGATCGTCACCTCGAATCAGTGGGCATCCCCGTGAGCTACACCAACGTCTTCTGGGGCGGTCGTTCCGAGATCAAACCTTCGGAAATCTCCCCCGTCCTCTATCACGAGTGGCACCAGCAATACGCCCCTTCGGAATAGCGCTCTCATCGGGTTCATCCCATTGACGATTCCCGGCAGTCGAATCCCCCTGCGTTTTCGTCGAGGGCTTGGCTCGCGATTGGATCGAACTCCACAATCCCGGTGACAAAGAAGTCGCTAGCTCACCAAATCAGCAAGGGCCTCGTTCAGCTCCGGAAATTGAAATTGATACCCAGACTTCTCAAGCACGGCAGGCACGACCCGGCAGCTTGCCAGCAAGCATTCTTCGGCAAAATCACCAAGGATGAGCTTCAAGATGAAGGCTGGTGCAGGTAAAATCGCGGGCCGCTTGAGAGCTCCTCCCAACGCCTTCGTAAAATCGGAATTCCTAACAGATCCCGGAGCAACCAGATTCACCGGACCCGCGATCTCGTTCTCGAGACAGTGAATGATTCCACCCACCTCGTCAGCGAGATGAATCCACGGCATCCACTGCGTGCCACTTCCGAGTCGACCGCCCAGGCCCAGTCCAAAGATTTTCGCCAGCTTCTCCCAAGCACGCCCCCCCTCTCCCAAGACAACCCCCGTCCGCAGGTAACAAACACGAACATTTGAGAGCGTATCCCCAGCCGCCTCCCATTTCAGGCAGAGATCTGCAAGATATCCCTCCCCGACCGATGCCAATTCAGGGAGCAGGTCGTCACCCCGGTCGCCATAGAAACCGATGGCAGAGGCATTCAAGAAAACCCGGACTTCGGATTCACGCGTTGCCGACGAAAGCCGTTCGCTCAAGGTCACCCGACTTTCGTAAAACTTCTTCTTCCGCGCTGCCGTCCAACGTTGGTCGATGGGCTCCCCGGCAAGGTTGATCAAGGCCTCACACCCGGAAAGGTCGACGGCGCCCTGGCCATCCCATTGGCGCCACTCGATCTCACCCTTCTCGTGCAGCGCTCGCGAGAACCCCACCACCTTCCAGCCGCGATCCATGAGGGCCCGGGAAAGGGGCCTTCCCAGCCATCCCGCTGCACCGACGATTCCTACCGTTTGTTCCTGATTTTTGATAAGCCAACCCTAGAGCGATTCAGCGACAAATCCAGCGAATCCTATCGACAGAAAGAACCCCGTTCCTAAAGTTTATGGAGTCTCATGCGTCACCTCCTGGTCCTCTTATCAATTCCTGTACTCCTCCTTCCCGGCCAGGAAGCCGATCCGCTCCCCGTCATTCCGCCTCCTCCCGTCGAAAAGGAGGAACTCTCGGTTCCGACAGCGCCTCCTGAAGTAGTCGATCCGCTCCAAGGAATCATCGATGGCGACACCGGGACTTTTACGAACATTCCGACAAAGATTCACATCAACGGCAATCAACGATGGCAAATCAACGATGACAAGATCCTCATTACATACGTTGAAGGAGTCTCCGTCCGGGCGGACAACGGCCTGCAAGCCTACGCCAACCGAGCCGTTTACGATCAAGAATCCAAATCGGTGAAACTCAGCGGCAACGTTGTGATCTATCAGTCAGGAATTGTCTACCGGGGCGAATCAACAACCTACTACTACGAGGAAGAGCGGCTCGACACCAGCGGGCTCCGCGCGGGAGTTGACCCCATTCTCATGGAAGCAGGACAGTTCCGCAACCTCACCCGCGATGGTGAAACCATCCTCATCGGCGACAATGCCGGCATCACGACCCACGACGTTCAAAATCCCGACTTCTGGCTCAAAGCCCGCAAGACCACCATCATCCCAGGTGAGAAGATCATCTTCCAAGACCTCAGATTAAAGGCAGGTGATCGCAGTTTGTTTTGGCTTCCCTACCTCGCCCAACCTCTCGATGCCGATCTCGGATTCCTCGTCATTCCCGGTGGCCGTTCCAATCTCGGGGCCTTTCTGAAGACCCGTTACGGGATCATGCTCGGAGGAGAACGGGACCCCGTGACCGGCGAAAACCAAGACGCTTGGCTCCTTTCCCAATGGCACACCGACGCCTACACCCTACGAGGGCTGGGACTCGGAGTGGATTTCTTCGACCAACGTGTCGAGCCCGAAGATCCCTTTGGCTGGCTCAAGCTCTACTACATCCACGACTTCAACTCCTCTCTCAAGCGGGCCGGGGTTGTCCGGGAAGAAATAACCGACGAGCGCTTCCAGGTGGAATTCGCGCACCGCATCGGACTCTGGGAGAGCGAGGTCGCTAAATATTCGCTCGATGCCAACCTCACCCTGCTCAGCGACGAGTATTACCTAGAGGATTTCGACCCAGGCCAATTCAAAGTCAACCGCGCGCCGGACAACCATCTCGCACTCACCAGGCGGACTGCCAACAGCCTCACCTCCCTCGGAGCCAGAATCAGGCTCAACTCATTTTACCAATCAGATACCCGCCTCCCGGAAATCACCCACGACTGGATCAAGCAGCCTCTCTTTGACTCTCCTGTTCTCTACGAAAGCAAAACCTCACTGGGTTTCTACGAAGAACACCTCGACTCATTTCGCAACGACCAACTCCGCGATGAATTGGAAGATCTTCCTCTCGGACACCCTCGCGCCCTCGAGATCGACCGCCTTCTCGAAGACCGAGGCTTTGCCCGTTTCCACACCTACCACGAGGCCTCTCTTCCATTAAAAGCAGGTCATTTCAACATCGTTCCCAAGGCTGGAGTCGGCCACACCTCGTATAGTTCGGTCCTTGGATCGGGTAATTCGATAGAGCGCACCAGCCTTTTCGCGGGTGTCGATGTCTCCACCAAATTCTCCCGCGACTATCCGGATAGTGTGAACCAAAAATGGGGCCTCGATGGCGTCCGCCACATTATCCAACCCTACGCCACTCTCAGTTACCTGGCCACTGACGAACTCGACCCTTCTTTCGGTCGCATCGATCGACTCACCGCCACCACGCGCCCCCGCACCCTTCGAGTAGGGCGCTTTGCCGGTATCGATGACCTCCAGAATTGGAATGTCCTGCGGACTGGCACGCGCAACCGCATCCTCACCCAGCGCGATGGGGCCACCTCCGAATGGCTCACCTTGGACACCTACTTTGACTCCTTCTTCGAGGACCCGGAATTCAACCGGACCTTTTCCAACTTCTACAACGACGTCCACTGGAGCCCTCTTCCCTGGCTCGATCTTGAACTCGAAACCCAGTTCCCACTCTTCAACGACTCCAACTTCACCGAGGTTGCCACCGGCGTCCGCTTGATGCCAAACGAGGATCTCGAGATGCGTGTGGAATACCGGCATCTCAAGGCCCACCCCATTCTCAGGGATTCCAATCAAATCGTTCTCGAAACCTTCGCCCGCCTCAATGAATACTGGGGCATCGGCACTTACCATCGCTACGAGGCTGAGGACAACATCCTCGAATTCCAGCAGTATAGCGTTCACCACGACTTTGATTCCTTCGTGGGCTCTGTTGGATTATTCCACCACAACAACCGCGCCGACGATGAATACGGTGTCATGTTCAGCTTCGGGTTAAAGGAAATCCCAAGCCTGTCCTTGCCAATTGAGATTGGGGCAGAATGATTGGAGGCATGAGCCCAATCTCTCCCAAAAATCTCCTCGCCCAACTGAAATGGCGCTACGCCACCAAGGCTTTCGACCCAGATCGCACCATCCCAGAGAGCACCTGGACCGCGATCGAAGATTCCCTCGTTCTCACCCCGTCATCCTTTGGCCTTCAACCTTGGCACTTCGTGGTGATCGCAAACAAGGACCTCCGCGCCGAACTCCTCCCCCAGTCCTGGAATCAAAAACAAGTCGTCGATTGCTCCCACTTCGTCGTCCTCGCGGCCAAGACCAATCTGGGCGAAGAAGAGATCGATGCCTTCCTCCAACGGACCGTTGATCTCCGCGGGGGAGCGTTGGAATCTCTCTCCATCTATCGCGACATGATGGTCGAATTCACCGCCGGAATGGATTCGGCAGCCTTACTTCACTGGGCCAAGCTCCAAACCTACCTCGCCCTCGGGCAGCTCATGGCAAACGCCGCCGCGCTAGGAATCGATGCCTGCCCCATGGAAGGAATCAATCCCGCGGAATATGATCGCATCCTCGGACTTCCGGCAAAAGGACTCACAACCTCGGTTGCCTGCGCCCTGGGATACCGCTCGGCCGATGACAAATACGCCAGCGCCCCCAAGGTCCGCTTTGAAAAGAGCACACTACTGACCCGCCTTTAAGCCTAGGAAGGCCGCGAATGAGGCATCCTCTTTCGCCACCAGGATCGCTGCTTCCCGATAAAGTTCGTTGGAAATCTCACCGAGCTTTTCGTCTTCCTTGCGCTTGCCGGTCAGGCCGACCTCGATGAGATCCTTCTGCTTCTTATAACGAACGGCAACCCGTCCCTTCAGATCATCGTAAGCCTCCCCTGCCGGAACTTCCATCTTGGCGGCATAGTCAGCGTTTTCAATGACCCACTTTAAGACGTCCTCGCGCGAAACCGCGTCCTTCAGCTTGGTCTCCCAGTCCTGACAGACGTCTTCAGGCTGCCCTTTGACATTCACTCCGATTCCCCGGAACGACGGAGCATTCTGCTTCATCGTATAGAACCCAAACCCCGCCCCACCCAAAAGAAGGACCGCCAGGATGGCAATCGCTGCCAGTTTCTTACTGCTCATGATTCGGTTTCTAACATTCCCCATGCCCATGGTCAGGAACTTTTTCTGCTTAAGGGCACCTCCAATAACCTCATTCTCAAAAAACGACCTCAGATTTCTTTCCGAAAGCAAGTTAGCGGAGGCACCTTTGAGCAAATTTCTTGCCTGACGGCCTCGCCACGACCAACGTCCCGCCATGGAATTTCCCGCCACCACGGCTCGGCTCGAGACCCTCACGCCCAACTTTGATACCATCCTCGATCCTATCAATGGATCCTCCGTGATCAGTGCCCAAATTTGGGTCGAAACCGGCTCCCAACACGAAAGTGCTTTGGCGGGCTCCGGAATTTCACACCTCCTCGAACACATGGTCTTCAAGGGCACCGACCGCTTCACCGGCGAGGCCCTCTCGCAAGAAGTCCAAGCCGCCGGAGGGCAATGGAATGCCTACACCAGCTTCGACCGCACCGTTTACTACATCGATGGCCCCGCCAAGTCACTCGAGCTTTTCCTCTCCGCCCTCATCGAAATGGTCTTCCGCCCCGCCTTTCCCGAGGACGAATTCGAAAAAGAAAAGGACGTCATTCGCCGCGAAATCGCGATGGGGCTCGATGATCCCGACTCCGTCTCTTCCGAACTCCTCTTCCGCACCACCTTCCAACGCGACAACCGCCGCCATCCCGTCATCGGCCACCTCGATCTCTTCAATGCCATCAGCTACGAGGAGATGAAAACCTACCACGCGGCCCGCTATCGCACTCACAATTCCTTCCTCGTTCTCTCCGGCGGTTTCGACCCAGCCGAAGCCCGAGGCATCATCGAAAGCGAGCTCGCCAAAGGGACCCGTCCACCGGCCCAATTTCCGGTCGTCCTCCCGCAGGAACCCCGGCAAATGGGCGAACGCCGGACCAGTCTTCCCTTCGCCATTCCCACCACCCACCTCAGCCTCACCTGGCAGGTTCCCGATCTCACCCACCAAGACGCGCCCGCCCTCGACCTCCTCTCCATCGTCCTCGGCGGTGGCCGGGCCTCCCCGCTCTACCGCATCATCCGTGAAGAAAAAGGACTCGCTCACTCCGTCGGATCCTACTCCTGGATGCCCGCTGACGGCCCCGGCATCTTTAACGTCTACGCCGAGGTCGACTCCGAAAACGCCGCCACCACCGAAGCCGAAATCCTCACGCAAATCGTCGAACTCGCAGGTTCCGATCTTACCATCCCGATGGCCCGGGCATTGCGCCAAATCGCTTCCCAGCAATTCAAAACTCTCACCACGGCCTCAGGGCGGGCCTCTGACCTCGCCTCAAACTGGCATAGCGCCCGCGACCTCAACCACACTCGCACAGCCCTCCAAAAGCTCTCCGTCGTCACCGAAGGCGATCTGCGACGCGTCCTCGCAAAATACCTCACCGCCGACAAGCTCACCGTCACCTCCGTCGTCCCCAAAGACCACGCCGCCGCAGCCGCAGAAGCCCTCAAAAGCGAAAAGCCCGGCGAGATCATCGAACACACCCTCTCCAACGGACTCCGCGTCATCCTGCAACGCGACCCACGCATTCCCGTCGTCTACAGCCAGACCGCCCTCCTCGCGGGCTGCCTCTCCGAGTCTCCCGAATCCGCCGGCCTCAACAGCCTTCTCGCTAGCCTCCTCCTCAAAGGAACAGTCTCCCGCAGCGCCCTCAAGATCGCCGAAACCCTCGAAGGACTCGGTGCCAGCATTCGCCCCTCCGCCGGCAACAATACCATGATGGTCTCATCCTATTGCCTGCGCGACGACCTCGCCGAAGTGGTCGATCTACTCGGCGAAATCATGCGCGAACCCTCCTTCCCCCCTGACTCGATCGAACGCGAACGCGCCGCCCACCTCGCCAGCCTCGAAGAAGCGCTCGAAGACCCCGCCACCCGCGCCTTCCGCGAAATGCGCTCCCAACTCTGGGACGGTCAGGGATACGGCAACCATTCCTCGGGAACCCCCGCCTCCCTCCAAGCACTCACCCGCCTCGCCCTCGTCGCCCAGCATGCGCGCTACTTCGCCGCCCGCAACATGGTCTGCGCCTTCTTCGGAGACCTCGATCCCGACGCCACCATCGCGCTCCTCGAGAAATCCCTCGGACAACTCCCAACCGGCACCCCCGCCAAATTCGACGCCACCATTCCGACTCATGCCGGAGAGCACACCCTCACCCTTGCCAAGGAACAAGCCGTTCTCGCCATCGGCTTCCCCGGCCTCGCCCAGGATGACCCTCGCAGGTATGCCCTCGAGTTGCTCGACGCCTACTGCTCCGACATGGCCGGCCCGCTCTTCACCCGCATTCGCGAAGAACTCGGCCTAGCCTACTACGTCAGCTCCTCCATCTTCTTCGGGTTAAACACCGGCCTCGCCTCCTTCTATCTCGGCACCTCACCCGACCAACTCGAATTCGCGCACCGCGAACTCCAGGGCGAAATCGACAAGCTCATTGAAAACGGAATCCCCACCGACGCCCTCGCACGGGTCAAAGCCAATACCGAAGCCCGCGAAGCGCTCCGCAACCAAAGCCCCGCCTCGCGCGCCCGCATGTCGGCCCTCGATGTCCTCATGGGTCATCCCGCCGACCACCACCTCAAACAAGCCGAACTCCTCAACGCCGTCACCCCCGAAGAAATCCACGCCCTCGCCAAAGATCTCTTCGCCCCCGAAAAAGCCCTGATCGTCCATGTCTCCCCACCTGACTCAAAATGACCACCTTCCGCCGCTACTCTTCCTGAGCTTCGCCCCGAATCGCCCCGAATCATCCTAACCCTCGGCACATGAGCGATATCGAGCGGGAAGCCAGGCTTCAACCGATCTTTGCCTCAAGGGTGGGATTAACAAACCAGTGACCATCTTGCTCCGAAAAACGACTGGCCTTCGGGCGTTCGCAGTGAGGATTGACCACCATTCCTCGGACGTAAAGACCTACACTTATATTTTCACCGACCAAATTTTCCAGCGAGAGAAGCCTCAAAACTCATCAGAAAGAATTCAATTTGGCAATCGCCCTGCGGTCCCCTCAGGGCGATCAAGTTCGGGAGTACTTCGAAAAACTTGAATGTTTAGGCTTGTACTGCTGTTTTTGCAGCACATCATGCCCGGATGCCTCGTAATCCAAACAAAACCCATTACTCAGGAAATTTTCCC
>Ga0209702_10000831_pt1 | contig 63894 bp, 53 predicted proteins | sample FRY01_FD_187210 | JGI IMG/M metagenome (GOLD analysis project Ga0209702, IMG submission 187210) | Freshwater microbial communities from Lake Fryxell liftoff mats and glacier meltwater in Antarctica - FRY-01 (SPAdes) (version 2) | ecosystem: Environmental > Aquatic > Freshwater > Ice > Glacier... | reverse complement strand
CTCTCATGGTTACCTTCGTTCCCACCCCTATCGGCAATCTCGGGGACATCACCCTGCGAGCCATCGAAACGCTCAAGCACGCCGACCTCATCGCCTGTGAAGACACCCGGCATTCCATGAAACTTCTCAACCGTCTCGAAATCGCCCGCCCCTTGATTTCGCTGCACGACCACAACGAGCAACAACGAATTCCCGAGCTCATCTCCCGCGCCAAAGAAGGTCAAAATATTGCCATCATCTCAGACGCCGGAACCCCCTGCCTCTCCGATCCGGGTCACCGCTTACTGAAAGCCTGCCGGGACCAAGGTATCGAATTCACCGTCCTCCCCGGCCCCTCGGCCATCACGACCGCCCTCGTCGCCTCCGGATTTCCGCCCCACCCCTTCTCTTTCCACGGCTTCCTCCACGTCAAAAAAGGAAAACGGGGCAAGCAACTGCAAGCCGCCCTCCACTCCACAGAGACCACCCTCTTCTTCGAATCCCCGCACCGCCTGCCGTCTACCCTCGACATCCTCTGCGAGCTCGCTCCCAACAACCGCATTTGCGTGGCCCGCGAGCTCACCAAAACCTTCGAAACCCTCCACCACGGCACCTCTACCGAAATGCGCGATTACTTTTCCGAGCGTAAGGTGAAGGGAGAAATCGTCCTCCTGATTCCACCCCGTTCCGATGAGAGTTGATAAATGGCTCTGGGCCGTCCGGCTCTACAAAACCCGCACTCAGGCCTCGCACGATTGCTCCGCCGGCAAGGTCAAACGCGAAGGCCATAGCCTCAAACCAAGCACCTCGCTCAAAGTCGGCGACACTCTTATCGTCCCCAACCACGACAACCTCTTCAAGCGCACCGTCGAGGTCATCGAACTCCTCGAAAAACGCGGCGCCGCCCCCATCGCCCAAGCCGCTTACCTTGATCACACCCCCGCCGACATCCTAGCCGAAGCCGAAAAACGCCGCCTCGCCGAAAAAGAAAATCGCCAAATCCGCAAGGCAGGCGACCAGGGTCGACTCACCAAACGCAACCGCCGCCAGTGGGAAGAAGACGGCGGCGGGACGTTCTTCTAGAACGATTTCTTCTGCCGCGATATTGACTTCTCCACTATCGTATTAATTACGGTGCCTTTTCCGACAGGATTTCCTCGCTCGACCCGTAGAACTAAGAAGATCCTCATGCCCAAACCCCTCACCGTCTTACTTCTCAGTTTTACCCTAGCCAATGGTGCCGAAAAGGTAGGCTACAACACCGACGTCCGCCCCATCCTTTCGGATAAATGCTTCCTCTGCCACGGACCGGATAAGAAGAAGAACAAGGGAGACCTCCGCCTTGATAGCGAAACCGACGCCTACAGAGCCCTCAAAGACTCTCCCGGCAAACACGCCATCGTCCCCGGCTCGCCCGAAAACTCCGTCTCCTGGCAGCGCATCAACTCCACCGACCCGGACGAGATCATGCCCCCGCCCGACGCGAACCTCCCCCTCTCAGAGTCCGAGAAAAAAGTCATCGCCCAATGGATCGAGCAAGGGGCCAATTACGAACCCCACTGGGCCTTCGTCAACCTTCCCGACTCCATCGCCCCACCTCAGATCAACAATCCTTCATGGGCCCGCAATCCCATCGACCAATTCGTCGCAGCCAAGCTCGACACGCAAAACCTCGAACCTTCCCCCGAAGCCCATCCCGTCCGCTGGCTCCGCCGGGCCAGCTTTGCCAGCACCGGACTCCCGCCCACCCTTGCAGAAATCTCCACCTTCGAAACCGAACTTCAGACCGATCAGGAAAGCGCCTACGAAAATGCCGCCGACCGCTTCCTCTCATCCCGCGCCTACGCCGAGCACATGACCACGCCTTGGCTCGATGGCATCCGCTACGCCGACACCTGGGGCTATCACGCCGACTCAAATTTCACGGCGTGGCCCTACCGCGACTACGTCATCCGCGCCTATCAGGCCGACATGCCCTTCAAGCAATTTCTCACCGAAAATATCGCCGGCGACCTCCTCCCCAATGCCACCCGCGATCAAAAACTCGCCACCGCCTCCAATCGTTTCAACCGCATGACCAACGAAGGCGGCTCCGACCAACTCGAATTCTTCGTCGATGGCGTCGCCGACCGCGTCAACACCATCGGCACCTCCGTCCTCGGACTCACCATGGAATGCGCCAAGTGCCACGATCACAAATACGATCCCATCCTCGCCAAGAACTACTACCAACTCTACTCCTTCTTCAACTCCATCAACGAAGACGGCCTCTACATCCACGGCAATATCTCACCGCCACCCAGCCTCCTCCTCCCCACCGAAGACCAACAAAAAGAACTCGCAAAACGGAAAGAACACTCCGCAAATCTTGAGAAAAAACTCGCCAACATCAGCAACTCCGCCCACCCCGACTTCGAACAGTGGAAAACTACGCTCACCCCCGGCACCCCACCCGCCCTCGCTGACCTCACTGGTGACTTCGATTTCAACAAGAACCTCATTTCAAAATCCCACCCACCCACGAAGGACGAGAACGCCAAGGACCTCGCGATCTCTCTCGGCGACGTTCAATACGTCGAAGGCCCCACCGGACTCGGCGAAGCCGTCGCCCTCGATGGCGACAAAGGAGCCAGTATCGACAAGCACTTCCTCAAGGATCGCTACGATCCCTTCACGATCGCGCTCTGGGTCAAAGACACCCTCCGCGAAGAACGTTCCGTCATCATCGCCCAACGCTGTCATGGCACTGAAGTTGGCTACAACGGTATCGATCTCCGCATCGAAAATGGCTTCCTGAACGCCCGCATCTTCCGCGCCTGGCCAGGCAACGGCATCGGAATCCGGTCGGTGAAGCAACTCCCGAAAAATGAGTGGCACCACCTCACCTACACCTACGACGGACTCTCCAAAGCCTCCGGTCTGAAACTCTACCTCAACGGCCAACTCATCAAGACCACCGTCCTCAACGACAAACTCTTCAAAAGCGTCAACACTTCCACCTACTCGAACGGAACCTTCACCCTCGGGGCCATCTTCCGCGGCCCCGGATTCAAAGGCGGCCACATCGATGACCTCAAAACCTTCGACCGTCCCCTCACTCCCGCCGAAGCCCGCCACATCGCCGGCCAAACCATCGACCTCACGACTCTCCGCGACGACGAACACTACTCCTACTACCTCACCAATCATCACGAGGAATACCGTAAGACCGTCGCCGAAATCTCGGCCGCCCAAAAAGCCCTCGTCCAACAGGAAGACACCTTCACCGAAGTCCCCGTCATGGAAGAAATGCCGAAACCTCGGCCCGCTCACATCCTCGAGCGCGGAGACTTCAATTCCAAACGCACCCCGGAAAACCTCGTCACCCGTGACACTCCCGACTTCCTCCTCCCCTTCCCCGCAGAAGCCCCACGCAACCGCCTCGGACTCGCACAATGGCTCACCCTCCCCAATCACCCCCTCACTTCCCGCGTCTACATCAACCGCATCTGGCAACACCTCTTCGGCGACGGCCTCGTCCGCACCACCGAAAACTTCGGACTGCAAGGCGACGCCCCCACCCACCCGGATCTCCTCGACTGGCTCTCCCGCGACTTCATTGAGAAGGAATGGAGTACGAAACATCTCGTACGTCAAATCCTTCTCTCAGCGACCTTCCGCCAACAATCGGCCTACACCGCAGACCTGCAGGCCCGCGACATTTCCAACAAGCTTCTCGCCCGCGGACCGTCCCATCGACTCAGTGGCGAGGAAATCCGCGACGCCGCCCTCGCCTCATCCGGCCTCCTCATCGACAGCAACGGTGGCCCGCCTGTCCATCCCTATGCACCCGATGGAAACGGCGCCGAAAGCGTGCACAACGTTCACCGCCGCTCCGTCTACAGCTACTGGAAACGGACCAAACCCCAGCCAAGCATGATCATCTTCGACAAACCCTCGCTCGAAGTCTGCAGCGTCAAACGCAGCCGCACCAACAGCCCGTCGGCGGCCCTCGTCCTCCTCAACGACCGCCACTTCGTCGAAGCCGCCCGCAATCTCGCCACCACCGTGATCCAGGAAAAACAATCCGACCCAGACCGCATCACTCTCGCCTGGAAATCCGTCACCAGCCTCCAGCCAACCGACGATGAACTCCGCATCCTAGGCGAAATCCTCGCCGAATCAAAAGCCGATTTCCAAACCGCTCCTGAAGAAGCCGCCAAGCTCCTGAAAGTCGGCGTCACCCCCCTCCCCACCGACCTCAACCCCATCGAAGCCGCCGCCATGACCGTCCTCTGCCAAGCCATCTACAACAGCGACGCCGCCATCTGGAAACGCTAAAACCACCGCGCCAGCGAAAGGAGCCGTGGCGCCCTCGCCACTTATCAACCTGCCCCTCAACCTGCCCCTCAACCTGCCCCTCAACCTGCCCCTCAACCTGCCCCTCAACCTGCCCCTCAACCCAACCCCCAACAAGCACCCCCAACCAAGCCCTCATCTTAAAATGAAAATCACCCTTTTTGCCTAATGACCTCCCAAGCAACCGACCCCTTCGCGATCAACCGTCGCCACTTCTTCAAAAAAACCTCCACCGGCATCGGCGGGATGGCCTTGGCCTCCCTCCTTGCCAACGAATCCGAAGACGGAATCCTCGGCGGACCCGAAGTCGCACCCAAGGCCAAACGCGTCATCTACCTCTTCCAATCCGGCGGGCCGTCCCAGTTCGAACTCTTCGACGACAAACCCTACCTCCGCGAACACCACGGCGAAGAACTTCCCGCCCACGCCCGTGGACGCGAGACCGGCATGTCCTCCAACCAATCGTCCATCCCGATGGCCGGATCGGTCTGCACCCAGTTCGGCAAGCACGGCAAAAGCGGCCAGGAAATGACCGACTTCATCCCCTGGCATCACAAAATCGCCGACGACATCTGCATCATGCGGAACGTCTACACCGACGCCATCAACCACGACCCCGCCATCACCTTCATCCAGACCGGCGCCCAAATCGCGGGCCGTCCCTGCATCGGATCCTGGCTTTCCTACGGCCTCGGCACCGATAACAAAGACCTCCCCAACTTCATCGTGATGGTCAGCAAAAACGGCGGCGGGCAACCCCTCTACTCCCGCCTCTGGGGATCGGGATTCCTCGACTCCCGCCACGCCGGCGTCAACTTCCTCCCCGGCAAAGACCCCGTCCTCTATCTCTCCAACCCCGAAGGCGTCAGCGCCAAAGCCCGCCGCTCCATGCTCGATAAACTCAACGAGCTCAACTACGAACAATTCCGCCGCGAGCTCGATCCCGAAATCGAATCCCGCATCGCCCAATACGAAATGGCTTACCGCATGCAATCGAGCGTGCCTGAAGTCGTCGACACCTCCGACGAACCGCAATCCACCTGGGACCTCTACGGCGAAGAAGCCAAAGACCCCGGCACCTACGCCGCAAACTGCCTCAAAGCCCGCCGCCTCGCCGAACGCGGTGTCCAATTCATCCAACTCTACCACCAAGGCTGGGACGCCCACGGCGGCCTCCCCGGTTCCATGACCGACCGCTGCCAAAAAACCGACCGTGGCTCCGCCGCGCTCGTGATGGATCTCAAACAACGCGGCCTCTTAGACGACACCCTCGTCATCTGGGGTGGCGAATTCGGAAGAACGTCGTACTCACAAGGCCCTCTCAGCAAGACCGACTACGGACGCGACCACCACCAAGCCTGCTTCTCGATGTGGATGGCCGGCGGAGGCATCAAAGGAGGCATCACCGTCGGCCACACCGACAAATACGGCGCGAAAATTGTCGATGCCGATGGCAACGAGGTGCACCCCGACAAGCATCACTACCACAAGGATGCGATCCACATTCACGACCTCCAGGCCACCATCCTCCATCAACTAGGAATCGACCACACCAAGCTCAGCTACAAATTCCAAGGCCGTCGCTTCCGCCTCACCGACGTCCACGGCGACCTCATCCGGAACATCCTCGCCTGAGGGGATACCGTGAAAAATGAGGGGCAGAACGTCGTGGAGGCTCTCAGCCTCCACAAGCCCACACCACTCTCATCACCATGCTCAATCTCATGACGGGGGGGAAATACGTCAGCCGCAAGGCCAAGGAAACTCCTATCTCTTCCGCCCCAAAGTGAGTCAGGGAATTGTCGCTGGACAGAAAACCCGTCACCGAAGCCCATTGGATCGACTCCCTCTTCTTCTTCCATCCCGCCATCTGGTTCCTCAGCCGTCGCCTCGATCAAGAACGCGAAAAAGCCCAAGACGTGGCAGGATTCAAACGTGCCACTTCTGGTAGCTCAAAAAGACGGGAACGCTATTCCTCCTGATCCGCCAGCTTCTTGGTGATCTCTAACAACCCATCGAGATTCGCCTTCAGGGCAAGCCGGGTATCAATCTCCTCCCGGTGATCTAGGATGCCCACAGGTCCGTCATACTTGCTCTCACTCACCACCCGAAGCATTGCCAACTCGTGTTCTCCTTCACCCAAAGGAAGGATCTTATTCTCTGCCCCACGCTTCATTCCATTGAGATTGAGACAGTGAAGATACGGCTTCATGAGCTGAAAAGACTGTGCCCATTGCTCGATCTCGTCATGACCATGATGCCAGTTGTAGACGATCCCGACATGCTTGTGCCCGGACTCCCGCAATTGCTGGCACACTGCCACCAGGTTGGCAGGTTTCCCGCTCCATCCCCCGTGATTGTAAAGCGCCAACTTGCACTTCATGGCCGCAGTCCGCATAGCCAGTCCTTCCAATGATTTTGCCGCGTTGGCGACCTTCTCTTCATCGCTCGCACCTTCCGGCTCACCGAACATCATCCAGATCTGGGGATGGAGATCATGTTTCTGAAATAACCGAAAGGCCTCCGGATGTTCACCCCAGAAGGCAAAGAATTCGATTCCGTGTTTCTGATATTGCCGGATCTCTTCCTCAAATTCTGCGACATGCTCCTGCCTCCAATCGTAAGCACAGCGAGCCATTCCCAGCTCCTTGAGCATCTTACTGCGATCTTCCGGTGAGCGCTTTGCCGCGTCAAAGGGCACAATGCACCATGCCACCAGATTTTCCCGCTTGAGATTCTCCGGCAAACCGAAAGCCCACCCACCAGACACCATCAACAGAACGAGCAAAAGACGCGTAAACATCCCGACACCATAATCAAAATCACCCCGGGTGTCGAAACTTTCCAACCTGAATCCCACGCAGTCCCCCTCCCAGACTCCAATCTCCCATCACCACATTCCGGACCAACGATCTAACAACTTACTCCTTCGCGATTGGCCTAAGGGTAATGATCGACTGAAACGCTTCCTGACGAATCCAGCGAATCGCTTCGGGAAACTTGGTGGGGTGAAAATTATCCAAGACACCCGCAAGTTCAACTCCGTCGATTTCCGCCCAGCCTACCGCAGCCACTTCATGTCCCCATGAAAGCTCCGGCTTATGTGGCACGCGAACCACACAGGAAAGGAGCACCGGCCTCTTTGCGGCAAGCTCTTCTTTCAATTGCGCCATCGAAAATTTTGCAATGTCACACTCGATCGGAACGTCATGCGCCCCCGCATCATCTCGCAAAGCCTTGACCAACTCACTGGGAAAAGCTCCCGAAAGCGCCATCCCATTTTCGGCAAAGCCATCGGTATCAGGAAAAAGCGTCATCTTGAGACGCGAACGCAAGCGCTTGGCCAACTCGGGATTCGTTTTTCCATCATCTCCGCGCCACTGCGGAAACCCTTTGGAACTCCAATAGGCCACCACACTCGCGGCCGCCGTCGGAACACATCCCGAGGACACCAATCGTCCTTCCGCATCCTGCATTGGAAACGCCTGTAAGCCCGGAACCCCCGTGATGGCCACGGCCTTGTCACTTTGAAACTTGAGGTCGGCATCGAGAGAAAATTCCACGAGCTGACCAACCTCTCCCCAACAATCCCACATCAAATGACCAGTCCTCTGATCGGGACCGCTGATGATCGCCGACCAGATCGGTGACAAGCCGGTCGGCGCATCAAGATCAGGCTTCTGTTTGACCAATCTGATCTCTTTCAGAGTGGCGCCCTTCCAATCCTTGGTCCAAGGCTCTGACAGAATCTCCTTGAGAATCATCTCCCCCCTTTCCTGATGTCCGATCTCCCGCTTCACCGGAGTCTCTCCGGCATGGGCCACCAGAAAAGCCCCAAAAAATAAGGTCTGAATGATTTCAAATTTCACGAGAATCTTTTAACGGATAGCGCTCGCAAGCACGAGACTATTTCAGCGCAATCGCCACTCTTAAAAACCCCGCAAATCCAAATCCTCGCTCTCGATGAGATCAATCCGCCGCTTCATTTTCTTTTGAATGATCTTAAAGTGATGCTCCTCTTCCGGTGTCACTAGGGAGATCGCCTCACCCGGTGAACCCGCCCGCCCAGTACGACCAATCCGGTGCACATAGTCCTTCGGTGAACGTGGTAACTCGTAGTTGATCACGCATGAGAGCTCGTGAATATCGATTCCCCGCGAGAGGAGATCGGTCGCCACCAAGACCTTCGCCTTGCCTGCCTTGAAATCCGCCAACGACTCGCGCCGCGCCCCCTGGCTCATCTTGGAATGAAGGATAGAAGACGCGATCCCGTTCTTGCTCAACTTATTCAGAACACGGTCAGCCGTCAGGGTCGAGGACACGAAAACGAGAACCTGCTCAAACTTCCCCTGCTTGATGAGATAGCGAAGCAATGGGCCCTTGCGAACTTCCGAAACCGCATAAGCGACCTGGTTGATGAGGGTCTCCTCCTCCCCATCATGAGCGATTTCCACCACGACCGGATTCAAGAGATGACCTGCCAACTCGATCTTGCCAGTCGCTGAAAAAAGGAGCGACTGACGCTTCTTCGACAGGAGCGCAAGCAATTCATCAATCTCATCCTTGAATCCCAGATTGAGCATTTTATCGGCCTCATCCAGAACCAGCGTCGTCACCGACGAAAGGCGAACGGCATTCTTTCTCACCAGATCCAATAAGCGCCCCGGCGTCGCTACCAACAAGTTGACCTTTCCTAGCCCTTCCATCTGCTTGTTGATCGAGACCCCTCCAAAGACAACGCGGCAGCTGAGATCGGAAGGCAACGCAGTGAGAAGCCCTCGAACCACCTGAAAGATCTGATCCGCCAACTCACGGGTCGGCACCAAGATGAGCGTTGCAGGTTCCCGATGCTCCGAGAGCTGTGCCGCCATCATCCGTTGAAGAATGGGCAGAACGTAACTCGCAGTTTTTCCTGATCCGGTCCTGGCAATCCCGAGAACATCCCTCCCCTCCAAAACAGCGGGAATCGCTTCGCGTTGAATCGGAGTCGGCTCTGCAAATCCGCAGGCCTCGATAAGTGCCGATGAAAGGCCGAGTTCGGTGAAGGACATAAAGAGATCCTTCTTACGGGAGCCGACCTGAATAGCAAGACTTGCGCAACTTCATTACCAGACAATCTAAGAAATCTGCGGGCTCCTCAGATGGACGCCATCGGGCCGTTCATTCCTTCGGAAAAACACTCGCGAGGAGCGCTTCGAGATCATTCTTAGACTTCATAATCTTCGCCGTCGTCACTTTGATTTCGCCTTAAAATTCCTTCTTCCAGCACTTGATCTTCGTCTCAATCCTCCGCTCTGGCTAAGACCAAAATCACGCTCTCGATCCTTTTAGCTTCCGCACCTCTTACAATGAACTAGGGTTGGTTGAGGTTAAAGTTGATGTCATGACCATTTTCAAAGGAAACCCCACGAATGACCTCCAAGCTCACCGCCCTTTGCGCTCTTTTTTTGCTGGCTCTGGCACCCCTCGTCTCTAGAGCAGAAGAGCCCTCTCTCGCTGACCAGTTGACCCTTTCCGGCTTCGATTTATCAGACCCTCTTTTACGGGCCCGTATCGTCGAACAAACCAAAGCCAGATCCCATAAACGTCGTGCCGACGCGCGGGTGAAAGCCCAGGCACTTGGGCTTTCCCTTCGCCTTGAACTCGCGAACGGAAGGATCCAGGAAATCGCTGATTTCGAGGGGGACTCCCCCCTTTACTTCAGCACTGACAACGCCAATGCGGCCATCTCTACCGGAGCCAACCTCGTCAGAAGCAACCACCTTGCGAGTGGCAGTGGCGTCACCGTGGGAGTCTGGGATGGCGGATCCGTCCGCACCTCCCACCAGGAATTCGATACCCGGGCCTCCTCCCTCGATGGCGCTGCCAGTATCGACCACGCCACCCATGTTGCGGGGACCATCGGCGCCCGGGGAACCGTCGCCAGCGCAAAAGGGATGGCCCCGCTTGCACGGATCGAGAGCTACGACTGGAACAACGACCTCTCTGAAATGACGGCCCGCGCTGCCACCGCCCCCGGTCAAACCGATAAAATCTACCTCTCCAATCATAGCTACAACTTCATCACCGGTTGGAATCACGTAAACAACGAGACCCGGGTCTGGGAATGGCATGGTAATGGCACGGGCAGCACCTCTTTCGAGCAAGACTTCGGGCGCTACCACACCACGACCCGGGACATCGACGCTCTTGCCTACACCGCTCCTTACTACCTCATCTTCCGCAGTGCCGGAAACAAACGCACTGATAATCCCACCACGGGCGAACAAGTCGCCCTCTCGCCCGGAAGTTCATCAGTCGTCACCTTCGACCCCAACTCACACCCCACCGGCGACGGGCAATACCACGGCGGATTCGAAACCATCGGCTTTGCCGCCCTCGCCAAAAACGTCGTGACGGTGGGATCGGTCTCTGATGCCGTCACCAGCTCACTCCGCGACCCCTCGAAAGCCAACGTGAGTAGTTTTTCATCCTGGGGCCCCACCGACGATGGCCGCATCAAACCCGACCTCGTCGCCAACGGCGAAGCCCTCTACTCACCCATTGCCACCAGCAACTCCACCTACGCCAACTTCTGGGGCACCAGCATGTCGACCCCGAATGCCACCGGCTCCGCCGCCCTCCTCGTCGAGCACTACGCGAACCTCTTCTCGAATGGAGCCCTCCGCGCCGCCTCCCTCAAAGCTCTCCTCATCCACACCGCAGACGACCGTGGCAACTCCGGCCCCGACTACAGATACGGATGGGGCCTCATCGACACCCTTGAGGCCGCCAACCTCATTTCCATCCACAAAGATTTCCCCGAACGGCAATCCCTCACCGAAGGCCAGCTCGACACCACCAATCCCACCCACAGCCAAAGTTTCGTCTGGGACGGATCCTCCCCCATCAAAGCCACCCTCTCTTGGACCGACCCCGCAGGCAATGCCACCTCGACCTCCGACCTTCGCAGCCCCAGACTCATCAATAACCTCGACCTCAAAATCATCGCCCCAGGAGGCCCCGAACACCTTCCCTTCATCATGCCATTCGTCGGCACCTGGACCCAGGCCTCCATGAACGCCTCTGCCACCACCGGAACCAACAACACCGACAACACCGAGCAAATCCTGATCAACACCCCCGCCACTCCGGGAACCTACCAGGTCATCGTCTCCCACTCTGGCAACCTCACCAACAACACCCAGCCCTTCTCCCTCATCCTCACCGGATCATCTTCCGAAGAACCGCCGCCTCCGCCCCTTTCCATCACCGCCATCTCCCCTCAAAGCGGACTCCAAGGCCCTGTCACCATCGACCTCACGGGCACCTCCTTCCTCGCCAGCACGATCGTGACCCTCGCACGCAGCGGATACCCTGAGATCTCCGCCTCCACCACTCAACTCATCGGCTCACAGCTCCGTTGCCAATTCGACCTCCAATCAGCGGCACCCGGCCTTTGGGATCTCGACGCCACCAACCCCGATCTCCAAACAGCCACTCTCAGTGATGCTTTCACCGTTATTGGTTCCCTCTGGAACGAGAATTTCGACGGGTCGCCCAGCGGTTGGGTCACCACTTCCTCCACCGGCTCAAATTCGTGGATCCTCACCAACACCGATAGCCATACCCCGTCCACCTCATATTTCATCGCCGCTCCCTCAGTCAAAACCACCACCTCGCTTACCTCTCCCGCCATCTCTATTCCGGTCAACGCCAGCGACCTCCAACTAAAATTTTGGCACCACCATACCCTCCAAAACGGCCAAGACGGCGGCCGCCTCGAATTCTCACTCAACGCCGGACCATGGTTTGATGTCACCTCAGTTGGCTCCGGCGCCACCTTCGCCAGTAATGGCTACAACACCACCATCCAAAACGCCGGAAAACCTCCCGGCCGCAGCGAATTTGCCGGCCTCCAGGCCTGGTCTGGAAACAGCGGAGGCTTCATCGAAACCATCATCAACCTCATCGACACCCCTCAATACGCCGACTCCTCGCTCCGTCTCCGCTGGACCCTGGCCACCAACGGAAGCACCTCCAGCCCCGGCTGGTTTGTCGATTCCATCTCACTCACCGGAGGAGGTAACCTCACCAATGAACCGCCGGTGATCGTCACACTGCCAACCACTGGCTCCTCCGAATCCGTCACCGAACTCGACGGAACGATCCTCGAAATCATTCGCAGCACCTCATCTTCCCTCCTCGTCTCCGCCAGCGATGACTCGGGCGAGCCCAACCTCACCTACACCTGGTCAGTTGCGAGCAGCTTCCCCGCATTCATCTCACCCAACGGAACCAACGCGGCCCAAGCCACCACCATCTCCCTCGAAGACACCGGCGACTACCAAATCCAAGTCGCGATCGCCGACCAGGAAGGCCTCACCACCTCCGGAATCGTCTACCTCCGCGTCCTCGAAACCCCTTCCGAGATCTCGCTCACTCCCGCCATCGCCACCGTTCCCTTTGCCAGCACCGCCTCCTTCAACGCCACCCTCCTAGACCAATTTGGAAATCCCGCAACCTCCCAACCGGCCTCCTTCACCTGGTCCATCAACGAAGGAGGCACCGTTGATCCCACTGGCCTCTTTACCGCCACCACCGTCGGAGGCCCCTTCGTTCTCAATGCCTCCGCCAGCACCTTCACCGGCACTTCCAACATCACCGTCAACCCCGCCGCTGCTGCCGTTACCCTTAACAACCTCACCCAACAATTTGACGGAACCCTCCGTATCGTCACCGCAACCACCGACCCACCCGATCTCCCCGTCACGATCACCTACAACGGCTCCACCACTCCCCCCACCGCCCCCGGGATCTACGCCATCGAGGCCAACATTTCTTCCCCCAACTATCAGGGCAACAACTCAGGCCAACTCACCGTCACCGGCACCCTCTTCGCCGAATGGCAAACCAACACTTTCACCTCCGCACAAATCTCTTCGGGCGAAGCCAGCCCCACCGCCAATCCGGACAACGACAGCTTCCCCAACCTTGTCGAATATGCCCTCGGAACTAACCCCCTCGCCGACACCCCTCCCCTCAAAGCAACCTCGGACGGCGAATTTCTCACCCTCACCTTTGACCACCCCCTCGAAGTCACCGACATCAACTACGGAGCCCAGTTGAGCAACCATCTCAGCAGCTGGGCTCCCCTTCCACTCGAAGTCGTCGGCGAGACCAACACCACCCGAACTCTGCGCGCCCGCACCCCCCTTCCCGCAGAAGCCAACAACCTCTTCATCAGGCTTAAACTGGAACTCCCATAACAAGCCCGGGACCGCCCTACTTCTTCGCCCAATCAGCAAGCGGAGCCGTTCCAGGCTCTCGATTTTCAGTTCCCTTCACCTTGGTGGCATCATCACCGAGTTCCGCTCGCTTCTTGTCCGCGAGGGCCTGCATCGTGGCGACAATCTCAGGATGAGCCGCCGCCAAATCCTTGCGCTCGCCCGGATCAGCTTCAAGATCATAGAGCTCCAACCCCACGTTCTCGAAAACATACTTTCCGGATTGCCCATCGTTGGCCGGACTGATCTTAGAATTCCGCCACTTGTGGGGAAACTGCAGCTTCCACTTGCCCATCCGCATCGCTTCGAGATTGTTGCGCCCATAGTAGAAAAAATAGGCCTCCTGCACTGACTCCACCTGCTCGCCGGCAATGACCTTCCAGGCATCTTTACCGTCGATCTTCAACCCGGGCATTTTTGCTCCAATGAGATTTACCACCGTCGGCAGCAAGTCGATGGTCATCAGCGGAGTCTTCACCACCGCGCCAGCTTTCAACTTCGCCGGCCACTGCATCACGCAAGGCACCCGGACACCCCCGTCCCAGCAATTTCCTTTGCTCCCACGAAGCGGGCCCACGCCACCGGCATGATTTCCATAAACCATCCAAGGACCATTATCGCTCGTGAACATCACCAGGGTATTTTCGGTCACCCCAGCGGCATCGAGCGCCTTCAAAACTTCGCCCGTCGACCAATCAATCTCGTGCATGACGTCCCCATATTTTCCCTGCTCGGAGGAACCGGCATGCTTCGGCGAGGTATAAAGAGGAACGTGAGGCTGCGGATGAGCCAGATAGAGGAAGAAAGGCTTGTCCTTGCTCTTCTCAATAAACTCCACCGAGCGCTCCGTGATCCACGTCGTCATCCAGGTTTGATCGCGCACCCGCGCCACAATCTCATCATCCTCGATCAACGGAAGGAGCGGGTAGTTGTTCATGAATCTCACCGGCCCGCTGGGCCACATGTCATTGGAGTATGGATAGCCCAGGTAGTCATCGAAGCCGTGATGCACCGGAAGGAACTCCTTCTGATACCCGAGATGCCACTTCCCATACATCGCCGTCGCGTAACCCACCGACTTGCACACCTCCGCCAGCGTTGTTTCGTCGGCATGAAGACCCACCTTGCTGCTGTGCGAAAGAGCTCCCGAAATCCCGAGCCGATTGGGATAGCACCCGGTCAACAACGCCGTCCGCGAGGCCGAACACACCGGCTGAGCCACGTAAAAATCGGTAAACTTGACCCCCTTCTGCGCGATTGAGTCGATATGAGGAGTCTGCCACCCCTTTGCTCCGTAGCAACCGAGGTCGCCATACCCCATGTCATCACAGAAAATGACGACAAGATTGGGCTTCTCTGCCGCTTCCGAGAGACAGAAAAAGCACATCCAGAGTAAAATCAATCGAATCATCTGCAAAGCCCACCACAACCCGCACGTAATATCAACCTCCAAGATCTCCTTATGAAGCGACTCCTCATCCTGCCCCTCCTCTTCAGCATCCTCACCGCCGAGGAAGAAGAACCACTCAAAGAAGAACCACTCAAAGAAGGCCACTCCCACAACGGCCACGCCTTCAACGAAGGTCCACGCCAAGCCGGCCCCCTCATGGGAAACACCGGAAACGCCCACCTCCCCATCACCACCACTTGGGATCAGGGCCAGGCTTACTTCAACCAAGGCCTCGGGCAGCTTCATGGCTTTTGGTATTACGAAGCCGAACGCTCCTTCCGCGCCATCCTCGCCCACGACCCCAATTGCGCCATGGCCTACTGGGGACTCTCCCAAGCCAATATCGAAAACGCCAAACGCGCCAAGGCTTTCATCGAAAAAGGAGCGGAAGCGCTCACAAAATCAGAGCCCGCCGCTCACGAAAAAGCCTACCTTCAAACCGAGATCAATTACTACGACGAGAAGAAGGAAAAGGACCAAACCAAGCGCTCCAAAAACCTCCTCCAGGAATTCGAAGACCTCGTCCTCGCCTATCCCGATGACCTCGAGGCCAAGGCCCTCCTCGTCTGTCGCCACTGGCAATTCAACGGTAAAGGCGTCCCCATCACCAGCCACGTCGGGCTCGATGCCATCCTCGAACAAATCTTCGCCAAAAATCCCAACCACCCGGCCCACCACTACGCCATCCACCTTTGGGACTACCGTAACCACGAGCAAGCCCTCGACTCCTCCGCCCGCCTTGGCCAGAGCGCTCCCGGCATCGCCCACATGTGGCACATGCCCGGCCACATTTACTCCAAGGCCAAGCGCTATCACGACGCCATCTGGCAACAACAAGCCTCCGCCCGCGTCGACCACGCTCACATGCAGAAGAACTTCCTCCTGCCCGACCAAATCCACAACTACGCCCACAACAACGAGTGGCTCTCCCGCAACTTCGCCAACCTTGGCATGGCCACCGCCAGCGTCGAAATGGCCAAGTCCCTCCTCGCCAACCCACGCCACCCCAAAGTCAACACCGCAGGCAAAGGCTCCTCCCGCTACGGACGCTCCGCGCTCCTCAACCATCTCGAAACCTTCGAACTCTGGCAGCAAGCACTCGACTACGCGAACTCACCGTGGCTCGAAAAATTGGAGAAGGACGAAGACGACCTCTCCCGCCTCCGCTTGAGCGCCGTCGCCCAATTCAACCTCGGCCAACAAGTAGCCCTCCGCAAAACCACCGACCTCATCGAGGCCTCTCTCAAAAAAGCCCAGGACGAACAAACAACTGCCAAAGACAAAGCCCGCGAAGAAGCAACCAAAGAGAAAAAGAACGAGAAGGAAATCGAGGCCGCCGTCAAAAAGGCCCACGACCAACATCAGAAGAATATCAAGAGCTTCGATGACACCTTCACCGAACTTCGCGGCTACCTCGCGACCATGAATGGCGACTTTGAAACCGCCAACAAAGCCCTCGAAAAACGCCCTTCCCAGTTCAGCCCCATGCTGCGTCAACTCGCCAATGGCGATCACGAAAAAGCGGCCGAGACCGCCCGCAAGCAAATCGAAAAAAAGAATAAGGAAACCGTTCCTCTCGCTCAGGCCATCCACACCCTCTACCACGCCAAAAAAGAGGACGACGCTTGGAAGTCCGGCTTTGAAGAACTCCGTTCTTTCTCCATCGACCTCGAAATTACCGCCCCCGCCTTCGCCCGCCTCGCCCCCATCGCCAAAGAACTCGGCTACCCCGAAGACTGGCGCGTCGCCCACGTCCCAGCCGATGACCTCCTCCCCCGCCCCGAACTCGACACCCTCGGCCCCCTTCACTGGAGCCCACCCGCCGCCCCTTCGTTCAGCCTACCCGACCAAAACGACCAACCCCTGTCCCTCTCCCAATACAGCGGCAAACCCGTCATCCTCGTCTTCTACCTCGGTGCCGGATGCCTCCACTGCACCGAGCAACTCACCGCGATGGCCGATCGTTATGCCGACTTTGAAAAAGCCGGACTCCCCATCCTCGCCATCTCGACCGACACCGTCGCCGACCTCAAACAATCCCAAGACAACTACGAGAAAGGAGACATTCCCTTCCCCCTCGTTTCCGATTCTAACAAGTCCGCCTTCAAGCAATTCAGAGCCCACGACGATTTCGAAAACCAACCCCTCCACGGCACCTTCGTCCTCGACGGCCAAGGCCGCATCCTCTGGTCCGACATCTCCGCCGACCCCTTCATGGAACTCGACTTCCTCATCAAAGAAGGCACCCGCCTCCTGCAGCTTCACCAGTAAAAGGCCCGGAAACCTTCATCCCCCCTCAGGGGAAGATTTGGTCGGCTACAGAACATACTGCGGAACTTTCATCAACTCCCCGTCCCGCAGCGCTGATTGATGAGCCACAATTCCCGCGACCGTCATGTTTAACGAAAGCCCAACATCAATCCACGGCTTCCGATCACGCAAGATGGCATCAATGAACTCCGTGGTCAGATGACCATGCGATCCCCCGTGCCCTCCGCCCCCAACCTCGGGAGGTAAAGGCGGCCGCTCGGTCCGCACTTCCACCTTGTCATTCTTCTGCCCATAGACCCGCCCGCGCTCGCCCCCATTCGTCAGAATATCCCAAGTCACCGCCATTCGTGACATCCCTCCTTCACTCGTCCGGAACATCGCGATCTCGCTTCCGAAAGGATTTTTGTAGTCGTTGTTCCCCGCTTGCAGGTGCGGCACGGTACTAGGCATTCCCATGCACGAAACTTCCGTGAAACTCCCACCCGTCACCCCGATATAATAGGCGGTCGAATGAGTCGGATACCATTGCGGCGGCAAGCCCTTGCGCCAGCCATTGGGATCCACCTTGTTGGTCTTCGGATTATACCCGCCCAGCGGAGTCCCGAAGTAGTGAAAATACTCTCCTTCGGAATAGATGAGCTTCCCCAAAGCACCCGCCAAATACTGCTGCCGCCACTCATACAAATCCGAGTGGTAACACGACGTCTCGAACATCATGTATTTCAGGCCCGTCTTCTTCACGGCCTCGAACAATCGCTCCGCATCTTCGAGCGAGCCAAAGACCGCCGGCACCGCCGACGCCACATGCTTTCCATGCTCCAAGGCGGCAATCGCTAAGCGCGCGTGACTGGGCGCATCTGTCGCGATGAAGACAGCCTCAATTTTGTCATCCTGAATCATCTCCTCGCACGACCCATACCTCTTTTCGCAAGCACAGGCTTTCGCCAACTCCGCACAACGTGTCGGGTCCAAATCCGCCACCGCCACCACCTCGACATTCGGATGATTTTGAAACCCAAATTGCGCCCCAAACTGGCACAACCCATATCCGGCAATCCCCACCCGGACCTTGCGATCAGAATACCGCTTCCAACTCTCGGCAGCCCCCGCCTCAGCCTGTCCTTTTTCAAAACCCGGAATGACCTCCCCCTGTTGATTCTTGGGAAGCTCATCCGCCGCCGCCTGGCCAGCGATTCCCAAAAGCCCAACCCCTTTCATAAAACCCCGACGGGACAATTCCTTTTGTTCTTCGCGCTCCTTCATGCTTCTCTTCTGATTGACATCAAGGTTTCCTACAAACACTCGGCCAAGTCGAGCAAGGAATAGACCCCGCCAACAATTCTACCTCGAACTCAACACCATGAAGCAAACCACCAAAGTTATCCTTAGCGTCACGATGTGGGACGCCTGGCAAACCCAGTCCATGCAGTGGCTCAGCGGATTGAATGCAACGAAAAAATAGCGAGAGACATCTCCCTCCATCCGATCCTCGCAAAGCGATCCTCAAAAAACACCCCGCCCTTCTGGCGCAAAACCTTCCTTTCCGGCATCCTTCCCGCCAATTTTCTGAACTTGAAAGAATCCAGTTTCGCGACGAGTTTATTGGGCTACTGTCATGCCCGTGAAACACTTCATTCCAGCACTTTCAGCAATCGCTCTTCTTTGCGGAACTTCTTCCGCTCAGAAATCGGATGCGCCTTATTGGGCTTACCAGTCTGTGCAAAATGTTTCCGTTCCTGAAATCAAGAACCCTTTCATTGCCAATCCCATCGATGCCTTCATCCTCGCCGCCCTCCGCGAAAAAGGTCTCTCGCCCAACGAAGAGGCCCCCAAGGCCCAATTGATTCGCCGCCTCTCCTACGACCTCACCGGACTCCCCCCCGAAAACATCGAGGGAGAGTGGCCCCAACTCGTGGACCAACTCCTCGCCTCACCCCGCTTTGGCGAAAAATTCGCCTCCCACTGGCTCGACCTCGTCCGCTACGCCGAGACCAACGGCTTCGAACGCGACAGCGAGAAGCCCGAGATCTGGCGCTACCGCGACTACGTCATCAAGTCCTTCAACGAGGATAAACCCTACAACCGCTTCCTCCTCGAACAACTCGCCGGCGACCAACTCCCCGACAAAACCTTCGACTCCGTCGTCGCCACCGGCTTCATGACCCTCATGCAGCGGGACGACGAACCCGCCGACCGGCCCCAAGCCCACTCCGACGCCGTCAGCGACATCGTCGATGTCTCCTCCGAAGCCTTCCTCGGAGTCACCATGGCCTGCTCAAAATGCCACGACCACAAAGGCGATCCCGTCACCCAGGCCAACTACTTTTCCATGATGTCCTTCTTCGATGGCATCCAGCAAGACGTCTTCAAATCCGCCAACCACACTTGGATCGATCCCGCGTTCACGGCCATGCGCGAGCAAGACCTCCAATCGACTAACTCCGAAATCGACGCCCTCTGGAAATCAATCAACCTCGCCCAACTCGATCCCTTCCTCAAAAAATCTCCCGACTCCAAGCCTCATTCTGCTGATTGGAAACGCTCCTACCGCGTCCCCCCCAACCCCGGCTGGTCGCTCCCCTCGTTCGACACCTCCCGCTTCGCTGCCGAAGGCGATTGGCCACACGATAAACCCCTCGTCCTCCGCGGCGACTTCGGCCTCCAGGAAATCCCCACCCAATTTCTCGTCTACCTCCAAGGCCAGGTCGACACCCTCAAGGTCTTTATCAACGGCACCATGGTGCAAGAAGGGGTGCCCCAAAAAGTCGACGACCAATACCTCGTCTTCCTCCCCATCCAGGAACTCACTACCGGACGCAACACCCTCGGCCTCGTCGCCACTTCCAACGCCCGGAATGACCGCAAGCTCGAGGCCACCATCGCGCTCGATCCTCTCGCCAACCTCACCCCCGCTCAACTCGCAACCGTTTCCCCAGCGCCTCTTGCCGCCACCTACGGTCAACCTTTCGCCGAAAAGATCACCACCCTTCTCGCCAGCCAAACCGAACTCTCCCGCCCAATCGAGGGCGTTCGCTACATGAGCGTCAATGAGGACGCCCAAACCCCCGAACCCGCCATCCACGAACGCGGAAACGTCCACACCCAGGGCGACCCCGTCCCCGTCAACTTCCCCTCCGTCCTCAACCCCGGAAAACTCCCCGTCCCCGACTTCGCCGACGGTAAAACCGAGGGCCGCCGCCTCGCCTTCGCCCAATGGGTCACCGATCCCGCCAACCCCCTCACCGCCCGCGTCTACGTCAACCGCCTCTGGCAATATTGCTTCGGTCATGGCCTCGTCGAAACCGCCAACGACTTCGGCGTCTTCGGCTCCGGCATCTCCAATCAGGCCCTCCTCGACTGGCTTGCCGCCGAACTCGTCCGTTCCGGCTGGAGCACCAAACACATGCTCCGCCTCATGCTCAACAGCGCCACTTACAAGCTCACCAGCACCGGCACCAACGACATCGACCCCGAGAACACCCTCCACTGGCGCTACAACTCCCGACGCCTCAGTGCCGAAGAAATCTGGGACTCCTACCTCATCCTCACCGAGCTCCTCAACCTAGAAATGGGCGGCCCTCCCGTCCGTCCCAGAATGCCCCGCGCGATTCTCGAAACCTCCTCCAAACCCAACGACGTCTGGCCGGAAACCAAGGGCGAGGCCGCCAACCGCCGCGCCGTTTACATCCACGCTAAGCGCTCCATCAAGCTCCCCCTCCTCGCCGCCTTCGACTCACCCGAGCGCGACATCTCCTGCCCGTCCCGCTACGCCACCACCGTCCCCACGCAAGCGCTTACGATGCTCAACAGCGAGCACATGAACGAGGTCGCCACCGCCTTCGCGACCCAACTCGAGGGTAGCCTTTCCGAGCAAATCTCCACCGCCTTTGAGCTCGCGACCCGCCGCCCCATTCAAGACTCCGAGCTCCAGGAGCTCACCCAATTGGCCGACGACCTCCGCACCACCTTCCAAGTCCCCGAAGACCAACTGATGCCCCGCCTTTGCCTCCTCATCCTCAATCTCAACGAAACCATTCACCTCGATTAACCATGAAAAATTTCTGTGGAAACACTTCCCGACGCGAATTCGTCAACACCGTGGGTGGCGGCTTCACCTCTCTCGCCCTCACCGGCATGATGGCCCAGGCCGCCAAGCCCAAGGAGACCCATCACCAGCCCAAAGCCAAGAGCGTCATCTTCCTCTTCATGTACGGCGGTCCCTCGCACATCGATACCTTCGACTACAAACCCAGCATGAAGGGCCTGGACGGCAAGACCGTCGAGGTCAAAACCTTCGGTCGCGGTGGCAAGAAGAACGAAGGCCGCATCGTCGAACCGAAGTGGGATTTTAAGCAACATGGCCAGTGCGGAAAATGGGTCTCCAGCCTCTTCCCCAACCTCGCCACCTGCGTCGATGACATCGCCTTCATTCACTCGCTCACAGCCGACTCACCCATCCACGGCTCGGCCATGCTCATGATGAACTCCGGCTCCCTCATCAGTGGTAAGCCCTCCCTCGGCTCTTGGGTCAACTACGGCCTCGGCAACATCAACGAGAACCTCCCCGGATACGTCGTCATGCTCGACAAAACCGGCGGCCCCATTTCCGGAGCCAAGAACTGGTCTTCCGGCTTCATGCCCGCCACTCATCAAGGCACTGTCCTGCGCTCCAAAGGCGATCCCATCCTCGATCTCAAACACGCCCACGGCATGAAACAGGATGAGCAATACCGCATCATCCAATCGCTCAACCAACTCAACACCTCCCACCTACAAACCCGCGCGGGCAACACCGACCTCGCCGCCCGCATCGCCAGCTACGAACTCGCCTACAAAATGCAGTCGACCGCGCCCGAAGCAATCAACCTCGACGAAGAAAGCGAAGCCACCAAAAAGATGTATGGCCTCGACCAGGAACGCACCGCCGACTTTGGCAAAAAGTGCCTCCTCGCCCGTCGCCTCGTCGAACGCGGCACCCCCTTCATCCAAATCTACTCCGGCGGCGCTCACAACGATGACAACTGGGACGCCCATGGCGACCTCGAAACCAACCACAATAAGCACGCCGGCAACACCGACCTCCCCGTCGCCGGACTCCTCAAGGATCTCAAACAACGAGGCCTCCTCGACCAAACCCTCGTCGTCTGGGGCGGAGAATTCGGCCGCCAACCCACCGCCGAATACGCCCAAGGCACCGGCCGCGACCACAACTCCGCCGGCTTCACGATGTGGATGGCCGGCGGCGGCATCAAAGGCGGCACCAGCTACGGCCAAACCGACGAACTGGGCGCCGCCGCCGTCGAAAACCCGCTCGAGGTCAAACACCTCCACGCCACCATCCTCCAACAACTCGGCATCGATCCCAACGCCCTCAGCTACCCCCACGCCGGCCTCGACGAAAAACTAGTAGGAGTCGAAGGCGCCGACCCCATCACCGAGATCATCGCGTAGCACAAAAAGCTCCAGCGTTCGGCCCTCTCACAGAGCGAAGGGTAAAATGCCCCTTGGCGGCAACGCCCTGGGACTTCCGGCAACCCCGCAACCCAAAGCCCTGAAAGGGGCGATCTATCCCGCATGTCCAAAGTCTGCATCTATCACTTCAAAGGTTGAGGATCTTCTCAAAGGAAAAAAAGCAATCATCGGCCGCCCCAAAGCCCGCATCATCGATTTCCTGACTTTTCCCAGTGCCTGAGTCCCCCGTCAGGAAGTCCCGGAGGGAGGTAAGATGGTAGCCCCAAGTGAAGCGAAGCGAGAACCTGGGGTTTTTCAATTCAAACTTCAAGGGGCCAAGCACACAGGAAAGCGACACCGAACCGCGATCCCACAGGCCGACACCCACCCGCTTCTAATCCACCAAAGGCACCATCGCGTTCGCCGAACACCGCACTTCACTGCCCCAATCTGCTCCGCTCGTATTCAGCAAAACCCCTTGAAAATACAAGCGTAGACTCGACGCGTCTCGCAATATGCCCGGCATATTTTTCCGACTGCTGCTTATGTCCGAAGCCTTATCGGAGCAGGGCTTGCGGGTGATATCTAACTGAATTTAGGCTCTCTGAACACGGGCATAGGTCTAGACGTCTTATATCAGGGGTTCCAAGCCCCAATCTACGGGACTCACAGCCAGAAAGACCTTGATTCCCGTCATGCCTACCTCGCGGAGAGCCGAAAAAATCGGGTCATCACTCATCCCGAAAAAATCCCTTAAAAACACCTCCTCTCGGCAGGCCGATTGGTTCGAGGTAAAAATCCCGTGGAAACACAACGTTTTCTGGAATCCCTTTACCATCTAATTTAGAAAAAACATTAATTGAGCTAGCAGCTAATAATTTTTCTGCCCATTTAGAATTACGATAATCTTTGAACTTCAAGTCGAGATGTTCTTCTATTGTTTTTCCCTCAATTTTTTCCAAGCAGTAAATAAGTCTTCTAACAAGATACTTATTGTCCTCTTCCAATGCTCTATCCAATATTATCGGGGTGATCTTCTTGTCGTAATTTTTGCAGACCACCGCGATGAAGGGTACTAACATCTCTGCTGAATATATTTCACCGCCAGAATCTGGAATTGAAATCTTTAGATTATCTAAGACAGACATCAGTATTTCTAAATCTTTTCCTTGTTTTGGAACTTCTTCCGTAATTTTAGAAGCTTCAGAATAGGTCATCACCTCTAACTGAGTATTTTCACAATAGATTTTAGATACAGATAGCAGAATTATAAGTGTAATTTTTTTCATATTTTAATTGTTTGCATTTCACGTTGTCAGACAATGTGCGCAAGCTGTTGAACCTGCAATGAAAACCTTCCGCCAAGATCTGCTCTGGTGTTCGTCGTCGTCCCACTTCAAAGCGTTTCGGTGAACGGACTAGCCTCCCGTTGGTCGGTCGAAAGGTCAGAGCGTGCGTTCTGTCACGCCTCCTGCAGCCATCGCCATCGCCATCGCACAACATCCGTAATCCGTCGCCGTACCTTTCGGGTGACTGCCTTCCCCCGTAATATTACCAGACATTTTCCAGATATGATCCTATTTTAAGATTGAGAAGATCAGACCGCGTGATACAAGAGGCGGCGAAACTCACCGATGGAAAAACTCACTGACATGGAACCGCCCTCATCGACCCTCCACCAAAATTCCCGACATCTCCGCCCCAAGCGAAGAAATCCGGAATCGGAAAAACATGCCAGGCTTGTTTTGAACAAATGTGCGTGAAACCCTTTTGGTTCCAATGATTGTTTGCGGGAGTGGTGGGTTGGCTTGGGCGCAGAATTGGACATTCAAGGGATGACGGTTTGCGTCGAGCGCTTCGACTGCGGCATCTTTTTCCCAGTGCCTGAGCCCCCCGTCAGGAAGTCCCGGAGGGAGGTAAGATGGTAGCCCCAGGTGAAACGAAGCGAGAACCTGGGGTTTTCAATTCAAACTTCAAGGGGCCCAGCACACAGGAAAGCGACACCGAACCTCGATCCCACAGGCCGACACCCACCCGCTTCTAATCCACCAAAGGCACCATCGCGTTCGCCGAACACCGCCGACTCCTGCCCCAATCTGCTCCGCTCGTATTCAGCAAAACCCCTTGAAAATACAAGCGTAGACTCGACGCGTCTCGCAATATGCCCGGCATATTTTTCTTTCGGCTGGGGCTCGAAGACATCATGAGCCTGCGCGATCAAAGCAATCCAGATCCAACCCATGAGTCACGCCGAAGCGATTTCTGGCAATGGCTTCAGTCAGAAACCTTCCACTCAATTTCTCTCGTGTAGTGTTGTTTTGTTTAGTCAAATTTCGACTCCGCGATCCGCTTGCGGTATTCCTCACGAGCATGGGCATAGGCTGATTTGGCGTCTGCCATTTCACTCTGGGCGATGAAGCGTTCCTTTTGAGACCAGCATTGATCGACCGAATCGAGACACCACTGCGCGCTTCGTTTGGAGGCACGCACCGGTTCGTCGTTTACGATGACCCAGACAGGGTTGGTATGCGATGAGCCCAACACCCGCATCGTCAACCAACTGCTGCGCTCAATCGAAACCTCGAAACTCACTTCGCGTGTCATGCCATCGGCGCGCATCTTCTTTTTCGCGACGGGATAGCCATTGACCAGGAGTTCGACTTCGACACTTCGAGAGCCCGGGAGACGGGCACGTTCGAGATGCCAGTAGGGTTTTTCACTTTGTGATTTCCCTTGGACCACGGGATCGACATTTTCGCCCAACAAAGCCGCGAAGTTTGCGCGCGCGAGAACCTTCTTGGGCTCCTTCAATTTCAGTTCACTGCCATTCACTCCTACCTCAACGTCGTCCACTTTAAAGTCGATCAAATGGCTGCGGCCATCGCCGACATAGTTTCGCCCGGCGCGGATTCCTTCGCACCATTTGTTGTAAGTCAGCTCGCCCTCGACTTTGACGTAGCTCCGTCCGAGCCCCACCCGCTCGCCATAGATACAGGGAAAATCTGTCTCACCACTGATCCGGGTGCGGTAGCCGACGTTCAGGGTATGATACCAGATATTCAGTTCCCAAACCATGGGAGTATCCACAGTGGAAACAAAGTCTACCGCGGGAACGAGGGTCCCCTCCGGTCCTTCCACCTGGTGTGTGACATCGACAATATATTCGTTCGCGCCGATCCCGTCGTAGGGTGGAATTTCAAAGTTCGGAAGCTCGGTGCTTTGACTGCCCAACCCCCAACCTGAGTGAGCCGGACCAACGACGGCACCTTGTTTTTTAGCCCAACGCAGGGTGTTGAGACAGAGCGTCGGCCAATGATCAGTAGAGTCGCCTCCGGGGTACATCTGGTCCTTGAGCTGGAGCAGGCAAAGGTGGCCACTTTGATGGGAACCGAAACCGGAAACTTCGATGTCGTAGCGGAGTAAGTAGGGGTGTTGGGAGACTTTGTCGTCCTTGCCGGTAAAGAATTGCTTTTGGTAATCAAAGCACGGCCCCCAGGTCAGGTTGACACCAATTTTTAAATCTTCTCCCAGAATATGCCGCATCATATCCGGGGCATGCACCCCTTCGGTCGGATTGGAGTAGTGCGAGCAGCCCGCAGCATGGATGTGGTGATCACCACTCCACCAACCGAGCGCAGCAGGATCGATCCATCGTTTCAAATCGATTTTCAATTCTTGTGGCTGGTCGCTCATGGTGACGTCGATTTCTTCTGCGAAGTATTCCGGACCGCGGGTGGATCGCACTCGATAGTGCCCGGCCGGGAGCTTCACGCTTTCTCCGTCGTTCCGATAAACCTGCGGGTGGAAATGAAAATCGGGCGCAAGGCGTTTCGCTTGGGAGGGATAGACCCTTCCCAGCTGGTCTCGGATCTCGAAAGCCGCAGTGGTCGGTTCTCCATTTTCGTCGTGGACGCGAAAGGTGAGCTCCTGCGATGGCCGGCAGGTAAAGTTGAGCAAGAGATCACTTCGGAAGCCCAGGTCCTGGGTTCCCTGCCCAACGTCGAAACTGAGCACGGCGGCCCGCTTTCCGGCATCGCGCGAATAGATTTGGATGATGCGGTAGTCGATACTCGCACCACTGAGAGTTTCGGCCAAGGGACGTCCACGAAACATCATCAGCTCCATCCAACGATCCTGCAGGTCTTCCTTCGAGGATCCGGCCAATGGGGCAGCTTGGGCGCTGCTGACATGCAAAGGCGCAGTGACGCCGGCTTCATTGAAAACCTTGACGAGAAAGACACTCCATCCGGCTTCGACCAAGATGGGCGTGGCGTGACCGGTGACGGCTTTCACCCGGGATTCGGGGTTGATCGTGACTTCGACGAGACAATGAGGATCGAGAGCCGCTCCGACTCCGTTGAGGCCTCCCTCTTTGAGTTGTTGCGTCGCATTTTCTGAGAGTGGGTTCCCGAGAATTTGAAGCGCTTCCGCAACTCGTTTGGCATTGAGAATAATCGCTTGATCATCATTGGCGGCACGGATCTGCAAAGTTGCCAGGAAAAAGCAGGCAGAGATGAGTCGTTTTAGTTTCATTCAGCCACCCTGCCAGAACAGGGGGATATTGCGAGGCTCGATTAAGGACCCTATTATCAGGTCGTCCAAGCTTGCGGCAAATTGGCCCCCGCTGATGATGAATTCCTAGACTTCCGAACTTAATCGGTCGAAAAACGTAGCCAGAAGCTCTCGCTTTTGGTATCTCTCAACCAAGTGAGTAAAAATTGAATTTTCAGCGTTGCACGTTCGACATTCGCACTCCCCCTCTCCGATCCCTTCCAGCATTCCGCCCAAGAAGAAAATTCCTAGCAATAAGACCTCCCGAACCCTGACCCCTATGACTTCCGATGCTTGAAATGTTTGGCAAACGCGACCGCGCACGTTCACACTGCGACGGATACTCCCGGCGCGACTTTCTTAAGGTGGGTGGCATGGCGGCCGGGGGACTCTCCCTCGGACAACTCTTGGGAATGGAAGCGAAGGCCCGGACCGGATCTTCGCACAAGGCCATCATCAACATCTACCTGCCGGGCGGCCCGTCGCACCTCGACATGTTCGACCTAAAGCCCGATGCGCCCTCCGAGATCCGCGGCGAATTTCGTCCCATTGGCACCAACGTGCCCGGAATCCAGATTTGCGAAATGTTCCCAAAACTCGCCAAGATGGCGGACAAGTTCGCGATCATCCGCTCCCTCGCAGACTCCGATGGCGAACACGATTGCTATCAGTGCATGACCGGCCACAAACGCCGCGATCGCTCCCCGGTCGGCGGCTGGCCAAATATCGGAGCTCCCGTCTCGAAGCTGTTCGGAGCCAAGACCCCAGGTGTTCCCGCCAACCTTTCCCTCATGTACCCAACCGGCAATCGCACTTGGGGCGAAGCTGGAACAGGCGGTTACGTCGGAAATAGCTACGCGCCGATGGGCTTGGTCGACAAGGATCCCAATCAGCGAGCCAAGAGCATGACCCTGCAGGGCATGACGCTCGATCGTCTCATGGATCGCGAGACACTCCGCCACTCGATGGATCGCCTGCACAGCGAGATCGACGCGACCGGGCAGATGGAGGGACTCGATGCCTACAACCAACAGGCGCTCGAAATCCTCTCGGATGGAAAGCTGTCTGAAGCCCTCGACATCTCAAACGAGCACCCGAAGGTCGCGGAGCGCTACGGAGTGAACGATCCAAAGTATCAGCGCGACGGAGCCCCTAAGATGGTCAAAAACTTCCTCGTGGCGCGACGCCTGATCGAAGCCGGTGCACGCGTGGTCTCACTGAACTACAGCCGCTGGGACTGGCACGGTGGCGACGGAATGAACTTCCCGCGTTCCCGCGAGGAAATGCCGCTCCTCGACCAGGGATTGAGTGCTCTTATCACAGACCTGCACGAACGCGGCATGGAGAACGACGTCTCGATCGTAATGTGGGGTGAGTTCGGGCGCACTCCGAAGATCAACAAGATGAACAGCCGTGATCACTGGCCCAAGGCGAATTTCGCCTTCGTGGCGGGCGGCGGCATGAACACCGGTCAAGTCATCGGCGCCACTGATCGCGGTGGTCACGAGCCCGTCGAACGACCGGTGAAATTCCAGGAAATCTTCGCCACGCTCTACCACAATCTCGGCATCGACCTCGCCACCGCGACCATCGAGGACGCCTCCGGTCGCCCACACTTCCTCGTCGATCCCGGCATCAAGCCGATCCGGGAATTGATCGGATAGTCGTTTCCTGCGTTTGCACCTTGTGCGAACTGAAAAGTATGCGTGGCCTATTTTGAGACCAACTCCTTTCACCCCCTTTCACCCCCTCCGGTCCGACCCAAAGGCGGCTTCAAGGCCCTCCCACCAAAAGAAAATTCCTAGCAGCCAGTAAAAAAATCACCCAATCACAGGAATAAAAGCCTACCGTGTCGCTCATAGTGACACCAATGAAACACTTACTCTCACTCACCGCCATCCTCGCCTTTGGAGGTCTCGCCACTGGACAAGAAGTCCCCAAAGCGACCCAATGCCCCGCCGGAGAATGCGCCAAAGCCTGTTGCGGAACCTCCGTGAAGCTCGCTGTGACCGGACTTGAGAACGAGGCCAAGACCGCAAAAGCGGAAGCCGCTCTCGCCGCCTTGGACGGTGTCACGATGTGCCAGAACTGCTCCAAGTCCGGCACCTTCGCCGTCAACTACGACCCTGCCAAGGTCAAGGCCGCCGCCATCGAGAAGGCCATCACCGACTCCGGGCTCAAGATCGCCGGACACAAGGCCACCTTTAAAATCAAAGGGATGATGTGCCAGAGCTGCTCCAATCACCTCACCGCCCTCCTCGGCAAGACCCCCGGCGTCCTGGGCGTCGACGAAGTCACCCACCTCACCGGCGAGGCCAAGGTCACCTTCGACCCCAAGAAAACGGACGAAGCCAAGATCAAAGCCGCGATCCACACCACGCAATACAAAGTGGTCGAGCCCGCAACGACCGCCGCTCCCCAAGGCTAATTTCATCTCAAAGTGTTGTTAGAGAGCGGCCATGTCCTCCCCGGAGGCATGGCCGTTCTTCTTTGTCGCCAAAATCCCCCCTCCTTTCTCATCGCAAATTCTCCTTCTTCGCCTAGGTTTTCAGCAAGATCGTGTTCGGAAAACTTCTCCTCCTCTTCATCCTCGTCCCGCTGGCCGAGCTCTATCTCTTTAGCACCCTGGGCAAGCAAATCGGCTTTTCCAATACCATCCTGATCATCATCGTGACCGCCATTTTCGGGGCCTCGCTCACGAAATCTCAGGGACGCAAGGCCCTCGCAAAATTCCAACAAGCCACCGCCGAAGGTCGTCTGCCCGCGCAGGAAGCACTCGATGGCATCCTGATCCTCATCGCCGGGGCCGTCCTCATCACCCCCGGTTTCCTCACCGATGCCGTCGGCTTCCTCCTCCTCGTTCCACCGGTCCGGGCGGCCATGGGCAAAATTCTCGCCAAACGTCTCAAAGGAAAAATTCAGATCGTGACTCCCGGATTTTCAACGCCCGAGCCCCCACCTAAGTCCAAGCTCGACGATGGGAACGTCATCGACGTTTAAGCCACCTTCGACCCCAATCTCGACTACCACGATCTTTAAATGGCTTCCCCAAAAGACGTCGCCGAACCTCACAAGGAGCTTCGCTTCACCCGCTCCGCCCAAGCCCAGGGATTCTTCGTGATTGCTGCTGTCGCCATTGCCTTCGGCCTCCTCATCACGATCACCGCTCTCATGGGCCACCCCAATTTCCATTGGTGGATGCCTCTTCCGTTTTTCCTCCTTGCGGGATTTCTCGTCCACTTCTCGATGCGCTGCGCCCGGCACGCCTACCTCATCCTGACGCCCCTCGGCATCGAGGTCTTCCCTCTGCTGAAGCCCGAGCAGAACCTCAATCTCGTCTATTGGACCCAGCTCCACTCTGCTGATTTCAATGACGACCTCACCCTCCTCAAACTTCACTTCGACAAAGAGCAAACTGGCGGCGTCGTCCTCTCCCTCAAGCCCATTCCAGAAAAACAGCGCCCCCTCCTAAAGAAAGCGCTGGAAGGCCGCCTCGCAAAAGAAGCCCCCATTTCCTGAACGTGTGACCTCAGCGTTCTCAGCGGTCAAAATATTCCCCGCTCCTCAACCAAGCTTCTGCGACTTCCGCTCTTTCTGTAGTCAAAAATCACTTCGCCGCTTCGATCGCCTTGAGAACATCCTCGCCCTGGGTCGTAGTGGCCCCCTTCTCGTCTTTCCAGACGAGCTTCCCGTCCTTGAAAAGATACGCCTGACGCGCTGTGAATTTCCCCAAAGTCACGGGGATTCCCAACACTTTCGCCAACTCCCCCTTGGGATCTGAAATTAAATCGTAGGGTAGCTTATTGGCATCCACGAATTTCTTCTGCGTCGCGACATCATCGGTCGACATCCCAAAAACCGTCACCTTCTGACCCTGCAAATTCTCGAATGCGTCCCGCACCGAACAAGCTTGCTTGGTTCATCCACCGGTCAACGCCTTGGGATAGGTGAAAATCAACACCCACTGGTGTCCCTCCGCCGCCTTCAGGAGCCCTTCCTTCCCGTCCTGATTCTTGCCCTTGAGAGCAGGCAACTTGTCACCAACCTCCAAACCGGAGGCTGAAAAGGTAAAAACGGACATAATGACCGCAAAGAGAGCTTTGAACTTCATATCCCCGAAACTACCCCATCTTAACTCTCATGCAATAACCAGTTCCCCTATTGAAAAAATCATCCTAATCTTTCTGCCGTGTCCGATCTCAAAGACTACCTCAAGAGCCAGCTCGAACTCATCGATGACGCCCTCAACAATGTCCTTCCCAAGGTCTCGGTTTCTCCCCGGACCATTCACCAGGCCATGCGCTACTCGGTCTTTGCCGGGGGGAAACGTCTCCGCCCCATCCTCACCCTCGCCGCCGCCGAGGCCTGCGGGGGCAAAACAGAAGACGCCCTCGCTCCCGCCTGCTCCGTCGAGATGATGCACACTTATTCTCTCGTTCACGATGATCTCCCCGGCATGGACAACGACGACCTCCGCCGCGGGCGCCCCACTTCCCATAAGGTCTACGGCGAAGGCATGGCCGTCCTCGCCGGCGACGCCCTCCTCACCGAGGCCTTCATCACCCTCGCCAGCACCCCCACCACCGAGCGCTATTCCCTGAAGGAAATCCTCCTCGAATTCGCAATCTGCGGTGGTTCCACAAAACTCATCGGCGGCCAGGTTCTCGATCTCGAAGGCGAAGACCAAGACCTCACCCGAGAAGAACTCGTTAAAATCCACGAGAATAAAACGGCCGCCCTCCTCACCACCTCTCTCCGTCTCGGCGGCATGACCGCCAACGCCACTCCGGAGCAACTCGCAGCCCTCACCGACTTCGGCTACCATCTCGGCTTGGCCTTCCAGGTCATCGACGACATCCTCGACGTCACCCAGTCCACCAAAAAGCTTGGCAAAACCGCCGGCAAGGATGAAGCCTCCAACAAGGCGACCTATCCTTCCATCCTTGGTCTCGAAGAATCAAAAGTCGAAGCCAAACGCCTCACCAGCAAAGCCCTCGCCGCGCTCGAAGTCTTTGGCGAAGAGGGCAAAACCCTCGAAGCGATTGCCCACTACCTCCTTGACCGGGAGTTTTAGAAAGGAGCAAAATTAGAGCGCCGCACCAACCCGCTTTACTCGTATCCGATCTTCTTTTCCCTCTTGGGAGCAGGCGGCGTCTCGACGCCATGCTTCTTCATCACTTCAACCAAGGCGGCCTCCGTGGTCGCAATCGGCCGGAAGTTCCCCGGACGGAACCCCTGCGTGATCAAAAGAGGCGTCCACCCGGATTTGTTCTTCTGATTCCAACTCGAAATATCCGCGCCCAACTCGTCTAATAAACGGATCATCTGAGGCGCACTTTTGTAAGCTGCCGCATGCATCACCGTTTCCTCGCGGCGATCCTTCCCGTTGATATCCGCCCCCAGTTCGGTCAGAAAACGAACAACCTCCATCGCCTCCTCGACCGTTCCCGCTTCCTCGCCCGGCGCGGTCACACCCATCCCCGCCGCTGCGAGCAAGGGAGTGGTTCCGGTATGATTGGCAATCGTGGCATCAGCGCCCACCTCGATCAAGGTCTTCATGAACTCCAGATCAGCCGTCTCAGCCGCCAGGAGAAAAGGCGTCGCGCCCTTGCGACCAACCAGCGCGGTGCCTCCCCGGCCTCCTTTTAAACGAAGGTTGGGATCAGCCCCATACTTCACGAGAACCTTCACAAACTCCAAACTGGTTATCTTGCCCGAACCCCGGGGAGTCGGGAGACCATCGTCCCCATCGCCCTTCACCGACTTCCGAACCCAGCTCAGAACATGCAGCGGGGCGTGCCCCGACCGTTGATCGTTGGGATCCGCACCCTTGTCCAACAGCATGGCCGCGAGATCGAAGTGACCGTTCTCGATAGAAAGCACGAGAGGAGCCGTACCGGAGTCGATTCGCTTGCGCCCTCCCCCCTTTGGCTCGGAGGCTTCGGTCACGTCCGCGCCTTTCTCGATCAACAGCTTTGCCACCTCAAGATGGCCCTGGCGAACCGCAAAGAGAAGAGGAGTAAATCCGGATTGGAGGGGCTTCTGAAACTCCGCGCCTTTCTCTAACAAAAAGCGAACCACTTCAGCGTGTCCCTCGGCCGCCGCCCACATCAGTGCCGTTTGCTGATGATGTTCTTTTTCGTTGACCCGCGCACCTGCCGCAACGAGCCGTTTCACAATCTCGACCTTCCCGGTCCGCGCCGCCGTCATCAAAAGCGTCTCATTCCCGGCCTGCGCCGCATTGGGATCCGCTTTATTTTCCAAAAGAATTTCGACCAACTCAAGATGGCCCTTCTCACAAGCAATCGCCAGCGGCCTCACGCCATACCGATTCGCCTCATCCACCAGAGCACCCGCCTCCACCAATGCCCTCACCTTCACCAACGCGTCCTCATGCGCCGCCTCAATCAAGGGCGTCGCAACTGCCATTTCAAAAATCACAAAACAAGCCAACCCACGCGCTGAAATTCCGATCACTCTCCGAACTATTCTCCCGCCCCAACGGGGCAAACGAACATCGCGACGATCGACGGTGAGTGCCCGCTCGCCATCCCCGCAGAAGAGGCTCTTCGCACGCCCGATCATTTCAAAAAAACTCATATCCCTAATTCCTGAATCAAGCCGTTGCTATCACCAAACTTCTCCACCTTCACCCCCGTCCGATCCAGCAAGGTCAGGTGCAAATTCGCCAACGCCGTCGGCTCCTTAAATTCGATATGGCGATTCCCCTTCATCCCGCCAGCGGCACCTCCCGCAACAATGACAGGGAGGTTCTGGTGATCGTGCACATTGGGATTTCCCATCCCGCTTCCGTAGAGGAAGAGGGAGTTGTCGAGGAGAGAGCCATTGCCATCGGGAGTCACTTTCATCTTCTCAAGGAACTCGGCGAAGAGGGACACGTGAAAGGCATTAATCTTCGCCATTTTCTCAACCTTCTTGGGATCATTTCCGTGGTGCGAGAGCGGATGGTGGGGATCGCTCACCCCAATCTCAGGATAAGCCCGGTTGCTGGTTTCACGTGCCAGCTGAAAGGTCGTGATCCGAGTGATATCGCCCTGAAATGCCAGTATCTGAAGCTCGAACATGAGTCGGGCGTGATCCCCGTAGGACGCCGGGACACCTTCAGGGCGATCGAGATCAGCAAGGTTCTCGTCCTGCGATTGCGCTTCGGCCTTTTGAATCCGGCGCTCGATTTCGCGAACGGCAGTCAGGTAGTCGTCAACCTTCGCCCGGTCGGTCGTGCCCAATTCACGCTTCAGGCTGTGCAGATCGGAGCTCACGAAGTCCAGCAAGCTCGCCTTTTTCTTGAGAGCCTCACGACGTTGCTGAGGGGTGCCTCCTTCGCCAAAGAGAGTCTCAAAAATGAGACGCGGATGGGCTTCGGCTGGCAACGGAGTCGTCGGTGAGGACCAAGAAAGATTGTTCTGATAAACGCAGGCGTAACCATTGTCGCACTGGCCGACGGTTTGCATGAGATCCATCGACATTTCGAGCGAGGAGAGCTGGGTCTCCTTGCCGAGATGTTGCGCCGCGATCTGATCAACGGTTGTGCCGAGGAAATAGTCGGCACTTTCGGTCTGCTTGGCCTGGGCCGCACTGAGGAAGGCGGCATTGGAGGTCGCGTGTGTCCCGGGATAGGCGGGCTGAAGCTCGAGGTTGCTCAGGATATTAACGTGATCACGAACTGGAGCGAGCGATTCCAGAATGGGCGAGAGTTGCGACAAATCCCCTTGGCTCTTGGGAGTCCAGCGGGACAGATCACAGCCCATCGGCATGAAGACAAAGCCGAGACGTTTGACCGGTTTCGCGGCAGTGAGTCTGGCGGCAGTGGCAGCAGGAACCATGGCATCGAGCAACGGGAGCGCGACCGAGGTCCCAAGTCCGCGTAAAACGGTGCGGCGGGAGAGAGCTTTTCGTGAGAGGATCATGGCTTCTTGCGGTGGGTGAAGGGTGTGCTTTTTGCGATTCCGATGATGAGGTCGGAGAGGCGGTAGTGGTGGGGAGCGGCTTGATCGACAATGCGACGAACGGCCGGGCCGTCGAAGTGTTCGACGCCACGACCGAGGGCATACGTTAGCATCTTTTCAGTGAGAGTTCGAGCGAAGAGGTCGGGCCGCTCGATCAAGCCATTCTCCAATCCCGTCGCGCCGGTAAAAGTTTGCCCGTCTGGAAGTCCGCCCGAGGCATCGACTTCATGGGTAATCCAACGCCCCACCGCGTCGTATTCTTCCAAGGAAAACCCAACAGGGTCCATGAGCGTGTGGCAGGCCGCGCAGGATGCTTTACCACGATGAGCGGCGAGCTTCTCGCGCATCGGCAGGCTGTCGTCCACGACCACATCATCGAGCGCCGGAGTATTGGGCGGCGGCGGCGGGGCCGGCGTGCCGAGGATATTTTCGAGAATCCAATTTCCCCGAATGGAAGGCGAAGTCCGGGTGCCATACGAAGTCACCGTTAAGATACTTCCGTGCCGGAAGAGTCCTCCGCGATGGGACGAGGGATCGAGCTTCACCCGCCGGAAATCGCTCCCGTAAATATGAGGAATGCCATAGTGCTTCGCGAGACGTTCATTGAGGAAGGTGTAGTCCGCCTTGAGAATCTCCGCGACCGGACGGTCTTCCTTGAGGATGCTTTCGAAGAAAAGCTCGGTCTCTCGTTTGAAGGACTGACGCAGGTTGTCATCGAAGTCGGGGAAGAGACGGAGATCGGGGGAAGAGGCATCGAGATTACGAAGATGCAACCATTGGTTGGCAAAGTTGGTCACCAAGGAACTCGAGCGGGAGTCAGCCAACATACGGCGGACCTGGGCTTCCATGACGACAGGATCAGAGAGCTTCGCGGAAAGGAGTTCGTCGTCAGGAATACTACTCCAAAGGAAGAACGAAAGCCGGGACGCGAGCGCGAGATCATCGAGCCGGTAAACCTCGCCCGAAGGGAGTTCGGCAGGATCGCTCTCAATCCGAAAGAGAAAACGCGGGCTCACCAAAATCGCGGCAATCGCCATCTCCATCCCCTGCTCGTGGAAGGGCATGACGGCGGCGACTTCTTCATCCGTGACGGGTCGACGGTAAGCCAAGCGCATGAGACGATGGAGGTTCTCCTTGGGCACCTCACTTTGAAAAATCATCTCGCGAGAAGGCGTCCCGGTCACGGTTTGCTCACCGTAGGGACCGTTGATCGTGACTTGGAAAACGGCCGGGGCCTGGCGGGGATGGCGATGCACATTATATTGGGCGGCGTAGGGCTGGCGCTTCGTTTCGAGAATCGAATCGGGCTTCTTGACGAAGGTCACCGCGACCTCCCGGGCACCTGCGGGGATCTTAAGTCGAGCCTTGAGGTGGGCATCCACCTTGGAATGATCGAGTCCCTTGGGCCGCTCGATCTCAAACCGGGAAACCGCTTCTCCATCGATGAGAATTTCCACTTCATCCTGACCGTCAGTGAGCCCCTCGACCTGCTCATCACGATCCCTAGTCAGGCGAATCTCTACCTCATACTCAGCGGTAACCGGGAAAGGATGATCGAAGAGAACTCCGCCACGGGTTCCGTAGGGTAGGCCTTCCAACCGCTCGCGCTGGCTCTGATCGGCAGGCACCCGGATCACGCGAAATTCGGGCGATTCCAAAGGTTGCCCGACTGCGATGCGGGCCACCTTCTGAGCCACTCCCACGTACCGATTAAGCAACGTCGGAGAGAGAGTTCCCACCGTGATGTTGTCGAAACCGTGGCTCGATTCATCTTTCGGGAGAAGCTCGGTGACATCGAGGTCGACCTTAAGGAGATCCCGAAGGGCGTTTTGATACTCGCTACGGGTGAGCCGCCGAATCGTCGGGATGGTCCCGGGATCAGGATTTTTCGTCGCGAGAGATTCGAAGTATTCTTCAAACTCCGAAATCATTTTTTGGTATTCCGCTTCGTCGGGCCGGTCCTTGTCCGGCGGAGGCATTTGGCGGGTATCCAGCCGCAAAAGAGCATGCTCCCACGTTTTCCAATGCTCGGCAGGGTCATTCTTGAGCAAGACCCCGAGATCAAGCCCTCCTTTTTCCATCCCGTCGCCATGACAATCCACGCAATGGGTTTCCACAAAGTCGCTGAGACCAGGAATCGCCTGCACCGAAGCAGTGGCCGTCATTGAGGCCGCCAAGATAACAAATCGGGAAATCACGAGAGCCCTAATTACCAATCGCTAGGCAGGAATGCAACCTCCCTTAATCGGGGACCAGCCTCGGGAAAAAATACCTCCGGCGGGAATCGAACCCGCACGATCTAGGATCAATGGATTTTAAATCCACAGCGTCTACCAATTCCGCCACGGAGGCCTTTTCCGGCAAACAGCGAAGTATATGACGATCTCCCCGCTGTCAACCAACGGAAAATTTGGCAACACGCCCGCGCATTGCGCCAGAGCGCTACTTTAGCACAGGGTCAAAAATAATCGGCTCCTGATTCGAGATGACCAAGATTCCTTTTTTTGATCGAGACGCCTCCTTCCAACGTCGTGAACGATTGAAAGGCTATGAGCGGCACTCCACGCCGCAAATTGGGTTCGGAATCAAAGAAAGCGAGTTCGAGGGGTGTCCCGAAAAGGACTTTAAAACGCGGGCCACGGTTCCCGAAATCACTGAAACACGCTATCGGGGATAGAGTAGGAAAGGCCGCCTCCGCTTTTGGAAATCATCCAGCTTTCGATCCGAGATGACCCTGATTTCAGCAGGAGCCTTTCCATCGAGGATCGCTGTCAGAGTCTCCTGATCACCCAGTAAGCGGGCCATCTTGGGAAGATCCAACTTCTCGCCATACAAGCGATGGAGCGTCGTCGCCAAATGGAGATTGAGTTCACTGCTGCGAAACTGATCCCGGTTGGTCACGAACAATTGCACCCCACGACATTCCACCCCCGCAAAGACACTGGCATCGGGAGTGAAGCGGGTCGGAACAAATCGCACCCCGGACGGGGCCTCTTGATTGAGTGCCGCCGCCAACTTCATGTCATCAATATACGGTGCCCCCAATACTTCGAAAGGCGTTCCCGTGCCCCGGCCCACACTGAGTTTGCAAAACTCCAGTAACCCAACCGCCGGATAAAGGGTTGCGGCATTCAAACTCCGCATGTTCGGAGAGGGATTGACCCAGGGCTGATCGACCGCATCGAACCACTGTAAAGGCGAGCCGCCTTCGCACCGAATGACCCCGAGGTCGGCATCGAACTCACACTCGGCATTGATGAGCCTCGCCAACTCTCCCACCGTCATTCCGTGGCGCACTGGAATTTCGTGCACCCCAACAAAGCTTCGTTCGCTTGTGAGAACCGGGCCCTCAACCGCAGACCCGAGAGGGTTGGGTCGATCCAGAACGACAAATCGAAGTCCCTCTTTGCCCGCGACTTCCAGGCAATAGGCCATCGTGGAAATGTAAGTGTAGAATCGACAGCCGATGTCTTGAATATCAAAAACCAGGGTATCGATCCCAGCCAACTGGGCCTTGGTGGGATGTCGGGTTTTCCCATAAAGGCTGTAAACCGGCAGCCCGGTTGTCGCATCATATCCATCCTGAATTTCCCCCTGATCCAGCGCTCCACGGATTCCATGTTCCGGAGAAAAGAGCGCGACAAGCGCAAGTCCGGGCGCGCCATGGAGAAGGTCAATGGTCGGAGTTCTTTCCCTATCGATCCCCGTGTGATTCGTGATGAGACCGAGGCGACGTCCCCGAAGTTGGCGAAAGTCCTCACGCTTCAAGACATCGATCCCCGTTTGCACCTTGCCAATTTGGGGTTCGGCAGGCTTGGGATCTTCCTTTGTCACCAAGGGCGGGAGGGCCTCGGGAACGCTCGTAAAATCGAAGCCCGATATCGCACGAGCGGAAAGGGTCCCCACCTGCCATTGAAGGCCAATGACATTCCCCTCTTCACTCGGGTGATTTCGGTTCGAGAAAAAGATCACAAAAGTCCGCGAAAAGGGATCGATCCACAAGCGCGTGCCAGTCCAACCGGTGTGACCATAACTCCCCACCGGAAAGAGTGCTCCCCGCGGACCGGCGTAGGGGGAATCGATATCCCACCCCAGCCCCCGCCGGGGGAGTCCCTCGGGTGATTGCACGCTCGTCATCAGCTTCACCGTTTCCTCTTTAAAAATCCGCTTCCCGTCCAACGCTCCCCCGCCGAGAGACATCCGCGCATACCGGGCAAGATCACGAGTCGTGAGAAAGAGCCCAGCATGCCCCGCCACGCCCCCCATCCGGCGCGCGGTGGGATCGTACACCACTCCTCGCAAGACGCTCCCATCGGACATCTCCGTGGTGGGGGCAATTCGAGCCAACTTTCCGAGCTCCGTCTTTAACATCGGGCGAAAGTGGCAATCGATCATTTCCAGCGGGGCAAAGATTTCGAGTTCACAAAATTGATCGAGCGACGTCCCGCTGACCCGTTCTACGAGAAGTCCGAGGAGGATGAAATTAATGTCACTATATCGATAAGTTTTACCAATTTCTCCCTGCAAAGGTTCTGCGCAGGCAGCCTCGTAAGCGGTCTCCTTCCCCGACCAATCACCCAGAATGCCCAAGCCCGCCCGAAGACCCGAGGTGTGGGTCATCAATTGCCTGATCGTGATCATCTCCTTGCCTTGCCCTATAAATTCCGGAAGGTATTGGCTCACTGGCAAGTCCAATCCCAACTTCCCGGACTCGATCAGCTTCATGATTGCCGGGGTCGTGGCCACCACTTTCGTGAGCGAAGCCGCATCAAAAATCGTATTTGGCGTCATTTTTTCGAGTCTCGGCACGAGGGCTCGCGAGCCGTAGGCTTTTTCGTAAACCTCGCCGTCCCGCTCAAGATGAAACACTGCTCCCGGCGCCTGGGCATCGGTAATGGCCTGCTCAATGACGTCATCGATCTCCGTCAGCCGGAGAGGTGAAAACCCGGCGCAAACCAAGGGGGAGACAAGGACGAAAAGCCACAGAACAATCAGACGAATGACCATAAAAGCACCATCCCATCGGCCCATTGAAAAAGCCAACTCTTTCGCCGCCAACCGCTCTTCTCGGCGGCATTCTCAGGGAGTTTCTTTCTCCCCCGATCCGGCGTAGGGAAGTCCGCGGTAGCCGATCGCGAAGAAGAGCATCGCCAGGCAATTCATCCCGGTGAGGATCATCCAATAAGTGGCCCAACCGTGTTGCACCACCGTGAAACGATAGATAAAATCAACCACCACGATCCCAAGCACTCCTCCCAGTCCGCCGGTAAAGAATCCCAGCAAAGCCTGCGCCTGCCCCCGCATTCCATCATCGACACGTCGGTGCACAAAGACCCGCCCAGCTTCGAAGAAAAAGGTCCAACAGACCCCGTGCAACATGATTCCGGCGACCAACCAGAAGGTGTCATCAAGCGCGTAAAAGGAATATCGTAACACCCCGCAAGCCATCGCAATGAGCAAGATGGTTTTCACACGGTATTTCCCAATCACAAAGCCCATCCCCAACATCGCGACTGTTTCCAGGATCTGCCCGGTCGCCATATATTGAGAAGGATGATCGACCCCCAATTCCTTCAAATGCTGTGGAGTGTGCAAATAGAAGGCTCCCAGCGGGATACTGAAAAGGAGTGCCGAAAGGAAATAAACGCAGAGATCGCGATCGCGAAGGAGCTTCATCGCACCCAGACCAAGAGCGTCAGACCAACGCTTTGACAGTTGTCCCTTGGGAAGAGTGATCGGAAGGAGAAAACAAGCGGACCCGGCAAAAACCTGGACCACCGCCGCAACTTGGCCATTCTTCGCTGAAAAGTCCCAGTCAAACTGACTCACGATGATGCCCGCAGTCATCCAGCCCAAAGTCCCCCAAACTCGGAAGTATCCAAAGGCCCTGCCGGAATCAGGGAGGCTCGACAGCGTGATGGTGATGAGCAGCGACCAAGCTGGCGCGGATATGAGCGCATTGATCGAGAAGAAAAAGAGAAACCACCCTGCTCCCCAATGTTCCTCCAAGGCATAAAAGGCCATGTAGAGAAAGCCCGATCCCAGCAGCATGATCCAGCCCAATACTTTTTGAGCCTGCCACCGTTGGTCGACCTGGGCTCCAAATATCAGGGGCGAAATCATCCCGGTGAGAGGCGGGATCATGAAGATGAGGGTTTTCCACCCTCCCATGCCATAACTCTCTAGGGTATTACTCAGCGCCGGGAACCAAAATCCCGGAGCGGCAGCGAGGAGGAAAAAGACCACCGCCACCCAGTAACGATGACCTTTCATAAGCACTCATATTTCGCTCCCCAAGAATCCTTCAAGGTCACAATGCGATTGAAGACAGGCTTCGCACTCGTGTGATCTTCAGAGTCCGCACAAAAGTATCCCATTCGCTCAAATTGGCAGCGCTCACCCGGAGCCATCGCAGCAAGGCCGGGTTCGACCTTGGCCGTGGTGATCACCTGGAGACTGTCTGGATTCAAGCAGCCTAGATAACCGCCTTCCGCGTGATCCGGGATCTCCTCGGTGAAGAGTCGATCATACTGCCTGACCTCGGCATCGACCCCCTCCACACACGAAACCCAATGGATCGCAGTGCGACACTTCACCCCCTCGGGCGCGGATTGACCAATCGTGTTCGGAATGAACTCACAATGAATCTCCGTCACCTCTCCGTGGTCATCGAGGACGTGCCCCACATGTTGAATAATGTAGGCTCCGCGTAATCGCACCGCTCCTTCCGGCTGGAGACGGAAGAACTTCTTGGGGGCATCAATCATGAAGTCTTCGCGCTCAATCCAGAACTCGCGACTGAAGGTGAGCTCGCGCGAACCGGCCGCTTCGTTCTCGGGATTATTGGGAACGATCACAATCTCACTTTGACCTTCGGGATAGTTGGTCACGACCACCTTGACGGGATCGAGCACCGCCATTTTGCGCAGGGCGATCTTATTCAAATAATTCCGCACTTCGAACTCAAGGCGCGCAAAATCAGAGAGAGAGTTCTGCTTGGTCAACCCCACGTGCTCCACAAAAGCACGAATCGCTTCGGGTGGATAGCCACGCCGACGCATTCCGCTCAGGGTCGACATCCGAGGATCATCCCAGCCATTGACATGCTTCTCATCCACCAACTGGATAAACTTGCGTTTACTCATCACGGTGTAGCCGATGTTCAGGCGGGCAAACTCAATCTGTCGAGGCTTCGACGGCACCGGACAGTGGTCGACCACCCAATCATAAAGGGGACGATGGTTCTCGAATTCGAGAGAGCAAAGCGAATGGGTAATGTGCTCCTTGGCATCCTCGAGAGGATGGGCAAAGTCATACATCGGGTAGAGGCACCAGGCGTCGCCGGTATGGTGGTGCTGGGCATGGACAACCCGATAGAGAACAGGATCGCGCATGTTCATGTTGCCGGAAGCCATCTCAATCTTGGCCCGAAGAACAGCTCCCCCGTCGGGAATCCCACCCCCGCGCATCTTTTTGAAGAGCTCCAAGTTCTCCTCAAGAGAACGGTCGCGATGCGGTGAGGGCGTGCCCGGCACTTTAACATTGCCACGCTGCAACTTGATCTCATCAGGCGTCTGCGTATCAACATACGCGAGCCCCTTCTCGATCAACGCCACCGCGCAGTCGTAGAAATACTCGAAGTAGTCACTCGCGAAGTAAAGATGCTCGCCCCAGTCGTATCCGAGCCAGGCGATGTCCTTCTTGATGCTCTCTACGTATTCGAGATCTTCCTTGACCGGGTTGGTGTCATCAAAGCGAAGGTGGCAACGCGCGCCGCGGTCGGCGTATTCCTTAGCAATCCCAAAGTTCACCCCTATCGCTTTCGCGTGTCCAAGGTGCAAGTAGCCGTTCGGCTCGGGTGGAAAACGGGTAATCGGAGCGGGGTGCTTTCCGCTCGCAATATCGGCCGCGATGATCTCGCGAATAAAGTCTTTCTTTTCGTCACTCATGTTCTGTTAGAGGGCTGCAAGTTCATGGAGAAGAGCCTGACTCATCAGGATTCCGTCTTCAAAATTCGCAAGGGCGAAGTTTTCATTCGGAGCATGGATTTGGCAATCGGGAAGAGCGAGTCCGAGCATCAAACTGTCGGCTCCCAAAATCTCCTTCATGTCCTGAATGATGGGAATACTTCCGCCCTCCCGGATCAAGACGGGCTCGCGACCAAAGCTCTTGGTGAGCGCAATCTGCGCCGCTTTGCCAAATTTGGAATGAGGATCATTGTGGTAAGCCTTGCCCGAATGACCTTTGCTAATCTCTATCCTCACTCCCTTCGGAGCGTGCTGGCGCAGGTGGTCCTCGACCTGCTGCTGGACCTTGGCCGGGTCTTGTCCGGGAACAAGACGGCAGGAGAGCTTGAACATCGCCTTGGCAGGCAGGACGGTTTTGGATCCTTCGCCCTGATAACCGCCACCAATGCCATTCACCTCGACGGTGGGGCGTCCCCACATGCATTCGGCCATCGAATAGCCGGGTTCACCAAAGGATTCAGGTGACCCCGTCGTCCTCAAAAAATCTTCGTTCGTGCAGTTCGGCACCTGGGCCCACATTTCCCGCTCCCAATCCTGAAGCGGAATGACGTCGTCGTAAAATCCAGAAACGGCAATCTTGCCGTCGTCATCGTGCAGGCTCGCCACCATGCGGGCGGCCGCGGTGGCCGGATTCGCGACGGATCCACCATAAACGCCGGAGTGCAAATCACCCTTGGGCCCCTTCACCGTCACTTCAAGACAGGTAATTCCGCGAAGCCCGTAGCCGAGCGTCGGAACTCCTGGTGCCACCATTCCAGTATCCGAAACCGCGATGATATCGCAGGCCAGGTCTTCGGTATGCGCCTTCAAAAATGGCACGAGATTGGGCGACCCGATCTCCTCTTCGCCCTCGATCAAAAAGATCACGTTGAGCGGGAGTTCCCCCTTCTCTTTCAAAATACGCTCGACCCCCAACAAGTGGACGAAGTGTTGCCCTTTATTGTCAGCACCTCCGCGCGCCCAGATTTTGCCATCGCGCACCTCGGGCTCGAAAGGAGCCGAATCCCAAAGCTCAAGCGGGTCCACTGGCTGAACGTCATAGTGTCCATAAATCAGCACCGTTGGACGACCTTCCACGCGCTCGTTACGGGCAATGACAATCGGATGCCTCGGCGTTTCATGCATCTGGGTTTGTAGCCCCATGCTCTCAAATTGTCCCTTCAACCAATCCGCATTGGCACGAACATCACTGGCATGCGTGGAGTCGGTAGAAATACTGGGAAACCGCAGGTGTTCAAAAAGACGTTCAAGCTCCGAAGTCATGCCAGATGGATGGCGTGGGCATGGCAAACCCGCAAGCCACAAATCATCCTGCCGACAAATCGTCGTCCTCGGGCGAAGGCTCCAACGGATTCCTCAACCCGACTTTGCGCTTTTCCTCCTGAATCACGGCCAGCACATCAAAGAGAGCAAAGAGCACCAGCAGCAGAGACAGGAAGGCACACCCACCCCACCAAAAGAGGATTCGCCAGAGCGAGGAATCAACCCACGACTTCAGCGGCCAATTCCCCAAACAGAACACTCCAATGATCACCATCAAGAGACCGCTGATGAATTTCCGGCGCTTCTGGCGATCAGCCAGAGTCACCGCCGCGATCGCGAGGGACATTTGCACCAAACCTGAATTCCGGGACACGCGGAAACCCTAACGGGTCCGGGTTGCCATCACAACGCATTCATGCAAACTAACCCCTTGTCGCGAATGACTGTTCTTATTGTTCACTACCACCTGCGAACCGGAGGAGTGACACGGATTATTCACGCTCAAGCCAAAGCACTGAAACTGCTGGGACACCGGGTCATCGTGGCCTCGGGCGGGCCCGTGCGCGAGATCGACGCAGACACCATTTGCGAACCCTCTCTCGACTACCAATCCGAGGGCACCGTCAATCCTGAGCAACTTTTTGCCACCAAAGCCGACTGCTGGATCATTCACAACCCCACCCTGGGAAAGAACACCGGATTTCCAGAATTCATCGAAAAGGCCTCGACCGCGGGCATCAGACTCCTCCTCCAATGCCACGACTTTGCCGAAGACGGTCGCCCTGCGAATTACGCCTTACTCAGCAATTCTCCCAACCTCTACCCGGTCGCGCCCCACATCCACTACTCCTTGATTAATCGGCGCGATCAACAACTCCTCAAAGACGCAGGAATCCCGGGCAAGCAATGCCGCTATCTCCCCAACGCCATCGTGCCTCCCACAGCCTCAACGCAAAAACCAACCGACACTCTCGTCTTCTATCCCGTGCGCGGGATTCGTCGTAAAAACCTCGGCGAACTCTGCCTCCTCGCGGCTCATGCCCCGGAAGGCGTCAAGTTTGCCGTCGCCCTCGCCCCTGAAAACCTCGCATGGATGGCGATTCACAACCAGTGGGCCGACTTTGCCAAAGACTTGAATCTCCCGGTTGAATTCAATGTCGTCAGCGACTCCGATTTCCCCGACTGGATGGCTCGCGCCACCCACATTGTGACCACCTCGGTCGCCGAAGGATTTGGCCTCACTTTTCTCGAACCCGCCTTCCTTGGGAAACCTCTCATTGGAAGAAATCTCCCGGAAATCACCTCGGACTTTCCACCCTACGGAACCCTCTACGAAAGACTCCCCGTTCCGATTGGCGATTGCCGCGAAGACTTCCTCTCAGCTCTTGCGACATGCTGGCAGACCTACGGCCAACCTCTCTCTGACGACGAACTCTCCAGCGCCTGGGACGAGTTCCAAAAGTCACCTGATTTTGGAAATCTCCCCGAAGAGCTCCAAATGAAAATCATCCGGGATCATCCGCTCCCCTACCTTGAGGAATGGCTGCAAAAAGCACTGAAAATACCAGCGGACGAGATTGATCTCAGCCCATGGTCGATCGAAAACTACGCTTCCAAAATCTCAGCGATTCTCCAAGAGATCGAAGATCCCGGCCCGGTCTCGTGGTTGCCGAAAGAGAAGGTCCTTGAGCAATTCCTCAAGCCCTCCCGCTTCCACTTCCTGAGAACCTAAATCAGGCCGTCACCCGATCTTGATCTTCGGCTGTCGCCTGCCGGTCCCAAACGTAACGCTTGAAGACAACCTTCACCGCCGCGGTCAGTGGGACCGCAAGCAAGGCCCCCAGCAATCCTCCCAGGAGGAGTGACCAAAAAAGCATCGAAAAGATGACCGTCATCGGGTGGAGGCCCACTGAGTCTCCCACGATCTTGGGAGCGGTCACCAGTGAATTGATCTGCTGCACCGTCACAAAAATCAGCACGACACCAAGAACCGCGCCCCACTGGGGCAGCCCCCAAAGATCCTGGTTGGCCGCAATAAAGCAGGCCGGAACCAAACAGATAATATTTCCGATGTAGGGAATAATCCCCAACAAGGTCATGCACACGCCAATCAACAAACCGTAATTGAGCCCATAAATTGTCAGCGCCACTCCCACTAAAATACCATCGATAAACGCCACCAGAACCTGTCCTCGAAAAAAGGAAATCAGGTAACCATTGATCTCCTTAAGAGTCTCGATCACCGAGGTCTTGAACTGCGAAGCCCTGAGCGGCACATAACCCTCCCATCCTTGCTTGATCCCCTCGCTCTCCTTCAGGAAATAATAGAGATAAATCGGAACCATTGCCAGCCCAAGAACCACCCCAAAAAACCCTAAGATTTTGCCCGAGCTATCCGATAGCCACCCCAACGTGTTCTCCCCAAATCCGGATAACAACGCACCCCCTTTGGTCAGAGAAAAATTGCGGGAAACCACCTCATTGCGACCATCATCCACCCCGTCAATGGTGACAGGGTCCGACCAATCGGATCTTAAAAAATCAGCAAGATTCCGACTCGGTTCTGCCCCGTCTGACTGCAACGAATGCCCGTCCCCCACCAAGCGCCACTTCTTTCCATCCGGACCATACAGCGCTCCACCACTCTCCAGATACCTCATCGTCGCTTCGTGATCTTTCTTGTAGAGGCTTCCCGCGATCCAGCCGAAAACCCCTTTTCGATGCTCCACTAGGCTGTCTACTTTGAACAAATCGCTATATGCCCCTCCATTATCCTGCACAAAAGCCGCCTGAATTTGCCCCGATAACTTGATCCCAACAAAAGACAGCAGGATCCCGAAAAACAACACAAAGCCACTAAAGACTGCGATAATCCCCTTCATTCGACTCAACCCCCTGTTTTGCAGCCACCGCACGACTGGATCGAGCAAATAGGCAATGATACCCGCCACCGCGAGAGGCACAAAAACCGGCTGAAGATATCCCAGGACATTACTCGTCAACCAAATCAAGCCCACCAAGAGGGCTCCTAGAATAAGAATGGCCACCCCCGTCAAGGCACGCCACATCGTGCGACGCTGAAACTCGCTGGGAAATGAAGAGTTGTCTTCCACAAACAGGAAACTGCCTAACAAGAAGACCTCGTGGAAGTATAAATTCGCTTCGTTCTTGTAATCCAACCGGTGACCACCTTGAGCGGACTTGCTCAACCTTCAGAAAACTTCCCCACTCGGCAAGCCGTCGTCGGCAACTCTCCCTAACCCAAAGCCGCCCGGGAGCGTTGCACCAGAGTATTATCCCGGGCACTCGTTCCACGGAGATTGTAGGTGCTCGCGGCAAGGTATCGATTTCGCCATTCCGGGGAGAGATTTTGAAAATCCTCCAGCACCGCTGCACTGAACTTATAGTCATGGGCATTGTTCCCCTTCAAAAACACGAGCCTGCGGGCGGCATCGGTGAAGTCCTTCGGGTCCGCCCCGGAATCCAATTGCCCCAGCAGCGAACTCGCAGCCGTGGCGTTATCTTTCCCGATGTGATCGAGAACGTTTTGTAAACTCTCCCCAGTGGTCCCGGCGAGTTGATCAATCTGCTGAACACCAACGTCACCCCGGCCCGCGAGGGCATCACGAAACAAAGGAAGAACAGAGGCGTTCTGAAGCAGAAGACGTCGCCTCAATTTGTCATCGGAACTACTAGCAAAGGTGTAATGCAACGCGTTGGTGGTGGTCATGGCGTGAAGCGCAATGATGCCCGGCTGGCGCATCAACAGTTCACCGCCGCCGAGAAAGAGCCCGTCATAGATCGACTGCGGAGACACTCCTCCCGCAAGTAAGCTGGCCACGTTCTTCGCGGCGTCTTCGGCACTGCCTTCGCGAAGGACCTTCAACAAACCGATCGTCGCAGCTGGTCCAATCTTCCCTCCTCGCCAACTTTTCGGGAATTCATTCGCAAGCTTTTCGTTTTCCCGCCAAGGCCGGTCGGCGACGTGATCACTCGTCGATGGATTGGACTCCCCATGGTGATTCAAGAGCGCGAAGGCGAGGGAGCGAAGGACCGGCTCAGCGTGATGCCAGCCGATGTGTTGCAAGGTGCGAAACGAGTTCGCGACAAAAATCGCCTTGTGCCCAATATCCCGAAAATCACGGGCACCAAAGCGGGCGAAGAGCTCGAAGACCTCGCCTGCCGGAGCGTGGCGGGCAAGAGAAGCCGCCGCCACCTCGGCAGCCTCAACATCCCAAGACTCCATCGCCTTCACAAAGGCGGCCTTCGCTTGGTGACCCGGTGGCACCCTAGCCTCATCGATCGCGGACATGGTCCAATTCCCCTCCTTCACATCCTGCGCCTGTGACGACTTGAACTCATCAAGCGCCCAAAAGATCGGGAGCCAACGTTCACCGTCGGGTGAGGCCATGCTCGCAAGATGAGCGGAGTTGACGACTAAGACCGCATGAAATTTAAAACCAACCGCAGGCCTCGGCTGCACATTTCGAACCCCAGCAAGAAGGAGGGCGGCGAGCACTTCTTGATAGCGCAACTTCCCCGCCTTGATACGCGAAGCGACCTCCTCAAGAAGTCGATCACGGGGAGTCTCCTCGATGAGTCTCACGATGGGTTCAATCTCCGGACGCAGGCGCACGATATCCGGCTTGGCCGCAGCTTCCTCGGCACTCACCGAAGGCAGCAATCCAAGAATTCCCAAATTCCCCAAGGAGATCGCGGCCCCGCTAAAACCGGTGTTCCTGAGAAACTGACGACGATTGGCAGGGCTCTTCATCCAGAGAGACTCGTCGAAACTCCCACTCCCTGCAAGAACTCATCTTTTGAGCTTCGTCACGAGAGAATCGAAACCGAACTCATCAAACAATTTTCGACTTGTTCCAAATTGTCGATTGAGTCGCCGATCATTTGGGCATCTAATGGCGAACTCCGCATGAAACACTTCGCCCTTCTCCTCGCCCTCCTTGCCTCCCCCCTTGCCCACTCCGCAACTCCCCGCGCCCTCCCGGAGGGACAGCTTCCAAACGACAAGCGCTTGGGCGACCTCAAGGATCTCGATGGCACCTTCCCCTTCACCCCTCCGAAGTCGAAAGAGGAATGGACCGATCGCTCAGCGAAAATCAGGCATGCTCTCAAAGTATCGGTCGGCTTGTTTCCCGAACCTGATCGAACACCCCTGAACGCCGTCATCCATGGCAAGATCGATGGTGGAGATTTTACTGTTGAAAAAGTCTACTTCGAAACGCACCCCGGCTTCTTCCTCACCGGCAGTCTCTATCGGCCCAAAGGCGGAAGCGGAAAGCGCCCCGGCGTTCTTTGTCCGCACGGGCATTGGGACGAGGCCCGTTTTTACGATTGCGGCGAAGAGAGCGCAAAGAAGGAGATCGCGGAAGGAGCGGAAGCCATTCTCGAGACCGCACGCAACCCCATCCAAGCACGTTGCGTCGGTCTGGCCCGCCTCGGCTGCACCGTCTTGCAATACGACATGCTCGGTTACTGCGATAACGACCAAATCTCCTACGAACTCGCTCACCGCTTTGCGAAGCAACGACCAGAAATGATTGGCGAAAAAAGCTGGGGCCTTTTCTCGCCCCAGGCCGAGTCCCACCTGCAAAGCATCATGATGCTCCAAACCTGGAACTCAATGCGGGCCATCGATTTTCTTCAAAGCCTCGATGACGTCGATCCCGACCGCATCGCAGTCACCGGTGCCAGTGGCGGTGGCACGCAGACCTTCGTGGTCTCGGCTCTCGATCCTCGGGTCACCGTTTCCATGCCCGCCGTCATGGTCTCGACCGCGATGCAAGGCGGCTGCACCTGCGAGAATTCCACCCTCATGCGAATCCAGAATGGCAATGTCGCCTTCGCGGCCCTCTTCGCCCCAAAGCCTCTGGGTCTCACCGCCGCTGATGATTGGACCAAGGAAATGACCAGGGTGGGATTCCCCCAACTTCAAAATACCTACAAGTTACTAGGATCTCCAGAGAACGTCATGCTCCATAGCCGCACCGAGTTTGGACACAACTACAACCTCCCTTCCCGCCAAGCGATGTATCGGTGGTTGAACACACACCTCGATCTTGGTTCCAAACATCCCGACCAAGAACGTCCCTACCAACGCCTCACCGAAAAAGATCTCACCGTTTGGAATGCCGAGCATCCCAAGCCCAAGGGTGGCGACGACTTTGAGAGAAGCCTCCTCGTCTCACTCACTGAGGACTCCACCCAAAAGGTCGAAGCCAATCCCGATCTCGCACGTCAAGGGTGGGACGTCCTCCTTGATTCAAACCTCGCCCACGCTGGCCAAACCAAATGGCAATTGACCCGCAAAACAGATCGCGGCGATCACCTCGAAATGCCGGGCCTTCACCACAACGCAACCTCCCAAGAGCAAGTCCCGGCAATCTGGCTCTACCCCAAAACAGAATGGAACAAGCGGGTCGTCATTTGGCTCTCTCCCGAGGGCAAATCTGGGCTCTACGACGCCACCGGCAAACCACGCCCCGAAGTGAAAAAACTCCTCGCCGACGGCCACGCGGTCTGTGGATTGGACCTCTTCCTACAAGGCGAATTTCTGGCCGACGGAAAGCCCGTCACCGAAACACGGCGCGTCAACAACACCCGCGAATCTGCAGCCTACACCCTCGGCTACAACCGCCCAATCTTTGTGCAACGACTCCACGACATCCTCAGCACGATAGCGATGATTCGCTCCGATCAACATGGCGCAGACAAAATTGATCTCGTCGGAATCGACGGAGCAGGCCACTGGGCTGCCGCCGCAAATTATGCCGCTGGAGATGCCCTGGACCGGGTCGCGATCGAGACCCAAGGATTTGAATTCATCAAAGTACAAGACATCCGCGATCCCGACCTCCTACCCGGTGCCGCAAAATACGGAGACCTCTCCGCCTTGATCAAGCTTACGAAGAAGGCTCCCTGGATCATCGACCAGAAAGGCCTACCGGACTGGCTCAAGTAGGTCTCCTGACTATCGAAATGCTTGTCCGATCAGAACCAAAGCAAACGTTTAGAGCCCTTCTCTTAGAGTTCCGAGTAAGGTTTTGGCGTAAGGAAACGAGCCGTATTGCTCGAAGTACTGTTTGCCCACTTGGGATCACTTACCATCTTCTGCCAGCCCGCGGAGGGTCCAAACTTTGCCCAGTTAGCGAGGTGAGTTTCCAGATCAGGCCCACTGGTAAAGTAACGTAGATGCGGCAGATTTGGCCCGGAAAGGGCTTGGCCGAATGCGACCGGGTTCATGCCAAGCTCTCTCATTAATTCGGTTTCACCCTCGTCGAACATAGCCATCTTGACTAGGGCTTTCGCTTCACTGTGACTCTCGTAATCGCGCATCTCGAAAACCCGAGTCGGTATCCGGTCACGCGAAAAGGCAGGGATCTCCAGCTGAGGCATGCTGGCAAACGCAAGCAACAACCAGCTGTCCACTCGTTCGAAAGCCGGTGCCTGTTTGGGAACTTGCAAGTAGTCGGCCCCCGCTTCCTGGACCTTTCGGTCGGCGTTGAGCGAAGCGCTCACGTGCACGAAGGAATCGAGAGAAGGATGCGACATCAACACCCATACAGGAGAGTTAGCGATCGGCTTATGGGTGCCAGCTTTCTTATCAACGTCGAGTTCAGTGAAAACGCCAGTATTCTTCAGGCCAAGACGGCGGACCGCTGGTAGAAAGGCCTCTTTGAGGTAATCGTCGAGTAATGCGGGATCGGCGTTAGCCTTAAGACGGCTTTCCGCTTTCAAATGATAGCAGCGAAGTTCGTAATACTCTCGAGAAGCGTCTGGATGGTCAGCCGCAGAGAGTTTCGAGGTCAAAGCCGTGGCGGCAGCAACGGTAGTGGTGGTTTTTAAAAAATCGCGGCGTTTCAAGTTCATGGTATTTTTATTTTTGGGAAAAAAAGCTAAGAAAATAAAAGCTATTGGTTTTTCCAAAAGAAATCAACGACAAGATTCGAGGGCGCACGAAATGCGCTTGGCAGATGCCGAGACAGCGGCGAATACGAGCTTCGAACTGGCAAAATCCAGCCCCAAAAAAAAGACTCTGAAGTTGATTCGAGGGCGGCAGGCGGGCCCGTTTTGCCTGGAATGTTGGCCCCCCTTGAATTATTGGTTTTTGATTCAGACGTTGAAAAATCGTTGCGTCTCGGCCATCACCTCGATCAAACGATCCACTTCGACTTTGGTATTGTAGAAGTAAAAACTGGCACGCGCGGTGGACTCGACACCGAGTTTCCGCAGGAGCGGTTGGGTACAATGATGGCCGCCGCGCAGGGCCACGCCCCATTGGTCGGCCACGGTCACGACATCGTGCGCATGCACCCCGTCGAGGAGGAAGCTGACCAGACCGGCGCGTCCGGTTTTTGGGCCAAAGAGCCGCACTCCTTGCAATTCTGAAAGCCTTTCGTAAGCGTAGCTTGCCAGTTCCTGGTCGTGCTGCCAGATATGCTCCAGGCCAATACTATCAAGGTAATCCATTGCCGCGTGCAAAGCGATGGCACCGGAAATGTCGGGCGTGCCGGCCTCGAATTTGTGCGGGGCGGGCTTGTAGGTAGCTTGGTGAAAATCGACGCTCAGAATCATGTCGCCGCCGCCCTGATACGGCGGCATCGCATTCAGAAGTTCGCTCCGCCCGTAGAGCACGCCAATGCCGGTCGGGCCGCAAAGCTTGTGACCAGAGAAGACCAGAAAATCGCAGCCCATTTGTTGGACATCAATGGGCAGGTGTCCCGCGCTCTGGGCGGCATCAACGAGCGTCGTCACTCCGAGTTGTCGCGCGCGCGCGCACAACTCAGCCACTGGATTCACCGTGCCCAGGGTGTTGGAGACATGAACCATGGCGAACAACTTGACTTGTGAGGTCAGCAATTGGTCGAGTCGGTCGAGGTCGAGCAAGCCCTCATCGCCAGTGACCGGCACATAAACCAGTTGGGCACCCGTGCGTTCAGCCAGCAATTGCCACGGCACGATGTTGCTATGGTGCTCCATCTCGGTGAGCAAGATTTGGTCGCCGGGTTTGAGGTGGCTGCTGCCCCAGGCGGCGGCCACGAGATTGATCCCTTCCGTGGTGCCGCGCGTGAAAATGATTTCGTCAGCGCTGCGGGCATTGATGAAACGGGCGACACGGGTGCGCGCCGCTTCGAACGCGGCAGTGGCGCGATTGCTCAATTCATGAATACCCCGATGCACGTTGGCGTTGTCACACTCGTAGTAGTGAACGAGGGCGTCGATGACGGCACGCGGCTTCTGGCTGGTGGCGGCATTGTCGAGGTAAACGAGCGGGTGTCCGTTCACCGTCTGGTGCAACGCGGGAAAGTCTTCGCGAATCTTTTGCCAGTTGATGGTCATGGATTTGGGGTTAAAATAGTCCAAGTTCGAGTTTGCCGGCCTCTGACATCATCGATTGATTCCACGTTGGATCAAACACGACATCACAGGTGGCTTCGGTGATTTCATCGAGGGCCAGAAGCTTGGCTACCACATCCGAGGAAAGCGCTGGCCCCATCCCGCAGCCGGCGGCCGTGAGCGTGATTTTCAGGTCTGCCCGATAAGAACTGGTCTCCGCAATGGCGGTCAGTTCGGTGTTATAAACGAGACCTAAATCCACAATATTGACGGGGATTTCCGGGTCGTAACAGGTCTTGAGTTGGCTCCACACTTCCTGCTCTAGTTCCTCCAACGTCCGTCGCTGACCACTCGGGTTGACTGGTTTGGCGGCGACTTCAATGCCGAGCGCATCAACGTCTTTATCGGCCAGTCGGAACATGTTTCCATTGACGATGATGGTGTAGCTGTTGCCAAGCGACTGAGTGATATGGGCCAGTTCGCCTTTCTTGAGTGTGACTTTGTCGCCGACAGGGACGACGGTCCCTTCGACGTCGCGGGTGAGGGTGATTGGTTCGTTTGAGTTCATCGTTGCTCCTTCTCGGATTCGCTTGAAATGGTTTCGCCTCTGCCTTCTACGGCCGCCGCCACCGCGTGCCACGGCAGAATGGCACATTTGATTCGCTCCGGAAATCTGTGCACCCCGGACAACGCTGACAATTTCCCTAAATCACCGTCGCTATGACCCGTGGTCATCAAGTCGCGAACTTTGTCGAACATCACCTTCACCTCGGCCTTGGTCTTGCCTTTGAGGATTTCGGTGAGCAGCGACGCCGAGGCCTTGGAAATCGCGCAGCCCGAGCCTTGGAAAGTCAGGTCCTGCACCACGTCGCCGTCCATCCTAGCGTAGAGGGTGTAGCTATCCCCGCAGATGGGGTTGGTGCCCTGCGCGGTGCGGTTGGCGTCGGGCAAGACACGGAAATTCCTCGGACTCTTGCTGTGGTCGAGAAGGAGTTCCTGGTAAAGCTCTGTAAGGTCGTCAGACATTATGGGTGTATCGTGATTTGTTGGTTTTGTTCCAAACGGTCCCACACCAGCCGATCCAGCTCCTCGCGCACCGCTACGCAGCGGACGCGGTCGATGATTTCGCCGGCGAAGGCGTGGATCAACATGCGCCGCGCTTTTTCCAGCGGAATGCTGCGGGAGCGCAGGTAAAAGATGGACTCGTCATTCAACTGCCCGATGGTCGCGCCGTGCGTGCACTTCACGTCGTCGGCATAGATTTCGAGTTGCGGCTTAGTGTCGGCGGTCGCGTCATCCGAGAGTAGCAGGTTTTTATTCGTCTGCTTGGCGTCGGTCTTTTGTGCGTCGGGGCGCACGAGGATGCGGCCGTGGAAGACGCCCTTCGATTTATCAGCGAGGATGCCATTAAAATACTCATGGCTCGCACCATGCGGCTGGGCGTGATCGACAATCATATAGTGGTCGGCGAGTTGCTCGCCGCGCGTGAGGTAGAGGCCGTTCAGGATGCACTCCAGGCCCTCGCCGGCGAGAGTGGCAAAAATGTTCGTGCGTGAAAGTTTCGCGCCGAGCGCCATCGAGTGGGTGACCACATTGCTGGTCCGCCCGCAGTGCGCAGCGACGGTAGCGATGTGGAACGCCTGCTGGTTTTCATCCTGATATTTCAAGTGCTCAACGACCGCGTTCTCCTCGGCGACGAGTTCGGTGACAGCGTTGGTGAAGTAGGCCGCATCGCTCAGGCTCACGTGACTCTCGATGACGGTGACCCGGCTGTCGCGCCCGGCCACGATCAAGTTGCGCGGGTGTGTGGTGGTGCCGTGCTCCTTCGCGGTGGAGATGAAGCGGAGGTGAATCGGCTCGGCCACGGTCTCACCGGCGGGCACGTAAATGAAGGCGCCGTCCTGGAAGAACGCGGTGTTCAGTGCGGTGAAGGCATTGGTATCCGTAGCGGCATGGCGGCACAGGTGCGGCTCCACCAGCGCAGGCTCAGTGGCCAGCGCGGCAGCGAGGCTCATCACCTTCACGCCTTCCGGCAGTTGGGCGAGGGATGACAATTCCGGCACGAACCGACCGTTGACGAAGACGAGCTGACTGCCGACGAGTGCGGTGAATGGAAATTGACTCAGCACCTTTTGCGTAAGGCCGTGGTGCGCCGGCTTCGAGACCGGCGCCAACCTCATCTTAGCGATGGGTGCCACGTTGGTGAAGCGCCAGTCCTCGTCGCGCAGCGTCGGGAGGCCGAGTTCATCAAAGGACATGAAGCCCTCCTTCCGGGCCGACAACAACCACGCCGGCTCATCAGGGTTTCTCTCGGATATCTCCAGCGCCTTGTGGCTTAAGCTGAGTTCCGTGATTCGGGGTGCCGACGCGACGTTCGGTTTGGTTTCGGTTCTATGATTCATTGGCGTTATTTAATTCGAACTTTAGGCGGGCACGGCGGCGGCGTGGATCATCTCGTCATAACCTGTCTCCTCTAATTCGAGCGCCAGTTCCTTACCTCCGGACTTCACGATCCGGCCGTCATAGAGCACGTGCACGAAGTCGGGCACGATGAAATTGAGCAGACGCTGATAGTGCGTGATGACGAGTTGGGCGTTGTCGGGGCGTTTCAGCGCGTTGACGCCCTGCGAGACGATCTTCAGCGCGTCGATGTCCAGGCCCGAGTCGGTTTCGTCGAGGATGGCGAACTTCGGCTCCAGCACGGCCATTTGAAAAATCTCGTTGCGCTTTTTTTCGCCGCCAGAAAACCCGTAGTTGACCGGCCGTTTCAATAAATCTTCCGGCAGGTGCAGCAGTTTTACTTTCTCCTTCACGAAGGCGAGGAACTCCATGGCGTCGAGTTCGGGCAGTCCGCGATGTTTGCGGATTTCATTGTAAGCGGTCTTGAGAAAGTAGGTGCTGTTCACACCGGGAATCTCGACCGGATACTGGAAGGCGAGAAACACCCCTTCGCAAGCCCGTTCCTCGGGGTCGAGGGCCAGCAAGTCCTGGCCGCCGTAAATGACCTCGCCGCCAGTGATCTCGTAGCCTTCGCGGCCGGCCAGGATCGCGGCGAGCGTGCTCTTACCGCTGCCGTTGGGGCCCATGATGGCGTGCATTTCTCCGGGATAAATCGTGAGATTGATTCCTTTGAGAATCTGCCGACCTTCCACGGCGGCACTCAGGTTTTGGATGGTAATAATAGGTTCTTTCATTGGTAAATATCGGTTGTTGAAGTTCGTCGTTCGGCCTTTTAGCCCACACTGCCTTCCAAACTCACACTGAGCAGCTTCTGTGCTTCGAGGGCGAACTCCATCGGCAGTTGCTGGAAGACATCTTTGCAATAGCCGTTGACGATCATATTCACGGCGTCTTGCGTCGAGATGGCGCGCTGGTTGCAATAGAAAATTTGGTCTTCGCCCACCTTCGTCGTGCTGGCCTCGTGCTCGACCTGCGCCGAGCTGTTCTTCACCTCGATGTAGGGAAAGGTGTGCGCCCCGCACTCGTCGCCGATGAGCAAGGAGTCGCACTGCGAGTAGTTGCGGGCGTTGGTTGCGCCTTTCAATATCTTCACGAGACCGCGGTAGCTATTCTGGCCGTGACCGGCGGAGATGCCCTTCGAGATGATGGTGCTCCGCGTGTTCTTGCCGATGTGGATCATCTTCGTCCCGGTGTCGGCCTGTTGGTAATTATTCGTCAAGGCCACCGAGTAAAATTCCCCGACCGAGTTGTCGCCCTGCAAGATGACGCCCGGATACTTCCACGTGATGGCCGAGCCGGTCTCGACCTGCGTCCAGGTAATCTTCGAGTTGTGCCCTTTGGCGACACCACGCTTGGTGACGAAGTTGTAGATGCCGCCCTTGCCGTTCTCATCGCCCGGATACCAGTTCTGGACGGTCGAGTATTTGATTTCGGCCTTGTCCAGCGCGATGAGTTCGACGACCGCGGCATGGAGTTGGTTCTCGTCGCGCATCGGGGCAGTGCAGCCTTCGAGATAACTGACATGGCTGTCCTCGTCGGCGATGATGAGGGTGCGCTCGAACTGGCCGGACTTGGCCGCGTTGATGCGGAAATAGGTGGATAACTCCATCGGGCAACGCACCCCTTTCGGAATGTAGCAGAACGAACCGTCGGTGAAGACCGCCGAGTTGAGCGTCGCAAAGAAGTTGTCCGTGTAAGGAACCACCGTGCCGAGATACTTCTTCACCAGTTCGGGATGCTCCTGCACCGCTTCGCTGAACGAGCAGAAGATGATCCCCACCTCGCCAAGCTGCTTCTTGAAAGTGGTGCCGACGGACACGCTATCCAAGACCGCGTCCACCGCCACGCCTGCCAGCCGCATGCGTTCATGGAGAGGAATCCCGAGTTTCTCGAAAGTCTCCAAAATCTTGGGATCCACTTCGTCCATGCTCTTCGGGCCGTCCGCAAGACTCTTGGGAGCGGCGAAGTAAATGATGTCCTGATAGTCGATCTTCGGATAATCAGCCTTCTGCCACGTCGGCTCCTCCAGGGTCGTCCAGTGGCGATACGCTTTCAGCCGCCATTCCAGCAGCCACTCCGGCTCCTTCTTCTTGTCCGAGATGAACCGGATGATACCCTCGTTCAACCCTGGCGGCGCGGACTCCGTCTCGATGTCCGAGTAGAAGCCGTATTTGTATTCACTTTTAACGACTTCTTCAATGGTGTCAGTTGACGTACTCATGATAATTATTCAGTTGGTTTAATGGTTTATGAACGGGCCGAAACCTCTGGTTTAGGTCAGGCCTTACTCCTGGTGATGCGCGTCGCAAGACCGGTCGGTCGGCGCGTCGGCGACAACAGTGGTCAGTTGCACCAGTCCCGCTTTGAGCAGGTAGGCTTCCACTTCGTCCCCATTAACATCGACCAGCAGGTGTCCATCGATCTCAACACAAGGAGAAAGGCGCTGCCCGCTCTTTTCAATCATCTCCTCTCGGAATAATGGGTTGCTGATGATGTCTCTATCTTCGTATTCAAGATTGTATTTACGCATGATGGAGCGCACTCCCTGGCTCCAGCCGCAGGAGGTCTTCAAGTAGGCCGTGATGGTCGGTGTTTTGATTGAGGTTTTCATTGAGGTTTTGCGTTTTATTTTGGTTTTCTGGTTGAGGTCGGTCGCGGCCTTCCAGTCGCGGCCTTCCGGTAAATTGATCACACTCCGTCTTAGCCGTTGTCGCCAATGGCTTCGACCGGGCATCCCTCCATGGCTTCCATGCAAAGCGCTTCCTCCTCTGGAGTCGTTGCTTGCTTGAAGACATAGGAGTAGCCGCCGTCCTCGCTGCGCATGAAGTTGTCCGGGGCCGTTTCCCGGCACAGATCGCAGTCAATGCACTGTTCATCGACGTAAAACTTTCCGCCCACGTTTTCCGCATGTTTATCTTCAATCTCAGCCATAACTTTTACTTGGGTTGATGCTCTCGGGTTCACTTCGCTTCCGGGTCGCGCGCCGACCCTTCGATTGGATTCGGTCTGCGCGCTGCCGACTTTCTAAAGCGCTTTCTTGGGAAAAGACTAGACGACGCCATGGTGCTTCACAAGCGATTTATTAAAGTTTTTTCTTTAGAAAGAATCGGTCGATTAGACTGGCTTTGGAAGACGGCTCACGGTAAGCGTTTGCGCATCATGAAACGCGGTGCTGCTCGCAAGAAATCCGATCTGGTTCCCACTCGGCAAGCGATCCTGCCCCTGCTCAAGCGGCAAGGGCCGAGCGACGCCGAAGCCTTGGGCACGAAACTGGGCATCTCCGCCATGGCCGTTCGGCAGCACCTCTACGCGCTACACGCGCAAAAACTGGTGACCTATCAGGAAGAGCAGCGCCCCATCGGACGGCCAGCCAAGATGTGGTCTCTGATGCCGGCCGCCCAGTCCCATTTTCCCGACGCCCATGCGGGCTTGACCGTGAATTTGCTCGGCGCGGTCGAACAGACCTTCGGCCAGGAAGGCGTCAAGCGCGTCGTGTTGCAAAGCACGCACCAGCAGATTGAGAACTACCGATCCCGCATCCCTGCTCGCGCCTCGCTTCAGAATCGGCTAAAGACCTTAATCTCCCTCCGTAACGAAGAAGGCTACATGGCGGAAGTGCAACGACAGTCGGACGGTTCCTTTTTTCTGATTGAGAACCACTGCCCCATTTCCGCAGCGGCCAACGCCTGCTCCAAGCTCTGCGACTCTGAGCTTGATGTCTTCCGTGCGATCTTGGGCGAAGGCGTAGTCATCAAGAGGACGGAGCACATGCTGGCGGGTGCCCGCCGCTGCGTTTACCGCATTCGCACACCCTTGTGAGGCATAATTTTCTGACGAGATGCACACTGAAGTTTTCCCCAATCCCATCCCCAACGCCACCGGACCGCTCCGAGCGAGGTTGCTGGAGCATCCGCTCTACGCCCGTTTGCAAACGCTGGCGGATCTGCGGGTTTTCATGGAGCACCACGTGTTCGCGGTCTGGGATTTCATGTCGCTGCTGAAGGCGCTGCAGCGGCGGCTGACCTGCGTGAACGTGCCCTGGGTGCCGCAAGGGGAACCGTCGGTGCGCGCGCTGATCAACCAGATCGTCCTCGGCGAAGAAAGCGACCGCGGCCCCAACGGACGGTCCTGCAGCCATTTCGAACTCTACCAGGAAGCGATGCACGAGGCGGGTGCGGCGACGGGGGCGATGGGCGAATTCATTCGCCTGCTGCGCGATGGGGTGGAAGTGGAAGCGGCACTGACGGCGGGGCGAGCCCCGGAATGCGTGCGGGACTTTGTGGGAGGGACCTTTCAGGTCATCCGCGAGGGGAAAATACATGCGGTGGCGGCGGCGTTTACCTACGGGCGCGAAGATTTGATTCCGTCGATGTTTGGCGAACTGGTGGCGAGCCTCAACACTCAATTCCCCGGGAGGGTGGAGACGTTGCGCTATTACCTGGACCGACATATCCAACTTGATGGCGACGAGCACGGCGAGCTGGGGCGGCAGATGGTGGCGAGCCTATGCGGGAACGATCCGCTTCGCTGGGAAGAGGCGCGTGAGGCGGCGGTGCGGGCGCTGGAGCAGCGCCTCGCACTCTGGGACGGAATCAACGCCGCAGTAGGCGCAACCCGCTGATCGGTGGCCCGGCCAACAACACTGGAACTTAAGCCTTAGCAGGCTGCGTTGCTACTCGTTACCATCGAATAACATTTACGGAGTTACTCATGCCTCTCGACACGCTCAACCGCCCCTTGCGAGACCTGCGCATTTCAGTTACCGACCGCTGTAACTTCCGCTGTGTCTACTGCATGCCCAAAGAAGTCTTCGGCGGCGACTTCCAATTCCTTGAGCGCGAGCAGTTGCTCACCTTCGAGGAAATAACGCGGCTGGCCCGCGTGTTCGTGACGCTGGGCGCGGAGAAGATTCGCCTCACCGGCGGCGAGCCACTGGTGCGCCGCAATCTGGAGCGCCTCATCGCCATGCTGTCGCCAATCCCCGGGGTGGACCTGGCCCTGACCACCAACGGCTCGCTGCTCGTCAGGCAAGCGCAGGCGCTCAAAGACGCGGGCTTGCAACGCGTGACCGTGAGCCTGGACTCGCTGGACGATGCCGTGTTCAAGGCCATGAACGACGTGGATTTCCCGGTGGCAAAGGTGCTGGCAGGAATCGCCGCCGCCGCCGCCGCGGGCCTTGCGCCCATCAAAATCAACATGGTCGTCAAGCGCGGCGTGAACGAGCGCAGCATCGTGCCGATGGCGCGCCACTTCAAAGGCACGGGGCACATTTTGCGCTTCATCGAATATATGGATGTGGGGCACACCAACGGCTGGCGGCTGGACGACGTGGTTTCAGCGGCGGAGATCATCTCCATTCTTAATGCCGAACTGCCGCTGGAGCCGGCGGACCCGAACTATCGCGGCGAGGTGGCCAACCGTTGGCGCTACCGCGACGGCTCCGGTGAGATCGGCGTGATTGCTTCGGTGACGCAAGCCTTCTGTCGCGATTGCACCCGTGCCCGCCTGTCGCCGGAAGGCTCGCTCTATACCTGTCTGTTTGGCATCAAAGGGTTTGATTTGCGCGCCCTGATGCGCGGAGGGGCCTCGGACGAGGAACTGGCCCGCGCCATTGGTCGGGTCTGGCATGTGCGCGGCGATCGCTACTCCGAGATTCGTTCGGCGGCCACGGTGAACCTGCCCAAAGTGGAAATGTCGCACATCGGCGGGTGAGGCCACCACTTGACGACGAAGTCGGCCTGCCGCGCCGAAGCACAGCGAAGGCGAGACAGACTGAGCGCAGCGAAGCCCGCAGGGCGAATCCGCCGTGGGGCGGCGGATGAGTCAACCGGTTCGCCAGCTTGCGGCGCTTCTCTTTGTTGTCGATGTGCCCGCTGCCACTCGGGGCCGTCCTGCACGCTGTCAGCGTCGCCCGCGTGCTTTTGCGCTTTCCCTCACCGTCAGCCCTACTTCTTTGGCGGTGTCTTCTTGCGCCCTTCGATATACCACTCGAACAGCCGGGCGAAGAACTCCTTCGATACTTCGTCGTCCTCGCTCACTTTTTTGTAAAACTTGAAGTTGTCGTTCACCAGGTCCTCGAAAGCATCCTCCGCCACCTGCCGGAAGGTGGCTTCGACTGCATTTCTTGATCCGTTCTTGAGCTGCTGTTGAAGCGCCTCGTCTTCGGCGATTTTCTTTTCGAGCTGCTTGATCACCATGATCTCGTCTTCGGTGAACGAGGTGTTAAATCGCGTGTTGAGGTCTTCGATGATCTTCGAGAGCGCCTCGTGCTCTTCCGGCGTCAAGGTCGCTCCACCGCCGTAGTTGAGCGGGTCCACCTTCGTCTCGCCACGCTTGAGACCGATGTCCTTCTTGTCGTTCCTACGCACGGCGAGCTTGGCCATGTCCACCATGTCGAGCACCTCCAGCGGCGGTTCGCCCTTTTTGGGCGGCAGCAACGGCAACAGGAAGCGCAGGAAGACAAAGAGCTTCTCCAGTCCGGCATCCCGCAGCGGGACGAGGTGCGAGAGAAAGGAATACAACTTCACAAAGTCCCGCGCCTTGGATTTGTAGTCCACTTGGTCGTCCTCGGCTTCCGCCGCCCATTTTTTGGCCACCGGGTTCGCCACGCCTTGGAGCAGCGACACCTTAGGCTTCGCGGCAAACCATTGGTTGGCAAACGCCTCCAGATCCGCCACCTCATGGATCGCAAACTTATCCAGATCGGTGCGGATGTTGTAGAGCTGGTTGGGGTCAGTCGCCTTGGACAGGGTGACGCGGTCGTAAAAGGGCTGGAAGCCTTTCTCGATGTCTTCAGCGGTGTTCTCAAAATCCAGCACGAAGGTCTCGTCCTTGCCTGCCGTGGTTCGGTTCAGGCGCGACAGCGTTTGCACGCACGCCACCCCGCTGAGTTTCTTGTCCACATACATCGCCAGCAGCTTGGGCTGGTCGAAGCCGGTCTGGAATTTGCTGGCCACGATCAGAAATCTGTATTCGTCCGCCTCGAACCGATCCCCCGTCGCGGCCTCCGGGAAGCCGTTCATTTCAGCCTCGGTGTATTCCTGGCCGTCCTTGGCGTCCTTCACCACGTCGGTAAACGCCACCAGCGCCTTGAAGGGGCTGCCGATGGCTTTCAACTTGGCGTCCACCGCCAGCTTGTAGCGCACCGCGTGCAGCCGGGAGGACGTGACAATCATCGCCTTGGCCTTGCCGCCCAGCTTGTCCGCCACCGCGCTTTGAAAATGCTCCACGATGATGGCGACCTTCTTGGCGATGGTGCGCTCATTGCGGCTGACGAACTGCTTCAACAGCGACTTGGCCTTGGCTCCATCAAACTCGGGATCGTCCTTCACCTTCTTCAGCAGCGCCCAGTATTGGTCGTAGGTCGTGTAGTTCTTTAACACATCCAGAATAAACCCTTCCTCAATCGCCTGCCGCATGGTGTAGAGGCTGAAGGGCTTGAACGTGCCATCCGCGTGCTTGGTGCCGAACTGCTGCAAGGTCTCGGGCTTGGGCGTGGCGGTGAAGGCAAAGTAGCT
>Ga0209702_10000830_pt1 | contig 63903 bp, 50 predicted proteins | sample FRY01_FD_187210 | JGI IMG/M metagenome (GOLD analysis project Ga0209702, IMG submission 187210) | Freshwater microbial communities from Lake Fryxell liftoff mats and glacier meltwater in Antarctica - FRY-01 (SPAdes) (version 2) | ecosystem: Environmental > Aquatic > Freshwater > Ice > Glacier... | reverse complement strand
TCTCCCGCGTCAGCGCCGCCGCCAAACTCTCCGCTCTCCCTCGACAGGACATTCCCGCCTACCTCAACTGGCACGTCAGCCAGGCCGGCCTCGAGCGCGACATCTTCGCCCCAGCCTCCATCGACCTTCTCGCCGAAGCCTCCGAGGCCATCCCCAGAACCCTCAACCTCCTCGCCCAATCCGCCTGGTTCATCGCCGCCCCCGCCCTTTTTTTGTCCTCCCTCCACGCTCTTAATCCGAATATCCCCGCCCTCTCCGTGACCACCATCCCCAAATCCCCACTCTTTATCCCCATCAAATCTCCCGTGATTATCCCGACGCGCTACATGAATCAGGCCGGAAAAAATTTCTAGCCTTGCTGTTCAAGGAAAAGCAGGATTATTACGATGCCGGCGCAATCCTTGGATCCGCAGGTGTCTATATGGGCGGCCAACAGTGTCTGATGGTTCCAATGGAGAGTCTTGGAGTCCGGCAAGTTGGCAAACGCTTCTCACTGGACCGCGACGCTGACAATACAACGCTCATTCATGAAATTACTCATCAGATGATGCACCATTGGATTCCAAAGCTGCCCACCTGGTATATTGAAGGATCCGCAGAGTACGTTGCGGCGGCAAAGTACAGGCAGGGAAGATTCTCTTTGAACCGCATGGGGGATAACGTAGTACAATACCTAAAGGCTAACAAAGGCGTTTGGGACAAAAAATGGACGATGTGGCACGTGAACCACCTCATGCAAATAGACGGAGAATATTGGTCGAGTGCAATCGGAGCGGACAAGGAGGTGTCCATACGTAACTATGCTTCCTCCGCGATTCTCACTTTCTATTTTTATCACCTCGACGACACGGGCGAGGGCAAACATATCATCAATTATCTAAAAGATATAAAATCTGGCACTTTGCAGCGTTTGGCGGCTCAGCGGCATCTCATTCGCGGCAGAGCGTACTCTGCAATCGAAAAAGAATTGGCTCAGAAAATGCGCCGATGGGGGCTTGACCTAGACTTTACTGGCGATGCAGGACCATCATCAGGAGAGTCTGGCGAATCACCAGAGGAAGCAGCTGAATCCGCGGAAAGTGAAAAATGATCTCTGCGTCTCTCTGCCATCTCTGTTTGGGAAAAGCCAGGGTGTGATGCAGCAGTAGATGGATGGCCTGGAAGGATTCATTGATCCGTCGGCCGGCAAAATGGGCGGTCCCGTAAATTCATAACTTAAGCGTTCCTGGATGCCGTGATCACCTCGAAGTGGGCTTGCAGACTGCGGCACCGGATCGCCGCGACGCGGCGGACGGATCGGTCCGGTCCGGGGTGGCGGTGAGGCCGAGCAAAAACTGTGGAGCGAAGTATCCGAGTAACTGGCGATACGTCGTTGCGGCGGCATGGTGAAATTCGTCAATGACGATGTAGTCGAAATGCTGCGGCGAAAAGCGTTCGAGGTGCGCGTTGCGTCCGAGCGTCTGAACCGACGCGCACAGTACGTCGACGTGGGTGTCGCGCACCTGGCCCATAAGAAGCCAACACGTGCACGTGGGCGGATGCGGACGAAGGTCTCGGCCGCCTGGTTGAGGATTTCCTCGCGATGAGCGACGAACAGCACTCGGCGCGAGCCAGCCTGCTCGGCATCGAACGCCGCAAGCCAGGTCTTGCCGAGGCCGGTGGCGAGCACGACCAGGCCCCGCCTGTAGCCGTCGCTCCGGGTAGCATACAATGCGGCGAGCGCGTCGATCTGCACCGGCGTCGGTGTGGGCGGAAGCTCGGTCTCCTCGCTGCCGGGTGCGACTGGGCGCTGGGGTGGGATTCGGCGCGCCTCGTAGCGGTCGATCCAAGGATCGGTGAGCGCCACCGTGCGCTGATGGCGGAAAAGTTCCTCGAACCGCGTGCGCGCTTCCAGAAAACCGTCGTCGCCGGGGAAATCGACGCGGTAGTTCCACTCCAGGCCGTCGGAGAGGGCCTGCCTGCTGATGTTGCTCGACCCGATAAAGCCCGTACCGTGCAGGTGTCGATCCTCTGAGATGTGGGCGAACAGGTAGGCCTTCATGTGAAAGCTGCTGCTGGCCGCCTCGAATACCCTCACCTGCGCGCCCATTTCCTGCAACAGCATTAGCAACCGCAGGGCCTCGGGATCGGTGACATCAAGGTAATCGCTCGTCAGAATGCGCAGGCGCGTCCGCGGGCGTGCTCGCATCCCGCCGTTGTTCAGCGCGCCGTGGAGATCCGGCAGCATCAGTCGCAAGCCAGTGGTCTTGATGAAGGCCACTGCCAGGTAGATTTCGTGAGCAGACGCGATCGCAGTGCATAGGTGGGGCAGAAACGGACGCTGCGCCCCGCCAGTAAACAGCTTTGATGCCGCGATAGTTCGACGACGGATCAGAGCATGCACCAGACTGGCGCACGCCCAAATGCCGTCGTAACAGGCGACATCCGTGAGGTCGTCGAACGTGAGGATGTCGACCGGCTGACCAATCAGAGCCTCTGCGAGCCGTGCCACCTCCGCCGATGCATCCAAGGCACGGACGCGGAAACCACGTTCAAGGAAGGCTTTGCTGTCGCGTCCGGAACCACCGCCGGCATCCAGAATGAGACCGCCTGCCGGCACGAATGCAAGAAAGCGCTCGTGCAAATCGGACATCTCAATATCGACCGTGTCGGCGACGAACCGGGCGGCGTTGCTGCTGTAGCATGCGTCTGTTCCGGACATCGGCAGGTGCCAGATCGGTCGCGTGAGTTTGCGAGGGCTGGCCATACATTCATAATGAATGCCCGATGGGCTGCCAGTCTGGATATTCGGAATTTGCATTGGAAACGTGCGCTTGAGGAATTCACGGCCCCGGGCAAGCCGCGCGCCAGATCCGGGCATGGTGGAACGCTGAGAGCTCGGGTCCAATCCCTTGGTCGGAAACAACCCACGAAATGAAGGATGTCGGCATTTGGCAGGCACGAATCGAGTTTGTACGCTCATGAGCGTGTTCCATCAACCCGTCGACAACCGCTCACAGTGGTTGGACAGGCTCCGCCGGCTCAATCCCAACCGCTCCCGAACGAAAGGGGTGGCGCCGCACAAACCGTGTCTGCTTTTGAGCCTGCTGGACATGGCACAGGACGGCGAGTTGCCGGTCCCGGAGGTAAGGCGGACGCCCGGGCTCCACGTGCGTTTCAGCGCTTTTTCCTGCATCGCGCTGCCGCGCTGGGGCGGGCACAAGCGGCGGAATTCCGCAAGGAACTGGAGGCTGTTCGCGAGGAGGATGCGGCGGAGGCGCGCCAGCAGGGGCGCTCGGCGCCCTTCAGCGTGCAAGTCGTCTGCGGCTACCACCACACCTGTGCGCTGACTGGCTTTCGGATCATCACGAGCAGTGGTGAATCCGTGGTCGAGGCCGCGCACATCGAGCCGTGGGCCAGGCACTGCAACAACGACGTCTACAACGGACTGGCGCTGTCGCGCAATGCCCACTGTGCCTTCGACCGCGGCCTGTGGTCGGTGGACGATGATTTTATGATCCTCGTCGATCCAGGCCGGTTCCAGGAGTGGGGGCCCGACGCGCTTGGACTGCGGATCCGCAAAGGGTGCTTGCTGCAGTTTGCGCCTGGCGCCGCACTGCGACCCCACCGCGAATCCCTGCGGCGGCACCGCGAGCAGTGGGAATTCTGACCGGACCGCGGCCCCGCCGCGGCCAGACTGGTGGGCCCTCCTGGCTATTCCATGGCCACCGCCGCGATTGGCTACGACACCCAGAATCGGCGTGAAGCGTATTTTGGTTTGAACCAGTGGTCCTGGCTGGCGACGGGCACCGTGACGGGTGACCTCGGAGATGCCCCAGCAGGCGTCGGCCATTGATCCGGCTGCCTCACGGGGGCGTGTTCGCAATCACGACCGCGCTGTGGACCGCGACCGGCGGGACGGTGACGACCCAGGCACCGTTTTCCTGCCGGGGTTCGAGGATGATGTTTTCCGGCTGGACTTCGATGGGGCCGGCGGGTTTTTAGGCAAATCGGAGTTCGATGCCATGGATGGGCACGGCTTCTTCGCGGAGCGGTGTCTCCACTTCCTGCAGGCCGTGGTCGGAGGTGGTGTGGAGGCCGTTCCAGAGGTGCACGACGAGGCGCGGGCCGTCGGGGGCGGGCTGTTTCCAGAAGGTGCTTTGCACGCACATCGGCGCTTGGACGGTGACGGGGTACGGGTTGCGCGCAGCCCAGCGGACGGCCTGGGCGAGCAGAATCCGCTGGTAGGGATAGCCGTACGAAAAGTACGCGGAGTCGACGCCGCCGGCGAAATACGCGACCCGACCGGGGCCGTGGTCGCCGGTCAGGGAGCACGGAAACGGCTCGCCGCTGCCCTCCGGGAAATAAAGAATGGCTGGTTTTATCGGCGGGACGACGCCGCTCATCCGAACCATCGGTCCCTTGAAGCTTGCCTGCGCGTTCGGAGCGAGGTGTGGCAGCCGCGGGTCGGTGGCGAAGATCGAGTCGGAAAAATCGCCGAAGCGGAAAGCGCCCGCGTTCGTCCGCTGAGCCCAGTAGGCGTCGCCGAGGGCGATGGCGAAATTGGCATCGAGGGCCCTCGGCGGCCCGGGCGCGGCCGTGCGGCCTCCGTAAGACGTGCCAAGCAAGTCCTTGAGCGCGAAATCCGGGCGCGGGCGGCCGAGTTCGTCGCAGAGCGACGTCTCCCACGTCGCGACCAGCCCGCCGCCCTGGCGGACGAAGCCGCGGATGGTCTCCGCCTGGGTGTCCGAGAGGCAGGCGACGTTTGGGAGGATGAGGACGCGGTGGAGAGTTAATGTTTCCGGGACGAGGTCCTGTTCGGTGATCAGGGTGAGCGGCAGGTGTTCCTCCATGGCCATGCGGAAGAAGCCAAGCGCGTGCGAGAGCCAGCGTTCCATGATGCCGCCGTGCGCGTAGAACTGACGGGTTTGTTCGCTGACCAGCATCGCGGCCCATGGTTCCTGCTGCAGCCGGGTGAACCAGGGCGCGCGGCGGCTGATTTCGCGCAGCGTGGCATAGGTCGCCTCCTTGCCAGCCATCATCGCCAGCGGGGTGAATGAGCCGTTGGTCATGGCCCCGAGGCAGCGAACGGTCAGTTCGTGCGGGGGAAAACTGTCGGTGCTGTACAGGTTGCCGCGCGACATGAGGTACGGTTCGCTGGCGCCCACGCGTCCGCCGGAGACGGCGCGCACGTAAGCCGCACCGAAATACGGTACGACTGTTGCACCGAGGTTCACCTCGTCGAGCCACCACTCCCGCACCGGGCAATGGATCAGCCGGTTCATGCGCGTCGACATCACCCTCGGGCTGGTCAGAAAATGGCCGTAGCGCCCGGCATTCGTCGTCCAGGTGTAGATGGCCGACTCGGGATTCACCTCGCGCAGCCGTTCGCCGAGCCGCCGGTACCACTGCTCGAGCTTTTCGTCGGCCCAGAGCAGGTAGATGCGATATGCCTCATCGTTCAGGTCGATCCGGGGCGGTACGGTGCGCCCGGTCTCGCGCAGATACGCCGCCTTTTCGTGCGGGCTGAAGTTGATGAACGGGTGGTAGCACCCGTCGAAGGAAAACCCGTCGACCCCGAAGTCGCGCATCATCTCCGCGAGACATTCGATGGCGTAATCGCCTTACGGCGTGGGCAGCGGCAGGCTGCGCAGGCTGATGTGTTCGGCGGTAGTCAGGTCGAGCGTCGCTTTTTCCAGGATGGCCGGGTCATCGGTGTCGTGGCGCATCCAGTCCGGGTGCTGGCGGACCATTTCAATCGGTGCTTAGGGCGAAATTCCGAGCACCACGCGCAGGCCGTGGTGTTTCGCCCGCGCGATGCCGGCGAGCAGCCGCGCCTTTTCCTCCGCCGGCACGCCGGAGGCGGGGTCGTCGCGACGGAGCGGGTAATACGGTGCCGGGCCGCCGGCGTGGACCACCGTCACTCCGGTTGCCGCCGCCTCGTCAACGGCCGCATGGTCCTCCAGCGGCAGAAAAATCTTCACGGCCCCGTCGAGCACCCAGTCCGGTGGTTCGACCCCGCGGAAATCGGCGTCGGCGGTGAGAAACGGGAAGGGTTCGGCGAGCGCCGGGGTTGATAGAAAAAGGAACGCGACAACGAGCGATCGGCGAAGGTCCACGTGCGCACTTCATCACGCTTCGCGGGGAACGCGAGAGCGGAGTCATGGAACCGCAAGCTTGGATGTGGCTGTGACTGGCTGCTGGCCGGAGGCTGGATGGAGGCTGGATGGAGGAGAAGCCGTGCTGCGAGGCGGGGCGTGTGCTGAGGCGCGACCTTCCGGGCGCGCAGGTGGTGAGGAGGACCCACAGCCGGTCGATCCCCGCCTGGGGGGCAAGGGATCCTCGTTATGGGCGACCCAAGAAAGGCATCGTACAACAATTCCGCCTTTGTTGCGCAATCACAAAGTTTATCGTTTAACGATAAAATACATTGACGCAAAACCATTCCGTTTTATTGTTTACCAATAAACACATCTGGAGGAAAAAACGCATGACTCAATCAAAAAATGACCCGCTTCTGGTCGTCGCCCAAGGCCTGTTGGTGTTGCTGACCGGTTTGATTTTGTTTGCCTTGGTGATGGTGGCGATTGGGGCGGCGGCGGTGTTGACGGTGCAACGCGCGGAGATCGTGGCGAAAGTGGCGGCGGCCGGGGCGCCGCCGGGGCTGTATTGGACGCTTGTGGCGGCTCTGCTCCTGGTCGTGGTGGTGCTGGTTTTCGGGCGGCGATTCGTCATCGAACTCAGTCGGATTGTTGCCTCCGTGCGCACTGGTGATCCATTCTGCCCGGCGAACGCCGATCGGCTGGGCCTCATGGCTTGGTTGACGCTCGGGATCCAGGCCGGGGCGTGGTTGATGATCCTGCCCGCGCTCCAGGTGCAGCCGTATGTCGATAGCTTTCCCGTTCGCGTGGACCTTCAACTGCCGCCCACGGGCCTGATGCTCGCTTTGGTCCTCTTCATCCTTGCCCGCGTGTTCCGATATGGCACCGCACTGCGGACCGACCTGGAGGGCACCGTCTGATGGCGATCATGGTCAAACTCGACGACCTGCTCTGGTCACGCGGGATGACGCTGACCGAGTTGAGCGAACGCGTCGACATCACCCTCGCCAACCTGTCGATCCTCAAGACCGGCAAGGCCAAAGCCATCCGATTCTCGACCTTGGAAGCCATCTGTCAGGTACTCGAGTGTCAGCCTGGGGACCTGCTGGGACGCGGCGACGATGAGTCGGCGCGGCAGAGTGATCTTTACCTCCGGGGGCGGCGGGGATGAGCACCCGCAAAAGTCACTTGAGCCGCGGCCCCGGGGAGGGAAAGTCGCGGCATGAGCCAACGCCGCTGGAAAATCGCCGGGATCAATTTCGATCACTTTCACATGGGGGACCTGCTCCGCTTCACGCACGAGCATCCGCAGGCTGATCTGGTGGGGATCTGCGATCTGCAGCCGGAGCGGATGGAGGGGGCGCGGAAGAATTTCGGGTTGCGCGACGACCAGGTTTTCACCGATGAGCAGGCCTGTCTGGCGGCTACGAAGCCGGATGTGGTCCTCCTCTGCCCGAGTGCCGCCACCCATGCCGAATGGGTTGAGAGGGTGGCTCCCAGCGGGGCGCATCTGATGGTGGAAAAGCCGATGGCGGCATCGCTGGCGGAGGCCGACCGGATGCTTGCGGCCGCCAGGGCCGGCGGGGGGACGCTCGCCATCAACTGGCCGAGCGTGTGGAGCGCGAGCCACGTGCATGCGTTCGAACTGGCCGTGAAGCAGCGGCTCATCGGCGACCTCATCGAGGTGCACACCTACGGCGGCAATCGCGGGCCGCTGTATCATGGGGCAGACAAGATCGAGCTGGAGCCGACGCCGGAGGAAAAGGCGAAAAGCTGGTTCTACAAGAAGGCGGAAGGAGGCGGCTCGCTGCTCGATTACCTCGGTTACGGCACGACCATGGCGTCGTGGTATCTGGAAGGCCGGGCTCCGCGCGAGGTGATGGCCATGACCTGGACCACGCCCGGCCTCGAGGTGGACGAGCATTGCATCGCCGTGCTGCGCTATGAATTCGGCCTCTCTGCTTGCGAGACCCGCTGGGGGACGTTCACTGACCCCTGGACCCACCAGCCGCATCCGCGGTGCGGGTATGTGCTCAAGGGCACCGGCGGCACCATCGCCAGTTGGGACTACGCCGAAACGCTCCAGGTCCAGACCCGCGAGTGTCCGGAGGGCCGCGAGGAGCCGGTGCCGCCGCTCGTCGCGCCGCACCAGAACCCGGTCCAGCATTTCCTCCACCATCTGGAAACGGGCGCGCCGCTCATCGGCCCGCTGACGCCGAAGATTTCGCGCCTCGGCCAGCAGATCGTCGACACAGCGGTGCGGAGCGCGGCGAGCGGACGGGTCGAGCCGCTGGTCGGCGGCTGATCCGCCGCCCTGCCGCGGCGCGGTCAGAAGGCGAAGTAGATGAAGTCGCTTCCGACCTCACTGCGCAGGATGATGACGCCGAGCAGGCAGAAGGCGAGCGCGCCGGCCTGGAGCAGCGTCCATCGCCAGGTGAGCAGCCGCGGATCGCCGTGCGCGGGGAGCAGTCCCAGCGCCGCGAGCGCGGGCAGGACGACGAGCAGGGGCAGCGCATAGATCCAGGCCTCGGCCACCAGGCCGAAAGCCATGCGCCAGTGTGCGAGCGGAGCGCCTGAGGGATCAAGCGAGAAGGCCCGCCCGATGGCGGCGACGTTTTGCTCGCGGAAGAGCAGCCAGCCGACATGCACGAGGGTGAAGGTGAGCACCACCCGCATGATCGCGCCCGCCGGCCCGCCGGCCCGGTCCAGTAGCGGGAGGGCCCGCGCCAGCCAAGGCCAGACCGCCACCAGGGCACCATGGAAAACGCCCCAGAGAATGAAATTCCAGCTCGCCCCGTGCCACAGTCCGGAGAGGAAAAACGTGATCAGCACGCTGCGTACGGTGACGAGCGGGCCGCGTCGGGATCCGCCCAGGGGAATAAAAACGTAGTCGCGGAACCACGTGCTCAGGGTCATGTGCCAGCGCCGCCAAAAGTCGCCGGGTGACTGGGCCAGGTACGGGTGGTCGAAGTTTTTCAGCAGATCGAAGCCGAGCAGGCGCGCCGAGCCACGCGCGATGTCGGTGTAGGCGCTGAAATCAGCGTAGATTTGCACCCCGAAGCACAGCACCCCGGCCCAGAGGATGGGAAAGGTGGGTTCATCCAGGGCGAAGACCTTGTTTGCGAGCAGGGCGGCGCTGTCCGCGATGACGATCTTTTGGAACAGGCCCCAGAAAATCAGGACCAGGCCCGCGCGCCAGCCGGCGAGACTGGGTTGGCGCGGACTTTCCACCTGCCGCAGGAGGTTTTCCGAGCGCTCAATCGGGCCGGCCACCAGCTGGGGGAAAAAGGAGACGAAGAGGGCGTAATCGACGAGCGAATGGCGGCAGTTCGTTTTCCCGCGATACACATCGATGACGTAACTGGCGCTTTGAAACGTGAAAAACGAGATGCCCGCCGGCAGTCCGACGGTGAGCAGGAAGCGGCCCGCCGGGTTGCCGGTCAGCCAGTCGCTGGCCAGGCCCAGGGACTGGAGCGCGGTGCCCACGTTCTCCGCGAAGAAGCCGAAATACTTGAAGGCGCAGAGGATGGAAAAATTGACGACCAGGCTGGCGGTGAGCCAGAGCCGGCGGTGGCGCGGCCCGCCCGAGGCGGCGATCATCCGGGCGGCGGTGTAATCGACCAGGGTGGTGGTGACGATGAGGATCAGCCACCAGTGGGTGACCCACCCGTAGAAGGTGTAGCTGGCGGCCAGGAGCCACAGGTTCTGGGCTGGCCGCGCCCAGGCCGCTCCTCGGGCGGCGGGCCATTGGAGCGCGCCGTATCCCGCCAGCACGAGCAGCAGGAACCAGAGATAGGTGAAGCCTTGGAAAACCATGCGGTGTCCTCGCTTGCGGTCAGCCTTCGGAGAGCGGCTTGCGGCCGCCGCCGGGCGGGGGCGGACCGACTTGGTCGCGGACCAGCGCCCAGAATTTTGCCGCAAACGCCTCGCGGCGCGACTTGTCGAGGTGGTCGCCGTCCTGATACCACGCGAGCGTCAGCTCCGGGTCGGCCGACTCGTCGGAATATGCACACCCCTGGCTGTGGAGGTACTCCTGCAGATCGTCCATGTACCGGCGGAAGACCGGCAGTTCGGGACGACGGCCTTCGTTGTCCGGCCTTCGTTTCACGCGATGGAAATGAAGCCGGATGTCATGGCGCGCCGCCAGCGCCACGAAATGCGGCAGGAACGACGCCGCCGGCGAGGGGTCGAAGACGGTGGGGGCCTGCGCGTACATGCCGGGGTCCGGCAGCCCCATGTCGGAATCGTCGCCCCCGCCCGCCGGAGCGGCGTCGCCCGCGCCGGCGCCGCCTCCATCGTCGCCCAAATCGCCTCGCAGGCGGTCGAGGGAGAACAGTTCGTTCAGCTCCAGCCGCCGGGCTCCCCGCTTCACTCCTTCCAGGGCGGTCAGTTCAAACGCCCCGTCCTGGACCCGGCGCCGCGCCCAGTCATCGTGATCGGCCACCCCAAAAAAACGCTCCACCGCCACGGAGGCGCGGCTGGCCACCGGGCTGCGCCCCGCCATCACCTCGTCCCACTCCGGCTCATCCGTGGTTTTGAGGCGGCGGATGAGTTCCGCGTTGTTGCCGCGGATTCGAAAGTCGGGCCAGGTCAGGTCGCTTTCCCGGAAAAAAACCGTCACCCAGGGCGGCCGTGCGCCCGAGGCGATGAGGATGTTTTTGAAAAACAACCACCAGATGGCCGACTGGGTGCCGCCGACCCCGAGCTTCCGCGTGGTCCAGCCACTGACCTTGGTCAGGTGGGGCGGGTAGAGGCGCGAATTGAGCATGGAATTGCCGATCAACAGCCAGCCCAGCGGCTGCTTGATCAGGGTGCGGCGCTCGGCTGCGGGATCAAAATCCAGCTCGGTTGTCACCTCGTCGGCCGCACGCGGACGGGGCAGCCAGCGGCCGATGGCGGCGGGCAGGCCGACCCCTGCACCGACCAGCGCGGCCAACTGGGCCAGCGCCCGGCGGCGGGTGACGGACAGGGTGGGGCCGGTGGACATGGGCTTCGCGGTCAGTCTTGAACCGCGCGGCCGAAGTGCAACCCGTCAATATGTTCAGCGCGCCGACCCCAGTCGCACATCCATCCACACCGCCAGGGCGAGCACGACGCCGCGGACGATCATCTTCAGTTCCGGCGCGACGGCCATCAGGGTCATGCCGTTGAGCAGGCTGGCCATGATGAGGGCCCCGAAGAGCGCGCCCAGCACGCTGCCGCGTCCGCCCTTGAGGCTGGTGCCGCCGATGACGCAGGCCGCAATGGCGTCCAGCTCCATCAGGTCGCCGACGGTGGTCGTGCTCGCGCCCGCGTAGGCGGTGGACATGAAACCCGCGACGGCTACGATGCCGCCCAGCAGGGTGAAGGCGGTCACCACGACCCGCTGCACCGGAATGCCCGAGACGAGGGCCGCCTCCTCGTTGCCGCCGATGGCGTACAGGTGGCGCCCAAACGGCGTGTGGCGCGTCAGTATGTGCACGATCGTGGCCACTACACAGAGGATGACAAAGGCCAGCGGGAGACCGCGGTACTGCCCGCAGACCAGCACGACCAGGGCCAGCGCCTGCGCGGCCACGACCAGGCGCAACACGGCTATTTCCACGGGCTCACGCGCGGCTCCCACGGCCGCCCGCCGCCTCCGTCCCCGCCACGTCAGCGCCGCGAGCAGGGCCACGATGCCGGCCACCAGCACCCACCCGGCCCAGCCGGGCAGGTAATACGTGGTGATGGCGGCGTACAGGTTGGATTCGCCGCCGCGGGCCACCGGCACCGTGGCGCTGCGGATGACCAGCCAGAACGCCCCCTTAAACGCCAGCATTCCGCTCAGCGTGATGATGAACGCCTGGATCCGGTTCTTCACGATGAAAAGGCCCATCAGCGACCACAGGACCACCCCGCAGACGAAGCTGAGGGCCAGCGCCGCCGGGGCCGGCCAGCCGTGTTGAAAGACCAGCACGCTCGCGATCCCTCCGGTCAGGCCGGCCCCGGCGCCGACCGACAGGTCGGTGTGTCCTGGGAGCAGCACCAGCAGGACGCCCACCGCCAGGGTCGCCGTGGCCGAAAGCTCGATCATCAGCATGGAGAGATTCCGCGCGCTCAGAAACTGTGGCGAGAGTAGCGCAAACAGGACCCAGATCGCGACGAGCATCGCCGGCATCGTCAGCGTGCGCAGCGGGCTGCTGTAAATCGCCGTCCCGGCGGGGGCGGGTCCGGATGTCGCAGGTGCGGTGGGGGTCATGGCAGGGGGTCGTTCAATCGCTTCAACATCAACTGTGGAGAATCTTGCCGTCCGCCGCCGGCGTCATGGCTGCGGCCAGCAGGCGTTCCTGATCGAACTCGGCGTGTTCGAAAACGCCGCCCACCGCGCCTTCGTGCAGCATGACGATGCGGTCGCTCATGCCCATCAGCTCGGGCAGTTCGCTGGAGACCAGGACCACGGCCTTTCCCTGGGCGCTGAGTTCGTTGATTAGCTGGTAGACCTCCAGTTTCGCGCCGACGTCGATGCCGCGGGTTGGTTCGTCGAGAAAGATCACGCGGGGCTCGGTCATGAGCGCCTTGCCCAGCACGACCTTCTGCTGGTTGCCGCCGGAGAGGCCGCCGACCGGGGCGTCCAGTCCCGGAGCCTTGACCCGCAAGGCGTCGAAAAACCGCTGGTTGACCAGCTCCTCGGCCGCGGGATCGAGAAACCCGGCGCTCGTGACGCGGCCCAGCGAGGAAAGCGACAGGTTTGCGCCGATGGGCAGGTCGAGGTGCAGCCCGTAACGCTTGCGGTCGTCGGTCACCATGACCAGTCCGCGCCGGATCGATTCGCGCGGCGTGGGGGCCGGATGCGGGCGGCCCAGCAGGGTGACCGCGCCCGCCCGGCGATGGCCCCACGCGCCGAAGAGGTGGAGCAGCAGTTCCGAGCGCCCCGCGCCCATCAGTCCGCCGATGCCCAGCACTTCGCCGGCCCGCACCGAGAAGGAGACATCGTGCAGCTGCGGCGCGGCCTGCGGGGTGGGCGCGGCGGTCAGGCGATGCACGCGCAGCAGTTCCTCACCCGGCGCATGCGGGCGGTCGCGCGGGAAAAGGTCCTCGATTTTCCGCCCGACCATGTGGCGGATGAGGGTCGGGACATCGGTTTCGGCGGCGGCCAGGGTGACCACACTCGCCCCGTCGCGCAGGATGGTGATGCGGTCGGCCAGCGCCATCACCTCGCTGAGCTTGTGCGAGATGTAGATGATGGCGACGCCCTGCGCGCGCAGATCCCGCAGGATGCGCAGGAGAATTTCCACCTCCGCGCCGGCGAGCGCCGCGGTGGGCTCGTCGAGGATCAGGATGCGGGCGTCCTTGCCCAGCGCCTTGACGATTTCCACCAGCTGCTGCTGCCCGACGCCGAGTTCGCTGACCCGGGTGCCGGGGTTGATGGAAATGTTGAACCGTGCCAGCAGCGCGGCCGCATCGCGATGCGTCCGCGCCCAGTCGATCCAGGGACCGTGGCACCGCTCGCTCCCGAGGAAGATGTTTTCCGCGACGGTCATCTCCCCGACCAGCGCCAGTTCCTGGTAGATGACCGCGAGGCCGGCCCGGTCGGCGTCGGCCAGGCTGCGGAAGCGCACCTCACGCCCGTCGATGCGGATTTCGCCATCGTAGCTGCCATGCGGATGCAGGCCGGAGAGCGTCTTGATGAGGGTGGATTTGCCCGCGCCATTTTCGCCGCAGAGTGCATGGATCTCCCCGGCGCGCAGGTCAAACGACACGTCGCGCAGCGCGTTCACCCCGCCGAACCGCTTGGTCAGCGCGCGGGCTTCCAGCACGACCGCCGGGGTGCCATCCAGGCGGCCGGGGCCGGCCTGGACGCGCTGCCGGGAAGCCGGTCCCGCACTTTCCTCCCGCTTCATTGCAGCGAGGCGGCGGTGTGGAAGCCGTCCTTCACGACGGTGTCCATCATGTTCGATTGATCGACGGCGAGGATGTCGCTGAGGACTGAGGGAACCTGTTCGAAGCCGTTGTCGACCGAGCCGTTGGCGACGATGATTTCGCGCCGGGCCATTTTCACGGCCATGGCGGCGGCGGTGTCGGCGAGCAGGTGGAGCGGTTTGTACACCGTCATCGTCTGGGTGCCGCGCATGATGCGCTGACAGGCGGCGAGTTCCGCGTCCTGGCCGGTCACCAGCACCTGGCCGGCCAGGCCTTCCTCGAGCAGTGCCTGCACGGCACCGCCGGCGGTGCCGTCGTTGCTGGCGAGCACGCCCTGGATGTCCCGGCCGTGGGCGGTGAGGGCGGCATTGACGATTTTTTTGGCATTTTCGGTTTTCCAGTCGAGCGCCCAGTCCTCGAACACGACCTGGATGTCGCCCTGGTCGATCAGCGGCTGGAGGACGTTGTCCTGACCCTGTTTGAAGAGTTTGGCGTTGTTGTCGGTTTTGCTGCCGTAGATGCGGACGATCTTCCCCTTTCGGCCGGGCAGTTTGTCGACCAGGTAGCGGGCCTGCAGCTCGCCTACCTTGATGTTGTCGAAGCTGAGGTAGAGGTCGAGATCCGCGCCGGTGATGAGGCGGTCGTAGGAGATGACGGGAATGCCGGCTTTCTTCGCCGCGGCCACCCCGCGGGCCATCGCGGCCCCGTCATGCGGGACGATCACCAGCACGTCCACCTCCCTGCTGATCAGCGACTCGACGTCCTGGATCTGCCGGGTGTCGTCGCTGTTGGCTGACTGCACGAGCACCTCTGCGCCCAGTTTTTCCGCCGCGGCGACAAAACGGTCGCGGTCCTTCTGCCAGCGCTCCTCCTTGAGGGTGTCGAGCGAAAGCCCGATGCGCGGCCTGGCCCCGGCCTGGGCCCCGCCGGGGGGTGCCGCGCCCGTCCGGGAGCCGCTGCGGCTGATGACGAAGCCGATCAGCACGCTGAGGGCGAGCGAGGTGGTGACGAGCAGAAGACGGGGGTTCATCGCCGCAAAGTGGAGCAGGTCCCGGCGGAGAGGGGGAAGGGATTTTGTCATTTCTCGCTGGTCGCTGGCCGCTGGCCGGCGCGGGGCCGCCTCCCCGGGCCATGAACGTGTGGACAAGCCGGGGACTTGGTTCTCCCTTGGAGGGCATGACCCGCTTTTTCACCATGCTCGGCAGTCCGATTGGGGATCTGATGCTGAGTTCCGATGGCGAGACCCTGACGGGGCTTTATTTGGAGGAGCACGGGGGCGGGTCGGCGGCCGGGCCGGACCCCGCGTGGCAAGAGGATGCGGCGGTGTTTCGCGAGGCGGTGGACCAGCTGCGGGCCTATTTCGCGGGCGAGCGCCGGGCTTTTGAGCTGCCGCTGGCCGCGGACGGCACGGCCTTTCAGCAGCGGGTCTGGGCCGCGCTGGCGGAAATTCCTTTTGGTGAAACGCGGTCGTATGCCGATGTCGCGCGGCAGCTCGGCCAGCCCGGCGCGTCCCGGGCGGTCGGGATGGCCAATGGCCGCAATCCCATTTCCATCATCGTGCCGTGCCATCGCGTGATCGGCGCGAACGGCACGCTCACCGGTTACGGCGGGGGCCTGGAGCGCAAGCGCTGGCTCCTGCGGCATGAGGGGGGGCGGGCGGCCGGATAGGGCCGGCTGGCAGCGCGTCCCGGCCGCCCTTGCCGACGGCACGGGTCAGACGCTGGCCTCCGCGGCGGCGCGGGCCTTTTTCTCGCGCCAGAGGCCGTGCGCGAGCGTGAGGGCGGCGAGGGCGGTCAGGGTTTGCCAGAACCAGAAGGCGGGCGGGATGGCGCGGGCGGCGGCCAGCGGGAGGTCCGCGGTGGAGAGCAGCGACTGGCTGGCGAAAACCGGGGCGGCGAAGGGCGACAGGCCGATCAGCCACAGGGAGGCGGTGAGCAGGCGGTCACTGGCCGCGCCCAGAGTCGCCCCGACCATGATGGGGGCGAAGCCGGCAAAGAGCACGGCCTGGAAAACGCGGCGACCGCCCCAGCGCTCCAGCAGGGCGTGAAAGCACAGGCCGCCGGCCAGCAACACCAGCCCGAACGTCCACGGGGTGTGGGACGGCAGCGAGTGGCCGGCATACCAGGCCGGGCCGATCAGGGAGCGGGCGAACACGAACCAGCCGGCCGCGCCGGTCACCGCCATCGCCAGCACGCACCAGAAGGAGGTTGCCGCATCAGAAAACCATGGCGGGCGGGAGAGCCCGAGTTTGCGCGCCCGGCGGCGGCCGCGCACCTGGTCCTCGAGCGAGGGCGTGACGATGAGGGTGAGCACGAGCATCAGCACGAGCGCGACCAGGCCGTAAAGGCCGATCATGCCCATGCCTTCGCTCACCGACGGCGTCCAGCCCCGCGCATTGAAGACCCGGCGCTGCAGTTCGCGCGAGGGAAAGACGAGGCCCGGCTCGATCAGCGGCAGCGCGTTGCCCAGCAGCATGGCCTGCGTCCAGACCATCAAGCCGGCCGCCCAGGCCTTGCCCAGCAGATGCGCCTCCGGCTGCCGCCACCGCCGCCAGAGCATGACTACGAAAGTCAGGATCAACCCGGCCTGCGAAAAAAGCGTGAAGACGGTCTCCGAAAAACCGAGGCCGAAGAAGCGCACCTCCGGCGTCATCCGCTGCACGGTGCGAAAGATGCCCCCCGCGTCGCGCGGCACGAAATGGGACATTTGTTCCTCGAAGACCGGCCAGAGGGTGAAATATTTGAAGGTGGTCAGTCCGAATTTCGCCATCTGCGGGATGACGGTGTAGAGGCCGAAGACGACCGCGATGGAGACAAGAAAGGCCCAGCGCCGGTTTTTGACCACGGTGCCCGCGACCAGGCCGGTCAGATGATAGAGCAGGGTGGAGGAGAGCAGGATGAGGTAGACCGAAGCCCAGGCGCTGAACGGCACCTGCCCGCGCCACAGGCCCCAGGCGGTGAAGGGGAGGGTGCCCGCGAACAGGGCGTATTCCCGCAGCGGCAGGCCCAGGAGGTAGCCGAGCACCTTGGTCAGCGGGCTGAGCGGGGTGAGGCGCTGGTAGTCGAGGACCCCCTCGTCCGCCTCGCCGGTCATGCCGCCGGCCACCTGCCCGGTGCCGAGGAAAAAAAGAATCAGCGCCTGCAGGACCATCAGCGGCAGCAGGGGGACGCGCTCGGCGTCGATCTCCGGCATGTTGCCGCGGTACAGGGCCAAGGTGCGGGTGCTGAAGAAGAGGAATCCCGCCGCCATCAGGGTGAGGATGAGGCCGATGCCCAGCCCCTGCACGCGCAGTCTCGAGCGGGCATAGCGGCGAATGATTGGATTGGCCCAGAGTTTCCAGGGAGCGGCGGCGTTCATGGCGTGTGGTGGCCCTCCGCGACCTCGACGAGGATGTCCTCGAAGGTGGATTTTTGCTCCTCGAAGGAGGAGACGCGGATGTCCTGCCGCACTAGGCCGGTGACCAGCGCGGCCTGATCCTCCTGGCTCGCGGAAAAGTGAAACGTGAGCCGCTGGCCGTGGGTCGTGACCTCCCCGGTGCCCGGCTGGCCGGCCAGCCAGGCGGCGGCCTCGCCGGCTCGTTCCAGCACGACGAGGGAGAGTGTGCGTTCGGCCCGGCCCAGGAGGCGGCGCACGGCATCGACCGAGCCTGCGGCGAGCAGGCGGCCGCGGTTCATCACGCAGAGTGACGAGCACATTTCGGCCAGTTCGCCCAGGATGTGCGAGCTGACGAAAACCGTGGTCCCCTGGTCCGCCAGTTTGCGCAGGGCGAAGCGCAGGTTGCGCCGCGAGAGCGGGTCCATGCCGCTGGCCGGTTCGTCGAGGATCATCACCCGGGGCCGGTGCAGCAGCGTTTTGGCCAGCACCACCCTCTGGGTCTGGCCGCGCGAGAGGGTCCGGCAAAAGACCGTGCGCTTGTCCGTGAGCGCGACCTCGGCCAGGACCTCGTCGATCCGTTGGCGGCGGGCGGCCGCGCGGCCGAGGCCGTGCGCTTCGGCAAAAAGATCGAGAAACTCCCACACTTTCAGGTCCGACGGCACCGGAGCGAGGTCCGGCATGTAGCCCATGATCCTCCGCGCCTCGCGCGGGTTCTCCAGGATGTCGATGCCCGCCAGCCGCACCTCGCCATAGGTCGGCTCCATGAGCGTGGCCAGCACGCGGAAGGTGCTGGTTTTGCCCGCGCCGTTGGGCCCGACCAGGCCGAACACCTCGCCGGGAGGCACGGTGAGCGACACGTCATCCACCGCGACACAGTTTCCGTAATCGACCCGCAGGTCCCTGATTTCGATCGCGGGCGGGTAGCTGGGTGTCGGGGGTTGGCTCATCAGGGGGGTCATCCGGAATGCGTGCGAACGTTGAGAAGTGCCGCGATTTTTCATCACGACAAGGGTAATGACCGGTTGATAAAAAAGGGTCATCGTCCGCGTACCCGACCGTCACCCCATGCGAGCCCTCATCTTCCTTGTCCTCGGTCTGCTCATCGGAGGCGTCGGCACCACGCTTTTCACCCGCAGCCTGCCGCCCCCGCCCGGCACCGAAGCGGAAAAGGTCGCTGAGCTCGAGCGCGCCGTGGCCCGCGCCCAGTCGCGCGTGGCGGCGCTCGAACAGACCGAGGCCAATGCCGCCGCCCGTCTTCAGAAACTCGCCGTGTCCGGCCGCCGTTCCATGCTCCAGGACTTCAAGGACGGGCGGGCGGTGGACGTGAATGACCTGTTCAACAGCGCCAAACCCTTTCTGCACGAGTTTGCACCCCTCTCCGATAGGCTTCGGCGGCGGGAGCACCGGCGCATGATCGAGCATGCCGTCGCCGACCTGACCAAAAAATACGGGCTCGACACGACCCGGCAGGAGGGTCTGAAAAAGTGGCTGGAGGACAAGGCGGAGGCGGAGGCCGGCCAGCTCCGCGAGGTGATCGGCCGCGCCGACAGCACGCTGGAGGAGTATGTGCAGGCCACTCGCGACTTCCACCCGCTGGATGGGCTCGACGGCTTCATGGAGCAGAATCTCCGCGGCGAGGATCTGGAGAGGTACTCGGCCGACCGCATGGCGGAGCGCGTCCATCGCGTCCAGTACCAGGCGGACCGCCGTGTCGAGCAGCTCGATGACATCGTCAGCCTTGATGACGGGCAGCAGGACCGGGTGTTTGCGCTGATGGCGCGCAGTTCGGGCGATTTCGACCCCGGGATGCAGATCGAGGGACTGGGTGATGACCGGGCCAGCCTGGCTCCGGGCCAGTCCCGCGATGAGGCCATCCTCGCCGTGCTGCGACCCGATCAGCGGGAGCGGTACGAGGCCCATCGCGGAAGCCAGCGTCAGCGGGCCGATGAGGAGATGGCGGAGCTCGGCCTCAAGCTCCCGGCGAATTGGGACCTGTTCGGGGAGTGATCCGGGCGTCCGGGCCGGGCGCAGGGTGGAGGCGTCCCTTCGGTACCCGCGCTCAGGGCAGGGAGCGGAATTCCTCGCTGGTGAGGAACTGCGCGCACCGGGCGGCGAGATCGGACGCGCCGCCACGCTCGGCGCGCTCCGCCGCGGTGGGCTGCCGCTGGAATAGCCGGAAGGTGATGAAGGTGAGTTGGACCGCGGGATCGGTTCCGGCCTTCTGGCGGGCCAGGTCGGCGAGGGCGGCCGCGTGCGCGTGCAGGAAGGCTTCGGTGGGGGCGGGAGGCAGGGGTGCCCATTCGCGGTAGAGACCGCGGCGCGGGGAGTCCGGTGCGGGGTCGGGCGGCCCGCCCTGCCGAGGATCGAGCCGGCCGGTGACGAAGAGCACGGCATCCCGCCATTCGCTTCCGCCGAGGCGGAGGGGCGGACGGGGGGGGGCCGCCGCCTGCAGGCGCAGGACTTCGCGCGCGGCGGCCGGCCAGCCGCCGGTCCGGAGGCGGGCGGCCACGGCGTCCAGCGCCGCCGCTTCGGCCGGCCGGGCGGACGCCCACAGGCCCAGGCCGGAGGGTTCGGGCAGCAGGGAATGCCCCAGCCCCTCGGCCAGCCGCAGCGCGGCGAGGCGGGTGAAAAATGTCGCCCCCTCGCCCTCCAGCCAGGTGGCCAGCGCGCGTCGTCCCGCGGCTGGCGGGATGATTTCCATCGGCCGGGCTCCCCTGGTGAGCAGGGTGGGCAGCTGCGGCGGGAGGGCCGGCGGTTCCAGGCCTGGAGGTGCTCCTTCCGCGAGCGCCGGGATCTGCGGGTCGTCCGGAAGCCGGCGTCGCAAGGCGGCCGCTTTCTCCGCCTGCCGGGCGAGACGCGTCTGCTGGTCGAGCGTGAAAAAGGCATCCATCGCGGGCGAGGGATTGAAGAAGGGGCTGTGCTTGTCCGTTGTGTGGGAGTCCTGGATGACCCGCGCCGCGGCCGCGATCGCCGCGGGCGTCCCTTCGGCGCGCGCGTGGACCCACCCGGCCCACCACGGGGTGCTCATCGAATGCGCGGGCGGGTCGCCACCGAGGCCCAGCGCCGCCCCCCAGTGCTCCAAGGGGGCCTCGAGCAGGCCACGCGAGGCCGCGAAGGCGGCCCGGCTGCCCTGCGTGGCCTGGTGCCAGGCCCAAGCGGCGCGGACGTATTCCGCCGTCTGCGGGAGGAACTCAGCGGCGGTCAGCAGGGCGAATTCGTGTCGCATTCCGTCCACCACGGCTTCCGCGGCCGCAATGGCCGCCAGCGCGCCAGCCCGTTTTTTCCGGGTGGTGGGGGTGGCGGTCGACACCCGGTTGAAAGTGGGGGTTCCGTCCGGCCCGCGGACATACGCATGGCTGTGCGCGAAGATCGAGACTAGGCCGGCGGCTTCGATCGTCGGCAGCGGCAGGGCCGGGTGGTCGTGGCAGCTCGCGCAGCTCAGGTCAAGGCCCAGAAACGCCTGGGCGGTTCGTTCGGCCTGGCGGCCGGCCCATCGGACCACGGTTTCCTCGTAATCGGTGGTGGGCGGGGCGGCGGTCAGATGCCACATGGTGGCGGTGAGCCCGGAAGGGTTGGGCGCGCCGGGTTCCGATCCGGCCGCACTGTCGCCGGCGAGGGTCAGCCGGGCCAGCCGCGACGGGTCGGGCGAGGAGCGCAGCGAGCTCACCAGCCAGTCGCGATACCGCCAGGCCTCGCCCGGCGGGGCCCCGGCCGCCGCCGGGGCATCCGGCCACCGATCCGCGTGTCCGGTCGCCCGCAGCCAGACCTCGGCCAGGCGCTGCGCCGCCGTGGAGTCAGCCAGCAGCCGGCCCAGCACCGTGTCCAGCGCCCGGGGCGAGGGGTCCGCTAGAAACGCCCCGGCATCGTCCTCGCGGGGGGGAAGCCCGCTCAGGACGAACGTCAGCCGCCGCAGCAGGTGCCGCCGGGCCTCGGAATGGGGGACGGGCAGGGCCGCCGCTGGCACCGGTGCCGGCGATGGCCGCGCGGGCAGGGCCGCCATCGCCCAGGGCCGCTCTCCAGGGGCCAGCCGGGGGCGGGCGTGGGCCTCCCGCAACGCCGGCGAAGCCGGGCACTCGTCCCCGGGCGCGCCGCCGGCCGTCACCAGCGCCCCCAGCAGCATGCTGAATAGTCTTGTCATGCGCGTGCTCGGCGGGTGGTGTTTCATGAGACAGGCCGGTGCCGGCGGCCGCGTGCGGGATGAGGGTCCGCGGACCGGTGGGTGCCCCGAACGGGGCGGCTTTCGGCAGCTCCTGGACCGCCGGGAGGCGGAGCCGCTCACAAAAAAGCCCGCGCCGGCGAACCGGGGCGGGCTGGTCAAAATTCAAAAACCCGCTGTCACGCCGGGCCTCACCCTCTAAAACAGGGGGCCGTCACGATCAGGCGACTGGCTTTTTCTTGAGGATCGGCAGCCCGGTGCGCTCGTTCTCGCTGACCATGTAACCATCAGGGAGCTGGTCGATGGCTCCTTCCTTGGCTTCGCCGGCGAAAAAGAAAATCCGCTGCTCGCGTCCGCCCTTGAGGACGGTCACGCGGCTGTGCAGAATGTAGGTTTTGCCGGATTTTTTGCTGACAGTAGAGAAAGCCATGATCGTGGATGTGTGTGTGGGTTGAATCGGGGGAAGGGGGCACCAACGAAGGCGGCGGTTCGGCGCGCGGTCGAGCCTTGCCGGGACAGCCTCCGCCGGGCCTGGAGGAGGCTCGAGGAGACTAAAGCAGACCCGCGCCTTTGAGGGTCGAAAAAGCGCCGTTCTTGCTGATCGTTTTTAGAGCACGGGCCGTCAGACGCACCTGCACGAAACGGTTGAGCTCGGGCACCCAGATCCGCTTGTCCCGAAGATTGGGGGAAAAGGTGCGACCCACTTTTTTGACATGGTTCAGGCCGATGCCGCCCTGCTTTTTGGCAAGACCGCTGTGATGAATGCGATTGCCGCGACGGGCGCGGGCTCCTGTGATTTGACAAAGTCGGGACATGGCCGGGTGTGGGGCTGGAATGGGACGGAAAGTGGAGCATTAGCGGTCTTCACCCCCGGGTCAAAGGATTTTCTGCACGGCCCGGCCGCCCCCGGCTTGATCGAGCCGGGTTGACAAGCTGGCAGCCTTCCGCCTTGAGTCGCCGGATGAAACGACTTTTTTCTGTGATGGGACCGATCGCGGCGGCGGCGCTGGGGCTGTCCGGGGCGGGCTGCGACCGGCCGAAAGCGGCGGGCGCGGCGGCGGCCCCCGGAGCGGCACCCGCGGCGGCGGCCCCCGGCTTCATGGAGACGGCGCGCTGGCCGCAGGTGGGGTCGGACCTCAAGCCGGACGGGCAGGCGGTTTTCGGCGCGCTGGCCAACGGGATGCGCTTTGTGATCCTGCCCAATACGGAGCCCCCCGGCCGCGCCAGCCTCCGGCTGTACATTGATGCGGGATCGCTGCACGAGAGCGAGGACCAGCGCGGGCTGGCCCACTTTCTCGAACACATGGCCTTCAACGGAACGAAAAACTTCCCGGCCGGCCAGATGGTCGAATACTTCCAGCGCCTCGGCATGGCCTTCGGGGCGGACACCAATGCCCATACCTCGTTCCGCGAAACGGTGTACAAACTCGAGCTGCCGCCCGGTCCGCAAGGCGGCGCCCCGGATCCGGCCACCCTGCTCGACGGCCTCCGGATGCTGCGCGACGTGGGTGACGGCATGCTCATCGCCCCCGCCGAGGTGGAGCGGGAGCGGGGGATCATCCTGAGCGAAAAGCTGGCGCGCGAGACCACCCAGTCGCGCACCATGGAGGAGGGGCTTAAGTTTCAGCTCCCCGACCACAAGATTGCGAACCGGCTGCCGATCGGGCTGGAGGCGGTCATTTCCACGGCCCCGGCCGAAAAACTGGTCGAGTTCTACCGCAAATATTACACGCCCGACCGCATGGTGGTGGTGGCGGTGGGGGCGATCAACCCGGCGGCACTGCGCCCGCAAATCGCCGAGATTTTTGGGTCGATGGAGGCCCGGGAGCCCGCGCCGGAACCCTCCTTTGGCAGCCTCACGGCTGGCCGGGGGATCACGACCAAGGCTCACCTTGAGAAGGAGGCGGGCCAGGCCACGATCAGTTTTGTGGTTGCCCGCGACACCCAGCCGGTGCTGGACACCACCGCGGCGCGCCGCGCCGAGCTGGTGCGCGACCTGGCCACCCGCATGGTCACACGCCGGCTGGAAGTGCTGACCAAGGCGGAGAATGCGCCCATTTTGGACGGCCGGGCGGAGATGGGGCCGTTTCTGAAGCTGGTTGATTATGCGGAGCTGGAGGTGACGGCTCCGCCGTCGCGCTGGACCGATGCGCTGGCGCTGGGGGCGCGGGAGCTGAGACGGGCCATGACTCACGGTTTTACCAAGTCCGAGCTGGCGGCGGTCCGGGCGGAGTTGCTGGCCGAACTTGAGAACCAGGCGAAATCCGCCCCGACCCGCAAGTCGCGCGAGGTGGCGGACGAGGTGGTGCGCGCCCTGGCCGGGGGCAAGGTGGTCACGCATCCGGCTGCCGAGTTGCCGCGGGTGCGGGAGGCCCTGGCCGCTGTCACCCCGGAGGAATGCCATGAGGCCTTCAAGGGCGGTTTTGGCAGCCGGGATCTTTCGGTCTTCGCGGCCGGCAACCTGGTGCCATCGCCCGCGGGCGAGACGCTCGAATCCGCGCTGCAGCGCGGCATGAGCGAAAAGACCGCGGCTCCGGAAGAGGAGGAAGCGCTGGTCTTCGCCTACACGGACTTCGGGCCGCCCGGGACGGTGGCGGACTCGAAGCACATCGCCGACCTCGGCCTGACCCAGCTGGTTTTTGCCAACGGCGCGCGGGCCAGCCTGAAGCCGACCGATTTCAAGAAGGACGAAGTGCTCGTCCAGGTGAGTTTTGGCACGGGCAAGCTGTCCCTGCCCTCCGGCCAGCCCGGCCTGGAGCTCTTCACCCAAAGCGTTTTCCAGCTCGGCGGCCTGGGGCGCCACAGCGTGGAGGATCTGAAGCGGATCCTGGCCGGCCGGACCGCCAGCGTGAACTTCGACGTGGGTGAGGACACCTTCGCCCTGGCCGGCGAAACCACCCGCGAGGACCTCGCCACCCAGCTCCAGCTCCTGTGCGCCTACCTGAGCGATCCAGGCTGGCGGCCGGAGGCGGCTCGGCTCTTCCGCCAGGGCGCGGACGCGCTTTTTGCGCAGGTGCAGCACGCCCTGGAGGCCCAGCCCCAAGTCCGCGTGGAACCGTGGCTGCGCGGGGGCGACCACCGCTTCGCCTTCCCGACCCAAACGGAGACGATGGCCCGCACCCTTGAGGAAGCGAAGAACTGGCTGGCCCCGGCTCTCGCCGCCGGCGGGTTGGAAATCGGCATCGTCGGCGACTTCGATCCCGCCGCCGCCGAAAAACTCCTCGCGGCCACCTTCGGCGCGCTTCCGGGCCCGCGGACCGAGACCCGCGCTCCGGTCGCCCCCCTCGCGTTCCCGGCCCCGGGCCGGGAAAAAACCACCTTCCAATCCATGATCCCCAAGGGGCTGGTCGCCGCGCACTTTCCCACCACCGACCGCTCGGACATCCGGGTCACCCGCCGCCTGCAGGTCCTGGCCTCCATCTTCAGCGACAAATTGCGGGAAAAAATCCGCGAGGAGCTTGGCGAATCCTATTCGCCCCGCGCCAGCGCCGCCTTCAGCGACGTTTTCCCCGGGTATGGCTACGTGTACGCCAACATCCTCATCAGCCCCGGCCAGGCCGACACGGTCAGCGCCGCCATCAAGGAAATCGCCGGCCGGCTCCAGCAGGACGGGGTCACGCCGGACGACGTCGAGCGCGCCAAAAAACCGCTGCTCGCCGCCATCGAGGACCAGCGCCGCAACAACACCTACTGGCTGGCGACCGTCGTCGCCAGCTCCCAGCGCGATCCGCGGCGCCTCGAATGGGCCCGCAGCATGGTGGCTGACTTCCAGGCCGTCACGAAACCCGAGCTCGATGCCCTGGCCCGGCGCTATCTCGATCCCGCCGCCGTCCGCGAAATGAGCGTCCTGCCCGTGCCCTGACCGGCCTCCTGCCCCGCGGCCCTTCCGCAAAACAAAGCGTCCTTGCCGTCGCGACCGGGGGCGCGCCGGTCATTCGATGGCCGGCACCTCGATGGCCTTGCAGAGATCCCTCCAGCCCGGGAAATTCCAGGTGTTGGGAAAACCGCGGCACTGCCCGGGCTTCACGTCCTGCAGGAGGCAGTCGATGCCCTTGAGCCAGACGCACGTTCCATTCTCGTGCTCAAGCAGGGAAAGGCCGGTGCGGCGGCGGCTAAGCCGGGTATGGCGCTGGACAAACTCCTCCTCGGTGAGACCCACGTGGCGGGCGATGACCGCGACCTCTTCTTCAGTCACGTGCACGTCACCCGGCCACCGGCAACAGGCGGTGCAGCGCTGACATTGGAAATGCGTCTTCATGGCCGGCAAAAAATCGGGGGCCGGGAATGCCGCCTCCCCAGGCCGGCCGCTCCCGCAATCGTTCTTTGTGCACCCGGATGGCCGCCGGCGCCAGCACGCCGTGACGTCCGCCGCCTCCCGTCCGCCGTCCCGGAGGCGCTTTCGCCGCCCTGTCCAGGGGGCACCCCTGGTGAACCCCGGAAGGTTTCCGCGCGGCTTTGTGCGCCTTCGATCACCCCGGAGGATGCGGAAGGGGCGTGGGCGCGCCACTATTTTTACCGGCGGAACCCTGCATTTTTAGAATTAAGACTTGCACCGCGGCCTCCACTCGGCCATTCTCGTTTCGAAATTAACCTAATTTCAGGTCTCCCCCCAACTTGCTTACCATCAACCCAACCATTCGGATGAAAAAGTCCCTTCTGCTCACCCTGCTCGCCGTGGCCACCGTTTCGGTGTCTTTCGCCGCTGAACAAGCCAAAGAGTGCACCCCGGTCAGCGCTACGGTGACTGCGGAGGTGACGGCCAAGCGTTCTGATGTGTTGACGATCGTCAGCGCACAAATCGCCGCCAATCCAACGTGCGCCTGCGAAATCGTCAAGGCGGCCATTCTCGCTTCGAAAGCTGACAAAGATCTGGTCGGACAGATCGTCTTCACCGCGGTGACCGCCGCCCCGACCGAAGCCACCACCGTCGCCGAGTGCGCCGTGGCCGTTTCCCCGGAAGCTGCCGAGAATGTCAAAGCCGCTCTCCGCAGCGCTTACTCCGACAAAAACCCGGTCAGTAAGAACCCCGTGGACAAAAACCCACCGGTTCCTCCAGTCGACGATGTCGCCGACTTCGGCCTCAGCCCCGTCGCCATCGGCGGTGTCTACCTGGTCTATCCAGGCAGCGGCAGCTCAGGTCCTCAACTGGTCAGGGGGCCAAATGGCCAACTCGGCTTCATTGGGCCAGATGGAAAATTCATCTCGTTCGATCAAGAAACCAAAACGATCATCAAAAAGGAAACCAAAGTGATCGTGATCAGGGTTCCTACCGAAGGCAGCGGCGTTCCTAATGGCACCCCGGAAGACGTTCCTACGGATATCTAGTCTGCGGAGCCGTTCCGGTTCACTTTCAAAAAGGTCTTCCCGGTTTCCTGGGAAGGCCTTTTTTCTTGTCGCTGCGGGTCGATAAGCGTCTCATTTCCCTTTCATGCCAGCCAAACGCAAAGAAGCCGCCACCAAGGCGGCCAACCTGCACTTTTTGTACGGGAGCGACGAGGCGCAGATCAAAGAGGCTGCGTTGAAGCTGGCGCGGCAGCTCAGCCCGCCGGGTGCCGGGGATTTTGGCACTGAAATTGTGGATGGAACGGCTGAAAATTCCGAGCATGCCTCCCGGTTGTGCGCCCAGGCGGCGGAAGGCCTGCAAACCCTGCCGCTGTTCGGTGGCGGCAAGCTGGTCTGGCTCCGAAACGCCAACTTCCTCGCCGACACGGTCACCGGCCGCGCCCAAAGTACGCTGGACGCGCTGGAAAACCTGCTCGCCCTTCTGGAAACAGGACTGCCCGACGATGTCCACTTTATTCTCTCCGCCACCGCGCCGGACAAACGCCGCAGCTTTTTTCAGCGGTTCGACAAACTGGCGCAAAGCGAGGCTTTTGATCTGCCCGACACCTCGCAGCGAGGCTGGGAAGCGCAGGTGGAGGGCCTGATCACCGAGCGGGCCCAGGCGCTGGGCCTCCTCTTCGAGCCCGAAGCTCTGGAAATCTTTGTCACCCTGGCCGGCGAACGCACGCAGCAGATCGTGGGGGAGCTGGAGAAGCTGGATCTGTACCTCGGGTTGGACCGCCGCCGGGTCACCGTTCAGGACGTCCGGACGATGGTGCCGATGAGCCGGGCCGGAGTCATTTTTGAATTGGGCAATGCTTTGGGCCGGCGGGACGCCCGCCGCGCGCTGTCACTGCTCGATTCACTTCTCGCCCAGGGCGAGAATGCGATTGGCCTCCTGCTGGCGGCGATTATCCCAAAAATGCGCAACTTGGTGCTGGCCAGGGATTTGGTCGAGCGCCATCGCACCCCGCTCAATAGTTATGGCCAGTTCCAGGGGACATTGGAGCGGCTCCCCGGCGAGGAAACAGCCCATTTGCCTCGTAAAAAGGACGGAGGCCTCAATGTGTATCCCCTTTTCCTGGCGGCGCAGGAGAGCCGCCAGTTCAGCGAAGCGGAACTGCGCCACGGCTTGCGCGCCTGCCTGCGCGCGAACCAGCGCCTGGTCGGCTCGGCGCTCGATCCCCGGGTCGTCCTGAGTCAGTTGCTGGTCGAGATCCTCGCCTCCCCGCCACGCTTGGCGGCGACTCCGGGGCGCTGATCGAGCCCGAAAACGCACGCGCGGGCCCGGCGGGAACCGGTTCAGCGCCCCGGCGGGTGGGACGGTTGAAAAGGAACCCGCTTCGAAGCGGGCTTTCGTTCCACGGCGGGGCCAGGGAGCCCCTGGTCTTTATAAAAAAGAAACCCGCGGGAGCGCAGGTTTGCGACCAACGTTTTGACATCCTCGCGCAACCTCGGGTCACTCAGGAGCGCCGCCATCAGCCCCTCGCCATCGGAGGCCTCCCCGAAGGTGTGCCCCGCCTTCTCCGCCGCCTTGGTGAAGGCCGTGCCGGTCTCTTTGAGCGTGTCGGCCGCTTCACCAAACTTGGTCACCGCGGAATCGCCCTTGGCCAGGATGGGATTGAGCTTGTTGACCTGTTGGCCGAGAGTGGCGCTGGTTGATCGCAGGCTGGCGAGCGTGTCCTTAACGGACGCCGTGTTCTCCGGGGAAAGAATCTCCTCGTCGATCTTTTTGAGCGCGCTGTTCAGGCTGGCCAGCGACTCGTTGATCCGGTTCGTGTTTTCCCCTGAAAGAACTTCGGCATTGAGCCGGCTCATGGCACCGTCGAAATCCTTGACGCCCTGGCGCAGTTCCTTCACTAACTCCTCGATTTCGGTGGAGATTTTGCCGGCCGATTCTTGAAGTGTATCGAGTCCGGTGGTCCCCGAGCCGGTGAGGGTTTCGCCGGGTTCATGGTACCCTTGCTCCGCCTCCTCGGGCCTGGTGATCGAGATGTACGAGTCGCCGAGCAGACCCTCTTTGGCGATGGTCAGGCGCGAGCCGCGGGGAATGCGGTTCTCGTCGTCCCGGTACACCGTGATCTCCACGGAGACTTTTCCGGAGGGGTTGAGGCGCGGGGTCTTGGTCACGCGCCCGATAGTGGTGCCGCCCAAACGCACCGGCGCGCCCAGGGAGAGTCCGGAGGCGTCGCCAAAAAGCAGGGTGAAGCGGTCACGCTCGCGGAAATGCTCCCGGATGCTGCTGAAGCGCAGAATGAGGGCCCCCAGGAGGACGATGCCGAAAAGCATGAACAGCCCCACGAGGATTTCAGTGCGTTTGGAGTCGTGGGGCATGCGTATGAAAGTGGGTGCGGTGGTCAGCGGGCCTCGATGTCATCGGCCCGCCCATCGAGAAATTGCCTGAGAATCGGATCGTCGCTGCCAAAAAAAGCGTCCGGCGTTCCGACATAGTGGATGTGGCCGGCCCGCAGAAACGCCACCCGGTCTGCGATCCTCTCCACACTCTTGAGGTCGTGGGTGATGACCAGGCTGGTGACCTGATGGCTTTGCTGAAACCCCCGAATGAGACGATCGATATTCGCGGTCGCGATGGGATCAAGGCCGGCGGTGGGCTCGTCGTAGAGCAGGCAGCGCGGCTGCGTGATGATGGCCCGGGCCAGTGCGACCCGCTTGCGCTGGCCGCCGCTGAGATGAATGGGCATCTTTAAAAGATGGTCAATCATGCCGACCCCCTCCAGCGCCGCCCGCACCCGTTTGCGCACCTCCTCCCTAGGGCGCAACCCCTGCTCCACCAGGGGAAAGGCTACATTTTCCTCCACGTTGAAGCTGTCGAACAGCGCCCCGTTTTGAAAGAGTAGTCCGAATTTCCGGCGCACCGGACCCAGCCGGCGTTCGTCCACGCCCACAATTTCCTCGCCGTCGATGCGCACGGACCCGGCATCGGGGGTCATCAGTCCGGCGAGGTGTTTGAGCAGAACGCTTTTGCCATCGCCGCTGCGGCCGAGCACCGCGAGCGTTTCGCCGACGCGCAGGCTGATCGAGGTCCCATCGAGCACGGTCAGGCCGCCCAGGCGTTTGACCAGGCCGCTGGCCTCGATGAAGGCGGCGGGGGCGGGCATCCGCGAAGCGGGCGGGGGCTCAGGCAGCGCTGCCATAAGGGAAGACGATGTTCAGGAGCAGGCTGAGGAAAAAATTGACGATCAGGACCCAGAGGGCGGAGACCACCATGGCCTCGGTGGTGCTGCGGCCGACGCCGACCGCCCCGTTTTTAGCGTGCAGGCCCTGATGACAGGAGATGATGACGATGAGGATGCCGAACACGAACCCCTTGATCATGCCGATGCTGACATCCTCCATGTTGGTTGAAGCCAGGGTGTGGTTCCGGTAATAGGCCACCGGCACGCCGAAGCCCCCCACCACCACCAGGTAGCTGAGGAGGATGCCAAAGGCGATCGACTCGGCAATCAACAGGGGCATGGAGACCATCATGGCGAGCAGTCGCGGGGTCACGAGGTAGTCCACGGGATGGACGCCGAGGGCGCGCAGGGCGTCGATCTGCTCGGTCACTTTCATGGTTCCGATTTCCGCGGCCATGGACGAGCCGACCCGGCCGGCGACCATGAGCGCGGTCACCACCGGGCCGAGTTCGCGGCACATGGCGACCGAGACCATGGCTCCGGTTGCGGATTCGAGCGCGTAGCCTTTGAACTTTGCGTAAATCTGAAATCCGAAGACGGCACCGACAAAGGCACCGGTGATGATGACGACGAGTTGCGAGCCGAAGCCGGTGGCGACCAGTTGTTCGCCGAGCAGGCGTGGACGCCACCGGCCGCGCAGCATGGAAATGCGGATCTCGTTCACCAGTCCGGCCAGCTGGCCCAGATAGGCGAGGCGGTCGAGCAGCCAACGGCCGAAATTGCGAATGAGGCCCTCCATGAGTGTGAATGGCGATTGTAGCCGTGTTGCGGCGGGGCGCGACTGGCGCGGGGATTTTTTTCACGCGGATTCGAATACCGCCAGCCGGCCCAGCGTCTCATGCACAGCGCGCGGCGCGTGCCGCTTCCGCCTCATCCAACAACTCCGATCCACTACTCACTGCCATGAAAAAGCTGCTTCTTCTTCTTGCCGCCCTGGTCTCCGTGCTTGCCACCACCAGCTCCGCGGAGGCCCGCGACCGCCGCGGTGACCGCGGTGACCGCCATCATCGCTCCGGCCATCACCACGGCTACAGCGCGCCGCGGTATTGCGCGCCCCGGCCGGTGTGCCCACCCCGATATTATGCGCCGCGTCCGGTGTGCCCACCCCGATATTATGCGCCGCGTCCGGTGTGCCCACCCCGCCATGGCTACGGCTACGGCTACGGTCGCCCCAGCGTTCGCCTCTCGTTCGGATACAGCGAAGATCCCGGCTGCCGCTGGTAGCGGGGTGATCCATCCGGCCCGGATTTCGGTTGTCTTGTCCCCTTCCCCTGAGCGCCCCGTGGGTGCCGGGGGAAGGGGTTCGTGCGTCCGGGCTTGGTCCAAAAAGTGAACGTCTTCATGTTGGAAGGCGAAGGCACACCAGCGGAGCGCTCTTCGACTTCCACCGGCCCCATTGGCGTGGGCCTGCATCCCTCCCCGTCTCCACCACCCCACTGGTTTCATTTTTTCTCCCGGCAGTAGCCCCACCCTGCGCGTGCCGGCTTCCGGGACCGCCAATCTGACCTGCCAGTGGGCCCGCAACAACCCACCCATCGTCGGCGCGAGGACACCGCGCTGCCCGGCACCGGTTATGACCGCGTGGTCATCCCGTCGCTGTAGGGGTTCACTGCGGGCGCGCCAGCTCGCGCGCCAGCGGGGCAAGCAGGGCCGGCTCAGGCAGGATGGCCCGGGCCGCCTGCAAGGCGGCGGCGGCGTCCCCGCGGCGGCCAAGCCCCGCGAGGGCCAAGCCTTTTTGCACGAGCAGAGTCGGGTCCGGATCTTCCGGCACCAGCCGGCTCTCCAGTTCGGCCAGGGCGGCGGTCCAGTCCGCCTGCGCGGCGGCCATGTCACCCTGGCGGGCGCGGGCGCGGGCGCGGCGGATCAGCCAGGGCGCTTGATGGCGGGTCTCGGCCAGCGCGGCTTCGATGGGAGCCAGGGTCTCGGACGCCCGGCCTGCCTCCAAGAGGGCGTCCAGCCAGGCGGACCGGAGCAGCGAGCTGCGGAGCAGGCGCTCCCCCCGGGCGAGGTCGGCGACGGCGTCGGCCAGGCGGCCCTGGGCCCGGAACGCTTCCTCCCGCAGCAAGAACCAATCGACCTCCCCGCGCGGTGCCAGGCGCAGCGCCTCGTCTGTGGCCGCCAGCACCTCCGCCCACCGCTCCCGGGCGCGTTCCACGCGCGCCACATTGGCCCAGGCCGGGGCCAGACTCGCCGCCGGTCGCCCCGCGCCCGCGGCCACCGCCTCATGCGCCGCCACCGCCGCCTCGCCGGGGCGGCCAGCGGAAAGCATCACCATCGCTAGATCCTTCCTGGCCGGGAAAAACCCCGTGTCCTGCGCCAGGCACTCCCGAAAATCCTGTTCGGCCTCGGCCCACTTCTCCAGCGTCCGGTATTCGGTCCCCCGCGCATAAAACAACGGCGCGCGCCGGTCGCCGGTCGCGATTTGCGTCGAGAGCAGCTCGATGGTGTGCCAGGTGTCAGGATGCGCTTCCGCCAGCGCTGGCCAGACCACGGCGGCCACCAGGGCGGGATGAAGGAAGAATCCCGATTTCCGAAGGAGCGCCCACGCATGCCCGCGTGGGCCGGCCGTGCTTCCGGTGACCAGTGTTTCGCCCATGATGTGATGCCGCCTGTGCCGGTAAACGCCGTTCTTCCGTCAGTCCACCCATGGGCGGGCCTGCTTGATGACGAGTTGGTTGTCCGGCGTAATCTTGAACTCCACCTCCATGGCAAAGTCCGGGTCGCTGGACTTGCCGTAGAGCGGGCGAAAACGCTGCTCGATGAGGCGGAGCCGGTCGGCCAGCGTGAAGGCCTGGGCGCGGCTCAGGATCGTCGTTCCCCGGGGGACCAGGCTCGAAAAGCGGATGTATTGCACTTCATACCGATCGGCCCCAAGCAGCGCGGCCAGGAGCAGCTCCTCGGGCACCGAGTCGGCCGTGGGATTGGTCACCAGCGCCTCGCCCACCTGCACGTTGACGTAGGTCCCGCGCCAGTTGGGGTCAAAAATATTGCGGCTGACCGCCACTCCGTTGGCCTGCTCGTCATCGAAGTTCGGGTGGATGAGCACGCCCATGGCCACCGCGAGATGGTCGACCCGGTTGAACTCGCGTTCTTCGTACGCCCGGTAGTTCCACAGGCTGGACCAGACTTGTTTGACGGTGTTGGCGAGGTGGCCCTCTTCCGGCGGGCGGTGGGTATGACTGTCGTAGAGCCCGGCACCGTTGAAGCCGGCCAAGTCCTCTCCGTTGCTGCTGGATCGGCACCGGAGGGGGGTGCCCGGGGGATGGGCCGCGGTCACGGCGTCCAACGCCTCGGTAATCCACGGCGGCACCTCCCCCTGCCGGATCAGCCGCCGGAAATCACGCAGCAGACGCTCGCGCCGCGCCGGATCGGTGCGAAACCCCTCATTCTCCAGAAGGGCCCGCGCGGACCCGTCCAAGCGGTTGTGCTTCATGAATTCTTCGTAAAAATAAAACGGCACGGCATGGCCGGACGGGACCGAGCCCTGCGGCAGCCAGCGGGCCATTTCCGCCAGGTTGGCGGCCTTGGCTCCGAAGGCGCGGGCGTCGGCAAAGGCGAGCGCCGTGGTCGGCTCGATGCGGCGGCGGGTCAGATCCCGCACCGGGGTCTGCGCCACCGGCGGCCGCAGGTCTTCCAGGTTTTCCTCCACTTCCGCCGTGGTGGCCTCGCGCAGGAACAGGCCGTCGGCGCGGGCCTCCATCCGGATGTTTTTATCCAGCAGGGCGACGACGGCCGGATCGGTTTCCGCGCCGCGCAGGTGGCAGTTGGGGGTGTTGTTCTGCCGGGCTTTGAGGTTGACGTGGGAAAGCGGGGTCTGGGGTGTGGAGCTGATCACCCCGGCGACCCGGGTCAGGTCGTTGGGCAGGGTGCGAAAGACGGGAATGTCCCGCGCGGAAAGCACCTCCGTGCCCTGCACCAGCCGCAGCCGCCCGTAGGCCACCCCCGGATTGAGCACGGTATAAGCGACGTCCGAAAAGAGCTCCTCGGTCGCCACCAGCGGCACCGGCGAGGCCGCATACGCCTCCGCCTCCAGTTGCTGAAGCGCCCGCTGGGTCTCGCTGGCCGCGTGGTAGGCCAGCTCCCCGCCGATAAAGGGTGCTGCCGCCCCCACCAGCTCCACGGCCTCGCGCACAAACTTTTCAGCCACCGGGTCCGCCGGCCAGAACTCCACGGCATACAGCCCCGGCGGCCGGCCGGGCCGCGTGACGTGCGGATGATGGACCAAGCTGCCGGCCAGGAAGCGGCGGCGCGTGTTGGTGAAATAGGTGATCTCGTTGAAGAGCACCAGCCCGTCCCAGTAATCGAGCTCCCGGGCAAACCCGAGCACCGAGCGCGCAAAGTCCCAGTGATAGCGCCGCGTCCGCGTGTTCAGGAAATGCAGCAGGGGATGGGGGCCGTCCACGTCGCTGATCAGAAATTTGACCTCCCGAACCCCCACCGCGCCCGGAAAATCGTCGCGGTGGGCCAACAGTTCATAAGTCGCCCGGTCCGGCAGAAAGACCGCTCCGTCCTCAAGATCCATCGGCCGCGCCGGGTTGAGCGCGGCGAGGGCCGGCTGGCGCCGCATCTCGGTGACATCGTCCTGCCCGTCGCCATCCGCATCCATCGGCGCCGTCAGCGGAACCTGTTCGACATGATAATATCCCTGCCGCGTCATGGGCAGGGGGTCGCGTAATTCCCAGCGACCCGGCCCGCCCGGATGCAGCCCGATGCACCGCGCCGTTCCGCCGGGCGTCCCGGCCCGCCACAGCCGGTAATAAAATCCCGGAACGCCCGTCACCGCCACACCAAACCTTCCCGCCGCATCCGGCTCCAAAATGGAAGAGCTGTCCGCCATCCCGCCGCTGCCGAACGGCGCCGCTGCCGCCAGACCGATGGCCGTGGCCGCCACCGCCAGCCGCATCGCCAGCATCCATCGTCGCAGGTCAGCCTTCATCGAGTTTCAGATCGTACCCGGAGCGCCGCTCCCCGCCATGAGATTCACACCGGGAATCAAAATGCCGGTCCGGCGCGCGGGCGCGCGGCCCGCGGCGGTGCCGCTGGAGCAGGCCGCGGGCTCCGGCAAAAAGCGGCCGGCCGGGGGACACCCCTTGACCCCCGCCACACCCGGCCCGATAAACCGCTGATGACCCCGCTATATGAGGGCAAAGCCAAGCGCCTCTTTGCCACTGAGCACCCGGACGAACTCCTCATGGAGTTTAAAGACAGCGCGACCGCGTTCAATGGTGCCAAAAAGGCCGAGTTCGAAAACAAGGGGCGGTTCAACAAGGCGTTGACCGTCCTGCTGTACCGCGCGCTTGAAGCGCGCGGGGTGCCGACCCATTTCATCCGCGAGGCCGGCGAGATTGCCATCATGGTCAAAAAAGTCGGCATCATCCCCATCGAACTGGTGGTCCGCAACGTGATCGCCGGCAGCCTGGCCAAACGCCTCGGTCGGCCCGAGGGCGAAAAACTTTCACAGCCTCTCGTCGAGCTCTATTACAAGGACGACGCGCTCGGCGACCCTCTCCTCAATGACGAACACGTCCGTGAACTCGCCCTGGCCTCCCCCGACGAAGTCGCCCGCTTAAAAGCCTTCGGCCTGCGCGTCAACGAGCTGCTCACGGAGATTTTCGCCGGAGCCGGACTGACCCTAGTCGATTTCAAGCTCGAGTTCGGCCGCCTCGCCAACGATCCGGCGACGATTGTCCTGGCCGACGAGATTTCGCCCGACACCTGCCGACTCTGGGACGCCCAGACCGGCGAAAAAATGGACAAAGACCGTTTCCGCCGCGACCTCGGAAGCGTCATGGAAAGTTACGCCGAAGTCCTCCACCGCCTGGAGAAAGAACTGGGTGCCACCGCCCGGTCCTGAATCCTTTCCCCGCGAATCGCCACGTGTCCGCATGACTCCAGACCGCCGCCATCGACCCAGCCAGGCCGTCCGCTCCGCCCGACTCGGGCCCGCGGGTTCCCGTCCATTCAAGACCGCCGTTTTTCCATGAGCCTGTTTCTCCACGCCGAGGTCACGGGCCGCTTTGACCATGCGGGCGACGCCAACGCCCTCGTCTACTCTCCGCTGGCCGCGCCGCACACGTACCATCGCACCCGGCGGTACACGCTGGAAATCGCGGAGCCGACACCCGAGGCCGAAGCGGCGGCCCGGGCCTTCGTCGAATCGACACTGGTGGAGGAGGTCAGCCAGCAGGTGCATTTTGGCGAATCGCCGGCCCTGCCCGGAGACACCTTCATTCTCGACTACGGATTCAAGCCCGGCGCGCTCGACCTCGAGCGCGAGACTATCCTGAGCTACTACCGCGGCCTGCCCGATCCCGGGTTCACCCTCCTCCAGCTGACCATCACTCAGCGTCTCTATCTCTTTGCCAGTCAGGAGTCCGCTTCGCCGGAGAAATTCGTCCGCGACATCGTGAACCCGGCCATCCACCGCCACCAGGTGATCGCGGCGTAGCCGGAAGCGCCCGGACCGCTTCGCCGGAGGCGGGGCACGCCCGGCGGTCGCCCGGCGGGTCAGGTCAGGATCTCGCGCACGACGCGCCCGTGGACGTCGGTGAGGCGGAAATCCCGGCCCTGGAACCGCCAGGTGAGCTGTTCGTGGTCAAATCCAAGCTGCTCGAGGAGTGTCGCGTGCAGGTCGTGGACGTGGACCTGGCCCTCGGTCACCCCAAATCCGAGCTCATCGGTCGCCCCGTGGATCAGGCCGGGTCTGAAACCTCCGCCCGCGACCCACATGGTGAAGGCATCGACGTGATGGTCGCGGCCGACCGTGTCCCGCACCTCGCCCATCGGGGTGCGGCCGAATTCGCCGCCCCAGATGACGATGGTATCCTGGAGCAGGCCGCGCTGTTTGAGGTCGAGGACGAGCGCGGCGCTGGCTTGGTCCGCCTCCCGGCAGCGGAGTTCGAGTTTTTCGTTGAGGTTGTTGACCTGATCGCCGTGGTGGTCCCAGTCTGTGTGGTAGAGCTGGACGAAGCGGACGCCTCGTTCGACCAAGCGTCGGGCGAGCAGGCAGTTGCGGGCAAAGGACGGCGCTTCGCGGGTGCAGCCATACTGATCCAGGGTGGCGTCGCTTTCGCGGGAAAGGTCCATCAGCTCGGGGGCGCTGGTCTGCATGCGGTAGGCCGTTTCGTAGCTGTTGAGGCGGGTGAGGATTTCGGGGTCGCCGGTGGCGGCCAGTTGTTCGCGATTGAGCGCGGCCACCGTGTCGTGGAAGTCCCGTTCCGCGTCGCGGCCGAGGCCCTCCGGGCTGCGCAGATGGAGGATGGGGTCACCGGCGCCCCGGAACGGCACGCCCTGGAAGGAGGTGGGCAGGAAGCCGCTGCTCCACAGCGCGGAGCCGGCGCGCGGACCGCGCGGGCCACTCTGCAGAACGACGAAGCCGGGCAGGTCGCTCGATTCACTGCCCAGGCCGTAGGTGGCCCAGGCGCCCAGGCCCGGCCTGCCCGGAGCCTGGAAACCCGTGTTCATGAAGAGCTTGGCCGGGCCGTGGTTGAAGAAGTCCGTGGACATGCCCCGCAGCCAGCAGACTTCATCCGCGATCTTGCGGTGGTGGGGGAGGAGGTCGCTGAGCGTCATGCCGCACTGGCCATGGCGGCTGAACGTGCGGCGCGAGCCGAGCAGGGTTTCGTTGCCCTTGAGGAAGGCGAAGCGGCGGCCGGAAAGCAGGCTGGGTGGTGGCGGCTGGCCGCTGAGCTCGCGGAGCCGGGGCTTGTCCTCGAAGAGCTCCAGCTGGCTGGGGCCGCCGGCCATGAACAGAAAGATCACGTTTTTCGCCCGGGCCGGGAAGGGCGGACGCCGCGGGGCCAGCGGGCGCAGTGGATCGGGCGTCACGCGGGTCCGCGCGGGAAGGTCACCCGAGAGCAGCGAGTTGAGGGCGATGGAGCCGACGCCGACGGCGCACCGGCCGAAAAAATGCCGGCGTGTGAGTGCCTGCGTGCAGGGGGCGGGGCGGGGTGGAGGCGTGGTCATTCGCGGGTGATGAAGGCATCGAGATTGAGCAGCACTCGGGTCGCGCTGGCCAGGGCGGAGGCCCCGGCCTCGGAGCCGAGCGCCACCCCCTCCTGCGGGGCGGCGGTGAACCGGGCGTGCTGCCTTTCCGCATGTTCGAGGAGCAGGCGCCGTTCGGTGGCGGAGGGGGGGCGATGGAGGGTGAGGCGGAAGGCGCGGTCCAGCCGGGGCTCCAGCTTCTCCACGAAGCCGCCGGGGAGCTCCTGGGTGACCCGGGCCGCGAGAGCCCGGGCGCATTCGAGAAAGGCCGGGTCGTTGGCCAGACTGAGCGCCTGCAGCGGCGTGTTCGAGCGGCCGCGGCGGGTGCAGGTCGTTTGGAAATCCGGCGCGTCGAACGTGCCGAAGAGCGGATGCGGCGCGCTGCGGTAAAAGAAGGTGTAGAGCCCGCGCCGGTAGCGGTCCGGGCCGGTGGACGTCTCCCATTTTTTCGCCTGCTGGGTAAAGGCGTACACGCCGTCGGGCTGGGGCGGACGCACGCTCGGACCGCCGAGCGTGCGGTCCAGCAACCCGCTGGCCGCGAGGGCGGCGTCGCGGATGATTTCGGCCTCCAGGCGCAGGCGCGCCTGGCGCGCGAGGAGCAGGTTCCGGGGATCTTTTTCCTCCAGGTCGGGCCGCGCTTGCGAGGACTGGCGGTACGTGGCGCTGGTGACAATGAGGCGGTGCAGCGCCTTCATCGACCACCCGCTGGTGATGAACTCGGAGGCCAGCCAGTCGAGCAGCTCCGGGTGGCTGGGCGGGGTGCCCTGGGTCCCGAAGTCCTCCTCCGTTTCGACCAGGCCGCGGCCGAAGTACCGCATCCAGACCCGGTTGACGGTGACCCGCGCCGTCAGCGGATTGTGCGGGCTGGCCAGCCAGCGGGCCAGGTCGAGCCGGGATGGCCGGCGGGCGGCACCGTTCTTCTCCGTGGCCAGCGGACCGCCGAAGACTTCGGGGATGCCCGGGGGCAGGACGCCCGCCGTCGCGTCCGGACGGGTGAAATCGCCCCGCAGCAGCACGTGGGTCGGGCGTGGCTCGGGCAGCTCGGCCATGACCATCAGATTCACTGGCGGCGAGGGCTCGGCGCCGGCGCCGGCGTGGTCCGCGGCCGGCGGGCCGGATTGCCCCTCGGGAGTGAGGAATTCGCCGCGCGCGACCGCCACCGTCGGCCCCCGGTCATTGCGGTCGGCGGTGGAATTGAAGAACGCGAAGAGGCGGTAATAATCGCGGTGGGTGATGGGATCGTATTTGTGCGTGTGGCACTGGGCGCAGCCGATGGTCAGGCCGAGCCAGACGGTGCCGGTGGTGTTGACGCGATCGACGACCGATTCGATGCGGAACTGCTCGGGATCCACGCCGCCTTCCTCGTTGATCAGGGTGTTGCGGTGAAAGGCGCTGGCGGCCCGCTGGGATGTGGTGGCTTCAGGCAGCAGATCGCCGGCCAGCTGCTCAATGGTGAATTGATCGAACGGCAGGTCCCGGTTCACGGCCGCAATCACCCAGTCGCGGTACGGCCACATCACCCGGTCGCCGTCAATGGCGTAACCGTTCGAATCCGCGTAGCGCGCCTGGTCGAGCCAATGGCGGCCCCAGCGCTCGCCATAATGCGGGCTGGCGAGCAGGGCGTCCACCCTCCGGCGGTGCATGGCATTGGTCGCAGCCGCCGCGGCGTCCGGGGCGGCCGGAGGCTCCCGGTCTCGATCGACTGACGGGGACTCGTCATCGAGGCTGGGCGGCAGGCCGGTCAGGTCGAGCGACAGGCGTCGCGCAAGGGTGGCGGGATCGGCCTCGGGCGAGGGGGAGATCCCCTCGGCCTCGAGACGGGCCAGGATGAAGCGGTCAAGATCATGGCGGACCCAGGCTTCGTTTTTCACCGCCGGCGGAACCGGGCGGGTCATTGGCTGCCACGCCCAGTGGCCTTCGTAGGGTGCGCCGGCGGCAATCCAGGCGCGCAGGGTCTCGATGTCCGCGGCCGAAATCGGCGGGCGTTTCGCCTTCGGGGGCGGCATGGCGTCGTCCGGGTCGTGCGAGGCCACGCGGCGGAGGATCTCGCTTTCTTCGGGCCGGCCGGGCACGATCGCCGCCCGGCCGCTTTCCAGCACCGCGGTGGCTCCTTCGCGCAGGTCGAGGCGCAGGCCCCCGGCGCGTTTCTTTTCATCGGGACCGTGGCATTGGAAGCAGGTGTTGGAGAGGATGGGGCGGATGTCGCGGTTGAAGCGCGGCGGTTCTCCGCGGGCGACCGGAAGGCCCGCCAGGCTGAGCAGGCTGAGCAGGCCGGCACGAAACACCACGCGGCGCAGGACGCGGCCGCGGATCGAGCGGGTCAAGTGCGGGTGGCCGACGGTCATTTCAGCTCCATGAGGGGGAACCGTGGCTGCTTTTGCCAATCTCAGCAAGGCCGGGTGGTGGCGGGGGTTTCCACCGGCCCCGGGGAGCGGCGGGAGCTCGTGCGCCGGGGTTACGGCCAGTCAAAGTCCACGACCACCATGCGGTGGTCGCTGTGGCGGGTTTTCACCGCGAGGGCGGCCCGCGGTTGCAATTCGGCGGTGGCCCAGACCTGGTCGATGCGCAGGAGCGGCCAGTCGTTGCGGAAGGTGTTCCCCCAGCCGAGGCCGGCTTCGGCAAAGGCGTCCGCAAATCGCGGCCGCAGGGTTTCGAAAGTGCGGTCGCCGGCGGGCGAGTTGAAGTCGCCGCCGATCAGGCACGGGCGGTTGCCGGCCTGTTCCAGCGAGCGCATCATCACCTCGGCCAGGTACAGCCGGTGGCGGCGCTGTTTGTGGGCATGAGCCCGCCACGTCCGCCAGTTCCAGAACCGCAAATCGGTCACATGGCCCTCGAGGTGGACGCTGGCGACCTCGAGTTTCCGGCCGTCCGGCCGGGTGAGCGTGGCTTGGACGAACTGCGGGCCGGGCCCGGCCGGAGCGGGTGCGGCGGTGAGGCGACCGTGGGCCAGGATGGTCGTATCCGAGGCAAAGACCACGGTGCCCGCTCCGCCCCAGAGCTCATGAGCCAGGAGGCGGATCGGCCCGGCCGCATAACCTCGCATTTCCTGAAGGAAGATCACATCCGGCTTCCAGGCGGCGGCTTCGCGGGCGCTGGCGGCATTGCTGCCGCGACAGTTGAGCGTGACGACTCGGAGGGTGGTGGCGGCCGGCATCCCGACCCGGTCGGGCGTGGGCCAGGAGGCCGCGGAAAAGCCCGCCCGCCAGAGGCCGCGCCATTCGTCCGGGCAGAGCAGGAACGTCACCAGCCAGACCGCGGCCGCGAGCGCGGCCAGCCGGTGGCGCGCCGCCAGCCCGCCGCCCACCGCCAGGGTCAGCCCCAGAAACGACCAGACCCAGATCGGGATGATCGTGATGACGGCGGTGTGGTCCCACCGGCCGCCAAAACACACTATCACCCCGGCATGCAAGGCCAGCGCGGCCATGGCCAGCGAACGCCCCGCACCCTTCCGGAGGGAGTGGAAGCGACCGGCCATGCCGACGGTGAAAGGAGTGCCGTTCATGCCGTGGGCCCGGGGGAGCCGTCTGCGCCGCGGGCCGGTCCGGCGGCGGCTACAAGCCGAGGCCGCCCGGCAGTCCCAGACCGCCGGTGACCTTGCCCATTTCGGCGGCCGCGGTTTCCCGGCCTTTCGCCAGGGCCTGCTGCACCGCGCTCAGCACCAGATCCTCCAGCAGCCCGACGTCCGCCGGATCCACTACCGCCGGGTCGATCTTGATGCCGAGTACCTCCCCTGCGCCGGTGGCTGTCACCACGACTTTGCCGCCGGCCACGCTGGCTTCCACGGTCTTTTTGCCCAGTGTCTCCTGGGCGCGCTGCATGTCGGCCTGCATCTGCTGGGCCTGCTGCATCATTTTGGCGATGTTCATGGTCGGGTGGGGTGGAACGGGTTGGGTGGAACGGGTTGGGTGGAGCCCCGGCGGCTGGATCTCCCGGGGTCAGGCCTGGGTGCCCTTTCTGGCCGGGGTAATCGAGGTGATGGTGGCGCTGAACTCGGTGAGGGCGGAGGCGATGAGCGGATCGTTGTAGAATTCCGCCTCGTCGACCGGGGGGATGACTTCCTCGACCGGCTCCGGGGCTGGGGCGGACTCCAGGCTGGCGGCTTTTCCGCTGCGGCTGGGGGCCGGAGTCTCCTCCTTTGGGGCGGGCGCGGGCCGCGGCGGTGGCTCGGGCTTGGGCGGCGGCGGCGGCGGGGAGAGGTCGGCGTGCGTCTCCAGTTTCAGCGTGATCGCCTCCCCGGAAAGGGCGCTCAGGATTTCCTCGACGGCGGCCTTGGCGGCCGGCCGGTTGAGCGAATCCTTGGCCATCTGGCTGGAGGGCGCAAAGCCGATGACCATCTCCGCGCCCCGTTGCTCGAGAAAAATCCCCTGGCCGGCAAATCCCGCCTGCAGTGGCTTGCGGGCCTGCAGTTCGGCCAGGGCACCGCTCCACAGGGAGGCACCGGCACGCCCGGCACCACTGGCGTCCGGTGCGGCGAGGCCCGGCAGCCCGAGGCCCGGCAGCCCGAGGTCCGGCAGCCCGAGGTCCGGCAGCCCGAGGTCCGGCAGCCCGAGGTCCGGCAGCCCGAGGTCCGGCAGCCCGAGGTCCGGCTCAGGGGCGGCGGGAGGCTCCGGCGCTGGGGCGGCGGAGGGCGCTGGAGGAGGCGCGGCGGCCGCGGGCGACATCCCCTCGGGGGGGAGCGGTGCCGTCGGAGCGGGCGGGGTGGCTGCGGGCGCCTGGGGCGGCGGCATTGGTGTGGCCGGGGCCGCCCCCGCGTCGGGAATTTGCAGTCCCTTCCGGTCAGCCACGCCGGCCAGTGTGGTGATGACGTCGCTGAGCAGCACCTCCTCAAGTGAATGCACGGCTTTGATCACGCCGATTTCGAAATAGAGGCGTTTGTTCGACGCCCATTTCATGCGGGCGTCCACGTCGGCAAACTGATCGATGAGGTTGATCAGCCGCTCCGTGGAAACCTGTGGAGCCTGGGCGTTGAGGGCGTCGAGCAGCGCGGGGGCCACGTCGCGAGCCGCCCCGGGGTCGATTTTATGGACGAGCAGGTTGCGGCAGTGGCCGATGACGTCGGCGAGCAGGCGGGTCAGGTCCTTGCCGCGATCAGCCTGCTGGTGCACCTGCTCCAGCGCGGCCGGGGTGTTTTTTTCCAGCAGTGCGGTGGTCAGGGTGGTGATGGTTTCCTGGGCCGTGAAGCCGAAAATATTGAGGACGTCGTCTTCGGTGATGGTTTCGCCACAGAAGGCGACCAACTGGTCGAGCATCGACTGCGCGTCGCGCATGCCGCCTTCGGCCCCGCGGGCGATGGCATGAGCCGCGCCATCGGTCAGCCCGACTTTTTCCAACTCGGCGATGTGGAGCAGGTGGTCGGCGATGATGGTGTCGGGAATCCGCCGCAGGTCGAACCGCTGGCAACGGCTGATGATGGTCGGCAGGATTTTCTGCGGATCGGTGGTGGCGAAGATGAATTTGGCGTGGGCCGGCGGCTCCTCCAGCACCTTGAGCAGGCCGTTGAACGCCTGGACCGACAGCATGTGCACTTCGTCGATGTAAATGATGCGGAACTGGCCGCTCATCGGCGCAAAACGCACGGTGTCGCGCAGGTCGCGCACTTGGTCGATGCCGTTGTTCGACGCTCCGTCGATTTCCAGCACATCCATGCTCCGGCCCTCGGCGATCTCGATGCAGACCGGCGCTTCCGGATCGAAGTCGATTTTCGGTCCACCGGGGCAGTTGAGGGCCTTGGCGAGGATGCGGGCGGTCGACGTCTTGCCGGTGCCGCGCGGCCCGACGAAGAGGTAGGCGTGGGCGATGCGGTCCTGGGCGATCGCGTTGCGCAGCGTCCGCACAACGTGCTCCTGCCCCAGGACGTCATCGAAGGTCTTGGGGCGATATTTGCGGGCGAAAACCTGGTAGCTCATCTGCGTCGGTCCTAGATTAGGGCGTCCGCGCTGCCGGGAAAGGGGGATTTTGAAAAGCGCTGTCGCTCTCTGCGCCTCCGCCGGGCAGGCTCCGCTGTTCCGAAGCCTCGGAGAGGTCTCCATGGACGCTGCGGCTGATGATGTCGCTGGTGACCTCGTTCAGATAGTCATGCAGCAGGGCGGAGAGCTGGATAAACTGCGGCCAGAGGACGGTGTCGAGCATCGGCCGCGTGACGCGGACCATGATGGTGGAGCTGCGCTGGCGGTGGAGCCGGTATGGTTTGAGCGCGTGGCGGCGGACGAGGGCCAGGAAAAGCTGGCGTTTCCACGGGTCCGGCAGGCTGAATTGAATTTCCTCCGGCTCCGCGGGCACCCTGGCCAGCTGGGCCTTGAGCCGGTCCAGGGCCCCCTGGGCCGCCTGCATTTCCCCGGTGGAATCGGTGCCCATAAAAAGCGCCTCCACTTTTCGGATCTTGTCGATGATGTCGTCGCGGGTCATGGAGCGCCACTTTGAGCCAGCCGCGGGCCTGCGCAACCGGGCTCGACCCGACAGGGAGAGGCGGCCGCCCCGCGATCGGGCCGCCGCCGTCGCCGCCCCGGCGGCCAAGCGGCCCGGCCGCAGGTGGTTCGTCCGATCAGGTTGCGCATTAGGGTGATCGTCCGTTGGGTCAGGTTTGTTCATTCCATTTCCCCCATGAGCCGCTTTTCCTGTCCCTGGTCGCTGGTTGTCGGCACGCGGTCCGCTGTCGTGGCGGCGGCGGCTGTTTCGTCGCTTGGTCTCGCACCCGCTTCCTTCGGCGCGGAGCCACCGGACGCCTCGCTGGTCCGCACCACCGAATGGCAGTCGGCGGAAAAGCAGGCGTCGTCGTTCACGGTGCCGCCGGGCTTCAAAATCGAGTTGTTCGCGAGCGAGCCGATGATCAACAAGCCGATCAATCTGGCGTTTGACCCGAAGGGGCGGCTCTGGGTGACCTCCAACACCGAATATCCGTTTCCGGCGGTGACGGATCGCTGGCAGGATCCGCAGGGAACGCGGGTCCGCGACAGCAGGGACGCAATCAAGATCCTCGAGGACACGAATGGCGACGGGAAGGCCGACCAGGTGACCGATTTCGCCGACGGGTTGAACGTGCCGATCGGGGTGCTGCCATACAAGGACGGCTGCATCGCCTGGAGCATTCCGAACATCTGGTACTTCGCCGACACGGACGGCGACGGAAAATGCGACGAGCGGAAAATCCTTTTCGGTCCGCTCGGGTATGAAAAGGACACCCACGGGAACATTGCCAGCCTGCGGATGGGACCAGACGGCTGGGTCTACGCCACTCATGGGTTCAACAATGTCTCGCGCTTCGAAGTTCGGCCGGAAAACCGCCAGGGAGGCACGGGCACCCCGCCTGCCGGCCAGGCGAAAAAACCAACCCCCAGTTACGCGAATGCGAATCTGCCGCGCGAGCAGCTCGACTGGGGAAACTCGCTCGAACTCCAGTCCGGCAATGTCTTCCGGTTCAAGCCGGACGGTTCGGCCGTGGAAATCTGGGCCTGGGGGCAGGTCAATCCGTTCGGCCTGACCTGGGATGGCTGGGGCAACCTGTATTCGGCCGACTGCCACTCGAACCCCATCACCCAGCTCATCCGCGGCGCGGCGTATCCGAGTTTCGGGCGGCCCGATCTCGGGCTCGGCTTCGGACCGGTTTTGTGCGAGCACAGTCACGGGTCGACCGGGATCTGCGGCCCGCTCTATCTCGACGGCGGCGTCTGGGGGCCGGAGTGGGATGACCACATGCTCGTCTGCAACCCGGTCACCTCCCGCATCAATCGCGACATCATCGCCTTCACCGGCGCGACGCCGAAGGCGGTCGAGCAGCCGGACTTCCTCAGCACGACCGACCCGTGGTTCCGGCCGGTCGACATCCAGCTCGGCCCCGACGGCGCCCTCTATGTCGCCGACTTTTACAACAAGGTCATCGGCCACTACGAGGTGGACCTGAAACATCCGGGCCGCGACCGCACCAGCGGGCGCATCTGGCGAGTGGTGAAGGACGGGGTGAGGTCGAATGATCGCCAATCGACCGAGGCGCAGCGGCTCGCGCACGCCGTGCGCTTTGGTCAGGCACCGGCCAACCTGGATCCGGCAACCGTGCCGCCACGCACCGCGCGCATCCTGGCTGAACAGTGGATGGGCGGGCCGGCCGACCAGGTGCCGGTGGCCGCCGTGCGTGAGCTGTGGCGCACCGCCGCGGCCGGCGACACCACGCTGCGCCACGCGCTGCGACTGACGCTGCGCCACGCGTTGACCGCTCCGATCGGGTTTGCCAGCGTGCCGGTCGAGGGACCCGAAGCCCGCGACGTGGCCGCCATTGCCCGCACCATCCCGACGCCTCAGGCGGCCGGCTGGCTGCTGAAGCACTTGCGCCACACCGCCGGCGGCGGCCCCGACCTCGTGCCGTCGCTGACCAGTCTGGCCCGCAACCTGCCCGCAGCCGACGTGCCGCAGCTCGTCGCGCTGGCGAAGGACCGGTTTGCCGATGACGTTGCGGCGCAGGCGGATCTGGTGCAGGCGGTGACCAACGGCCTGGCCGAGCGCGGCGTTTCGCCCGATGCGGCGGTCCTCAGGTGGGCGCAGGAAGTGGCAGGACAGCGGCTGGCGTCGCTCGGCGATTCCGCCACGCCCGACTGGGAAGCGGTCCCAAATGCGCTGCAACTGGGCCTGCCGGCTTCCGAGTCGCCGTGGGGCGTGCAGCAGCGCGCGTGCGCGGATGGCACCGGGATAGTCACGCTTTCCAGCCTGCCGCATCCCGGTGGGGACTGGGAAAAGCGGACCGGTCTGCTGCGGTCGAAGCCATTCCCGATGCCGGCGGTGCTGAGTTTCTGGCTCTGCGGCCATCGCGGCGCTCCGGACGCGCCGGCGCGGGAAGGGAATTTTGTACGCCTCGTCGATTCCGCCACCGGTGCGGAGCTGGCCCGCGCCCATCCGCCGCGGAGTGACACGGCGCAGGAAATCAGTTGGGCTCCCGCCGACCTGAAACCCGCGGCGACCGCCGGGCAGCCGGTGCGACTCGAAATCGTCGACGGCGAAACCGGTGACGCCTACGCCTGGCTGGCGGTCGGGCGGATCGAGCCGGCGGTGGTCGGGGTGGAGTCATTCCAGTCGCAGGGGCGGGCGCGGGTGCAGCTGCAGGCGTTGGCCGCGCTGCTGCGGTATTCGGCTCCGCGCGAGTTGCGGGAAAAGCTGGCCGTCTTCCTGCCGCCGCCACCGCCGGCCCCGCCTTCGGCGGTCACGGCCGAACAGCGCGCGGAGCTTGACGCGCTGATGAAGAGTCGGCTCGCGTCCTTTGCGGCCTCGACGCCGGATGTGGCGCATGGCGGCGCCGTCTTCGCCGTCCACTGTGCCAACTGCCATGCCATCGGCGGCCAGGGCGCGCTCGTCGGCCCCCAACTCGAGGGCGTGGGCCAGCGCGGCGCGGAGCGACTGATGGAGGACATCCTCGACCCCAACCGGAACATCGATTCCAACTTCTACGTTCACCTCATTTCAAAGAAGGACGGGTCGGTGGTGGCTGGGTTGGAGCGCGGTTCCGTGGGCGAGGTGCTGCTCTGTGTCGACGCCACCGGCAAGGAGCAGCGCATCGCCAAAGCCGAGATCGACAAGAATGAGGTCACCGGCCTCTCGCTCATGCCGGCCGTTTTTGGCTTGTCCATTCCCGAGACCGATTTCAACGACCTCATGGCATTTCTCCTCCGCCACGGCGCGCCCAAGGCGCCGTGAGCGCGGGGGCATGGGCCTGGCCGCAGAGTCCCGCTTCCAGGCGGGTGCGGGTCCGTTTTTCTGCGCACCCAGGCTCCTGACTCGTTGGCTGGAAGGCAACGCTACGGGGCTGCGGGCACCGCGGGGGTCGCGACGTCGAGGAACAGGGGCAGCCCGAATTCATCCGAGGTGAGGTCGGTCAGTTCGCCCTGCAGTTCCGGATGCGCGGCCTGCGGTTCGAGGGTGAGTTCGACCTCTCCGCCCACAAGGCGCGGGAAGCCCGGCACGAGGCGGTCATCGAGCACGCCCCAATGCAGCACGGCGATTTTTTTCGCCTCGATGGCACCGTCGAGCACGGCGGTGACCTCGTAGGTGTGATCCACGAGCATGCGGTGGTAGGTGTCGAGTGAGTCGGGGTCGGGTTCGGTGGCTTCGAGCACGCGGGCGCGGACGCGGAGGCGCGGAATCGCCGGGCGGTCGCGGGTGGCGGCCAGATCGTCCTCGGCGCGCGCGGCGAGTTCGGTCGGGGCGAGAGCCCCGGCATGGACTGTCAGCCGCTCGATGGCGGCCGACGGCTGGGTTCCTTCAGGCGTCCCCGCCGGGGGCCGGGGAGCGGCCGGCGGCTGGCCGAGGATCAATTTTCCGGCCGGCCACTGGGCGGCGAGGCCGGCGGGCACGGTCAGAGGCTCGCCCGCCCAGCGCCCATTGACGGCGAGGCGCAGGCTGGCGTCCTGCCAGACGAGGGCAAGGACGGCGGGCTGGCCAGGGGAAGGGGGGGCCTGGATGGATCCCTCGACCCGCGACGGGCCCATGCCGATCGAGACATGGAAGGACGGTCCCTGGCGCGCCAGCGAGAGAAACGGCTCGCCCATCGCGGTCTGCCACGCGATGAGAGGCCGCGCGCTTCCGCCAGCGGCGGCCGGTCCTTCAGTGAGCAGCGCCTGCAGGGTCAGCCCGGAGGCGGAGCGCGCGGCGGCGGCGATGGCGGCATTCGACTCGGGGTCGGCCTCAAACCATCCGCCATCGAGGAGCGCGCCGAGCTGCGGGGTGAACCGTCCGATCGAGCGCGCCTCCAGGCGGCAGGGCGGCCGGTTCTCGGCGCCGGGCACCTCATTGGCCGCACGCAGGTCGCGCCAGGAAAAGACCAGCCCCTCCGGCGACGGCGGCCAGGCACCCGGGGTCGGATCCGCGGCCGTCGGTTTTTGTGGAAACCCGGCCAGCGTGGCGGTGTCGGCACCGTCCACCCAGAGATCCGGATAAAAGTCCCCGTGTTTGTTGTAGGTCAGGCGCACGGTGGCTTCCAGTCGTTGCAGGTCCCTGGAGAACCGCCCGAGGTGCACCTCGGCCGAGAGGCCGCCGGACGAGATGGCGTTGCGCGTGCCCTTTTTTTTCTTTTGGTAGGGGCCGGTGAAGACGGCGAACTGCGGGTGGTTCGACCAGCGGGGATGGTAAGCCTCCCGGCCGCGCAGGTCGGCGGCGCTGGAGAGGTTGACCGCCCACCGGCGGTCATTTTCCGGCGCGACCATCCGCAGATTGCGGTGCGGGCCGTCGAAGATCCAGGCGACATAACTGTCGTCCGGGGCGAGCGCGGGCCAGCAGCCGACGTCCAGCTTGGTCCAGCGCTCGGTGGCAAAATCCCCCAGGCCCGCGTCCGGCCAGGGGAAGAGCGCGGCAAAGCGGCGGCCGTCGCGCGAGACCTGCACGCTGTCGAGGCTGAGGCGGGTGCGGGTCCAGACGGTTTCGCGCCGGTCGGGTTCATCGAGCGGGAAACGGACCAGGGTGCTGCCGTTGATGCTCGGGAGCCTGGAGGTGTGCACCTTGACCAGCGCGTAAATCCACACCCGTCTCGTGCCGGGTTCGGCCCAGGTGTCCACTGCGAACCCTCGGCCGAGCGTGCGCGTTTTTCCGCCTTGCCACGGGACGATGCGGATGCGCGGGCGGAGATGGCGGGTGCCATCGCGGCGCTGCAGGCGCTTTTCGGTGAAGACGACGTGGTTCCCGTCCGGCGTGAGCAGCGGCCGTCCGAAATTTCCCGGAGCGTCCACCAGCCGCCGCGGGCCGCCCTCGCGGGTGTCCCATCCCATCAGGTGCAGGGTGTCGCCCTCGGCAAACGTGTCGGCGCTTTCCTCTGACGGGTCCTCCACCCAGACCAGGCGCGCCGGTGCGCCGCCGGTGAGTTCGGTGAAGTGCGTCTGGGCAGCGGCCTGACGTTCGCGGGCCGCCTTCCCGCGCGGCACGAGGACGCGGGCTTTCAGGTCTTCGGAGGCCCGGTCTTCGCGGCAGGACGGCAGGAGGCCTAGTCCGACGAGGAGCACCGCCAGCAGCGGTACCAGCGTCTGCCATGGATAAGCGGCCTCCGCTCGCGGCGCGCGCGCCAGAGATCGAGGTATCATGGGGGAAGAAGCGGCACATCAAAGCCTGCCACAATGAAAATCGACATTCCGGTTGGCCGGGGGTTGCGTGTGCGACATTTGACCACCAGTGGTCTGACCATCGACCCTCCAGCCGGGTCGCGTTCTCGATTGCCGCGTGGTTTTCTCCTCACACCTGTTTCTCTTTTATTTCCTGCCGCTTTCGCTCCTGCTGTATTACGCGGCACCGAAATCGTGGCGGATCGGAGTGCTGGCGCTGACCGGCTATGCGTTTTACGGATGGTGGAATCCGTGGTTCTGCCTGCTCATGCTCGTCTCCACGGCGATTGATTATTTCGGCGGCCTGCTCGTCGGCGCGCCCGGTGCCAGCCCGCGGCGCAAAAAAACCGGCCTGATTCTCTCGATCGTTTCGAACCTCGCGATTCTCGGGTTTTTCAAATACTGCGGCTTTGCGGTCGGCGCGGCCGGCGAGGTGGCGCAGGGGCTTGGGCTGGGCGTGGTGCAGGCGCCCGAATGGGTCACGCGCATTGTCCTGCCGGTCGGCATCTCGTTTTATACGTTCCAGAGCATGAGCTATTGCATCGACCTCTATCGGGGTCATGCGCGGCTGGCACCGACCTTCGTGCATTTTGCCGCCTATGTTTCGCTATACCCGCAGCTTGTGGCCGGGCCGATCGTCCGGTACGAGACGGTGGCGGGCCAGCTGGTCGAGCGGCCGCACACCGCGGCCGGCTTCGTCTACGGCCTGACGCGGTTCAGCACCGGCTTCGCGAAGAAAATCCTGCTCGCCAACCCGATGGGGCCGATCGCCGATGCCGCCTTTGGGGCGCATCCGGACGTGCTGGGGGCACCGACCGCCTGGCTGGGCCTGACCGCGTATGCGCTGCAGATCTATTTCGATTTCTCCGCCTATTCGGACATGGCCATCGGGCTCGGGAAAATGTTCGGGTTTACGTTCGACGAAAATTTCGCCTCGCCCTACAAGTCATCGAGCCTCAACGAATTCTGGCGTCGCTGGCACATCTCGCTGAGCACGTTTTTGCGCGATTACCTGTACATTCCGCTCGGAGGCAACCGCCGGGGCCCGGGCCGGACGTACGTGAACCTGCTTACGGTCATGGTGCTCGGCGGCCTCTGGCACGGAGCGAGCTGGACGTTTGTCGCCTGGGGGGCGTTGCACGGCGGGGTGCTCGCGCTCGAGCGGCTGTTTGGCCGCGCCGCGCCGGCGTACTGGCTGCCGCGGCCGCTGGCGGTGGGGCTGACGTTTCTGGTGGTGCTGGCCGGCTGGGTCTTTTTTCGCAGCGACACCTTTGGGGTGGCCGCGCAGTATTTCCAGGCGCTGGCGGGCGGGCGGGGCACGGCCGATGCGGCCTGGCTGCTCCGCGCGGAAATGGCCTCGCCGTACAACCTGGTCATGCTCGCCGTGGGCCTCGGAGTGGCGTTCATGGTGCCTAATTCGCAAACCCTGCTGCGCGTCCTGACCCCGGGGAAGGTCCTGGCGGTGCTGCTGCTCCTGATCCTGGCAGTCGCGATGATGTTCACCCAGGGCTTTAATCCCTTCCTCTACTTCCAGTTCTGATGAAGCCGTCCGACCACAGTCCGCCAGGTGCCGGCCCAAACGCGGCGACGGGGGGCGAGATTCGCCGCCCGGCCGACCCCGGTGCGCCGCTGCCGCTCGACGTGCGCCTGTCGGCGCACTGGGTCTGGGGCATGATCCTCGCCTTTGTCGTGCTGATCACCCTGCCGGGTGTGCTGCGGGAGTTTTCGCAGGACCGCGTGCGCGGTGTGGTGGCCAAGGTTTTTCGCCCGGAAGGGGGCCCGGTGGTGGACCGGCTGCGGGAGGTGGAAAAAAAGGTCGATGAGCCGGCGTGGGCCGGTCCGGTGCGCCAGCGCGTCCAGTCGGTGCTGCATCGCGTGTTTCGTGAAGGCAACCGCAAGGTCATCGTCGGCCGCGACAACTGGCTGTACCATCGCCCGGGCATTCGCGCGCTCACCGGGCGCGGGCCGCTCCTCGGTCCGACGCATTCCGTCTCCCAGGATCCGTCGCTGAAACAATGGGCGGGGCCGGTCCCGGTGATCCAGGACTTTGCCGCGCAGCTGCAGGACAGGGGGATCCGCCTGGTGCTGGTTCCGGTTCCGGACAAGGCGGGCGCGGGCCACGAGCATCTGCCGGGGCCTGCGTGGCGGGGTGGGCGGGCGGCTGAAAGCGGGCGGCCGGTCCGGCATCCAGATGCGTTGCGGGTGGCGGCTGCCCTGCGCGGCACGGGGGTCGGGGTCGTTGATCTTTTTGGCTCGCTGACCGCGCGCGGACCGGGGCTCCGCGACCATCCGTATTTGCGCACTGACACCCATTGGCATCCAGCCGTCGGCCCGGCGGCGGCGGCGGCGGCGATTGGCTCCGTGCTGGGCGTGGGAGCGAGGCCGCAGGCTGGTCCGAGGGGCGGGGAGGTCGCCGGCGAGGGGGACTTGGAGCGGATGCTGGGTGTGCAGGCGGGGGCTGAGGGGAGCGGTGAAACGGTCCAGGCACCCACGCTTCCGAAGTCGCCGTCCGATCCCGCCAGCCCCTTTGTGCTGCTGGGCGATTCCTTCGTGAACATCTTTGAAGATGCGTCGCTGGGATTTGGCGACCGGCTGCCCGGGCTGCCCGCCTGGCTCGCCGCCTGGCTGGGACGCCCGCTCCACGTCATCGCCATCAATGGCGGCGGGGCCACCCAGGTGCGGCAGCGGTTCGCGTCCTTGCCGGACGACGTGGTGCGGGCCAAACAAGTCGTCATCTGGGTCCTCGCCGAGCGCGATCTGTTCATGGATCCGGCCGTGGCGCGGGAGAACGGCGTCGAGTGGAAACGCGTCCGCTTCAATCCCCAGGCCTCGCCCCCGACCGGAGACGCCCCCCCGGCCGGCGCGATGGTGGTCGAAGCCACCCTGCGGGCGAAATCGGAGGTGCTCGACATGGCCTCGGTCAACTACCCCGACGCGGTGTTCACCGCCGAGTTCACGGTCGACCGGGTCGTCTCCGGTTCGTACGCGGAAAGGGAACTGTCGGTGGTGCTGTGGAATTTCCGCAACCGCGTCGTCCAGCCGTCCGCCCGCCTGATGCCCGGCCAGAAAGTCCGCCTCACGCTGACGCCGTGGCTGCATCAGGGCGAGCTGACCAAGATCAATCTGAGCGACGATTTCCAGCGCTTCGACCTGCCGTTGTTGTACGCGGAAAAGGCGGACGCGATGGTCGAGTGAGAGGCGGGGCTCCCTTTTCGGGGCTCCTCCCCGCCGCGTCTTCGGTCGCGCGGCGGTGAACACAGGGCCCTTTGCCGGCGGGCGGTGGGCTCCGCCACCGTCCAAAAGCCCCCGGTGGTCATGGGCCGCGTTTTTTCCCGGAGGCCGCGGTCCATGGTCGCGCTTCATCCCGTCAGGCGCACGTACTCGACGGCGGTCAGGGCCTGCCGCGTGCCGTCGGGCCGGCGGAGGATGAGCTCCCCGGAGGGGCCGAGGTCAGCGGCCCGGCCGGTCAGTTCGCGTCCGGCGACGCCGGCGCGCACGTCGCGCCCGAGGAGCAGGCTGCGGCGGCGCAGTTCGTCCAGCCGCCGGGGGAATTCGCTGGCGGGCCTGCTCAGCAGGCGGTCGAGCGCGCGCAGAATGGCGGCGGCCACGGTTTCCCGCGACATCTCCCGCAGGCCGGCCTCGATGGCGAGCGAGGTGGTGCCGTCGCGCAGTTCCGCCGGCAGGTCGCGCGGGGCGAGATTGACGTTCAGGCCGAGGCCGAGGATGGCGAACGGTGGGGCCTGGGCCGGGAAGGCGCTTTCGAGCAACAGGCCGGCGGCTTTGCGGCCGGAAAGGAAGATGTCATTCGGCCATTTCACCTGCGGGCGCAGCGCTGGCACCACGGCTTCGATTCCTTCGCAGACGGCGAGCGCCGCGAGATGGGTCAGGCGCGGCCACTCGTGAGCGGGTGCGGCGGGACGGAGGATCACCGACATCAGCAGGTTTTTGCGCGGCGGCGAGAACCACTCAGCCCCGCGCCGTCCGCGGCCCGCGGTCTGATGATCCGCCACCGCCGTCACGCCATGCGGATGGCCCGCCTCGGCCAGGGCCCGGGCCACGTCGTTGGTCGAGGCCGTCTCCTCGTGAAAGACCACGGTGTGGCCGATCCGCTGGCCGGCCAAGGAGGCCGCCAGCCGGTGATGCCCGAACGCCATGTCCATCAGCCGGCGGGAAGGGCGCGGGTCAATTCCAGGGAAAGATCGAGCGCCTTGGCCGAATGGGTGAGCGCGCCCACCGAGACGAAATCGACCCCGGTCTCCGCGATCGGCCGCACGGTCTCGATGGTCACCCCGCCGCTGGCCTCCAACTTGATCCGGCGCTCGGGAGGCAGGCCGCGGACCAGGGCCACGGCCTCCCGGAGGTGCGCCCGCGGCATGTTGTCGAGCAGGATCCAGTCGACCCCGCGCAGTTTCAGAAACGACCGGAATTGATCCAGGGTGTCGGCCTCAAGCTCGATGCGGATGCCCGGATGGGCGGTGCGCGCCTCGTCGATTCCGCGTTGCAGCGCCTCTCCGCGCGACTCTGCCAGTAGGTGGTTGTCCTTGACCATCACGGCATCGTACAGCCCGCGCCGGTGGTTGGTGCCGCCGCCGGCCGCCACCGCCTGCTTTTCCAGCTCCCGCAGCAGGGGAGTTGTCTTGCGGGTGTCGAGGATCGTCGCCCGCGTGCCCGCCACCGCTTCCACGTAGCGCCGGGTCAGCGTGGCAATGCCGCTCAGGCGCTGTAGGAAATTGAGGGCGGTCCGCTCGGCGGTCAGCAGCGCGCGCGTCGGTCCGGCCATCTCCAGAATCGTGTCGCCCTTGACCAGCACCGCGCCGTCCGGCTTTAGCACCTTGACCTCGACCGCGGGATCCACCGCCTGAAAAACCGCCGCTGCTACCGCCGTGCCGGCCACGGTTCCCGGCTCCTTCGTGAAGATGCGCCCTCGCGCCGTTTCCCTCTCCGGTACAAAAAACCGTGTGGTCACGTCGCCCGTGCCCACATCCTCGGCCAAGGCCGCCGCAATCAGCTGCTCAATCGTCATCAGCCATCTGTCCGTGTTCCCGAAGGATTTGCCACCGGGGATTTGCGGGCGGTTTCCGGCCTCCGGCACCCTCCGGTGAGCGTCCCGGCCACACGAAAAGGGACCCTGGCTTAGGACGGCGAGGGCGCAGACCGTTGCCCTCGTGTCGATTGCGGCGTACACCATGGGACGATGAAACTGATCCACGTTGCCGCCGCGGTGTTGAACCAGACGCCGTTGGACTGGCGTGGGAACGCGGCGCGGTGCCGGGCGGCGATCGGGGAGGCGCGCGGGCGGGGGGTGACGGTGCTGTGCCTGCCCGAGTTGTGCCTGACGGGCTACGGCTGCGAGGATGCATTTCATGCGGCGAACACGCACCGGCGGGCCTGGGCGACGCTGCGCGAGCTGCTGCCGGAGACGCGGGGGATGGTGGTGAGTTTCGGCCTGCCGGTGCTGCACCAGGGCGGCGTCTACAATGGCGCGGTCCTGGCGGTTGACGGAAAACTGCTGGGGCTGGTGGCGAAGCGGTTTCTCGCGGGAGATGGCATCCACTACGAGCCCCGGTGGTTCAAGGCGTGGCCGGTCGGGGTGCGCGACGTGTTCACGCCTCCGGATGAGGAGGCGGGCGGGCTGGGGGAGCGGAGCGCAGCGGAGCCGCTGCCCATCGGCGACCTGATTTTTGAGGTGGGCGGGGTGCGTCTGGGTTTTGAAATCTGCGAGGATGCCTGGGTGGCGGCGCGTCCGGGGGCGGCGCTGGCGAAACTCGGAGTGGATCTGATTCTGAACCCCAGCGCGAGCCATTTTGCCTTTGGCAAGCTGGAGGTGCGGCGGCGGTTTGTGCTCGAGGGGTCGCGGGCGTTCAATGCCACCTACGTGTATGCGAATCTCCTGGGCAACGAGGCCGGGCGGGCGATCTACGATGGCGATGCCATGATTGCGACCGGCGGGCGGCTGGTGGCGGAGGGCGAGCGATTTTCGTTTGCCGAGTTTCTGGTGACCAGCGCGGTGGTGGATGTGGAGGCGACGCGCATGGCCCAGGCACGCCTGGCGAGTTTTCAGCCCGATCTGACTGGCGATGAGCCGTTGCTGGTGGCGGCTCCGCTGGCGTGGCCGGCGCTGCACGCCTCCGATTTGAGCCAGGGACGGGCCTCGGAATCCGGGGGCGACTATTGGCAGAAAACGGAGGAGTTGAAAGAGGAGGAATTCGCCCGTGCGGAGGCCCTGGCGCTCTTTGATTACATGCGCAAAAGCCGGTCCCGCGGCTTTGTCGTCTCGCTGAGCGGGGGCGCGGACTCGGCGGCCATCGTCTGTCTGGTGCACCTCATGGCGCGGCTGGCGCTCGACGAAATCGGGCTGGCGGGAATGGTGGAAAAGCTCGGTTATTTCCACGGGTTCGGGGCGGGCACCGAGCGGGCGTCCGGGCCTGCGTCCGGTCCGGATTCCGAAACGCCGGAGGGCGGCCCGCCCGCCGCCTGCCCGCGGGCGCGGGACCTCACCCGCCAGCTGCTGACCACCGCGTATCAAAGCACCGAGAACAGCGGTCCGGTCACGCGGGCGGCAGCCCGGGCGGTTGCCGAAGCCATCGGAGCGCGGCATTTCGAGCTGGATGTCGCCGCGCTTCACCGGGGGTATGTGGAGGTCGTGGAAAGGGCCCTCGGCCGACCGCTGGAGTGGGCGACCGACGACATCGCCCTCCAGAACATCCAGGCCCGCGTCCGCTCGCCGGGCATCTGGATGCTGACCAATGTGGCCGGCGCGCTTCTGCTCAGCACCAGCAACCGCAGCGAGGCGGCGGTCGGGTATGCCACGATGGACGGCGACACCTCGGGCGGCCTGGCGCCCATTGCCGGAATCGACAAGGCCTTTCTCCGCGAGTGGCTTCGCTGGCTGGAAACATCGGGCCCGCGCCTGCGCGGCGGCTTGCGCGTCTCCATCCCCGGCCTGCAGGCGGTCAATGCACAGGCTCCCACCGCCGAACTGCGCCCGCCCAGCGCCACCCAGACCGACGAGGACGACCTCATGCCGTATCCGCTGCTCGACGCCATCGAGCGCTTGGCCATTCGCGACAAGCTGGCGCCGATGGAAGTCTGGCAGCTGGCGCAGCGCGACTTTCCCCAGTACACGGCCGCGCAACTTGCGGTCTGGGTCGATCGATTCTACCGGCTGTGGAGCCGCAACCAGTGGAAACGCGAGCGGTATGCGCCGAGCTTTCATCTCGACGACGAGAACCTCGATCCTAAAACGTGGTGCCGCTGGCCGATTTTGAGCGGGGGTTTCGAGGTGGAGCTGGAGGAGCTCCGGGCGGAAGCGGAGCGGAGTCAGTGGTCCGACGGTGCAGGGAAACGGCCGAATGGATGATTGAGTGAAGGGCCGGACGCGTTGAAGGAGGGCTTCTCCATGCGCCGCGTTCACATCAGCCTCACCGATTGGTTCGTCATCTGGTCCACTCTCGGGCTGACGACGGCTCTGGATCGTCTCGCGTTCCCCGGTTGGTGGCTGCCGGCGATGGTGGTCGGGCACTTCTTTCTGTTTTGCAACGTCTTCAAGGTGCCGCGGAGGCTTGAACTGGCCTGGGCCGGGGTGTTTGTCCTCAATACCGGCCTCTGGCTGGCGGCTGGGCGGTTTGACTGGCGGCCGGTCCTGCTGACGCAACTGCCGTTCACGCTCGCGGCCATCGGGCTGACGCTGGCCGCGCGGCACCGGGGCGGCACCGGCGGGCCCGCGGAGAAGCCGGAACATTGAGCCTTGAACTTTGGGCGGCGGAACCGTATCTACCGATCCCGCCAGGGGCCGCGGATTTCCGGCCGGCCAACCCCGCCAGGTCCGAGAGGAAGCAACGGTAACCAGTCCGGATTTGTCGCGGTTCCCTGGCGGCCTCTTTTCGCGGGGTGGCCCTCCAGGCAGCGCCACCAAAAGCCGTCGTTCGGCACGGCGCTACGGCGCGAAAAACACGGCGGCGAGGGGCGGCACGAGGACGCGGATGGAAAACGGCTGGTTTTGCCAGGGCACCGGTTCGGCCTCGACGGCTCCGGCGTTGCCGAGGTTGGCACCGCCGTACACGGCCGAGTCGGTGTTGAGGATTTCGCGCCAAGTGCCCCCGTGGGGCACGCCGAGCCGCCAATCCTCGCGCGGGACGGGCGTGGCATTCAGCGCGACGACCACCTCGGCCGCTCCCGCCACGTGCGGCGCGCGGCGGCGGAAGGCGAAGGTGCTGGTCGGGGCGGCATCGGCCTCAAGCCAGGCGAACCCTCCCGCCTCATGGTCCGAGGCATGGAGCGCGGGCTGGCCTTGCAGCAGACGGTTGAGGTCGCGGACCAGCGACTGCAGTCCCTTGTGGTCGTCGCCGAGCAGCACCGCCCAATCCAGGGCGCGCTCCTCCGCCCATTCGCGCCACTGTCCGATCTCCCCTCCCATGAAGAGCAGTTTTTTGCCGGGGTGGGCCCACATCCACGCGTACAGCAGCCGCAGGTTGGCAAACTTCTGCCAGCGGTCGCCCGGCATCTTGTCGAGCAGCGATCCCTTGCCGTGCACCACCTCGTCGTGGCTCAGCGGGAGCATGAAATCCTCGCTGTAGGCGTAGATCATGGAGAACGTGGCCTCGCCGTGGTGGTGGCGTCGGTGGATCGGGTCGCGCTTGAAGTAGGCCAGCGTGTCGTGCATCCAGCCCATGTTCCATTTGTAATCGAACCCCAGTCCTCCGTGCTCCGGCGGGCGCGAGACGCCGCCCCAGGCCGTGCTTTCCTCCGCGATCATGAGCGCGCCGGGCACCTCCGAGTGGACGGTGTCGTTGAGGTGGCGCAAAAAGTCGATGGCCTCCAGGTTTTCGCGGCCGCCGTGCTGGTTGGGCATCCATTGCCCCGGCTCGCGCGAGTAGTCGAGGTAGAGCATGGAGGCCACCGCATCGACCCGCAGGCCGTCGAGGTGGAATTCCTTCAGCCAGTACAGTGCTGAAGCGGTGAGGAAGTTGCGCACTTCATGGCGGCCGAAATTGAAAACCAGGGTGCCCCAGTCCGGGTGTTCGCCCTGGCGGGGGTCGGCATGTTCATACAAGGCGGTGCCGTCGAAGAGGGCGAGCGCATGGTCGTCCTTGGGAAAGTGGGCCGGCACCCAGTCGAGGATGACGCCCAGGCCCCGCTGGTGGGCCCTGTCGACGAAGGCTCGGAACTCGTCGGGGGTGCCGAAGCGCGAGGTGGGCGCGAAGTAGCAGGTGCACTGGTAGCCCCAGGAGCCGCTGAACGGATGTTCGGTGATCGGAAGCAGCTCGAGGTGGGTGAAGCCGAGGTCCGCGGCGTAGTCGATGAGCGAACCGGCCAGCTCCAGGTAGCTCAGGGAACGATCGCCCTCGTCGTGTTTGCGCGCCCACGAGCCGAGGTGCACTTCGTAAATCGAGAGAGGTTTGGTCTTGCCGCCGTCCGCCGGGCGTTGCGCCATCCAGGTTCCGTCCATCCAGGCGTGCCGCGACGCGGCGGCCGTCAGCGAGGCATGCGGGGCGGTGTGCTGGCTGAAAAAGGCGAAGGGGTCGCTCTTCAGGCGCAGGGTGCCGCCGGTGTCCTCGAGTTCGTATTTGTAGTGGTGGCCGGCGGTGACCCCGGGGACAAAGCCGGACCAGACGCCGGTGGCGAGGTCCTTGTTCATGACGTCGGTGCGGCCGTCGAACTGGTTCCAGTCGCCGACCACGCTGACGCGGCGGGCATTCGGCGCCCACACGGCGAAGCGGTAGCCTTCCACTCCGTCCAGGGTGTGCGGATGGGCTCCGAGGACATCGTAGAGCCGGCGGTGCGTGCCCTCGGCGATGAAATACCGGTCCTGTTCGGTCAGGGGCATGGCGGGCGTCATGCCTTCTTCTTTAGCACATCGCGTGCGCAACGCACTGACTTGCCGAAGGGAAGGGCGGTGGCGGCCGGGCGCCTCCGCGGTCAATGCACGGCTCCCGGCGGTGCCTCCTCCGCGGGGGGATCCGTACCGCCCTGCGCGCCGGGCCCCGGCGCCGGTCACGCGCCGCCCAGCGCGCTGCCCCGGGAAAGCAGGGAGAGGAAGGCGTCGTCGAAATCAACATCGGTCGGCCATGGCAGGAAATCGACGCGGCGGGACAGGCAGGCGCGTTCGATGGCGGCCGACCACTCGGCGAATGCGGCCTCATGGCGTTCGACGTCGCGGGGGCTCAGCCACAGGCGGCGGGCTTCGCCGGTTTCGACGTCGACCAGTTCCACCTCGCCGGTCAGGGCGGGGGATTTTTCCAGCGGGTGGTGGACGTGGAGGACGTGGGTTTCGCCCGGCCAGGCGGCGGTGCGTTCGAGCGCGCGCGGCGTCTCCTCAAGGTCGTGGCCGAAGAGGTCGCTGATGACAAAGATGATGCCCTGGCGCTGGCGGGACGGTCGGAAATCCTGGAAGCAGCGCTCCAGGTCGGTGGCCCCGCCGAACGGCAGGCCGCGCACGTGGTCGAGGATGCGGCGCAAATTCACCTGGCCCTTGAGCGGCGGCAGCTCGCTGACCACCCGGTCCTTCATGGTGTGGAGGGTGACGCGGTGCTGGCCGAGCAGGCCCAGGGCGGAGAGCGCGACCGCCAGCTTGAGGCCGGTGCGGCGCTTTTCCGGGTGGGGCGAATTCATCGATTCGCTGGTGTCCAGGAGCACGTGGACGTGGAACTCCTGCACTTCCTCGTAGAGACGGATGAAGAGTCGTTCAAGGCGTGCGTAGAGCCGCCAGTCGATGGCCCGGTAGTCGTCGTGGGGGGTGTAATGGCGGAAGTCTTTGAACTCGCGGGTGAACCCGGTGGCCGGAGTCGACTGCAGGCCCTTTTTCCGAAGCAGCCGCCGCTTCCGCAGCCGCAGGACGAGGGCGCGGAGCCGGTCGAGGAACGCGGGATCGAAGAGGTCGTCGTCGTCGCTGGCAGGGGTGGACACGCCGCAGTGGTAGCCGCGATGGGCCGGTCCCGCACCCGGGAATGCAGCGTCTCGGCCGCGCTCCGCAGCCGGGGGCGAGCCGGTCCTCGCCGACAGCTTGCCCTCCGGGGATTCGCCGGTAGGGTCCGCATTCGATGAAGACACACCTCCTGCACCTTTTGGGATGGCTGCTGATGACCACGGGCGTGCCGGCGGCGGGGCTGGCACCGCCGGAACTGGAGGCGGCGACGGCCCGCGTGCGGGCAGCGGCGGAGGTGCGGATTCCGGATCCGCAGGGGCTGCTGCACCGTCCATTCCAGCCGGCGGATGGTCAGAAGGCGGTGCTGTTCTTTTTTATTCTGCACGACTGCCCGAAGGCGAACGCGCTGGCCCCGGAAATGTCGAGGCTGGCGGCCTTCGGGGCCGAGCGGGGGGTGGGGACGTACGTTGTTTATGCCGAGCCGGATCTGGAGGCGGCCGCGGCGGCGGTGCATGCGCGGGAGTATGGATTTCAATTTCCGGTGCTGCTTGACGCCGGGCTGCATCTGTCGACGGCGGTGGGGGCCACCGCCACGCCGGAGGCCGCCGTGGTGGCGGCGGACGGCACGGTGGTCTATCGCGGGGCGGTCAACGACCGGATCACCGAAAGCGGGGTGATGCGACCGGAGGCGCGGGTGCATCATGTGCGGGACGCCATTGAGGCGGTGGCCGCCGGGCGGCCGGTCGAGGTGCCCGTGACGGCGGCGATTGGCTGTCACATTCCCAAGCCGCCGCCGTGGCATGGCTTCGAGTCGCTGCTTCCGCCGCCCCCGCCGACGGACGACGGGCTGCCGCTGCCGGAAAAGATCACCTTCAACGAGCACATTGCGCCGGTGCTGCACCGACGGTGTGTGGCCTGTCACCGACCCGGCGAGGTGGGGCCGTTTTCGCTGCTGACCTTTGCGGATGCGCAGAAGCGGGCGCGGCAGATCGCCGAGGTCACGGCCAGCCGGGAAATGCCGCCGTGGCATGCCGGCGACACCACGCCGCCGATGTTGTGGGACCGCCGGCTGAGTGCTCAGGAGGTGTCGCTGCTTGACCAGTGGCATCGCAGCGGTGCGGCCGAGGGCGATCCGGCCCAGGCACCCGCGGCCCCGACCTTCCCCGTCGGCTGGCGCCTCGGGCCGCCGGATCTGGAACTGGTCATGCCGGAGCCGTTTGCCGTGCCGGCCGAGGGCCGGGACATTTACCGCACCTTCGTGCTCCCGCTGGGACTGGAGGACGATGCCTGGGTGCGGGCGGTGGAACTCCGGCCGTCCGCGGCCACGGTCGTGCACCACATTCTGGTTTTCATCGACCCGACCGGGCGGGCCGCAGCCAAGGACGCACGCACGCCCGAGCCCGGTTACCCGGGAGCCGACACGCGCGACCTGAGATTTGTCGCCGCCTGGGCGCCCGGGGGAGGCGCGCTCACGCTGCCGTCGGATCTGGCGTGGAGCTTTCCCAAGGGATCGAATCTGGTCCTGCAGACGCATTTTCACCCGTCCGGTAAAGCGGAGGCCGAGGCCACGCGGGTGGCCATCCATCGTGCGGACGGACCGCCGCCACACCGCCATCGCATCATTCAGGTGCCGCCGATGTTTTCGATGCTGGAAGGGCTCGAGATTCCGGCCGGCGAAAAGGCCCACACTCTTCGCGACAGCTTTGTCCTGCCGGTTGACGTCGACGCCTTTCGAGTCGGGGCCCACGCGCATTTCCTCGGCCGCCGCATGAGCCTGACCGCCACGCTGCCGGATGGGACCAGGCAGCCGCTGCTCGAGGTGCCCAAGTGGGATTTCGCCTGGCAGGACCAATACGCCTACCGCCAGCGGATCCACCTGCCCGCCGGCACCCGGCTCGATGCGGAGGTGGTGTGGGACAATTCGGCGGACAATCCCGACAATCCCGCTCGCCCGCCGGTCACCGTGCGCTGGGGCGAGCAATCGCAGGAGGAAATGGGCAGCCTGATGCTGGCCGTGGTGCTGCCCGATGACGCGGCCCTGGAGACGCTCAACGGCGCGCTGGCCGAGCACATCGCCGACAAGCTGATCGTCGCCGCCACCCAGAACCGGTCGCTTGACGATGACATGCGCCGGGCGTTGCCGGGCGGCCCGGAATTGCTGAAGCGTCACGACCGCAACGGCGACGGCATGCTCGACCACGAGGAACGCCGGCCGTTCCGCGCGCTGCTGCAGCTCACCGGGGCACCCCGCCGGATTCTCGACAGCTCGCCGTAGGTCGGAAATCACCCGAACTTCGCCTCGGCACCTCACATCGAGAATAGCGGTTTGCCAAAGCCCGAGAGCGCTGGCCCCCAGCTCGGAGCAACAACGTCCCGTGGTCTTGACCCGCCGCCCCGTAGTCCGCCTCACTTGGTTTTCGAGAACATCTCAATGAGCAGGCGGAGCCATCGGCGTGGGCTTCGGATGAGGATGAAAAGCCGTAGCCGGGTGCTGACGGTGCCGCCCATATTTTCCGATTCCGCTGCCTGTCGCAAATTTTCGTTCGAAGCACCGCCCGCTGGCGGCGAGTTCCGCCGCGAGCGTGGGGGTGACGCTGGCGTGGGTGTGCGGATGCGGGCCGCCGTGTCGCCACTCGGTCCAGGTCATGTCGTGCCGCGACACTTTTTCGCCCAGCGGCCAGCCTTTCATTTCCAGCCCGGTGCCGAAATAAAACTCATCGGGTGCCCAGGCTTCGGCGAAGGGCTCGGTAAAATCATCCTGGGCGAGAAGTTCCGTCGCCTCTCGATTAATTCTACTTTGTTGAACCCTCCTTAACTTCAGGAGGCGGAGATGGTGGATTTTGAGACAGATCAATACGTCGTCGGGCGGAGTCGATGGATGACTGTCTTTTGTGGTGGCGCCTGGCGATCTGTTCGATGAACTGAGATTCGGTGGCGGCTGGGTGCTGGAGATGGAAGTCGAGGAGTTCGACGACATCGT